>Ga0157380_10001692_pt1 | contig 14569 bp, 7 predicted proteins | sample S35metaG_FD_119757 | JGI IMG/M metagenome (GOLD analysis project Ga0157380, IMG submission 119757) | Switchgrass rhizosphere microbial communities from Kellogg Biological Station, Michigan, USA - S3-5 metaG | ecosystem: Host-associated > Plants > Roots > Rhizosphere > Soil | place: USA: Michigan... | reverse complement strand
CCGATGAAGGTTGAAATCGAATCAAACAAATCGGTGAAAAGGATACCAATGATCGCAGGCAGCAACGAAAGCTTCAACGCCCCCATGATGTCGAGCTTGAGAAAAACGGTGTGAAAGTCGGGACTGCTGAAAAGTCTTTCCGGCGCCTTCACTTGCCCAGTGATCCAGGCAATCAAGGTGACCAGAAAAATTCCCGCCAGGAATGCGAACGCGCTCTTACGAACAAGTAAGACAGCGGTGATTCCGATGCCAACGATCGTGAGTAAGGCTTTGTGATCGAGCGTGCCTAACCTTACGAAAGTTACTGGATCTGCAGCGATGAAACCCGCGTTGCGCAGGCCAATGAAGGTGAGGAACACTCCGATACCCGCCGCGGTGCCTATTCGTAATTCGCGCGGGATCGCTTTCGCGATGGTTTCCCGCACCGGCGTCACTGAAATTATGAGAAACAAAACGCCCGCCCAAAAGATGATGCCAAGCGCGACTTGCCACCACACTTTCTGGGTAAGAATGATCGTAAAAGTGAAGTAGGCGTTGATTCCCATTCCCGGCGCCACTGCAAACGGCAACTTCGCGTAGAGACCCATCAATAACGTCATGGTGAAACACACGAGCACCGTGGCCGTGAGGACTCCGCTGAAAGACATGCCGGTTCCGGGTGTCGAGAGAATTGCCGGATTAACAACCACGATGTAGGCCATCGTGAAGAAGGTGGTGATGCCGGCGACGGCTTCCGTTCGCAAACTGGGTTGGGCTTTAGTTGAATCCATGCGTAGGCGCGGATCGAGTAGGCCTGAATGAAACGCAGGAAGTCTATGCTAGTCAGAGAAGCGAGGCAACGGATCAAACAAGGCGGCAGACGGCAGGAGCAGGACGCAGGACCAATCCCCCTGCGTGAGCTGGGGGATACTTCAAGTTCGGCCTACATCCAATAGCCTTCAATGATCTTCTGAATCCCCCCTGCGTGAGCTGGGGGACTCTTCAAGTTCGGCCTACATCCAATAGCCTTCAATGATCTTCTGAATCCCCCCTGCGTGAGCGGGGGGACACTTCAAGTTCAGCCTTCGTAGGTTGGAACTGAACTATCCCCCAGCTCCGCAGGGGGAATTGGTCCTGCCTCCTGCCTCCTGCTCCTGCCGTCTCTATTTCAGTCCCAGCTGTTTTACCAACCAGTCGTGCCGATCCTTACGAGCGGCTTCGATGTTTAGCGCGTGTTCGGCGTCATACCATCTGATCTCTTTAGGCTTGCTCGCCGAATTGAAGAACGCTGTCGCATCGTCTTTCGGTATGAACTCGTCGGTATTGGAAAACTGAAACAGAAAGGCCGCCGACCTGGCTTGGGAAACGTGAATGATCGGATCGAGAGGCGTCACTTCTTTCTCGTAGGCTTCATTGCCTTTCGCTGCAGTTGTCGGCCAGTACTTTAGAGACCACGGGCTGAATCTGCCGAGACCTGCGATTAGTACGTATGCCTTCACACGTTGATCGACACCAGAGACAATGCCTCCGTACATCGATCCGTAGTCATGGCCCACGTATGCGACTCGCTTCTTGTCGACGTCCTTTTGCGATAAGAGCAGATCGAGGGCGCGCCGCGCTTCGATAGTCTGATCGATAATCTGTTGACGGTCAGTTGGACCATCGACGGGCGGCTCTTTCCACGGGAAGTATCCCTGGATCAAGACTGACACGACACCTTGCTTAGCGAGCTCAGTAGCCTCCTCCAGAAACTGCGTACGATCTCCCCTAGGTCGGCCAAGCCAATGAAAATACACGACGCCGGCGAACGGGCCTTCGCTCTGCGGCGTGACGATGAAGGCTTTGATCCTCCCATGCTTATCCGTGTAGCCGGCATAGTCGACATCTTTGATCAGAACTCCGTTTTCTTGTTTCGCAGTTCGTTCATGTAAATCGAAAGGCGCGGTTTGATTGTAGGCAAGCAGTTTTTCGGTGTCCTTCTGCTGTTGCGAAAACGAGGCGGATGATGAAAGGAAGACGACCATCAAAGCCAGGAACGGAATTACCTTAGTAAGCGGTTGTGTGACAAAGATATTCATGGGGCCTCTCCTGGAACTGAGTTCAGATTGTGGCTCAGCTGCGTAAATAAATTGACGGATTGAAAAGCGCTTGCTGAGAGTCTGGGACTCTGATAATTCGTTGCCTAAGTGATTGAGGTTTCAGTTTTGACTTACGAAGAAGTGAATACGCATCCGGGGTGTTGTACCGCAGGCTGCCAGCCTGCAGTCTTAAGCGGGAGAGTTGCTTCCATCAGCAACCTCGACAGGCTGGCAGCCTGTCGTACGCCTGACGCAAAGAAAATTTTCGATCTCGTCCTTAACTCTCTCGGTGGACCAGTCGAGATGACGCTGCGCGATGTGAGCTGCAGCGTGTACTGCATCCTTTCCATTTGTAGAGTTCAAGCCGACCATTGTCCGTCGCAACAGGCAATCACGAAGGGTCTGAGCTAATTCGTGCTTGAACGCAAACACTACTTCAGCGCCAATTGCTCCGGTCTCGCTGTCAAATATTTCCAGCAAGGTTGGATCATCATCCGCGAGCTTCATGACCTCACCTGCCCGCATTCCGTAAACCCTCGACAAGTGATCTATGGTAGTGGCTGATAGACCTCGATTCCCCAACTCGTCCGGCAAACCTCCCAAGTCCAACATTGCACCACCAGGTAATGGTTCGTCTTTCGACCTACAACGCGGCGCCTTGCGGCCCATCGTTCTGACAACGAGATCAACTGCCTCTTCTGAAAGACTTCGATAGGTGGTGAGTTTGCCGCCGATTATGGAAAACAGGTTTCGTGGCTTTCCATGGCTGTGAATGAAATGTCTGCGCGTGATGCTTTGCTCATGCTTGTTACTGGTAAAGGGCAGAGGGCGCACACCTGAATAGGAAAACAAAATAGATTCCCGCGTCAACCTGGCTCCAGGAATCACGCGATTGGTTTCACCCAACAAGTACTCTATTTCAGCTTCGTCGATCGCTGCGCCATCGGGGCTTCCGGCAAATCTCTTGTCCGTCGTTCCGATTAGAAAGTTACCGTTCCACGGAATGATGAAGAAGGGACGGCTATCGGCGCCCGCTTCAACATAAAGAGCAGTCTGAGGCGCCCCGGAAAATCTGCCCACAACAAGGTGACTGCCTTTCGTTCCTCCGATCAGACGCACGCCTGACGACGCGCCGAGAATTTCGTCCACCCATGGTCCCGCTGCGTTAATCGTGATGCGTCCGCGCGTGGAATAGCGTTCGCCGGAAATCAGATTCGTAAGCTCAACTCCAACCACCCGGTCGTCCTCAATTACAAATTGTTCCACTCGAGTATAAGTTCGTACCGCGGCGCAGTGATGTTGCGCAGACAATGCGTTCTCCAGAACAAGTCTTTCGGCAAACTCAACCTGGGCGTCGTAGTAAACAGCCGCACCAAGTAAGCCTTTAGGTTCGAGGCCGGGTGCCAGTTCCAGAGCCTCAGCGCGCGACAGCATTCGATGTCCCGGTAGCGACTTACCCGTCGATAACAAGTCATACGCGATCATGCCGGCGCGAATTGTCCACCGGCCTCGATGCGCGCCGCGATACAGCGGAATAAGCATCGGCAGGGGCTTTACCAGGTGAGGTGCGAGTCGAAACAGAATTTCTCGTTCTCGCAATGACTCACGAACCAAACCGAACTCGGCGTGCTCCAAATAGCGAAGACCGCCATGAATCAGTCGTGTCGACCAGCTCGAGGTTCCGCCGCCTATGTCCCCTTTGTCCACAAGCAGCACGCTCAACCCTCGCATTGCAGCATCGCGCGCGATCCCGGCTCCGTTGATGCCGGCCCCTATGACGATCAGATCGAAATCTTTAGCGCCGCGTGTCTCTGATTTTTGAGTTTTGAACGGTTCAGTAGGCATTAATCGTCTCACCCACGAGAGCAGGACCTCTGTTCCATACCATATAGTGAGACTGCTGCACCATCTCGCATGATCACGGGAACGCCACGACAACACAACACAAACGAAAGAATGAATTCGAAGGCCAGGCGTAGCTTCTCCTAAATCCCACCTGCGTGAGCTGGTGGATACTTCAGATCCAGTCCACCTACTATTGAAGCGATTATTTCTAATCCCACCTGCGGCAGCTGGTGGATAGTTCAAATCCTGCCTAATTACACCGCAAGTTGAAAATGAGGCCGGACTTGAAACATCCACCAGCTACCGCAGGTGGGATTTTTAAGAACAAGACTCGACTCTCTTTATAGGCCGAACTTGAAACATCCACCGGCTACCGCAGGTGGGATTATGACTTTCCGGCCAAGGTGACGGCCCCACGAATCCATCCACTAGGCACATGCATTGCTCTAGCGTTGGACCAGCAAGTTTAAGCTCCGCTCAAAAAGAAAATTGAATTGCCTCGGCGGAACTTAGCCGCGAGACCGCGTTAACATCCGCTCTCTCGACGCGTCTTTTTAGATTCTGACTGCGAGCGCGGCCCACAGCCGCGGGCGTTTGCCGGAGTTTCTTCGAAAATTGAAAGGAGCTAGTCATGCGTCCAAACAAGCTCTTCCTATCTCTCTCTCTCTTATTAACAATATTTTTCCTCCCAGCTGTGGCTCTTGCCGATGACTCGAACGGCGACGAATACGATGTCACTGCTCGCGTAGTGCGTATTAGCCTTCTTCATGGAAATGTCAGTCTCAAGCGGGCTGACAGCGAAGAATGGGAAGAGGCGCGACTTAACGTGCCATTGGTCGAAGGCGACACCATTTCCACGGCGAATAATTCGCGAGTTGAGATTCAGTTTGATTCACGCAATTTCGTGCGCCTGTCATCTGACTCAGTCCTGCGAATAGTCACGCTGCGCGATGAAGGCGTGGCGCTTAGTCTCGCTGAAGGCACCGCGACACTGCGCCTCGCGCGCTTCGAGAAAGATCGGGAGTACTTTGAAATTGATGCCCCGAAGACGACCATCGCGGCTGAGACCAAAGGGCTTTACCGTCTTGATGCGTTAAGAAAAGGAATCATTCGACTGACCGTTCGCGATGGAGGCCGTGCGCGGATCTATTCCGACACCGCCGGCTTTACCGTACGGGAAGGCACCGTTGCAACGCTGATCTACGAAGGCGTAGACGCAGGCGACTGGCAAACCGGAAAAGTCAGTTCGCTGGATAGTTGGGACGACTGGATAGTTGAGCGCGAACGTTACCTGGCCACTCGTTTCAAGTACGACGACAACATGCGGTATCACGACAATGCCGTATGGGGTGGAGAGGATCTGGACTCGTACGGTAATTGGGTTTACGCAAACGACTATGGCTGGATCTGGCGTCCTAACGTGACGATCATCAACACCTATAGCAACTGGGCTCCGTACCGTTATGGTCATTGGGTTTGGATTTCGCCGTATGGGTGGACCTGGGTAGGTGATGAACCGTGGGGTTGGGCGCCTTATCACTGGGGGCGATGGGTTTACTACGACAACTACTGGGCCTGGTGTCCGCACGGCTATTACCGCTCACACTGGTGGCGTCCGGCTCTGGTAGCCTTTCTCCGTATCTTTTCCGGCTTTGGCTCGAGTTATTGTTGGTACCCGCTTCCCTATCACTATCGCGATCCCTATTCGACGTATTACCACAACGATCGATTGCGGGCCTTGCGCGCGGACGAGCTTGCGACTTTGCGACGCGTCAATCCGGCTTATCTGCGAGCCGTCACGTCGGTTCGGGCGGGTGAGTTCGGAAATGGCAGGAGACGGTTCGAGCCGGCTTCGGGCGATCTGACGCGGCGAGCCCTCGACGCACAACCGCTGCGAGGAAATCTGCCGGTTCGACCCGCAACGGTGGTTAGAAATGGCGATAGCGGAATCACTCGTCCGCAGCCCGCAGTGGCTTCGAGGCCAACGGGTGCTATGACCCGAACGCCGGGAGTATCCCTTGATGGTGAACTGCGCCGCAGCCGCATCTTCAATGGACGCGAACCCGTGAATGCATCAGGTCCTCCGTCTGGAGGCACCTCGAATAATGGACCTACGAGGTCTCCTGATACTCGGAGCACTGGAGCAGTTACTCGTCCGGATCCTCCAGCTAATCGCAATGGCGATATTAGACGGGATCCGTCGGGTCAGGAACCGAGTCGCAGCGGACTTCCCACCAGAACTGGTCGCGGTGACAGCCCTGCTAACCCGGGTGATGTGGATCACAATCCTCCTGCGAAGGAAGAAGGTGAGCGGCCTGCGTCATCTGGCGGAGAAACTCCAGTCCGTCCCGTAAGACCGCGAGACGATAGTCCCGCGAACCCGGGTTCGGTCGATCACAATCCTCCTGCGCGAGAAGAATCAGAACGTCCCGCGCGTCATGAGCCGCCGGCTCGCCCTGAACGAAGCGAGAGACCAACACGCGACGATAGTCCTGCGCCGCCGGACCGTCCCTCGCGAACTGAGTCACCTAGAACAGAAACGCCTCGATACGAGCCGCCGCCGCAGCGGCATGAATCGCCACGTTACGAGCCTCCCACTCGTCATGAATCACCGCGGAACGATCCGCCGCCGCGTAGCGATCCACCACCGCGCAGTGATCCGCCACCCCGCAGTGATCCACCGCCGCGCAGTGATCCACCGCCGCGCAGTGATCCACCACCGCGGAGCGATCCGCCACCACGTTCGGAGCCGGCCCGGCCTGATAAGCCCGATCGGCCTTCCGCTCGAAGCAACAAGAGCAACGACTCTTGATGCGGCAGTGAAGTAAGAAGTGCGACGGCAAGGCCCATCAGCCTTGCCGTTGCCCACTAACCCTCAAACTCTCCTCGGACACTATCGAGAACCAGGAGTTCGATCATGTCAGTCACCCGATTTTGTTTGTATGTCATATTTCTGATCGCTGCCTTAACCCTCGGGGCGTATTTATTTGCAGTCGTCACCGACGCGCAGACCGCAACGAACGAACCATTGCGTCCCGACACTCGGCGGATCGCTTTTGCTCAGAGTCAAAAGGTTTTGGAGACTCACGGACGACCGAATGCCTACCAGTCTCAGCGCGCGTCCGGAAGAATAGAAATACGGTCGACCAGGAACGGTGAGTCTCGCGGGGTACAGGCCAGGACTAACGATCACAAACCTGTGCTGCCCAAAGCCGCTTTGACGGGAATCACAGCCGGCACACCGTTACATCGAGTGCTGCATACTTCGCAGCTCAGCCTGACTTCTTCGGCAGGAACAGATGAAGAATTGGTCGATACGAATGGAAATCTGATCGCAGATCAACGACAGGCGTTCGATAACGTTGGCGGTTCTTTTGATATTGCGGTGGGCCAATCGGGAGCGAGGTATGAAGTTTACTCGGCGACCTTGCAAGGCGCGAACGTCGGCGTGATTGTCCTGGCCCTCGACACTAATAGTGATTACGTAGTCGACAGCTCAAGCACCTTCGATTTGCATCGAGACTTTTCCTTGCCTTCAGCGGCTTCGGTTGTCGTGGGTACATCGAAAGCCGGTCGCGAATTTGCGATCGTGTGCTCGAGCGGCTATTACAATTCAGCCAATCCAAACGATCCTAACAACGAACCCTCACCTGGTGTCGTACTGCTGGTTCGCGATACCGCCACCGGAGGATTTGATACTACGCGATCAAGAACTCTCGTCACGGTCGGCGACAATCGACTGTACAACGCAAATGCTCTGGCGCTGCTGCCAAATAATGATCTGATTATCGCTGACTTCCATTCAGATGAGCTTCGCATCATCCGCGACACCGACAACGACGGCATTCCCGATCAGCTAAGCAACACGCCTTACTATTCGTACACCTATTCCGACGATGCCCCTCTGGACATTGCGGTGAATTCGCGCGGCGTGGTCTTTTCACACTCGACCGGAAACGACATAGTGATGCTCGCCATCTATGACGACAATGCCGATGGGACCGCCGATCATGATGAAGTCGTCGTAGAAGGTCTCTCGATTGATGACAATTTGTTTTTGCATGGCCTGACCGTGGATCGCCTGGGGAGTGTTTACGTGATTCAGGATGCGAGCGGACTTGCGGACGGCTCGGCAGGGAATGGAGGAATTCCACGTGTAGACGTTTTTCCAGATCCGTTCCTAAACGGCTTTCTTCAGAACGGCGACATTTTCTTCGAGGCTGACGATGAAAACACTCAGGGGCTTTCGGGGCTGGCTTTCGGAGCAATTCCCCCGAATCAAATCAATGATGCTCAATTCTTTGTGCGTCAACATTATCTCGATTTTCTCAATCGTAATCCTGACTCAGGAGGCCTGGACTATTGGACCGGTCAAATCACGCAATGCGCTAACAGCGATTCCTGTATCAAGACACAGCGGATCACAGTGTCAGCAGCTTTCTTCATCGAACAGGAATTTCAAGATACCGGGTCATACGTCTACCGGTTCTACAAAGCTTCTTATGGACGGCGACCAACGAATGCGGAGTTTGTAGCCGACCGCGCGATGGTTGTCGGCGGTTCGGATCTGGAAGCGAAGAAGCAGGCGTTTGCCAACGATTGGGTTAACAGAGCGGCTTTCCAGCAGATCTATCCGGTGACGATGACCAACGAACAATTTGTGAACAAGCTTTTCGATACAGCAGGTCTCACGCCTTTTACCGGTGAGCGACAGCAACTGATTGCTGATATGAATGGCGGCAAGACTCGAGCTCGTGCTGTGCGTGATGTAATCGAGATCGCGGACTTCAAAACGCGCGAATACAATCCTTCGTTTGTGCTGATGCAGTACTTTGGTTACTTGAAACGAAATCCGGACCAGGGTGGCTACGATTTTTGGCTGAACACTCTTAACAATCGGGCGCCTAATAATTACCGTGGGATGGTCTGCGCGTTCATAACTTCGCGTGAGTATCAGGAAAAGTTCGGACTGCAACTACGACGAACCAACGCGGATTGTTTGTAGGCTATCTTTTTTCGTCGATTGCCTTTTGGAGTTTCTGAATCAGATCGCGCGCTTGATTGGCGAACTCACCTTTGGGTGCCAGGCGCAAATATTCCTGGTAAGAACTGAGGGCGCGTTCGTTTTGATTCAACCGCAGCAGGATATTTCCGGCGAGTAAATGAGCTTCGGCGAAGTCGCCTTTTAGCTGGAGTGTGCGACCGACCGCTGCTCCCGATTTGGGAATGTCATTCAAATCCCAGTACAGCCGGGCCAGCGTGAAGTAGCCGTGCCACGCCTTGTCATCGCCTTTCAAGCCCGCGAGCAAAAGCTCTTCTGCTTCCTTGTGTTTCTTCTGACGCCAATAAACTTCTCCCAAGGCCAGTAAGGTTGGCGCGTTATCTGGTTTCTGTTCAAGTGTGCCCTGGAGCACAGCTTCGGCACGAGACCATTCTCGTTGGTCGATCAATGCGGTCGCCAACAGCATTCGTGCCGCCAGAAACTCAGGATATTCAGCCACGGCTTTTTGCAAGTGTGACACTGCCTCGGGGTAACTCTTCTTCGTGAGAGCTGTTCGCCCGTGAACGAATTCATCGCGAGCAGTTGCCGGGACCCGCGCGTCAATCACATCGGGAGTGAGGCTAAGTCTGGCCAAAGAAGTTGCGTGGTCTGAAACCAATTCGAACACCAAATACGCTTTGGCCATCGTCTGCAGATCAGCATCTTGCTGCACCGGTTTCATTCCTGACTGGGAAATGATTACGCGGTAATAACTGCGGCTTAGGTTGGCAAAACGGAATCGTCCGCGGCTGTCAGTAGTCACGGTATCGATAATGCCGCCGCTGAATTTCTCAAGCCGGACCGTCACATTCTGCGCCGGCGATCCGCTTTCAATGAGATTTACCTGGCCGGTTATTTCTGATCCCTGGTTGTTGGGGTTGTAAGCGTCACGGTCTCTTTGTGCGAAGGCCGTTGACGCGAGCATTAGCAGAACGACTAGAACGAAAGGTCGATACATGGAGCGCGACATGTTCGTTACCTCGGCTGGGAAAATGCGATGCCCTAATAATGCTACTGCTGAGCGATGAATACAAGACGGCTCTGGCCAGGTTATCAGCCGTGAAGTCTTGTTTCTTATAAGGTCAACGGCCGGACGATTCCGAAGAACCGCCCGGCCGAGGAAAAGAATTTGTGCCTGAACCTAACGAGTATTTCAGTGACGATAGGTCAAACCAAATTGAATCAACCGAGCCGGAACCACTGTGGTGGTGATTTGGCCAAAGGTTGCAGCAGTACCGAGTGCAACCGAGCTTGGGAACCCGAAGATCGGATGGTTCCACATATTGAACATATCCATGCGGAACTGGACTTCATGTCCTTCAAGAACGTTGAATCGCTTTTGAATCGAGAAGTCCCAGTTTTGCTGGAACGGTCCGCGGAAAGCATTTCGCGGCGTAGTGCCATATCCGTGAGTTCCGGCCCCTGACGCATTCGGGATGTTGGGTTGTGGTGTATTCCAGCAATCGCGGTTCAGGTAATGCGCAAGTTTGGCGTCGATGCCGCCAGTGGTCGTATACGCATCCTTTGCGCTGGCACATTTGAAGAGTCCGGTACTTGTGCCACCGCCAAACGCGCCGCCACCGGTATCCGTGACTGAGAACGGCAAGCCGCTCTGATAGGTGATGATCCCGCTGATGCCCCAACCCTTGAAGAACTGGTTCTGGAAGAAGCTGTCCTTCGGGACCGGAAGATCATAGGAATAGCTCACGACCAGGCGGTGACGACGATCAAAGTCACCGATGGCTTTATTCTGTTGGGCGTTCGCGCCGTTGTTAAAAATAGTGGCGCCGCCCTGGCCGTTACGAGTGGCATTCAGCTCATCCGTGCTCTGCGATCCACTGACATTGTCAATGCTCTTGGAGTAGGTATAAGCAGCCTGGAAGTAGAAGCCCCGGGTTAGCCGGCGAGACAGTGTGGCCTGCAGCGAGTTATAGGTTGCAAAGCCAATGTTGCCGGAGTATCTCGAGCCTCGTTTCCTGGACAAACCAAGAATTTGGTGCCGGAGTTCTTCGTTGTTAACTGTGTTGGTAGTGATGCTGTAGGAAACGCCGTTCTTGTCCTTGACGTTGATTGGGCTCGTGGGACTGGCTTCCTTGGCCAGGAATGGATCCCAGATTCCGAGTCCACCCACAAAGTGCGTACCCACATAGCCAATTTCCATCGCCCATCCGCCCTTCAACTCACGCTGCACATTCAAATTCCACTGCTGTGTGTACGGCGTGTAGACGTCGCGCGGCACGGTCGTAAACGATGCCAGGTTGATGGAGCAGTTGGTGGCGCCAGTGGCGGCATCAACTGATGCAATATGCGACGCATAATTCAAACATCGCTGACCTTGCTCGTTAACAAAAATCGGCTTGAAGGCCGAGTTATTGATATCAGCCGGATTGTTCGAAATCGCTCCGGTGCTCGAGTTGAAGAGACCCGCAAAGAAAGTGTTTTGCGGAATGAACGGCGTGGCGACGATCGATGGCGGCGGGATAGCTCCAAAAGGATTAGCCAACTGGCCCGGGTTCGGGTTGGGATTGCTTGACAGAGGCTGAACCGTGAACGGCGCCGCCAGAGAATTCTGGAGGATGTTCTGGTTCGATAGTCTCTGATAGTAGATCCCGTAACCGCCGCGCACCACTGTCTTCTGATCGCCCTTCATATCCCAGGCGAAACCAACGCGAGGTGCGAAGTTGTTGCCGTCAAAGCAGGTGGCCAATGCGCAATCGGACACACCTGGAGTTCCGTGGAATCCAGCCAGGTTTACCTTTTCCGGAATCAGGAACGGGTTCAAGCCTTGAGCTGCACGCTGTGGATCAAAGATGCCGGCGCGATACAGTTTGTCATGACCGAAGGCCATTCCTTCCCAACGCAGACCGAAATTGAAGGTCAAGCGCGAGGACCAGCGATAGTCATCCTGCAGGAAGCCTGAGTAGTCCGTGGCGATGAAGTTACGCGCCGGGTCACCGAAGGCTGATTGAATCGCCGTAATTCGTCCGCGCAGGAAATTCTGAAACGCGGTGCACTCGTTGGTATCGAGCGTGCAGCTGGTCAGCGGATTCGGCGTGGGCGTGATGCCGGAACTGGTTGAACCAGTTGTCAGCGCACCACGAACGGCAAAGTTATTGAATCGATTCAGTTGGTATTGGACCCTTTCGGCGCCCATACGAAGTGTGTGCTTACCAATCGTCCAGGAGAAGCTGTCGACGATGTTGTAGGTATTCGAGACTGTGCCTCGATCATCATTCACACCTGTACCCAACGAGAACAAACCAGTAATCGAGAACTGGTAGATACCCGGGAATATGCTGCTATTACCGCGAGTAGCGCCGATGTCAGCTACGCCGATCGTGTCAGTCGGTATGTTCGCGAAAAGGAACCGGCTGTAACCGAGTCTCAACTCATTAACTTGAGTCGGGCTGAAAATGTGCGTCTCAGTGATTGAAAGGAAGCGGTTGAGCTGGGTGTCAGTTCGCGGGAAGGCGAGTGAACTGGCCGTTCCATAAGGCTTGGCCACCGCGCCGTTGTCCCAGAACCAACGTCCCGAAAGCTTATCGCGCCCACCCTTCCAACTGCGGTCGATACTGATGGTGTATTGATTGTCGGTGATCGGCGCTATCGCGCTGAACTGGCAAGTGAAAGTAGCTATTGCCCCAGCTGGGTTTCCGCAACCGCCCTGTCCAGGTCGTGGGACTGCAAACTGACCCCCATAAGCAGCATACTTCAAGTTCAGAATGTTGACGGCGATCGGATCAATCTGTGCCGGAGTCAGGCCGAAAGCCGAAGCCAGCAAAGCCGCCGAAGTCGAACCATCGGCGTTGGTTGGAAACTTTTGAATTGTCGGAGACAGCGCTGAGCCCGCTGGATCGAGGCCGTTACGAGCGCGAACACCCTGGTAATTGAAGAACCAGAAGGCGCCGATACCCGGGACTGGTCCGCTGCCAGATCCGCCAAAAACGTTCTGCAGCAAGCGAGCGCGCTTTCCCTTCAAGCTTGGCTGCGCATTGCGGAACCACTCATTGGCATTCAAAGCGTCGTTACGGTGCTGCCAGTAGCCTTCCCAATGAAAGTCTTTCTGACCAGACTTAATTACTAGTCCAAGCGCACCGCCGCCCTTGCTGCCTTGCGAGGCATCGTAGAGCGAGGTCGAAACCTTCATTTCCTGAAGAGTGCTTGGATTAGGAAGTGGTACCGTGTCGAAGTGCGCGAGGTTAAAGTCATTAACGTTGATGCCTTCGAGCGAGACGCTGTTGTTACTGGTACGTTGACCGTTCACCGTCACGTCAGCGGTTCCGCGTCCAGCAGTACGCACGTCGGTTGGCTCACCCGTCACGCCTGTCGACAAATTGAGCAGGAATAGAAAGTTTGGAGAGGCCAACGGCAGCTGCCTAAGCGTTTGCGCATCAATCGCCTGGCCCGTGGTCGCGCTGCTCGCATTAATTAGCGTAGGCGTGGCCTCGACATTGACTGTTTCCTCAATTTTGCCTGCCTGCAGCGTGATGTCCTGCCGGGTGGCTTCCGTGATTCGAACCTGGACAGACGCGACAACAGCTTTCTTAAAGTTAGCCGCTGAAACCTCAATCCGGTAATTTCCGGGGGGCAACAACGTAGCAGTAAAGGTGCCGTCATCGCCGGTAGTCATGCTACGGACCGAGGTGCCCGTATTCTCACTAACTATTTCCACGGTGGCGCCCTTAACGAGACCGCCACTTTGATCGGTGACACTGCCAGTGATTCCTCCGGTCTGGCTGGCTTGGGAATACGCCGAGGCCACAAACAGAAGGCTCAATACCAGGCCGCTTGCCAGCAAGCGTAAAAAGCTTCGCATAACAGCTTCCTCCTCTATTTCTCTTACTTTTGGTTGGACTAAGTTGAACCGATTTTATGAACGCCGAGGGTGACTCATTTTTGGAAAAAGCCCCGTGTAACCGACGCTATCCGAGAAAAATAAGCAAGCCGCATTCCATCTTGCCGGAATTCTTCCGAGTTTGCAGAAGCCTTCAAAAACTTGGGAATTAGTTTTACGACGTGGTTTTTGTTGGGCTCTTAGGCAGGCTAGTCTCACTTTTTTGGTTCAAAATCATGGAGACTCTATAGATTTTCATAAATCCGGAGTCTTGAAAGACACGGATAGGCCAGCCAGTCCAGCTTTGACCAGAGGCAGGGATTCCGGGTGATAACTTACGAATTAGCTATGAGGAAGCGGCTTCGCTCGAGTCAGCCGCGGAGGCAGTTTCGTGATGTTCGGTTGTATACAGACGCAATATGTCCTGGCCCTGTCTCGATCGGGGATCAATAGTGCGCAGGTGTTTACGGCCTTGCATCTCCCAAATTGCCGTTACCACTCCATCTCTTTCAACCGCGTGATAAGTAATCTCTTCCGTGTTCGCTGCCGCCGGTTGATCTTCTGTGGGCGCCTCCGGCGTTTCCGCGTTCAGCGCAGTTTCATTCTCAGACATCGACTGTAAAGCTCTCCTCTCAACTATTCATCTTTGTTTGATTGTTCGCAGGATTGTTGCATAGGCCTGTTAGATGTGTCTACCCCAGCAAGTTGTAGGAGCGCGGTAGGACTGCCAGTTACCCGACAGCCCCCGCACAGATCCCGGCGTGCAGTTTTCCCGCACCGGGCTCTTCGTTG
>Ga0157380_10001691_pt1 | contig 14573 bp, 10 predicted proteins | sample S35metaG_FD_119757 | JGI IMG/M metagenome (GOLD analysis project Ga0157380, IMG submission 119757) | Switchgrass rhizosphere microbial communities from Kellogg Biological Station, Michigan, USA - S3-5 metaG | ecosystem: Host-associated > Plants > Roots > Rhizosphere > Soil | place: USA... | reverse complement strand
CTCTATCTGGAGTTCAAGGAAGCGGGCATTCTCCCGCAGGTCGCGCTCATCTACGGCCAGATGAACGAGCCGCCGGGTGCGCGCCTGCGCGTCGGCCTATCGGGCCTGACAGTTGCCGAGTACTTCCGCGATCGCGAGAACGCGGACGTGCTGGTGTTCATCGACAACATCTTCCGCTTCACGCAGGCCGGCTCCGAGGTGTCCGCGCTTCTCGGCCGCATGCCGAGCGCCGTCGGATACCAGCCGACGCTGGCGACGGAGATGGGCGACCTCCAGGAGCGCATTACATCGACGCGCAACGGCTCGATCACGTCGGTCCAGGCGATCTACGTCCCCGCCGACGACCTCACCGACCCGGCGCCGGCCACCGCGTTCGCGCACCTGGACGCCACGGTCGTGCTCTCGCGCGGCATCACGGAGCTCGGGATCTACCCCGCCGTCGACCCGCTTGCGTCGTCGTCGCGAATTCTCGACGCGCAGTTCATCGGGGAGCGCCATTACAAGGTGGCGACGGAAGTGCAGCGCATTCTGCAGCGCTACAAGGAGCTGCAGGACATCATCGCGATCCTGGGCATGGACGAGCTGTCGGAAGACGACAAGCGCGTGGTGGGTCGGGCGCGCCGTATCCAGCGGTTCATGTCGCAGCCGTTCGCGGTCGCGCAGCAGTTCACCGGCATGGAAGGGAAGTACGTCAAGCTCGAGGAGACTGTCTCGTCGTTCGAGCGGCTCACGCAGGGCGAGTTCGATCAGTATCCCGAGCAGGCGTTCTTCATGTGCGGCGGCGCGGACGACATCGCCAGAAACGCCGAGCGCCTCGCGCAGAGCTGATCCAGAGGACTTCGATGCCACTACAGGTCTCCGTCATTTCGCCCGAGAAGACACTCTTCGAGGGGAGCGTCGAGTCGCTCGTCGCGCCGGCGTTCGACGGCGAGGTTGGTATTCTTCCCGGGCACGCACCGATGATGACCCTGCTCGGGAAGGGGACGTTGCGCCTCGGCCCCGACGGAAGCGGTGGACGGTTCCGCGTCGAGGGTGGCTTCCTTCAGGTAGTTGACAACGCCGTGCGCGTCGTAACGGAGCGTGCGTCGGCGGCTTGATCGTGACCAATGTAGACCAGTCGTTCTGATCAGTCGCTTCGACCGGTCGTGAGAAGGGCGCCACGTTTTGCGTGGCGCCCTTCTCACGTTTGTGGTTTCTCACCGATCGGTTCGTGCGAGCATGCGGAAGAATTCAGGGTGATTTGCAAGGAGATGCTTGCGCCCTCGGTGCACCCCGGTAAAATAGCGCTTGGTCACGTGGTCGGACGGTTGAACACATGGACATGTGACGGGCCGTCGGTGCGTCAGTGCTCGTCCGTCAGGTCCCCGCTGCGTTTGGCGCGCGGGGTCCCGACGTCCGTGCGCGCTGGCCCCACCACATCGTGTTTCTCGGCGCGACGACGCGTCGTTCGCAGTTCCGTCGACAGCCTACCTGGAATGTGCGCTGACGGCGGCGGTTCGATCAGTAGCATGGACACTTTTCGCAAGTGAGGGGACCGATGAGAACAGTCCTGTGTCCACGGGGTAGCCTGCAATCGTTCGCGATCGTCGCCTCGCTTGCGCTGTCGTCGGGCAGCGCGCTCGCGCAAGGCATGGTCATCACGGGCCGACTTGTGAGTGAGCAGGGGCAGGTGCTCCTGGCAGCGAACGTGTTCATCACCGAGATGAACGTGTCGACGGCCACGAACGAGCAAGGGGTTTACCGTATCACACTCCCTGCCGAACGCGTTCGTGTCCAGGTGGTGATGCTACGCGCGCGGGCCATTGGGCATTCACCTCAGGCCCGACAGATCACGCTGCGGCCGGGGGAGATCACTGAAAACTTCGCTCTCAAACCCGACGTCAACCGCCTCTCGGAAGTCGTGGTCACTGGCGTAACGGGTGCAACCGAGAAGAAGAAGCTGGCTTTCTCGGTGACGAGCGTGGATGCGACAGACATGCCGGTCCCCGGATCAAACGCGCTGACCTCGCTTCAAGGGAAAGTGCCTGGAGCGCAGATCACCATGCCGAGCGGGCGTCCGGGAACGGCGCCGGCGGTACTGATGCGCGGCGTAAAGTCGATCAACGCCTCAGGCCGGTCGCAGGGCCCGCTGATGATCGTCGACGGCATCATTCTCAACGGCAGCGCGCAGGACATCAACCCGCAGGACATCGAAAGCATCGAAATCGTCAAGGGTGCTGCCGCCTCGTCGGTCTACGGCGCCCGCGCCGCGGCCGGCGTCATTCAGATCACGACGAAGACCGGGAAGGGCGGACCGCAAGGCGTGAAATTCAACGTCCGCGCCGAGTATGGGTTGAACGACGTCCAGTCGGAGTACCCGTACGCGCAGCGCCACATGCTCATGATGGATGAGACCAACACGCGATTTTGCATCAAGCAGACCGGACTGCCGGCGTGCTCGCGCACGGTCGACTTCGAGGAAGAGGCTCGCCGGATCAACGATGTGGCGGGGGCATTTGCGCTCTCGCCGTACAACTTCGAGCGCGATGCGGGCATCGGGCTCGCGCTCACCAAGCCAGAACTGCGAGGCCTGTTTCAGGTGAATCCGTGGCCGAAGCGCTACAACCCGATGGCCACGACGGTGACGAACAACCCGTACGCGAACACCAACATCGACGTCATTGGTCGGCTCGGAGGCACTGCTATTTTCGGCAGTGTGTCGAACCTCTCGCACCAGGGGGCGATCAAGTTCCTCGATGGGTATCGGCGCAACTCGGTCCGTGCGAACGTCGACCAGGCGGTCGGCGACGAATGGACGATGCAATTGGGGACGGCCTACACGCGGGGCACCCAATACCGCGACGGCGAGTGGTTCCGCCTAACGCGTGTTCCGGCGGGGGTCGACCTCATGCGGCGTGATTCGCAAGGCCGTCTCTTCATCCGCTCCAATCCGCTGAACCAGGGCCAGCAGAACGAAAACCCTCTCTACGACAACGAGAACCTTGAGGGAAAAAACGACCAGGATCGGTTCCTCGGCTCGTTCACGACGCGGTGGTCGCCGCTTTCCTGGCTCGAGTTCGATGCCATTGCCGCGTATGACAGGCGGCGAACGAGTGGCTATACGCTGACCGATCGCGGCTTCCGTGTCACGGCTGTCGGACAGAACAACAACAACCTCGGCTCGTTGGGGCAGACGAATACGGGGGACCAGTCATACAACCTGGGCATCAACGGAACGGCGCGGCAAACCAACGCGTTTGGAATGCGCGACCTCGCCATGCGCTACAACGTCCGGTATGGCTACGACCAGCAGGATGCGGAGTTCAACGGAACCACCAACAATCCGGTCGGTGGAAATACGCTTGCCGTGCCGGGGTTGAACTCGCTCGATAACGTGACGGTGTTGACCAGCCCGAGCTCGGGCTCGTCGTCGATTCGCGGGATCGCCGTGCTTGGCGGTGCGTCCGCTGAGTACAAAAACCGTTACATCCTCGACGGGATCTACCGAATGGAAGGCAGCTCCCTGTTCGGCGCTGATGAGCGGTGGCATCCCTACTATCGCGGGTCGTTTGCGTGGATCGCGTCGGACGAGCCGTGGTGGCCGATGCAGAACGCGTTGACGCTGTTCAAGCCGCGTGTCTCGGTCGGCACGGCTGGCGGACGCCCGCGCTTCAGCGCGCAATACGAAACATTCACCATCGGGACCGGTGGCACCGTGTCAGGCACGACGCTCGGCAACCGGAACCTCAAGCCCGAAACCACCACTGAGACCGAGTACGGCATCGACGCGGAGCTCTACGGCAAGTACGGGCTGAGTGCAACGTACGCCCGCGCCATCACGGAAGACGAGATCATTCAGTTTCCACCGTCGGTCTCCTCCGGCTTCTCCAGCCAGTGGCGAAACGGCGGGCAGGTGGACAACAAAACGTGGGAAGTGGCGCTCAACGCGCCGATCATCATGCGCCGCGGCTTCACCTGGACGATGCGTGCGGCCTATGATCGGAACCGGTCGATCATCACCGGCCTCGACGTGCCGCCGTATTTCCAGACGAACGAGAGCAACACCTTCCGCTTTGCAAATGATGAGCGCATCGGCACGATCTGGGGCAAGTATTTCATCAACGATTGCTCGCAACTTCCGGCGCAGTTCGCGGCTGACTGCGGGGGCGCCGGGAAGGCGTACCAGAAGAACGACCAGGGGTTCATCGTCTGGACCGGCGGCCGGTCGCCGCGTGACGGTGTCAAGGACAACCTGTGGCAAGCGGTGCAGCCGGGTTGCATGAAAGGCGGCGCTCCACTTGCGGTCACCGGCGAGGTCGCCTGCAAGGCCCTCGGCGGCACGGTCACCAACCCATGGGCGATTCCCGCCACGAATTGGGGGATGCCCATCGTGATCCGCGACTCGACGGGGAACCCGGTGCTGCAGAAGCTCGGGAACACGCAGCCCGATTTCCGTGCGTCGCTGTCCCAGACCTTCACGTTCAGGCGATGGAGCCTGTACGCCCTCGTCGACGGCGAGTTTGGCCGGCGGGTCTTCAACGAGGAAGTTCACTGGTCGTTAGGCGACTTCAACGTGCGCTACGAGGACCAGGCTGGAAAGACCCCCGAGACGGCGAAGCCGATCGGTTATTACTGGCGCGCGCCGCAACCGGATCATGGGTCCGGCGTTGGTGGCTTCTACGACGTCCTGGGCTCCAACAACGTCACCACGCAGAAGGCGACATTCACCAAGCTCCGCGAGGTGAGTCTCGGATACAACTTCGGCCCGATCGCGGGCGTAGGCGACTGGGGCCTAACGTTAGTCGGCCGCAATCTATTCACGATGACCGACTTCCTCGGATGGGATCCCGAAGTCGGGTCGGCGAATACCGACCTCAACTCCAACGCAGTCGGCGGCGTGGCGTCCTTCCAGTACCCGCAGATCCGCACGTTCACGGTGACCGTCACCACGCGCTTCTAACCCCGTTGTTCCGGCGGCCCGCGCATGGCGCGGGGCCGCCGGGACTCCCACGAGGACAGACGATGAGAATGCTGTGCAGAGTTCTGTCGGCCTCGCTCGTGCTGACGGCGGCCGCCTGCAACGATCCGCTCGAGGTAGAGAACACCGATAACCCGGACATCGAGCGCGTGTTCAGCGCCGGGCCCACGATCGAGCAGACGCTCGGCAGCGGGTATCAGCAGTGCCGGAACTCGCTCCATCGAAATGGGCTCTACACCCAATTGGAAACGATGAGCTTCGAGAGCTACTCGCAGCTCAACAATTTCTTCATGGGCCCGCGTGGCGCGTTGCCCCGTGCCCCGATCCTCAACAACCGCACCGCATCGTCGGTGTTCAACGAGTTCAGCTCCCTCGGCCGCCAGTCACGGGTGATGTCGAACGCAATGACCTCGCTCGACGCGCTCTTGAAGGATGGCGGGAGCCTTGGCTCGGCGGCGCAAGACCTGCGCGCCCGCGCGTGGGGCTACTTCGTCGTGGGTTGCAACCTGGGTTTCCTGGCCATGACGTACGACTCGGCTGGCGTTGTCACGCCGGGTTTTAGCCTCCAGGGCGACTCCGTTCCCGAGCTCAGCGCGTACCCCGAGGTCATGAACGCGGCGATCGTGATGCTCGATTCAGCGGTCACCATCGCGGGCAGGCCTGCCGCGACTGGCGCCGGCGGTTTCCCGACGCCGGTGGCATGGATGAGCGGCACGGCGCTTTCGCGCGACGACTTTGTTCGGTTCGTGCGGTCGTACCGCGCCCGTTTCCGAGCAGGCGTCGCACGTACACTCGGGGAACGGGAAAAGGTCGATTGGAACGCAGTCATCGCCGATGCGAACAATGGGATCCAAAGTGACGTGCTGGTCACGGTCGGTGGATCCACGGGATGGAACATCGGCTTCGAGTCGAACCAGATGCACGTCGATGCCGGCTGGCATCAGATGACGCCGATGATGTTCGGTATGGCCGACGTTTCCGGCGGATACGATGCGTGGCTCGCGAAGCCGCTCCTCCAGCGTGACTATTTCCTGATCGTGTCGCCCGACAAACGCTGGCCGCAGGGCACCACGCGCGCTCAGCAGCAGACGGCCTCGACGATCCCGAGCTCTCACACCTCGCTCCCGTACATCGCGAATCGTACCGGGCAGGACACACCGGGCGATCCGTGGGGGACCTCGTTCTACAACTTTCATCGCTTCCGGTACATCGCCCGGAGCAGCAATACTGGCAGTCTCCCTGATTTCCTGAAGGCGGAGGTCGACCTGCTGGCTGCCGAGGGTTACATCCGCACCGGCAACATCGCAGCGGCCGCGGCGAAGATCGACATCAGCCGCACGCGCGCCGGTCTCCCGCTGTTAGTGGGAGCGGTCAACACCCTGACTGACCCAGTGCCGGGCGGCGCGAGCTGTGTACCGCGTGTTCCTCAGCCACCGAACTTTACCAGTACGGCGTGCGGGACGATTCTCGAAGCGATGAAGTACGAGAAGCGCATGGAGACGGCGTTTCAGACGTTCGGCGCCTGGTTCTTCGACTCGCGTGGCTGGGGCGACCTGGCAGTGAACACGGCGACGCAATATCCGGTGCCGTTCGAGGAGCTGGACGCTCGCGGACACGGGTTCTATGACCTCGGCGGCGGCGGGTTGTCGAGCGCCGTGAAGGGCACCTACGGGTTCTAGGAGATTCCGGAAATGAAATCAATGCGCATTGCCTTATTGCTCTTGGGCGCGCTCTCGTTAGGTGCGTGCAGCGAGGACGACGGAGTGTCCGTCGCGCCCAAGGTGCCGCTCGCCTATACGCGCTTCCTCCATGCTGTACCCGACACGAGCGCAATGGACTGGCGGTTCATCGACATCATCGAGAACTCGCCAACCGCATTTGGCCTTACCTATCGCGGCTTCACGCCCTATCAGGCCACCGCCGCTGGGCAGCACCAACTGCGGATATTCACAACCAGCACCAACATCGATATCACGTCGGTGCCGCTCATCGACGAAGCCGTGACGCTGCAGGCCGACGCCTACTACACGATCATCCACGTTGGTTACGCTCGTGCTGGCCAGTCTCCGGCCGACAAGCTGGTCGTTCTCACGGACAACATCCCCGAGGTAGCGACAGGAAACGTCGCCGTGCGCGCGGTGAACCTCGCGACGGGGCTTGGCAACGTCGACGTGTTCGCGTCGGCGTCTGGTGGGACGACGCCACTGCCGGCGTCGCCGCTCTTTGCCAACGTCGCGTATCTCGCCTCGACTGCGTATTCGAACCTAACGCCTGGGCCGCTCGCGCTCCGGGTGACCGCGGCGGGACAAACCACGGTCATGGCGGACTCGCTCGCGCCGCCTGGACTGGCGGCTGATCCGGCCGCGAACCTGAACGCGGTTGGCGGCAGTACCAGGGGGGGCAGCGCCTTTTCCGCATTCACCTTCCCGCGGTCAGTGGCCGGCAGCGCGGCGCCGCAGGGCGCCGTGTTCCAGAGGCCCGGCATCACGTACATCATTGATCGAAATCCCAAGTAGGTAGCCGAACCTATGTGCGGGAACAAGCCGAACCTCAGGGGCCGGTCCTCCTTGTTGAGGCCGCGCCCCGGGGTTCTCGGCACGTCGGATGCAGCGCCTGTGAAATCCGGGACCGAGTCGCCTGGGGGTGGCCGCGCCCATCTTCACTGTTCCCGAGCTCCGGAGGGCGAATGCACGAGGATCGTATTGTCATTGCGCGCCTGGTCCCCATCGATGGGGGACCGTTGCTCGCGGTAGGCAGTGGTTCGAGCGCACTCAGACGTCCGCTGCGCCGAACATGCGCTGCTGCCGTTGCTGCGTTGCTGTTCCCCTTCTTGAACGGCTGTTACACCTACCAACGCGTGGCCACGCCGCAGCTGCCACAGGGGACCGACGTCTCGCTCACCATTACGGACCAGGGGCGAGTTGGGCTCGGCGATCGGATGGGGGCCGGCGTGATGCGCGTGAACGGCCGCGTAATCGACCCGTCTGACAGTGCCTGGGTCGTACACGTCTCATCCGTCGAGATGCTCGCAGGGGGCAAATCACACTGGAGCGGCGAGGAAGTACGGCTGCCACGCGCGTATGTGGGTGAGGTTTCCACGCGTGAGTTCTCGCGGAAAAAGACATGGCTTGCCGCAGGAATCACGATTGGCGCCGTGGCGGCGACGATCGGCGCCGTCTCGCTGATAACGGGCGGTTACGAAGGGAGCGATCCGAAGCCGCCGCCTGATGGCGCGACGTCCCGCAGCCCGTCGGCGGCTCGTGTCGTCGGCGGTCACCCGTAATCGAGAACGCCTAACGACTCATGTCCGGCTGGGCTCGTCAGCCAGCCGATGCTGCTCCGATGGGGTGATGGAGGAGGGCGAATCGGGCGGGACCTCGAACTCCGGAAACAGGTCCTGGCCGATCAAGGGAAGCGAGCCTGCGCCACACCCCCCGGGCAGGATCGCCCACGGTGGCGAGCGATTCTGGGTAGCCATCGACCGTAAAGCGCGCTCTCGTTCGGTTCGGATCGCTCTCGGCCAGCGCGAGCAGCACGGTGCCGAACGCGCGCGCCTGGCCTCCGCCGGTTAGGATCCGGTCCGCTGCATGGTTACCGGACCAGCGGGGGCCGGTGGCGTTGACCGACGCGGCGCTCGTTGGCGACGACGCCCAGCCCGTGGATGAGCCGGACGACGCGCAACCGGCCACGACGGGCGCGCATACGGGTGAGGACGGGCGGACGGAAGCGCACGGGATTGCTCCAGCTCGTTGGGGTTGCTCGACACACTGGGAGGAGAGGTTCCTCCGGGGAGGCTGTACCTGATCCGCGGTGGGCGTTGTCGCTCGGTTCGCGGCGAATGCCATTTGTACGGTATTGCTGAGCTCTGTCAAAAAATGAGTATGCCTTCCGCTTCGGGTTGCGACAGCGTCGCTCGGGTCGAATCGCGGCCAAGCATGCCGTTTGCACCCGGCAGGCTCATGACACACGCGGAGACAGGCTTGGTGAGCGCGCACGCACGACGGACTCGCAGCGCATCCGGGCGACCGGTCTGCATTTGCGTTGTCGTCATGGGGCTTCTGATCCTCACGCGTCCCGGCGCCGCTGCCGGCGCGCAGATGCCGAGCGTCCCCGTCCTTCAGAACGGGTTTGCGGCAAGCGGGATGACGCTCGCGGTGAACTACGGCTCCGGCACTGGAAGCGACGCGTACGCCATGGCGTTTGGGTGGGGTCCGGCATCGGCGCGCTTCCAGATCAGCGGCGCGCTCGGCGGAGTGCGGCCCGATACAGGCTCGACCTGGACGGGGTACGGCCTGCGGGTCGCCATTCCTCTCTACTCCGCGATGGCGGATCGGTTCGGTCTGGCCGCGTTCGGCGGCGTCGGTGGAGCGCGCCGCGACACGACATCGATCGTGCGGGTCCCCGTTGGCGTCGGAGTCGGCTTCCGCTTCCCATTCGGCGCAACGCGTAGCGTGGCAGCCTATGCCTCGCCATTTTTCGTGTGGTCGCGCCTGAGCGAGCAGGGGAAACGAGCGCAGGGCGACAACACGATGCGCGGCTCCATCGCCGGTGACCTCGTCCTAACGCGAAACATCGGGCTCACAGCGGGCTACGAGTTCGGCAGCAAGGGCGAGAGCGGCGTGCCGGGAAGCGCAAGCGGCGTCTTTGGCGCCGCGGTGTCGTACGCGTTTCGCTAGCTGACTGCGCCAATTCGATCCTGGAGAAAAACTGAATGCGTAAGAGCGCACGTGGGTCACTGCCGACCGCGGCTTCGGGCCGAGCGGCGGCGTTTCGTCGTGTGGTTGCCCGCCTGATTGTCGCGATGACGATCGTCGCCGCGCCGACAGTCGTCGACGCGCAGGCGTGGGCGTACCCCGCCTTCCAGCCGCCGCGACTAACGAATCGCGAGTTCAATTTCGGCGTGGCCGATGCGGGCGATGCCGGCACGACCCTGGTCTTCCAATGGCGGGAGGGACTCTCGCCGCGCACGCAGGTCACGGGCGACCTCGGATTTGCCGATCCCGACGCGAAGGGCAACGGCAAGGTGCTGCTTGGTGCCCAGTTTGCCTACCTGTTCACGCAGGCCAACGCGGAGATGCCGCTCGATTTTCTCGGCACGGCGGGCCTCAACTTCGCATTCGGTGATGGTGGCAACATCCTGCGCATCCCGTTCGGGGTGTCCGTTGGGCATCGCTTCCCGCTCGACGAGGGGTTTGCGATCACGCCGTACATTCATCCTCGAGTGTCGATCGACTACTGTAGCGATTGCGGCGGTACCGACAACGAAGACAGCGAGACCGATCTCGGAATCGATTTCGACCTGGGCGTAAGCTTCGACGTTACGAAGCAACTGGCGTTTCGGGTGAGCGCGCTGTTTGGCGGGTCCGACACATTCGGCGATTCCGACGGGTTTGGGCTCTCGCTCGCCTGGACGCCCCCGGGCCTGTCGAAGCTGATCCGACGCTAGGTACCGGCAGGGAGGGGGCTGGCTTGCAACTTGCCCCCTCCAGGGCCGTCCTTTCGACAACACAACGGCATGCCTGAGGCGACGCTCCCCAACGTTCTGGTCGTAGACGATAACCACGACAACGCCGATATCGTTCGGCAGTACCTCGAGGCCAAGGGGTACCCGGTTGCGGTGGCATACAACGGGGAGGAAGCGCTCGCCCTGTTCGAGACGGTGCGTCCCTCCATCGTGCTTCTCGACGTGATGATGCCCGGGCGGGATGGGTGGGAAGTCTGTCGCCTGATAAAGCAGCACCCTTCGCATGGTCGTGGGGTACGCGTCATCATGGTCACTGCGCTCGATCAATGGGACGACAAGCGTCAGGCGCTCCAGACCGGAGCGGACGATTACGTGACGAAGCCGATCGATCTGCCTCGACTGGTGCGCACGGTCGAACGGAACGCCGCGGCGCTGCAGGGTGCCGCATGAGGCGTCACACGTTCGACCCATGACCGCGTGAACGAACCGGTCATCCTCACCGACAGCGACGACGCGTCCATTCGAGACGCGGCCGCACTCCTCGATTCATGGACGGTCGTCGTTCGGCCGGCTCGGGACCTGGCGACGGCGTTTGAGGAGACCCCGAACGTTCGAGTCGTCGTCACGACCACCGAGAATCCCAACGCGCTGCGCGATGTCGTCGACCGTGCTCGCGCGCTCGCAATGCCGGTCGTGGTCGGGTGTCCAAGCGAAACGACACGCCGCCGCGCGATCGAGCTTCGGGTCGACGAGTGGTTTCTGCTTCCGGCCTCCGCGGAAGAGATCGCCGCCCGCATCCGGTCGGCGCTGGCCGGGATGGCGCCGGCCGCCGCCGCGCTCTCGGACCGCATCGAGCGGGTGGAGTACGAGCAGATGCTCTACGACTACCTGACCGGCCTTCCGACGCTGCCGGTGATGATCGAGCGGTCGCGCGCGCTGATCAAGGAGCGCGGTGAGCTCATCGTGCTCTACTTCAACTTCGTCCGCTATTCGAAGATCGAGGAGATCTACGGCTGGGAGAAGCTGGATGCCGTGCTCGAGACGACCGCGCAGGCCGTTCGTGAGTTTCTCGACGCGAGCGCGCTGCGCTCGTCGCGCGTGATGGTCAGCTTCACGAACGACGATGACTTCGTGTTCTTCCACGTGCCAGCGCCCGGCGTTGCGGCCGTAACGGACGCGGAGATCACCGAGCTCGTCCCGAAGCTCCAGGAGCACGTCGGCGGGCGCATCGAAGCCACGCACGGCGAGGAGATCGGGTCGCTGTTCGAGATCTACGTCGGCCGTGCGCACGTCTACTACAATCCGAAGATCCGCTTCCAGCGTCTGATCTACCGCGGGATCCGCGAAGCGGCGAATGCGGCGAAGAGCGTGGAGGAGCGCGAGCGTGCGCGGCGCGTGGACGATCTCAAGCGCAGCCTGCGCGAACGGGCAGTGTACATCGACCTGCACCCGATCCTGGTGGCCGATACGCGGCAGGTGTACGGGTACGAGGCACTCGCTCGCGGCACGCTGCGGACGCTCCGCAGCCCGGAGATCATGTTCGACGTCGCCGCCGAGGCCGACCTCCTCTGGGAGCTCGGACGCCTCTGCCGCAGCAAGGCCATCGAGTCGATGCAAATGCGCCTAACGCGCGGCGAGCTGCTGTTTCTGAACGTGGATCCGCATGACTTCGCCGACCCGCAATTCAGCCAGCTGGACCGCGAAGTCGCCGAGCCGCACCGCGTGGTCATCGAGATCACCGAGCGTACCGCGATCAAGGACTATCCGAAATTCCGCGAGCGCCTCAAGGCACTCCGGGAGCGCGGTTACCGCTTCGCCGTCGATGACGCCGGGAGCGGCTACGCGGGCCTCGGCTCCATCGCGAACCTCGAGCCCGACTTCATCAAGCTGGACATCTCGCTCATCAACTGCATCGACACGAACTTCATCAAGCAGAACCTGGTGGAGACGATGGTGCGGTTCGCGAACGACCAGGGCGCGCAGGTGATCGCCGAAGGCGTGGAGCGCGCGGAGGAGTATGAGACGGTGAAGGGACTTGGCGTGCACCTTGTTCAGGGCTTCTTCCTTCACCGGCCGTCAGAGGACGCGGTCGCGCGCACGGGCGAGAACGTGGCGATCCGCCCGCAGGACGTTGTCGTGCGGGTGGCGGGCGGAGGATAAGGGCGGAAACAGGGAACGGGGACCCCGGAACCGAAACGGCAAACGGCGATTACCCGCCGCCTAACGTCAACGAGGAGCCATCCAGAAGTCGCTCCACCAGACGCCACGAACGATCCGCGGCACCCAGGCCTTGCTCCACCAGGTTTCTCGCGGCGGTGCTCGCGCTGGTACGCGCGGTGTCATCCGTGAGCCAGTCGCGAAGCTGTTCCTCTATCCTCGCGACCGTATCCACCGAGGCGCCCCCGCCCGCGTCGATCAACAGCGCCGCGTCCCGGCTGTTGTCGAAGCGTGGGCCAAACAGCACCGGCGCCCCGAACGCAGCAGGCTCGAGTACCGAGTGCAGTCCGGCCGAGTGAAAGCCGCCGCCCACATACGCCACGGTCGCCAGTGCATAGAGATCGCCGAGGACGCCGACGCGATCCACCAGCACCACGTCCGCCTCCACCGCTCCCGCGGCGCCGAGCCGCGCGACGTGGAGCTGCGCCTCGGCTGACCAGCGCTCCACCGGCACGAGATGGGTCTCGGTCGGCTCGTGGGGCGCGATGATCAGCCGCACGTGGGGCACCGCGCGCCGGACTCTGGCCCAGGCGGCGAGCAGCGGGCGCTCGTCTGCCGGCCACGTCGAGCCCGCCACGAGCGTCGGCCGGTCGCTCGCGAGGACCGCCACGAAACCCGATCCGCGATCGACCGCGCGCACACGCGCCCAGACCTGATCGTAGCGCGTGTCGCCGGTGACGGTCACGCGGTCGTGCCTAACGCCGAGCGCGACGAGGCGATCGGCATCGCCGGGGTCGATGGCGCCGACGGCATCCAGCCGTCGATACGCGTCGGTCAGAATTCGCGCAGCAACGCCCCGTCGGCGCGATGACCCGGCCGCGAGCGTGGCGCTGATCATCCCGAGTGCGACGCCGCGCGAAGCCGCCACACGGGCGAGGCCGGGCCACACGTCCAGCTTGCTGAACACGAGGGCGCGAGGCCGAAGCGCATCCAGGGCGGACTCGGCGTCGCCCGCCGTATCGAATGGGAGGTAGTCGGCGAAATCCACGTCCAGGCCGTGGGCGAACGACTCCGCGCTCGGTGAAAAGAACGTGTAGGCGAGTTGCGCTTCGGGGCGCCGAGTTCGGGCGAGCTGAAGGACGGGGCGCGCCTGGAGTCCCTCACCGACCGATGGCGCGTGCATCCATAGCAGTGGCCGCGAATCGTCTCGGCTGGTCGTAGCCCATTGTGAATAGCGAGCGCGAATGCCGCGGCGCGCGCGAAGCGTCTTCAAAAGCTTGGCGTTGCCTTCCGGTGCAACGGCGGCGAGTGCCCGCGCGAGATGGCCAGCCGCGCCGTAGCCGAGTCGGAGCACGGCGTCCACGGCGCGTGGTTTCGTTCGGGGAAGGAGCCGCTACTTCGCGCCCGCGAGCGCGGCGTCGAGGACCTTTCTCAGATCGCTCGGCATCTGCACGCCCTCGAGCAGCTGGTTGCCGATGAAGAACGAGGGCGTCGCGCGCACACCGGCTTTCGCCGCTTTCTCGTGATCGGCCTCGATGAGCGGCCGCATCTTGTGCGATGAGACGCACGCACGTAACGCCGTCACGTCGACGCCTGCACCTTGCGCGAGCTCTTCGAAGCGCGCCGTCGGATTCGGCATTGCCGCCCACTGTTCCTGCGCCCCGAAGAGCGCGTCGTGCATCTCCCAGAACTTGTTCTGCGCGGCGGCGCACATGGCGTGCTCGGCCGCAGGCATGGCGTTCTGATGACTGCCGATCGGGAAATTGATGAAAGCGAGCCGGACTTTCCCGTTATCGATGTACTCACGTCTCATGGTGATGTCGGCCGAGTCGTGCCACATCTTGCAGTACGGACACTGGAAGTCGCTGGCGATGATCATCCAGACTTTAGCCGCTGGATTGCCCCGGATGCGCGCGCTGTCGGCACGCACGACCAACGGGTCGGTTGATACCGAACCGGTTGCGCCAGCTGGCGCCGGGTCGGTCGCAGATTTTG
>Ga0157380_10001690_pt1 | contig 14575 bp, 10 predicted proteins | sample S35metaG_FD_119757 | JGI IMG/M metagenome (GOLD analysis project Ga0157380, IMG submission 119757) | Switchgrass rhizosphere microbial communities from Kellogg Biological Station, Michigan, USA - S3-5 metaG | ecosystem: Host-associated > Plants > Roots > Rhizosphere > Soil | place: USA... | reverse complement strand
TTGAAAGAGATCGGAGAGTTTGCGAGTCAACACAGTTTGCAGGTCAACATGCATGTTGCTGAACAATCGGCGGAAGTTTCAGCTTGTATTGAAGAGCATGGACGATCGCCAGTTGCCTTGCTCGAAACTGAAGGCCTATTGAATGAACGATTCACCGCGGTCCATGCGATTCACGTTTCACCAAAGGCGATTGGCGCCTTCGCAAAAACGCGCGCTGGAGTTTGCGCCTGCCCGACAACAGAACGGAACCTCGGTGATGGAGTGGTTCCGGTCGACGGTTACTTCCAGCACGGTGTGCCGGTATCGTTAGGAACGGATAGCCAAACGCAAATAGATCTGTTCGAGGATGCTCGCGAACTCGAGTATCACCTGCGACTGCAGCAGACTTCGAGAAATGTGCTCGGACCAGTTGATGACGACGATCGATCGGCGCTGGCAAAGAGACTTTTCGAATGTGCCACAGTCAGCGGTGGCAGGAGTCTGGGTTTCGAAGGTGGAAATCTCCAGCCGGGTGCGCCTGCTGATTTCTTTACGGTGGATCTTGATGACCCTTCGATTGCGGGCTCATCGACGTCAGACTTGTTGACGTCGGTCGTGTTTTCAATCTCACGTGCAGCCATAAGGGATGTTGTTGTCGGAGGAAAACTGATCGTTGCGAATGGACAACACGCTTTGCAGCAGGCGATTGTCGAGGAATTTGCCAACGTTCAAAAGAAGCTGTGGGCTAGTTAATCTTTAGAATTCAACGGTCCATAAATTTCAGGGTGGGAATCGTGGCTTTGCCCGCTCAAGTTGAACGACATCCAACTCAAAGTGAATCGAGCGACGTGCAAAAGATAAGTACTCAAACTTCATTGAAATAACTCAAGCTGACATAAACGCAGTGGGGAAGGGTGGCTTGCCCCCGCTCAATCCGCCTTACTCTCAACGTTGAATGGAAGGGACATTGAGCGGGGGCAAGCCACCCTTCCCTACTGCAATTTACCTACTTGAGCTATTTCGATGAAGGTTGAGACTCATCTTTGGCACGTTGCACAGTTCGGCGGAACTTGAATGTTATGCTGTGAGCTACTCCTATGAACTTGAAACAAACGTTAGCCGAATTAGTTGCGATCAACTCAGTCTCCTCAATATCCAACGAACCCATCATTAATTATCTCGACCAACGTTGTGCCAGCCTGGGATTCGTCACGCGTCGTTTTTCCTATGTTGATGAAAACGGTCTCGATAAGATCAATCTTGTGGCGGTCGTCGGAACGGAATTTTCTGACGTGACAAACGTTGAACTTGCTCTCGTGGGCCATTCGGACACGGTGCCGTTCGATCCGCACTGGGAAGAAGCGCTGAGTCTTACTGAACGAGATGGCCGACTCTTCGCGCGCGGGTCATGTGACACTAAAGGATTCATTGCAGCCGTTATCTCAGCCCTCGAACGCGTTGATCTCAATAGTCTGAGCCGGCCGTTGGCGTTGGTCTTTACTTCTGACGAAGAGATTGGTTTGCGTGGCGCCAAGTTTCTCGCCGACCTGAATCAGCTGCGTCCGCGCTACAGCATCGTCGGCGAACCAACGTCCCTTCAACCGATTCGAGCAGGGAAGGGCTACTCGCTTGCTGAGGTCGTGGTTCGTGGGCGTGAAGCGCACAGTGCGTATCCTTCGCTCGGCGCGTCAGCGGTCTTTCGTGCGGCCCGGTTAATTAACAGATTGGAACAGATTGCCGAACAATTGAAGGCAGATCAGCATCCGGATTTTGATCCGTCGTATACCACAATAAATGTTGGACTGGTGCGCGGCGGCAGCGCGAAGAATGTGATTCCCGGTGAATGTCGTTTCACAGTTGAGTGGCGCCCGATACCGTCTCAGCCTTCTGATCATGTGTTCCATCTGCTTAAAGTCGCGATCGCCGAGCAGCAGAAGAGTGAAACTGATTTCGATGCAGAGGTGAAGCTCGAACGTTTGGATTCGGGTTTCGAAACCGCACGTGATTCGTCACTCGTTTCTTTGCTTGAACGACTCACTGAAAAGCGTGCCGGAACAGTTGCGTTTGGAACCGAAGCGGGGCAGATGACAAGGTTAGGTAGTGAAGCGGTTGTGATTGGTCCCGGTGATATTCGCGAAGCACATCGCACCGGTGAGTTCGTACCCGTTGACGAACTTGAGCGATGCAGTGAGATCATTCTGCAGGCCGTATCCGAACTGTGTGGGTGAACTATGCCTCCCATGGTGAGTCAAAAGGTACAGAAAGCTCAGCCTCTCATTCTCCCCAACCTTCAGGTTGGGGTAGGAGGGCGCAGACAGGACGCAAACCATTTTAATGGTTTATTCGAATCACGATTCACACGCAGACCCGCGGGCGCTTCTTTCGTGTCAGGATACTATCGAAAACCATTGAAATGGTTCCTGACAAGTGTGCAAAGCAAGCTCAACCCCAACCTGAAGGTTGGGGTGAATGAGACGCGCCCACGGTTTGGCAGTTAGTTTCCGAGCCGCTCTTGAGTTAATCTAAACAGGCAACTGCACCAGCCCGAGCCCCATCGGAACAGGTTAGCTTATCAACCTTTAAGGTTCTCCTAATGTTTTCCCGCAAGATACCAGGCTTTCTTTTGGCAACGTTCTTACTCGTTGCGCCCGCTTTTCTGTTCGCCCAAACAACTCAGCCACCACAAAGACCTATAACGAGCCAAGAGCTGGTGAGCATGCTTTATCAATTACCGCGTCGCCCTGAAAAGCGCGACGAAATTGTTGAGGAGATCCGGCGCCGCGGTATTGGGTTTCCACTTACTGACGGAATGCGTTCGCTGGTTGCGACAAAGAGCGGTAACGACGCGGTGCTGCGACGCACTCTTGAAGAAGCCGAACGTCGTCGAGTTAATCCCACGGCTTCAGCGCTTCCCAATGCTATGGAAGCGAATGAACTGCTTGAGCGCACACGCAACGTCACACTGGCTGCGGCGAATGCAATGCCCGACTTCATCGTCAAACAATTGATCAGGCGTTCAGTTGCTTATGGCAACACCACGAACTGGGTGCCCCAGGACAACCTGGCGATCGCCGTGGGCTTTCGTGCCAATGAAGGCGAGGAATACAAGTTACTTTCGGTTGACGGAGTACCGGCGGCTGACGATGTGAAGGCGACGAAAGACCTCGGCAAATATGTGAAGGGTGCGACGTCAAGTGGCGTCGAATACATTTCCGCGCTCGCCGATATATTCAAACCAGAATCCAAAACAGAATTCCGCGTTGTGGACACTGACGTTGTTCGAGAACGGCGCACGCTGGTTTATGAATACGTCATCAAACGGGATCTGTCGCAGCTAAGTTTGAGCGTCGGCAGTAGGAGCAACGGAACAATTGTTGGCTCCCAGGGACGTGTGTGGATCGATCGTGAGTTAGATCGCGTGCTTCGTTTTGAACAGATAGCGACAGAGATTCCCGCAGGCTTTCCCATCACGGCAGCGCGCACCGTAATTGATTACGATTGGGTAATGATTGGTGAGCGGAAGTATCTTTTGCCGACACACTCCGAAATACTGATGACTGATACTCAGCGAGGCTTCGTTCTTCAAAGCCGCAACGACGTCCGCTACCGTAGTTATCAGAAGTTTGGCGCCGAGTTGAAAGTCATCGACGAGGTTGGTGAAGACGACGAAGTACCACCCGAAACTACCCCACCGCCAAAGCCGCCGCCAGTCAAGAAACCTTAGACCAGAACACTAGTCTAGCGCCCCGACATTTTTCAACTGCAACGCCGTAGCCAGAATAAGACCGAGTCCCATCAAAAGCAGATAGAGGGCGACCACCTTCCAAAGTAACTTGAGAGTTTCACGCGAAACGCCGCCTTTATTTCGCCAGCCATAATTATCCGAAGAAATCGGTTTTTGAGCTGCAATCGTACGTTGCTCTAAGTGATTTGAACTCTCGACAGCCTCTTCAGAGCGCTTTGGAAAAAGCAGCGACACCACGATCGACATCGCAATGACCAACGCAATAACACCCAACGAGATCGTTATAGGAAACTTGCCGCCAAACAGGTCATTCAGCCACACCATTTTCAGGCCGACAAATACAAGTACTACACCGAGTCCATACTGAAGTAGATGGAATTTATCTACCGCTCCTGCCAGCATGAAATACATCGCCCGCAAGCCCAGGATTGCGAAGATGTTTGAGGTGAAAACGATCAGAGGTTCGTGTGTAATCGCAAAAATCGCCGGGACCGAGTCGACGGCGAAAACGATGTCGGTGGCTTCGAGGAAAACCAAACCAATCAACAAAGGAGTAGCGGCAAGGCGTCCATGCAATCTGAAAAAAAACTGGCCACCATGAAATTCGTGGGTAACTGGTACGACCCGTTGCAGCAATCTAATCAAAAGGTTTTTCTCAGGCTCTATTGGTTTTTGTTTGGTGAAGCAAATCTTAATTCCCGTGAAGATAAGAAAAACTCCAAAGACGATCAGCGCCCAGTGATAACGCATTAACGCGGCTCCCAACGTTACGAACACCGCGCGGAAAAACAGTGCGCCCAGAATGCCGTAGAAGAGAACGCGATGCTGGTACTTCGCGGGAATAGCGAAGTAACCAAAAACGGTTACGAAGACGAAGATGTTATCGACGGAGAGCGCTTTCTCGATTAGATAACCGGTGAAGTATTCGAGTGAGACGCGCCACGCTGTCGAGGTCGGATCAAATCCGGGGATCGCCATCAGTCGTGGATCTTGAGGAAACTTCCACAACGCGTACTGATAGAGAAGAAAGTTGAAAAGTAGTGCGAGGCAGATCCAGACAACGGTCCATGTTGCTGCTTCGCGAAAACTTACCGCGTGTGCCTTGCGATGGAAAACGCCGAGGTCAAGTGCCAGCAGAAAAAGTACGAGGCCAACAAACGCTAAGTAGAACCACCAGTATTCAGAAAACGGGAACAATACCGTCATCGCTCAATGTCCTTTCGCTCGCGAACAACGACAAACTTGTGCTGACGCGCAAAAAAGAAAGACCTTTGCGCGCTGCACGCGGCAAAAGGTCTTGATCATCGAGCGATTTTAAACTCGTCCATTGAGCCGGGCGCGAGCTTTCGCGCCGTGTTGACGACTCAAGGCTCCCACATAGTGGGCGATCTACTCCCCTTCTGGATGGTTTATAACAAACTGAGATCAGAGGATCAACCGACAGTCCAATCGAGTAGACGGACGGCGCAGAACCTGTTTACAAAAGTTCACACGTAACAAATGCTGCATGCGATAAACCCCACTTTTCGCGCCTTTCTGCTCCAACTTCTCCACGGAACATCCTTTGCACAGGAGAAAGCGAGTTGTTAAGGAGGCCTCCCGCGATGAAGCCCAGAATCCTTATCGTGGATGACGATGAGGCGATTACGCAGCAGCTGTATTGGACGTTGTGCGAAGAATATGACGTTGTGACAGCGAACGATATGCCGACCGCGATACGGCGCGCGACATTTTACAGGCCGGATATTTCCATCCTGGATTTGGAGTTGCCGCCGGAGAAGAATTCGCCATCGATCGGTCTACGACTACTTGAGTTTTTGAAAGGGCATCTGCCGAATTCATCAGTGCTGATCATGAGTTCGCATAATTCCCTGGAAGTTCGCGACAAGTGCGCGTCAGCAGGTGCCGAAGAATTTTTTGATAAGCCGTTTGAAATTGAAGAACTACTGGCGAGTATTTGTCGCCTGACACCAATTCACCGGCTCGAGTTGTTTGCTTAGGGTTTTCAAGTACTACGAGCGCTGCTCACCATTTAGTGCTCGTTGGAACACCGAAATGATGATTCCCTCTCATCGGACGGTGTGTTCAAGCCCCCGTTGCCAAGACTCCCACCTTGGCACGGGGGATTTTTTTTGTAGTGAGCGAGGCGAGTGTTGGAGTAAGAAAAGAAATCATTGATTAATTATCAATTGATAATTCTCAATTAATATTTAACAAATGACTTCTTTTGCTATTCTCGCCCCTCGGCTCTCGTTGCCGTTCTTCCCGCTCCTGATTCCTCCGCACTTCTGCCATAATGGGCGCTCATTCTGAAACAAGTCTCCCAAACGATGAGCGAAGCACTCGATAAAGTCCGCAGCGTGACCGAACTGCCGTTGTTTCCCCTGGCAGTGGTCCTATTCCCTGGCGTCCCTCTGCCCCTCCACATCTTTGAACCGAGATATCGTCAGATGCTGGAAGACATCAAGGCGAGCAATGGGATGTTTGGTCTGTCGTATTTCGATCCGACGTCCAGTGCGACTGAAATCCCGCCCGCTGGTCACATCGGTTGCGTTGCCGAGGTTACCGAAACACAAAGCTTTCCCGATGGTCGTTCGAACATCCTGACTGTTGGGATAGTTAGATATCGCATTGACTCGTACGTAGAACGCGGCGCGCCTTATCTGGTGGCGCGTATTACTTTTTTTGAAGACGACGAAGAGGATGACAGCATGCTAGCCAACTCCGCGCGCGAAGTGGCTGAGACGTTCACGCGCATCGCGCAGGCAGTTCGAACCATCAACGACGAGCGTGCGAGTTTGCCTGATATCTCAGATACCGAGCCACAAAGACTGTCTTTTCTCGTCGCCGCGGCGATGGAGATTGAGGCTGACGTCAAACAGGAACTTCTCGAGCTGCGTTCAACCTCTGAACGACTGCAACGTTTACGTGGAATGCTTCACCGCGCTGTCGGCAACTACGAAGAACGCGCGCGCATTCACGAACTGGCCAAAGGCAACGGTCACGGCGGCAGGAAGATCGATCTGGAATGATTGAATCGTCAGCCAAAAAGATCACCGTGGAAGTGCTCTTCTTCGGAGGTGCTCGTGATGCGGTCGGAGGAAACACCGTCACTCTTGAACTTGATGCGCCCGCGACCGTAGCTGAAGCGTTCAATCAATTGCTCGCCAGATTTTCAGCACTCGGCCGATTTGGTAACTCACTGCTAATCGCCGTGAATCAGGAATACGCTTCAAAGGAAACTGTTCTGAAAGATAAAGACGAGCTGGCGATTTTTCCGCCGGTAAGTGGTGGCGCTGCAAAAGAGTCAGAGTCAAAGCCGCACGACTTTTTTGAGATCACTACCTCTCTACTGGACGTCGGTAAGATCGCGCGTCGAGTGGTGCTGCCTGAATGCGGTGCGAGCGTGACGCTTGATGGTTACGCGCGGGAGTGGACTGCGGGCCGGCGCACAAGCTATCTCGTGTATGAAGCGTATGAACCGATGGCGCTTTCGGAAATGAGGCGACTTGGCGATGACGCACACAAACGTTTTCAAATTTCCCACGTTGGTATCGTGCATCGCACTGGTCGTTTGGAGATTGGTGAAACGAGCGTTGTGATCACCGTCAGTGCCCCGCATCGAAAGTCGGCCTTTGAAGCATGCGAGTGGTTGATTCGCGAACTAAAACGCACCGTGCCGATTTGGAAGAAAGAAGTCTTTGAAGATGGTGAAGAATGGGTTGAAGGAGAGCACTACAAGGTAGACTAAATTGGCAACGTCCGAGACCAACAGTATTCAAGTTCAGCTGCACAATTCAACTCGGCCAAATTGCAGGTTAGGAAGGGCGGTTTACCCCCGCTCAATTTGCCTTACTCTCAACGTTGACTGGAAGGGACATCGAGCGGGGGTAAACCGCCCTTCCTAACCTGTATTCTCATGGCCTTGAATGTCTCCGGGCCAGTTGAATCCTGATCCTCATGTACGGCTCTTTCTACCGTAACCTAACTCAGCCCCACCTGAAATGATGTGATCGACACCAGTTGTGAACGTCGCTTCGGCGGCGATGAACAAACATAGTTTGCCGACTTCTTCGGTCGTACCCATCCGTCCCATCAGCTGAGCCGCATCTCCATCTGCTCGACACTTCTGCGGATCCTCAGCGGCATCGATTGCCTCCTGCCAAAGCGGCGTATAGATGTTTCCGGGAGAAACTGAGTTGACGCGCACGCCGTGCGCAGCTTCATCGATTGCCAACGCTTTAGTGAAAGCAGTGACTGCTCCTTTTGTGGCGACGTAGGTTGAGCCATATAGCTGTGCCATGGCTCCCACCAGGCTAGATAAGTTGATGATGTTGCCCTTCGTCTTTCGCAAGTGAGGCAAGGCAAACTTGCACGCCACGAAGATGCTGACGACATTTAGATTCAACAAACTCTGGAACTCTTCAACCGTGAAGTCGTCGATTGGTTTGTGTGCGGGATGCCAGCCGGCGTTATTTATCAAACAGTCGAGACGACCGTACTCGCTGACCGTAGTTTCAATTAGCTTCTCCAGTTGATCGAACTTTGAGACGTCGCAGGTCGTGAAGCGTGCTGTGCCTGGACCGCTCTCAGTCAATTGCTTAGCCAGTTCTTCGCCACCTTCAGCATTACGGGCGCAGAACACGACCTTCGCACCGGCAGCGCAGAAAGTTTCGACGCAGCCCCGACCAATTCCCTTAGTGCCGCCGGTGATAATTACGACTTTGCCTGAATAGTTCATTGAGTGTCCCCGAAACTCATTGAGTAACGCAGAATATTCGTTGAGCGCAGCAATAAAGTAACAACCCGCCGCTGCCCCACACGCAAGTCTGTCTCAATGGGTTCAACTTTGGTCTCAGAATTAAGCCTGATCAAAAACATCGCGGCGCCGTGCTTTAGTTTGATTTCCTGCGCCTCAACTTTCAATTCGTCTCGCGGTCCGACTAACAACGGAATCTGCTCGCGTATCGTTCCCGACCGTTGAATATCCACAGAAATGTTCGACGATCCGAAAGTTATGGTTTTCTCCCCCTGGTCCGGAAATCCGTATCTGATGAGTAACGGGCCATCACCCAGATCTCGGTTGCCACCAATCGGAATGACTTCACGTGTGCCTATTCTAAAACCGACGTTCAGAGTGTCGCCTTCAAACGGCACTTGGTTTTGCCCGAGCAAGGTGCCCCAGGCGGCATTATTCGAACCTGTTTGCGACTGGATTGCCGTCCCAAAATCCTGATTCCAAATCAACCCTAAACCATATCGCTGTTGCGCGGTGAGATGGGGTCCGGAATTGAAAGTAGCGTAGTAGGTGGGCTGCCTGATGAACGTAAACACCAATCGCTCACGCTCGTCCATTCGTTGATGAACGAAGCGTCGCTGCCGGAGGTAAGGCAAGAGATCAATTGCGGCTCGTCGCAGCGCTTCGGTCGCAAACCATCGCGTGTGCGATCGGTGCAAGAACGCATAAGGAGAAAAGGTGCTGAAGGTGCCAACTTGGAGCTCTGCTTTTGGAGGCCAGTTCTTTTCGAGAGCAGCCCTCTGTTCTCGTCGATTTCGGTTCACCTCCTCGCGTGTCGGTGCAAACGCGCGTGCGAGAACCACCTCCGATGCAAGCAATCGTTGTCCTTGTTCCTCCTGGCTCCGGCTAATTCCCGCACTATCGAGAAACGGTCTTTGCTGTCGCGTCTCAATTGCGCGATTCAGAGTGTAACCGGAACCATCTGGTTCACGGACGGCGTTGTACGCAAGCCACTCAACAAACCTTTCTTCTTCTTCGATGAACGTCCTGGCCAAAGGAGTCCCGCGGGCGTAATACCACGACATCCACAGGTTGCTGTGATGAGTGCCAAGGTTGTAACCGAAGTCCGGACCGCGAGCCTCGTAGAAATAACCAACCGGACTCTGAAATACCGGTGAGTCGAGCTTGATGCGTCGTGTCAATAACGTGCGCAGTTGAACGTCCGGATACAAAGCCAGGTAAGCCAGTCCGCCAGCCCAGGCGTTTGTAAATTGATTGGTGAAATTCTTCCCGTGTTGATAGAAATCCGGATCAGTCAACACAATATGAATTGCTTTGCGATCCGCCTTTACCACGCGATCCAGTAGTGACTTATCGATCGGTGGTCCATTGTGAAGGAGAGTCAACGTTCCTCCCATAAATTTCGTAGCGAATGCCGTAGCGGCAAGATTCCAACGCTCCGGTCCATATTCGCTAAATCGTCCATCTGCGCTTTGAATGCGGCACCAGAAATCCAGTGCTGCTTCGAGTCGCGCGCGCACGGCAGGCGAACCGTAATATTGATTCCATGGTCGCTTGGTAGCGTAGAAAAACGCGAGCGACAGGATGTTCTCCATGATTCGCGCGTTGTACGGTTTGTTGTCCTGTGTGTTTCGCCAGACCGCGATGTCGATGAAGCCGCGGTTCTCACCAGTTTCAACCACGCTGTTGGCGACGCGGTGGAACTGCGACAGATAGTAGGGAATGTCGAGCTCGTCATCCTTGAAATCTGAAGGTTTTAATTTGGAGAAGTCGGCAGCAGGAACTTTCGACCACGCGGTTGGAGTTTGTGGCTGGGCGAGTACGATTTCACACGGCGCAACTAACACAACGCAAAGGAGCATAAGGATGAAATTATTGGTCATATATCATTTCAGATTGGAGTGAGATAAGAAATGGTCAACAGGCCTAAGACAAAATCAAATGATCAATGTCAAATGATATATGACCAATGATTTCATCCCTCATCCTTATTTAGTCCGCATCCACACTGGTCCAACGTCTGCTGGCGTTAACGGCCTTCGTTCTAAACGATCGTTCGAGATTTCATCCGCCCCGATGTCAGGGCGCGAACGTCTCTGTCCTTCAATATCCTCAAACACACCGGGGAACAAACTGGGAATCGCGGGACCCGCATCTTTCGCTGGACTTCGCGGGCTCGGTCGAAACATACCGTCAACATTGGTGAGCAATGGATCCTTTGTGATGAACCTTAGACTCACCGCAGATTCGGCGATGGCCAGTTCTCCGCCAAACACGAGGTTGAAGAGGAACTGATTCGGCTTAAAGGTAAGTTTGTTGAACGGTGGCTTCGTATCCGCGATCTGCGTTGTTATTGCAGGTCCGCCTGAAGGTTTATAGATGAGATTGTTGACGAACACATTGGCTTCCGGTATACGCACCATCTGCTGTTGCGGCCACCCGCTCTTGTAGTTGGTACCCACATAGATGTCGATGCCGCTGTTATTCACGAATGTATTGTGCGCGAAAAGTCCATCACGCACCTGACCGTAGCGCACCACGTAGCCACATGGAGCTTCTGGTCGCTTTAGAGGGACGAAATCTACGGTTAGATAGTCAGTGATACAGCCGTTGGTGAACAACTCTTCGCCTGTGTGCAACATCAACGCATGAACCACGCCCTCAATATAATTGTTGACCACTCGTTGACGCGGCCCCTGAACACGAATGCCACTCGTTCCAGTTTTGCCGTGACCAAAAATGTAGTTGCTATCAACGGTGTTTGCGTAGCCACTCCGCAGAGTAATGCCACCACGCGACGCGCGAATCGTGTTGTAGCGAATCAAATTAAAGTTTGACTTAATCGAAATGATTTCAGCGCCTTCGCCGTCGGCGCGCTCAAACAAGTTGTGTTCAATCGTGAAGAAAGCACCGTCTTGCGTGTATTGATCGCTGCGACCAACGCCCTGAACCTGGATGATCTCGCGGCCGTTCTCAGGGACAAAAGCGATGTCTTTGAAGTAGCAGAAGTCCACTTTGTTGCGGCGTGATTCGCAACAACCGTTTGCCACAACGGGATTACGATTGTTCTTTCCTTCGAGAAGGGTGTGGTCCAGTCGGTTCTCACTACCGGTGAAGAAAACCCAATGGTACCTGACGTTAGAATCTGCGGGATTGAACTTGATGATGGCAGTGTTAGTGACGCGACAATGATGACTTCGAAAGTCGATAACAGGTTCTCCTTCGCTCGATGCTCCGGCACGAAAGAGGAGACCGTCGACGACAAGATAAGGTGCATTGAGTCGCAATTTCGACTTGCCGGTCAGCGTGACTTGACCAGGAACTTTTGCTCGTAGGGTTGTGGAGAGTTTTTCGTTGGCGCTAGCGTTGAAGTTGATTACCGCATCGCGCCATTCACCGGAAGCCATCTGGATGTTGTCGCCAGGTTGAGCGGCTTTGATCGCCGCCTCAAGCTCCGACATGTTTTTGACTTCGATGGTCTTGGCGTGCGCAGAACTATGCGCGAGCGCAAGAACAAAGATCGCCAGAAGACAATTGGGAACAAATTTAGCCACGTGATTTGGGAATTGCTTCAACTTACAATGAAATGGTTCAAGGAACGATTAAGGCAAGTTGGGAAGGGTGGCTTGCCCCCGCTCAATCCGCCTTACTCTCAACGTTGAATGGAAGGACATTGAGCGGGGGCAAGCCACCCTTCCTTACTGCGTTTATGCCAGCTTGAGTTATTTCGATGAAGCTTGAGGTGTCTATCTTTTTTGAATCCTTCTTCTCAAGTCTTTTGCCGTTGGAATTCACCTTGAGTCATATGTCACCCACTTCGTGATCGGTGGGCCGCTTTACATCGCCGGCACGTCAGCAATCCTCTTCGCGTATTCCTGAAACTCACCGGTGTAGTAGAGCCGAATCAAATCTTTTTCGAGACGATCCAGAGTTGCGGCGCGTCCAGGTTCTGCCTGTCGGACTTCTTGAATTCGTGCCCGCAGCAAACGAAAAACTTTCTCCTTCAACCAATAAGCGTGGTCATATCGTTCGCCAATCGCTGACGCTGATGCAAGCTTGTCCATCGCAGCCGTTGTCAGGCCTCGTCGCCACGCCGCGTGATAAACCGTTAACGCTTCTTGCCACGATTGATTCGCAATCAAGCCGAAGCGAACATTCAGACCCTTCCAGCCTTCCTTGTGCGTGTCTATCAACGGCACTACGTCTGGATGCGGATTCGTCGAGGTTTTATATTCCAACAACGAGACCCGCAGATCGATCTTTCGATCGCCGTCGTAGTCGTATTCCACCGTATCGAGGAAACCGTTGTTGTCAGTGTCCGTGTACTTAACGACTTCCTCAACCCGTGGCGCCATCGGTTTTGGCGATGGGGTTTTTACTCCGCCGTGAAACTCAGCGTTCTTATCAACTGTCCAGGCTCCCCATTCCGCGCCCGCCAGGTGTAGCTTTCGATCAAAAACCCCTACGTATAGGTTGCCCCGGCCGGAGTTGTCTTCGTCAAACTCGCCGCGGTCACCGAGCGAGTCGGCCTGCGGATGTCCGGCAATGCCGGGACGTTCATTCTCCGCGACCATTGCCTGCTCAGCGTAATTGCTTCTGCGCCAACGCCTGGTTGAATAGAGATCGATCTCTTTTGGTCCACCAAAGCCGTGCATCGGATAGTACATCTCCACACGCTCCCAGCGATGATCGTCATCGTCTTCGTCAAAAACAAAGTAGAGGCTGTTCCACTTCGCGTTGAAGAACTGGTCATAACTCTGGTCGTGGGGCATGTACATCAGTTCGTCGATCTGACGCCAGTTGTTCCACTGGAAGCATTGATCGAACTTGGGTTTACCCTTTAGCGCCGGATACTTATGTACGAACGACCGATAAGGAATGCCTGGTCCACCAGCGCCTCGCAGAGACATGTCGTAGTCAGTTTCGTTGCCTTTGGTGGAATCGTTGTCGATGTCGAACGTCACGAACGCTTCACTCAACACGCCGGTCAGCTTCGTCATGCCCTGGTCGAGGTTGGGAACCGGATCGAGCCAGCGCATTGCCATTTCACTGACGCCGTCGTTGTCGTAATCGAAGAATGCGAAAGGATTTTCCCAGTTCAGTCGCGGGTCGGGCAGCGATTGTGGAGGGCGATGGACCTTTAAGAAGATCGCATTGCCGTTGTAATCCGGTAACCAGTCGGTTATGCCGGTGTAACCCCAGTTATCGTTCGAAAAATCAAACTTCTCCCAGTCAAGCCAGCCGAGCACACCGTCTTTCTCAACGTCGATGAAGACCATCCAATGCGACTCGCTTGCATTCCACTTGTCTTGCGACCATTCGCGACCCTGCGTAACGAACGCTTGCAGATCCGCGCGACCATCGCCATCGTTGTCAGCCCATTTGACGTTGATGTCGAGTGGTCCATCGTAATAGCCATCGCCGTTCTTATCGATTTGAAGTACGTCGTTTACCTGGTCGCCTCGTGTGTCAGTTGGCCTTAGGTCGTTGTTCTCATCAAGCCAGCGAACACGCTTGCCATTCCACCAACGTTCGACGATGTCGGGTTTGCCATCGTGATCGATGTCGAGCCGGACGATTTCGTCTGAGGGCGTTGTTGATTTGAGCCCCGACTTGCGCCAGTCAGGTTTGTTGTGTTGAGCAAAACTCGATGAACCAGCCAGCGCGACAAGAGCAATCAGAAGAAGCCACGAAGAAGAAGTACGCATACGTCCTCGATTTCGAATTGGTCAAATTGGTTCTGAATAAAAACGAAGAGTCGACGGCTTATAGCACTTCAGATTTAGACGTTGCAAGAAGCAGTTTCGGAATGTCTTTGTCTTAACTCTGTGTAACCTCGGTGTCCTCTGTGTCTCTGTGGTGAAGAGATCAACCGAATATGCACCACTGAGGCACTGAGAGAATCGACCTATAGTGCAAATTCATCTTGCTGGTTGCGATTGGTCATGGTAAGAGTCCGCACTGTACCCGAAAACCAATCTGCAAATCGAAATGTCCAAAGTCAGTCGTCGCACATTTCTAAAATCAAGTTCGCTGGCAATTGTCGGAGGGGCCTCCATCGGTTCGCTCTCATTCGAAGAGATTGCCGCGCA
>Ga0157380_10001688_pt1 | contig 14583 bp, 13 predicted proteins | sample S35metaG_FD_119757 | JGI IMG/M metagenome (GOLD analysis project Ga0157380, IMG submission 119757) | Switchgrass rhizosphere microbial communities from Kellogg Biological Station, Michigan, USA - S3-5 metaG | ecosystem: Host-associated > Plants > Roots > Rhizosphere > Soil | place: USA... | reverse complement strand
TCATAAACCGCGGGCTTCGGGTACCATTGTGTAATCTGGTAAGATTGATCTACGTGACCACCACGGGAAAAGTTATGCGGAAGTTTTACATGAAATGGACTGGTTATCTCAATTTCTTCACCCGGTGCCAATGGTTTTTGGAGAATGACTTTTATCACATCAATATACAATGGGTGATCTTCCGTACGCAGGGTAGTATTATCTACCCTGAAATCGAGCCGGTTGATATATCCTCGTTTTTCTTTGTTGGAAAAATAAAAATCCGTTCTTCCGTTTTCCAATAATTGTTCACTGAAGGCGGTGCGGTCGTTCTTATATGCGTTGGGCCAAAGATGAAACCAAATAAACGATAAACTGTCGGGGGAATGATTGCTGTACCGGAGTTTTAAAAACCCATCAAGGCTGTGTGCTGTATCATTCAGACTTACCTCAATGGTATAATGCAATTGCTGTTGCCAGTAAGTTTGCTGGCTAAAAGCAGTTGTTGTAAATACCAGGCAGGAAAGCAGTACGATCAGATTTTTCAACAGGAAATTTTTTCAAAAATAACGAGATTGCTATTAGTAGAAATCTTTAAAACATGTTTTTTACCTCCATGGCTGGTGTCTTCACCAGCCATTCTTACATAATCCACAACTGATGACGTTATGTTACCGTTGAAACGAAGTAAGTAACAACGATTGGTTACAACTAGTTAAAACGTCCGACTTTATATAACAGGTCGAACAACCTATTTAAATCAATACCGCTGGATTTCTCCAGCGCCTCTTGTAAATCTTCGGGGGATGGATGTTTGAATTTCCATTTCTCAAAATACTCCTGCATGCCTTTGTCAAGTTTATCCTGCCCGAGTGAATTTTCAATGATAAAACACCAAACGGCGGTTTTTAGATATACAACGTCTCCATACTCTTCTTTATTGGAAAAGTCAGTGGAAGAACTGAAAATTGGTTTTTGTGCGGGAATATTATCCAGGGCGGAATAAATGCGCTTCTGGAAATCGCTTACCGACAAATCTTTAAAATTTTTGGGGAGATACTCTCCAAAAGCGCCATTACTACGGTATTTGATGGCTTCGTAACGGAATTCATAGTACGTATTGAGTCCCTCATCCATCCAGGGTTGGTCCCGTTCGTTAGTGCCAAGAATACCGTAAAACCAGTTATGCCCTACTTCATGGGTGATTACTCCATCGAGACTCTCATTATCGGCACCCGGACTGGTGATTAGTGTAATCATCGGGTATTCCATTCCTCCGCTTGATTGGTTCCTGGGTCCTTCAACGGCCTGTGCAACAGGGTAGGGATATTCGCCGATCCAGTTCGAATAATGAGTAACTGCATCTTCTACATAATTAATACTGTTCCGCCATTCCTTGTTCCCATTTGGTTGATAAAAAGTAAACGCCTCCATTATTTTGCCAGAGGGCAATTCCAATGTATCATATTGAATGACGAAATCTTTATCCGCAAACCACGCAAAGTCATGTACGTTTTCTGCTGTATACGAAAGTGTTTTTAACTGACCCGGTTTATCAGTATTATAGGATTGTACCGGACCTTTTTCCCTATTGATGTAATTCGAACTTCCAATAGATTTATACTTTTCATATTCTTCTTTATTCTGTAGGCTGCCAGTTGCGCCTATCACATATTCCGAGGGAACGGTAATATCAACTTTAAAAGAACCATATTCACTATAAAACTCTCCCTGGTCAAGATAAGGCATCGCATGCCATCCTTTTTTATCATACACCGCCGGTTTGGGGTACCATTGGCAAACCATGTATTGCTGGCCATCATGTCCTGAGCGGGAATAGTAAGAAGGTAGCTTCACATAAAAAGGGGTGCTGATAAGAGTTCGTTCTTCTGGTAATAATGGTTGAGGTAAAATAACTTTTATTATATCGATATGCTCCGGATGTGGTTCTGTGGCTACCACCTTTCCATCAATAGTAAATTTCAAACTATCAATCCAGCCAGCTTCCTTATTCTTTGAATTCTTTTTATTCTCTTTATCGTTTTTCAATTGTTTGGCTAATGCGGTCTGATCATTCCGATAGGCATTGGGCCAGATATGGAACCAGATAAAAGAAATTGTATCGGGAGAATGGTTGATGTATTCAATAGTTGTTTTTCCATTCAAACTGTGTTGCCGGTCGTTTAAGGCTACCTGCATTGAATAATTCACTTCCTGTTGCCAATAAGACTGCGCCTGTGATATGATGGATAGCAGGCAGAATATAGGGACTGCAATAGCGGATTTGGGCATGTGCATTTTTTAGGTAGAATGAAAATAGTAAGTTTTAGTCTTCTTTGAAAACGGAGAAGGGGCTTCTGATAAATTTAACAGCTTTACCTGCCTTTGCCCATGAAAATAATCCGGAGAGTATGTAGCATAATTTTAAGATCGAGGGCCAATGAAATGTTTTCTATATAAATGAGATCATATTTCATCCGTTCAATCATCTCTTCCACATTCTCGGCATAGCCAAACTGTACCATACCCCAGGAAGTTATACCAGGTTTTACTTTGAGTAGATAATTGTAATAGGGAGTCTGCTGTCTTATAAGTTTTACGTAGTGTTCTCTTTCAGGCCTGGGTCCTACCAGGCTCATTTCCCCTTTTAGTATGTTCCAAAGCTGAGGAAGTTCGTCCAGGCGCCACTTACGCATGGTGCGTCCCCAGGCTGTGATGCGGGGATCTTTTTCAGAAGAAAGGCGCGGTCCGTTCAGCTCGGCATCTTTAATCATTGAACGAAATTTATAAATCGAGAAGATTCGACCTTTATAACCCATTCGTTCTTGTGAGTAAATAATGGGACCAGCGGATGAAAGCCGTACGCGGATCGCGGTATATATAAATAAAGGGGATAAGAGGATCAATCCCAGTAATGCCAGCACTACATCAATTACCTGCTTAATATTTTGTTGCCAATCGGGCATTAAGCCAGTTTTAATATCCGATAGAACAGCCCCGAATACATTACTGGTTTTTACGGAGCCGGAGAGGATATCCAGTGTGTCGGCTACTATTTTAATTTCAACGTCTTGCTCGCTCAGGCGATTTATGATTTTTTCTACTTGTTCTTTTTCTTTCTTATCAAGAGCAATAACTACGAGCCGAATATTTTTATCAATTACTATTTGCTCCAGGTTGGAAAGGTCTCCAAATTGAGGCAGGTATTCCTTAATTCCATTCGTATGACCGTTACCGGCAATAAAACCGGTATAATGATAACCCGCACGCCTTAGTCCTTCGCCGGTATCTTTATATATAGTTGATGCAATCGAATTACCACCAACCAACAGGGTATTGAATCGAACGGAGCCGCTATCCATTTGTCTTTTCACTTTGCTTAGTATAACCCATCTTCCGAACCAGGTGAAAATAAATTGAGCGGCCAGGAATATGAAGAAGGCTTTATAATAATATGTGTATTGGCGTTGAGGATCATTAATAACAATTAAGAAGAAAATGATGGTACAACCAATAATATTGGTTACCAGCGTGAGAGAGAATTCATTCAGTCGTGATTTTGCATAGAGTGAGCGATAAGAGCCGATAATAGTATAAAAAATCAGCCAGAAAAGTGGAATCAGACTGATGCCCCACCAGAATCGATCGTTGAGGTAAATTCTGCGTTCTACGGTAAGGGCCTCTTCAAGCAGGTACCGGCGGATGAAATAAAGTACCATCCATGCCAATATTGCTGCAAGGTAATCGCTGAATACATACCAGCTGCTATGAATACGTTTGGTGCTTGCCATGTAATTATCAGGCAATGATACTATTGTTTTTTATTTTTTGCAGTATCTGATGCGCTACATCCATGGCACGGAATCCGTCAACTTCACTAACAATAACAGGAGTGTTATTATTAATAGCATCGCGGAATTTCTCCAGTTCCATTTTAATAGCGTTTACTTCGGGAACCATTGGGTTGGCAATGGCAATGGTGCGCTTACCATGCGGAGTTTCGAGATCAAAAGAAAAAGCATCCACATCCTGGGGTGTTTTCAGTTTGATGATCTCCGTTTTTTTATTGAGAAAATCCATGCCGATATAAGCGTCTTTCTGAAACAAGCGCATCTTCCGCATTTTTTTCATTGAAATGCGGCTCGATGTTAAATTAGCAACACAACCATTGTTGAATTCAATACGCACATTTGCGATATCAGGTGTGTCTGTCATCACCGCTACTCCACTCGCTGAAATCGTCTTCACCTCGCTTTTGATAATACTTAATATGATATCGATGTCATGGATCATGAGATCCAGTATTACACTCACCTCAGTGCCTCTTGGATTAAACTCAGCAAGCCGGTGAACTTCAATAAACATGGGATTGAGTGAAACGTCTTTTACCGATAAAAAAGCGGGGTTGAAACGCTCTACATGGTCAACCTGGAATTTGATATTGGATTCTTTTACTAGTTTTACCAATTCCCTCGCTTCATCCATCGTATTAGCAAGCGGCTTTTCTACGAATACATGCTTGCCTTTGCGTATTGCCAGTTTACACAGATCAAAATGAAAATTTGTTGGAGCTACTATATCAACGGCATCTACCGTATCCATCAATGTAGCAGCTTCCACAAAACGGGCCAGTTGGTATTTATCGCTTACTTCCTGCGCTGCACTATCATTGGGATCGTAAAATCCTACTAATTCCACGTCCTTAATATCTCTCCAGTTATTGAGATGAAATTTGCCGAGGTGACCAACACCAAAAACACCAACCTTAAGCATATAAAAAATTAAGGGGCAAAGATAGACAGCCAATGCCTGGTAAACTATGTTTTTTATTACCAGTAATAAAACGAATGTGAATAAACTAATGTAATAAGGTAGAACGCTTGAGGTATAATGAGGATGGGTGATAAATAAACAAGCAGGATCCTTCTTTAATGGTATTGATCAACGGCTCACTTATTTCTGTGGTAACCGCGGGGCAACCCTGACTGCGACCAATATATCCCTGGCTGCTGATATAATCCGTATTTACATAATCAGCGCCGTGTAAAACGATCGCACGTTGGAAAGCGTTGTTGTTAAACCCTTTTTCCAGGCCAATTAATTTCAACGAATATCCGTTGCTGCCCTGGTAGGGTTGACCGGTAACATAGAAGCCAAGACTGCTTTTTTTAGATCGGGGTTTGTTGGAAAAAGAATTTGCCCACTCAGTTCCTGAATTACGTCCATGTGCCACCCAGGTATAAAAAAGCAATTGATCATTTTCCAGGTCAATTACAAAAAGACGTTTATCAATACTAGGTTTGCTGAAATCCGCAATAGAAAGAATATTGCTTTGAATCTTTTTAGTCTTTATTAATTTTTCCATTCCATGCAGCGCCAATTCAAATACTTTTCTGGATAAGCCAATGGATTCTAACTGCAGGCTATCGTACACATATTTTTTACTTTCGGCGAAAGAGGGGTATACAACAGAAGCTTTGCCAGTTGCATATGTAGCATTATTTATCGTGGAATAGGAAGCCGCATTTATTCCGGCTGCTGCGCTTCCGATAGCTAAATCAGCAATATGAGACCGTGGGACTACTCCGTACGATGGTGCAAATGAATAGAAAGCAAGCAAAGCGGTTATCGTTACCGGCAATGATGCAAATCTTGTGAGCCTATTTCTGAGGAACTGCTGCATGGGCCAAACCAAATTTAAAATGTTCAACAGTTGTTTTGATTGGATTTCTTTCTAAACGGGTAGGGTAGGTGAAAAATTGCCTTTTATCAAATTCAAAATAAAAGACAAGTCCGGTTAACCAATTGCCGGGTTGCGAAAATAGGCATTATTGGCTATTCAAACATCAATATTTTCTCAAACAATAGATTGATCTGTAATAAGTTATAATATCTCTTGCAACCCAATTTATAACTGTTTCTGTATGAATGTATTTACTTTCATAGATCCTAGTAATACCGAAGAATTTTAACATATACTAATATAAAATATGTTTATACACTTAGAGTAAACATATATACTGCAGAAACTGCTTTCTATCTTCTTGTATATCATTTTTAATACACTTCAGTATTTTGGTGACTTTAAAATCATCCTGGATGAAGGCAATTGGACGAAAAACTGTATCAGCTATTTTAAAAACATTTCTCATAATTTACTTTTGCCTTCCAGCTTTGGGTGGTCAAAAGAAAACTTCCTACGGTTATTCTGTAAAGAGTATTCTTTTCATAGGGAACAGTCTTACCTATACCAACGATTTACCAGCAATGGTGGTTTCATTGGCAAAGGAGAAAGGGATTGGACTAAAGGCCGAGGTGTTGGCCTATCCGAATTATGGCCTCGAGGACCATTGGAGCAATGGCAACTTGCAGCAACTCATTCCCGCAAGCCAATTTGATTTTGTGGTGCTGCAGCAGGGACCTTCCTCGCAAAGCGAAGGTCGTGCAATGTTATTGGATTATGGGGTGCGTATAAAAGCATTATGTGATACTACTAAAACACGACTTGCTTTTTTTATGGTATGGCCGGCTTTTGCCAACCTTCATACATTTGAAGGGGTAATCAAAAATTATAGCGATGCGGCAACAGCAACCAATTCCTTGTTGTGTCCGGTAGGTGCCGTTTGGAAAAAGCACTTTGATGAAACAAAGGATTATTCTTATTACGGCCCTGATCTGTTTCATCCATCACAAAAAGGAAGTGAGATAGCTGCGAAGGTAATCGTTGATGCATTGTTCAAGTAGACCTGCTTTTCATAACCTTTAATTTATAGCTATGAATAATAATCCATTATTTATGCGCGTGCTAATAGCCGGCAATGTTTTATTCATGGGTTTTATTGTTTTTATAATGGTAAGTGGATTTAACAGAAATGAATCTGCAAAAAAGTTTACTGAAATTGATGTAGAGCGGATCAATGTATTGGGAGTAAATGGAAAGCCGGTACTGGTTATTTCCAATAAACGCTTGATGCCTGGTCCAACCATTAACGGAAAATCATATGCAAAAGAGATAGTGGATGGAAGGGAGTTTATGCATGGGCTGCTTTTCTTTAATGAACTGGGAGATGAGGTGGGAAGTTTGATCTATGCGGGATTAAAAAAGGATTCTCTTAATTATTCTGCAGTAGGGCATTTATCAATGGACCAATGGCACCAGAACCAGGTGTTGGCTCTCGATTACAACGATAAAAGCGGTAACAGGTATACCGGAATGAGGATATGGGACAGACCAGCCAATGCGAGTTTTGATTATATGCTTGATTTGCTTAAGGAAATGAAAGAATCAAGCACAAATAAACCCAGGTATGATTCATTATTAAAGCTGTGGAATGAAGCAAAAGAAAAGGGGAGAATGGAATAGAGCGATTGTTTATCGGAAGCAGGAATGAAGTCGCTCAAATTCAATTGAAAGATAAAAAAGGTAATATTCGGGCTAAGCTTTATGTAGATGAAAACGGTGAAGCGAAACTGGAATTTCTTGATGCCAAAGGATCCATCGTCTCCTCATTTCCCAGGTAAATGAAGATCCACATTTATATGACACTATTTTGTTCTTATTTAATAAGAAGTATAACTAACAAGCAAACCGCAATAATCCCAACGCTAATAAAAAAAATTTTGAAATTCTATAGATGATGAGCAAGTATATTAAATTGATAAACGTCATATTTATTATAGATCCAGAAGCTGGAGTGTGAGTAATCTGAAAGGGAAAAACAGATATAAAATAATTAGCATATATTAATATTTTATATCCTTCTGTTATATACGTTTAGATTGAGTCGAATGTTTTAGATTTTTCTATTTGCTGTGTTATTTTTTACTTTCTTGTTTAATAAAAATGTACTTTTTGTATTAATAACTAAACAAGGGGTATTGAAGTGATGGATGTGTAAAAAAAGTTGATGATTGGTGATGTTAATGTATGTTTGTTTAATATTTTTACGAAGTATTTTGATTTTATCTAGTTAAGATCTGCATTTGGTGGATTTTGTATTTCTGCCCCTTTGAACTAGCATCTCCTTAAACCATTTATTGTATTTGTTTGTAATTGATTTTGCGAGAGCAAAGTGATTGTGTTATGCTTTTGCATATGCCATTATCAATACTATGAAAGATTGAAAAAATAGGACAATAAACTGTTTATGACATTAACCATTATCCGCTCGCAGCATTCTAGCAGTGTAAATTTTTTTAGGACGTTATTCCGTCTTGTTAGCAGAATTGCTCTTTTGCCTTTTACTGTATTTAGCAGTCAAATTATTACCAAAGAAAATTTATTTGATCATTTTTATGCCGGCAACAAGGTTTGCCTGTGTTATCATACTATTTTTTTTCCTGGATTTTATTTGACAAACCCGTTAGCCGGAGAATTAAATACAAAAGGACATGGAAATTAGCATTCAATTTTCAACAGTTTTGTATGCTGTTATATCATTTGTGTGTGGATTAACTGGAATTCTGTTGATTTTATTTTCGAAACCAGCAAACTCCCCGAACAGACTGTTGGGTTTTTCCTATCTGTCCTTTTCATTTATTTATGTGGTAGTCTTTGCTATCGACAGTCGGGCTATTTTGCAATTGCCGCATCTATACCGGGTTGGTAATATATTTGGCTTATTGTTTATGCCTCTTTCTTATTTATGTATACGGACATACATAACAAGGCAAGACCTGAAGTTGAGAGATTTAATACATGCCCTCCCCGCCCTCCTGTACGTTATTGATTTGGGACCGTTCTTAATGTCATCAGCAGAACATAAAATTGCGGTACTCAACCAAACGATGCTGAATCTGCGGGCAGTAACCCAGTTTAAGGAAACCTGGTTGCTACCGGGGAATTATTATACTATTGGAAGAAGTGTTCTGATGTCAGTTTATTGGATATTGCAAGTACTACTTTTGGTAAAATTGTTTCGCAAGGGTGACAAAATTTTCTTGAAAAACAATAGTAACTGGCTTAAATGGCAAAGAGTCTATAATGGCTTTCAGTTTTTTGTTTTTTTCCCAACCTTGGTTTTTCTTGTTTTAGGGTTAGTGAATCAACTTTACAGTGTAATAAATTTATCGGCCGGAATTAGCGTTTTACTCACTGCGATTAGTATGTTTTTTTATCCGGGAATTCTATATGGCAATCAGGAGTTCAAAACCGATCAGGAAGGAATTGGTGTCGAGTATAAATTACAGCCACAAGAACCCCATTCGGAAGAGGAAATAAGCGCTGGTTCCTATAGTTATGTTAAGGATCTCCAGGCAGGTGGAGACAATTTCTATCTCTATCCTGTCCAGTATAAATTCGATCCTTATTCTCCGGTAAACAAAGGATTGAATTATGAAATGAGGTCCAAGCAACCGATGCTGGATGCTAAAGAAGGTGAAAGAAAATATTATCATTTTAATGAAGAACAAGTGGTACAAATCACCGGACAGCTCAATGAATTAATGCAAAACGAAAAACCCTTCTTGAAAAAAGGGTTTAGTATAAAGGATCTTGCCCTTCAAATCAATCTTCCTGCTTATCAACTCTCCGCTTTTATTAATATTGAATCGGGTATGCATTTCAACGATTATATCAATCGATTGCGGATATCTTATTGCGAAAAGCTGATTGAAAATGGGGAGATTGAAAATCTTAATCTGTTTGGCCTGGCTGATAAATGTGGTTTCCATAACAGGAACACATTCGCAACTGCATTCAAAAAATACACCGGGCTAACGCCTTCGATGTTCTTGAAATCGCTTAATAAGTAATCACATTCAGTTGAAGAACATTGGCAACTCGATTTATGATTTCAGTTATATCATTGTTGGCTATCCCAGAATACGAAAACTATTTGTGAGTTGTCACTAATCTGTAATTTTTGGGAAAATGAATTTTATGCAATCGATTGCTGGTATAAAAATATATAATCATTGATCAATTACCATTATATTTAACTTTCTTAAGCGATGGTTCTGCTAATTCGATCCCCGAGAACAAAACATACTACATTATTGCACTCAATTGACAACGATTGATAATAATCAAAACAACTAATGTCGATAGATATTTTTTCATGAGTAGTTGAATTTTTTTATATTAGTCTATTAAATTAGTATAGAATTTCGATTGTTTGACAAGATTAAATAATTATTATGATTACATTTTCTATCCAACAAATCTTGCCTTAATTAATAAGTTTACTCAGCAATCAAGATTGAATAGGATAGTAATAAACTTGTTGCACTGAATTTTAAAGCATCATCTCTTTCTATTGATATCATTAAACCATCTGTTATGAGAAGAATATTTGTTTACCTCGCCGGGCTTTTCAGCATAAAAGACAAAAGAAAATCCAAAAACGTAAAGGTTAAAAGTTTGATCATAGGTAATTTTTCGCAAGAAAAAATAACCCAGATTTTGCGGGAACTTGAAGATCATATGCAGGTTCACCAACCTTACCTGGCCACTGGTTACAATATTAAAAGTTTGGCCCAGGAGCTTGGAATGCCGGGTTACCAGCTTTCAGCTTTCCTCAACAGGCAAATGGGGGTTAATTTTAATGATTACCTTAATCAGTATCGGATAGCATATTGTAAGGAATTAATTCATAATGGAACTGCCGGAAGTCTCAATCTGAAAGGACTTGCTACCAAATGTGGATTTCATAACAGGAACACCTTTACACTTGCATTTAAGAAGTTCACCGGTTATACTCCCTCCCTATATTTAAAGGAGTTCAAACTTAATAATATCAAGTCGGCCAAAGTGGTGGCGTTTCGCAAGATAAAGTCTGAACCTCAAAAGGAAGTGAATATCTTATGATTTGTTTTTAAAGTCTTAGACCCCTCTCCGGGGTCGGGCTTTGCCAATTATTGAAAATATTGGCAAAAAAATGTTGGGTTAGAATTGAAACCGGTCCTCCTCTTTGTAACTTTAGTTAGTTCACTTGAAAACGGACCGTTTAACCGCTAAAGTCTGCTTTTGTTTCATTGCTCCTCGTTATCACACAGGAATTATCAATAAGGTGTAAGAATAAGATTGATAAATTTCTGACCCTGTTTGGTTCAATATTAGATTAATTTTTTGTCACTTGAATGCGATAAGTAATTCGCATTCTTTAGTTCCAGAATGAGTTATCATTTTAAATAACCCTGAATGGAGAATAATGAAAAAGAAAAGCTTTTTTGAGTTCTTGCGGCATTTCCTGGGTCTTAAGAAAAAGAAAGCCAACTCAAATGGTTATTTGACAGGTAAGCAATGGCAATCATTAAAAACCCGTCTTGAAGAATTGATGGACCAGCAAAAGCCGTTTTTAAAACCCGGATACTGTATTAATGACCTGGCAAAAGATGTGGAATTACCTGCTTATCAACTTTCCGCATTCATTAACCAGGTATTGGGTATGAATTTTAGCGATTATATCAACAATTCGAGGATCCGGTATTGCGAGCAATTGATAAAAAGAAGTTTAAATACCAGGGTGAATGTTAAGGACCTTGCACATTTATGCGGATTTAAGAATAGGAATTCTTTCACCACCGCATTTAAAAAATTTACTGGCCGCACACCCTCAGGCTATGTAAAATATCATTAGTGATTGACAAATAACTATTTCACCCAATTACTTCCAAAGACAATATAATATGCCCACTTCTCGGGACCTTTTGCAATATCAACTCCGGCTCTGAGTTTAAATTTTCGGGCAAGCAGGTATCGGAACCCGGTACCATAACTAGTTATCCAATCTGATTCTCCAAAATATTTCCATTCATCAAAAGCTTTTCCGGTACCTGAAAATAACATAAGGCTCCATCGTTGTCTGAAGTCCCAACGCATTTCAAGTTCCGTAATAAAATCGGCTTTTCCCTGGTAGCGCATGGCAGGTATGCCACGCATATCAATATATGGCAACATGTAAAAAGGTGGCTCACCGGCTACTTGTTGTCCGTCGATTCTTAAACCGCCAACAAATTTTTTTGAAAAAGATTTATATAAGTAGGTATAATAATTAAATCGACCGAAATCATAATCGCTTCCAAAAAAGTGATCCGACCAGTTGGCATCTACATGGAATTTCATTCCGCTATTGGGAGTAAAAATATTATCCCGGTTATCCAATTCAATAACGACTCCCGGCTGACTGACATTCGATTTGGATTCCAATGAATCAACATACTGGCTCCATTGTTTGTCGCCTTTATATTTAACGTCGGTATGTAGATACATGTACTTGAACCCCGCGTACCAATGCGAATACCCGATTCGCTTAATACCCTGGACAATTGCGGGAATCGTTTTAATATTAAAAGCCAGTTCTTTTTCACCTTCTTGCCCGATATTTCTATAGAAAGACATGTTGATATTAAAGAAACCTCCACCAATCATGTATTTGATCCTGCTTTTTATAAGGGTACCGGAACGGAAACCTGCCAGCATCCAGGTATTATTAAGGGTATAGCCGGCTATTCCGCCTGTTATATTTGGAGCCACCGGAGTAATTTTTACTTTGCCATTTACACTATCAATATAGGGCGGGCTTCTTTTTAAAAATATCGGAATCATCGCCAGACCAAAACCACCCAATGCGGGTTCTGTAATTATTAATGGAATCGGTATAAAACCATTTGCGTATATAACATAATCGCTTACATCAAATTTTCCATCCAGCGAATCCTTAAAGGAAATGGTTTTCTTTTGAGACTGTGCAGAAAGACAGCTATAGCACAATAAAGAAATGACAGCCATTAATATGTATTTCTGGAGTCCAGTATACTGCATATCTAACAGACATTTATTTAATCTGAAATTAAATACTGTAGTAAGCTGTTTCTGCCAATTCGCTTACTCAATCGGGACTAATAAATCGAAAACCAGGACAAACTAGTGGCGAAAGCTGCCCGGAAATTATGATCAGCCGGTTCTGATAAAATTACCTGAGTAATTTACTAATATTCAGTTATCAATCCTTTGATAGCAGACATGTTTTTATAGGAAAAATGAAAAAATGTAGGTGCTTGGAGTGATCTTCCTGTTATTCGTTTGTGAATGGAAAAAGATAATACCGGGAATGAAGCAGCGAATAGAATGTTTTGGAAATCTGTTATATAGCACGGATATATATTTGATTTTGGGAAAAAGGGAATAATCCAGACAATAGAAGCCATAAACCAGGAAAAGAATTCCATATTATTTTAAACGTATCCGAACATCGAATATTGACAATTATCATGGAGGCTCCAAGTCCTTGCCCGGAATAAGCGAAAATTGACCAGAAAAAATATGCGAGTGCCCGGTTTTTCTTAAAAAGGTAACGATCGGGAGCTCTTAAAAGGATTTATATTAGAAAGTTTCGGTTTAGTTATAAATGGTAAAAAATAAGCTTGATTCTAGCTCTTTCTTTATTCGACTGGCAAAGGGAAACATAAACACTAAAGTTATCAAGAACTTTTAGTTCAAATATCGCATGACCGGAATTCTAATAATTGCCAATTTTTATAAAACTTGGCTGATAAATGATTAGAATGGATGGAGTTGGCGTTTCAGCTTTGTAATTTTAATTTTCATTAGGCCGCACACTTTTTGAAAAAATGAGGTAGAAATCTTCTTATCGAAAGCCACTTTCTCTTAAAGGAGCAACTTTTTATTCAATCATAAAACCGGTATCAAACAGAATGGTTTCATTGCTTTAACCCATTAGCTATTAAACTTTTGGATAATTCAAGAGTAATCATTAAAAAACATTCTTATGACAATTAAACTACGTTACTGGCTGGCAATCCTGATATTGCCTCTAATGAGTGGGTGTTATCCCAAAGGAGCTGAGTACAACGAGGAATTGGATCTCGTGTATACTAATTATAATCCAGATTTTAATTTCTCCTCCAAAATGAGTTATGCTTTACCTGATAGTATTATTAAAATATCAGGTAATGATTTCCTGGACCCGGATGGCGATCACAAACCGGAATTTCTGAGTCCGGCAAATACTAAATTAATCTTAGACAAGGTTAAGGCAAATATGAGTGCATATGGTTGGACACTTGTAAATAAGAATTCCAACCCAGACGTGATTTTGTTGATATCCACTGTAACTACCACCAATCTTTATTATTATTATGACTGGGGTTATTGGGGTTGGTGGTACCCAGGTTACTATCCGCCATGGGGTTGGTATTATCCGGGATACTATCCTCCTTATATAACTGGTTACCGTTCAGGATCCGTACTGATGCAGATGGTAGATAGTAAGGCTGCTCCGGGTGCAGAAAATGTGCCTGTTGAGTGGACAGCCATTCTCAATGGATTAGCTGAAGGATCCGACTTGCAATCCAGGGTGCAGAAAATGATAGACGCGGCTTATTCACAGTCTACTTATTTGAAACATTAAAAACATCTGGGTATGAAAAAAATAATATTGATTTTATTAGCAACTATATGTGTAGGAGGGGTGTTTGCACAGGGTTCATTTACGGCCAGTTACCCCATATCATTTCCTATGGGTGATCTGAGTGATTATATTGGTCAAACCAGTTTTAGAGGCGTTACCATGGAATTTAGCAAGAGAGTGAAAAAAACCATAGATATCGGTTTGGAATTTAGCTGGCATACGTTCTATGAGC
>Ga0157380_10001684_pt1 | contig 14607 bp, 10 predicted proteins | sample S35metaG_FD_119757 | JGI IMG/M metagenome (GOLD analysis project Ga0157380, IMG submission 119757) | Switchgrass rhizosphere microbial communities from Kellogg Biological Station, Michigan, USA - S3-5 metaG | ecosystem: Host-associated > Plants > Roots > Rhizosphere > Soil | place: USA... | reverse complement strand
CTGGACCAAAAGACAATTGCTCTCCACCCGTAGGGTGGAAATGTTTATAGGTCGCAACTAGCTTACCAATCCCATCGTCGTTCGGCGGGGCGGAACTCATCGTAACTGGTATTTGTCTAGTCTCATTCCGCCCCGCCGAACGACGTCACAATCTTCTTGTCCCAGAGGCTATAAACATTTCACTCCGATGGAGTGAGGAGTCCTCTCATCAGCCCAACTTGAATGCCTTCAACTTGCCGCATCTGTGTCATCGGCGCGGACAGGACTTCGGGTTGCACTCAACCCGACATGCCCAACGTGCGAACCAGAAATCCCCAGCGATCAGCAAGCTCCTCGATCAACTTTGAAGTAGGCTTGCCCGCGCCGTGTCCAGCTTTAGTTTCGATTCGAATCAAAACGGGAGCTGGGCCAGACTGTGCTTCCTGCAGTGTTGCGGCAAACTTAAAGCTATGACCCGGCCAGACTCGATCGTCATGATCGGCTGTCGTAACCATAGTTGGTGGATAAGACTTGCCGGCCTTGATGTTGTGTAACGGCGAATAGGCGTACTGAATCTTGAAGTCTTCAGCGTTGTCAGACGAACCATAGTCAGAGACCCAGGCCCACCCGATCGTGAATTTCTGGAATCTCAGCATGTCCATGACGCCAACGCCTGGTAACGCCGCTCCGAACAAGTCCGGACGTTGAGTAATGACCGCGCCAATCAGCAGCCCTCCGTTGCTGTCACCTCCAATTGCGAGCCTGGGAGTAGAAGTGTACTTGTTAGCTATCAGGTATTCAGCCGCGGCTATGAAATCGTCGAAGACATTTTGCTTGTTGGCCTTCATTCCAGCCTTGTGCCACTCCTCGCCATATTCACCACCGCCTCTCAAGTTTGGCTGCGCGTAGACCCCGCCCATCTCCATCCAAACCAGGTCCCCAACGGAAAAGACCGGAGTGAGCGAAACATCGAAGCCGCCATAACCATACAAATAAGTTGGGTTGTTACCATCGAGCTTCAAGCCCTTCTTATGAGTAATGAACATCGGTATTCGCGTCCCGTCTTTACTCTTATAGAAGACCTGCTTCGTTTCGTAGGACGCCGGATTGAAGTCCACCTTCGGCTCCCGAAAGATGGTGCTCTTCCCTGTGACCATGTCGTAACGAAAAACGGTCGTCGGAACGGTAAAGCTGGTAAAGGAGTAAAAGGTTTCTTTGTCCTTGGCTCTTCCGCCGAACCCGCCGGCTGAACCAAGTCCGGGAAACTCGACTTCGCGCACCAACTTGCCGCCCTTGTCGTAGATCTTTACTTGAGTGTGAGCATCCTTCAGATAGTTTGTCACAAACATATTATTGACAAAACTCACACCCTGCAGAGTTTCAGCAGCTTCGGGAATAAGAACTTTCCAGTTCGAGCGCTCGGGCTTGCGAATATCGATGGCGATTACTTTTCCGCGAGGTGCGTCGACATCGGTTTGGATCCAGAAGATTGGTCCATCGTTGTCGATCAAGTTGTAAGCGGCGTCAAAATCGTCTAGCAGCTTTACTACGGGCGCATCCTTAACGGTGAGATCCTTGTAGTAGAGACGCGTCTTAACATCTGTGCTTTCGCTTATGACAATGAGCAAATATTTTCCATCAAGGGTGGCGCCACCACTGAAGAACCATTCTTTCTGGTCAGGACGTTCATAAATCAAGGTGTCTTCCGACTGTGGCGAACCGATTTTGTGATAGTAGAGTTTCTGAAAGTAATTTGTGCCTTTGAGCGCTTCACTTTTGGGTTCGTCATAACGGCTGTAATAGAAACCTTTGTTGTCTGCTGACCACGACGCGCCAGAGAACTTCACCCATTTCAAATGATCGCTTAGGTCCTTACCCGTTTCCACGTCGCGGACTTTCCACTCCTGCCAGTCCGAACCCGAACTGGAAAGACTGTAGGCCAACATCTTGCCGTCATAGCTTGGCGCCATTCCGGAAAGGGCCACGGTACCGTCGGCCGAGAGAGTATTCGGATCGAGAAGCTCCTTTGGCTCGTCCGTCAAAGATTTGACGGTGTAATAGACACTTTGGTTTTGCAGTCCACTATTGCGCGCGAAGAAGTAGCGCCCGCCTTCCTTGAAAGGAGTACCGTAGCGTTCGTAGTTCCAAAGCTTCGTTAGTCGATCGCGAATCCTGGCCCGCTGCGGAATCGCGTTGAGATAGTCGAAGGTGAGTTTGTTCTCGGCCTCGACCCACGCCTGCGTTTCCGCGGTATCAAGGTCTTCAAGCCAGCGATAAGGATCCGCTACCCGAGTCCCGTGGTAATCATCAGTCTGGTCACTTTTTCGCGCCGGAGGATATTTCATTGGTTTAATAGTCTTGTCTGCCGACCGAAGATTCTGGGCACCGGCTCGGGTCGGGACTTGCCCGGAAAGCAATCCCAACAGCGCCACGGCGAGTAGCAATACCGCAAAACGGAAACCGCCGAAAAAGTTCGAGTCAGACATGGAACACTCCTTCAATTTATTTTTGAGTAGACGTGCAAGCAGGTTTGAGCTAACACAGAGCGATGAGTATAAGCGGCGAGGGGCTAAGGGCAAAGAGCAAAGGGCTAAGCGCCAAGCGGACGTGTGAACGGCTAAGCGATCTGCATGGCCAGGCTGTAAAGAAAATCGTTTGACTCTTCGCACTTTGCTCTTTGCCCTTCGCTCTTTGCCCTTTGCCCTTTCCTTCGTTGTTGCGAAACCAAGGCGTCAAAGCTATTATTCATCCCGATTTCAGGGCAATAACTAAATTAGCAACTCCCCGAAGGTGGCTGTAGCCGATTCTGTTCAGCCTCAAGTCAAAACTCGTTTGTCTAAACCATCAGCCCAGTGAGGACTTTATGAAACGTACTGCAATCGCTCTGCTAGTAGTTGCCGCTTTTGTTTTCAGTTTCGCCTGCGAACGCAAGGGAGGTCCGGGAAACGGTACTGATTCCGGTCCCATCATCGTGGGTTATTACGGAGACCTTACTGGCCGTACGTCAAATTTCGGAGTTTCCACCAAGCGTGGCGCCGAAATGGCTGCGGATGAAATTAACAAGGCCGGAGGCATCAACGGCCGCACCATAACGATCCTCTCGGAAGATGACGAAGGTCGTCCCGAGAAGGCGGCCACGGTTGTCACCAAGCTGATCGATCAGGACAAAGTAATCGCCGTAATCGGCGAAGTCGCCTCAGGCAACACACTCGCTGCTGCTCCCAAAGCGCAGAAGGCGGGCGTGCCGATGATTTCTCCGTCGTCAACAAATCCGGCCGTGACCCAAGTCGGTGACTACATTTTCCGCGTTTGCTTTATCGATCCATTTCAGGGTGAGGTAATGGCGAAGTTCGCTGCCAATACTCTCAAAGCAAAGACTGCGGCCATCATGCTTGATTTCAATTCACCCTACAGCCGCGGTCTGACAGAGTTCTTCGAAAAGAGCTTCAAGAGCCTTGGTGGCAAAGTCCTTTCACAGCAGTCCTACACTCAAGGTGATAGAGATTACAAAGGACAGCTCACTTCTATTCGCTCGTTGAATCCCGATGTGATTTATGTTCCGGGCTACTATGGCGAGGTTGGCGTTATCGCGAAGCAAGCGAAGCAACTGGATATCAAGGCCCCCCTGCTCGGCGGCGATGGTTGGGATGCGCCTCAGCTTTGGGAGCTCGGCGGTGAGGCCTTGAACGGCGCTTACATGTCTAACCACTATTCAGTGGAAGACCCTTCCCCGGCCATTCAAAAGTTTGTGAACGATTACAAATCTCGCTACAACATCGTCCCTGACGCGCTCGCCGCGCTCGGTTATGACGCGATGAAGGTTTTGGCCGACTCACTCAAGCGTTCCGGTACTACTAACGGAGCTAAACTTCGCGATGCGATTGCCGGGACCAAAGATTTTCCAGGCGTTACCGGCGTCATAACTATTAACTCAGAACGAAACGCCGTAAAGCCGGCGGTGGTTCTGAAGCTCCAGGACAACAAGTACGTTTATCAGGAAACAATCAAACCTGATTCGGGCGCTCCTACGGCTCCGTCACCAGCAAAATAGCGAAGGGCCAAAATGGATACCTTCGTCCAGCAGCTAATTAACGGGTTAACCATCGGCGCCATTTATGCACTAGTTGCGCTCGGCTACACGATGGTTTATGGCATCCTCCGCCTGATCAACTTTGCTCATGGCGACATCTACATGGTGGGTGCCTTCGTGGGCTATTTCCTCGCCTTTCAATTGGGTTACGCGACTGGTCCCTCGTTAGTGGGATTGGCTGTAGTGTTGGTGGGCTCAATGATTATCGCCGCGCTAGTAGGCATGGCCGTCGAGCGCTTTGCCTACCGGCCGGTAAGAAAGTACTCGCGCATGACTACGCTGATTACTGCGATCGGCGTGTCTTTGCTCATCGAGAATCTTTTTGTAGCCCGGTTGGGTGCCGCGCCGCGAGCTTTCCCGCAACTACTTCGAGAGCAAAGCTACACCTTGTTTGGCAATGCTGCGATCTCAAAGTCACAGATTCTCATCTTCGCAGTTTCGATTTTGCTGATGCTCCTCCTGCAGTGGATCATCTTCAAAACTAAGGTCGGAACGGCGATGCGCGCGGTGAGTTTTAATCTTAACTCTGCGAAGTTAATGGGAATCAACACCGACGCGATAATTTCGATAACCTTTGCGTTGGGCTCGGGCCTGGCAGCAGCCGGCGGCGTGCTGACTGCTCAGTACAATCCGCAGATTGATCCGTTGATGGGCATCATAACTGGCTTAAAAGCTTTCGTAGCGGCCGTGCTCGGGGGAATTGGAAATGTGCCGGGCGCCGTTCTGGGAGGCTTGCTAATTGGTCTCGCGGAAACGTTCGTCGTTGGCTACGGACAGAATATTGGCGTGCCCTCAACGTTTCGGGATGCGGTTGCTTTCGCCATTCTGATTCTGGTTCTCTTGTTTAGACCGACCGGATTGTTGGGAACGACTGTTCAGGAAAAAGTTTAGAAGTCTCTTAGCTTGGAGGGCGCCGCTCGCTCCGACGCTTCGGTTGCTTAAAGAGTGACCGCACTCCAAAAGTCATAACAAAAATCTTAATGCCAAGCCTGGGAAAACGAATCTTAGCCGCAGCCCTGATCGTCCTGGTTCTCATCGCCATGAATGCTTACATGAGCGATGAGGGATTATTTGGATTCGGAGTGCCTCCCTACTTTGCTCGTGTGATCATGCTCGCGGGCATAAACGTCATTCTCGCCGTCTCTCTTAACCTCATTACTGGGTTTACCGGACAGTTTTCAATCGGCCATGCAGGCTTTATGGCAGTGGGTGCGTATTCGTCCGCATATCTCACCGTCTATTTCGGCCAAGCTTGGGAGCGTTCGCTGTCTGGGATCGTTGGCGGAACCGTAGCCCACATCGTCATCTTTCTGATTGCCATCATGGTCGGTGCAGCCGTAGCAGCTCTCGCTGGCTTGCTGGTAGGCATTCCTTCATTGCGCTTGCGAGGAGATTACCTTGCCATCGTGACGTTGGGATTCGCCGAGATTATTCGCATCGTAATTCTCAACATCGACAAAGTAGGCGGGGCCACTGGATTCAGCGTCCCCGGATACACGAACTTTTTGTGGGTCGGCGCTTTCGCCATCATCACGATCATAATTGTCTACAACATTGTTCACTCGGACATGGGGCGCGCGCTGATATCGATTCGTGAGGATGAACTGGCCGCCGAGGCCATGGGCATCAATACAACTCGCTACAAAGTTCTGTCGTTCGTGATTAGTTCAGCGTTAGCGGGAATGGCCGGCGTTCTTTTCGGGCATTACACCCAGTTTCTAAGTACCAACGACTTTCAGTTCATTCGTTCATTTGAAATCATCATCATGATTGTGCTGGGCGGTATGGGTTCGCTCACGGGCGCGGTCTTCGGAGCGATTGTCATCACTCTCTTGCCCGAATTGCTGCGCAAATTACCCGGTGACGCCTCGAAATATCGTCTGGTTGTGTACTCAGCCATGCTCATTTTGATCATGCTGACGAGGCCTCAGGGAATTTTGGGCACGAGAGAGTTTGGTCTTTCATGGCTCAAGCGCTCTCGGAAACGTCCCGAAGGAACCCAACCGGCGGGAGCTACGGGCGTCTCGATAGCGGAACAAGGAAAACCCTCCTCGCTTGATGAAAAGAAGGAGGCTGAAAACTTATGAACAGCTCTCCTGCAAACGGCAAAGCGCCGCTTCGAACGGTGAATTGCACCATTAAGTTCGGTGGGCTCATTGCCGTCAACGCCCTCGAGATGACTGTAAGGAAGGGCGAGATTTACGGGCTGATCGGACCAAACGGCGCCGGCAAGACTACGATTTTCAATCTCCTCACTGGTGTCTATGAACCGACGGCCGGGGAAATTTACTTTAACGAACAGCGTATCGATGGCTTGAAGTCTTACGAGATTTCCCGGCGCGGCGTTTCGCGCACATTTCAAAACATTCGTTTGTTTCCGAGCATGTCGGTGATCGAGAACGTGATGACGGCCTGCCATCGACATGCGCGCCAGAACCTGGTGGATGCTGTGCTGCGTCTGCCAAGGTTTTATCGAGACGAACGCGAGCATCGTGAATTCGCGCTCGAGTTGCTGGAGATTTTCGATCTGGCGCGTTTTCAGAATGAAGGCGGAACCAGCCTGCCTTATGGGAAGCAACGACGGCTCGAGATTGTGCGGGCACTCGCGACGCGACCAGAGCTACTGCTGCTGGACGAACCTGCTGCGGGAATGAATCCGTCTGAGCAGGAAGACTTGATGCGCTTGATTCAACAGATCAGAGATCGATTTGGTCTGACGATTCTGTTAGTCGAACACAACATGAAGGTGGTAATGGGAGTCTGCGAGCGCATCCAGGTGGTGGATTATGGCAAGTCCATTGCACTCGGGCTCCCCGAAGAAATCAAGAACGATCCAAAAGTGATAGAAGCGTATCTTGGGGACTAGCAATCAGTAGTCAGTAGTCAGTAATCAGTAATCAGTAATCAGTAAAAACAAAAACCAAGAACCAAGATAAAGAACCAAGACAAAGAAACAATGACCAATTTCCGGCTGATTACTGATTACTGATTACTGATTACTGATTGCTGATTACTGATTACTGATTACTGATTACTGATTGCTACCAAGATTTAAGATCCGAACACAAGAATGCTCAAACTAGAGAACGTCTCAGTAAACTACGGCGCGATTGAAGCCCTTTGCAATATCTCTATGCGCGTAGAACAGGGTGAAGTGGTGACCCTCATCGGTGCTAATGGCGCCGGCAAAACCACTACTCTTCGCACCATCACGGGACTGCTTGAGCCCAAACAAGGTCGCGTCGTTTTCGAAGACGAGGACATCGGGGGTAAGGCCACCCATAAACTCGTGGCTCGCGGCATCTCCATGTCGCCAGAAGGCCGCGGAGTTTTCGCAAATCTTTCAGTGCGCGAGAACTTGCAAATGGGTGCTTACCTCAAAAAGAACAAACGCGAAATCGCGGAGGAAATGGAACGCGCTTTCCACATGTTCCCGCGATTGAAAGAACGTGAATCACAAAAGGCCGGCACTCTTTCCGGTGGAGAGCAGCAGATGCTCGCGATGAGCCGGGCTTTAATGTCCAAACCACGCTTGTTACTTCTCGACGAGCCTTCGCTCGGGCTCGCACCGCTGGTAGTGCACACAATATTCGAAGCTATCGAAGAGATTCGCGGCAAAGGCACCACGATTCTGCTGGTTGAGCAGAATGCCCATGCAGCCCTGAAGCACTCCGATCGCGCCTACGTCCTAGAGACGGGCAGGATAGTGATGGAAGGTCCATCAAAAGAGCTCGCAAACGACCCCAGAATCAAAGAAGCCTATCTTGGCGAATAGAGATCGATTTTCTGTCTGGTCCGTGTTGACTCGGAAACTTGCAGACCTGCACTGCCGTCGGACGGCGCTGACCTGGCTCACCGGCCTGCTCCTAATCTTCCCACTCATTCTCGGCAGTTCCTGTTCACAACCCGGTTCTAACAGCGGTCCTGATCACAGTCTGATTAAGATCGGCTACTACGGCGATCTGTCAGGAGCAACCTTTAACTTTGGTGAGTCAGCCAAAAACGGCGTCCTCATGGCCGTGGAAGAAATCAATCAGTCGGGAGGAATCAACGGTCGTCGCATCGATCTCGTCATTGAAGACGATCAAGGTAGCGCCGAACGGGCTGCCACTCGTGCCGGGAAACTAATCGATCAGGACAAGGTCATCGCTGTGATCGCAGGCGGAACGTCTGGGAACAGCCGCGCCGGTGCGCCCAAAGCACAAGTCGCTAACATCCCTCTCATTTCACCTTCGGCGACTGATCCAGCAGTCACTCAAATCGGTAACTTTATCTTTCGGGCCTGTTTCATCGACACGTTCCAGGGTGAGGTAATGGCGAAATTCGCCTTCAATACTTTGAAGGCGCAGAAAGCTGCGATCCTGCTCGATTTCAACTCACCGTACAGTCGCGGCTTGAGCGACTTCTTTGAACTCAGCTTCACTCGATTGGGCGGACAGATCGTGAACAAACAGTTGTACACGATCACAGACGGAGATTTTCGCGGACAGCTGAACTCGATTCGCCTCGCAGCGCCTGATGTGATCTATGTCCCCGGTTACTACGGCAATATCGCCTTCATTGCCAAGCAAGCGAGGCAAATGGGAATCACGCAACCGCTGCTTGGTGGCGATGGCTGGGATGCGCCTGAGCTTTGGGACTTGGGTGGCGATGCCCTCAATGGATCCTATATCTCGAACCATTACTCGGCGGAAGATCCCTCGCCTGCGATTCAGCAGTTCGTTCGTGATTACAAGCAGCGCTATGGAAATCTAACTCCCGACGCTCACGCGGCATTGGCTTATGACACGACGAGAGTTTTGGCGGATGCCATACAGCGAGCGGGTACGACTGAAGGAATAAAACTTCGTGATGCGCTGGCGCAGACGAAGAATTTCAAAGGCGTGACCGGACTAATAACAATTAACGGCGACCGGAATGCGATCAAGCCTGCCGTGATCTTGAAGCTCCTCGACCGGAAGTACATCTATCAGGAGACTATTCAACCCGACACCGGCAACGCCCCCGCCGCGTCTCCCTCCCCAACAAAGGCACCTCGTAAGAGTTCGACTTAGGTATCCAGAGATCTGAATTATTTATCTCAAGGCTCTCATTCTCAATCGGTTTCAACCGGGTGAGAATGAGAGAGTTGAAAGCAGAAATTATTTTGAGATGCACTACGACTTCACGGCTTGGGCGAGCGAGCGCCATGAGCCTCGCAAGAGTTCGGCGATCTTATTCCAGTCTTCCTCGCTGACTCCCCCGGACTCTGCTTTCGTGTCGCGGATTGTCATGGCATCGGCGCGCAGCCTCCCATGTTCCGCAAACTTCTCGGCCGGCAAGTTGTAAATTCCCGCCTGTAATTCCGCCAACGACCTGGCCAGATCGCCTTCAGCGTGTTGCGCGCGCTGGCGGTGAATAATCCACCATTCAAGCTCTAAATGTGAGACTCGATCGACATCAAATGGGATATCACTGACTTTTCGCACCGCCTCGTAAAACTTGATTAAATCAGGCAAAGCCTTCTCGTAATCAGCGCGCTCTTTGCCTCGCTTGAATACAAACGCCGCCTTAGCCGCACGGTAAGCAACCACGTTCGACCGAACGAACGGCATGTTGTATTGCTTGCGGAGTAGTTCAGCCAGCTGGAAGAAGAGACGAACCTGCTGCTTGTCATAATATGACCGCCACATCGCCGTCTCGAGGCGCGCCACTTCGTCGGGATCAAATTCTCGGAGATGAGAGGTTCGCGGCGCGAACAGATCAATGCTAGTCCAAACGCCCAAAACCACCAACACAATCGCCATTATTAGGAGAACGCGACCACGACGAGGTTTTCGCTTAGGTTCTGCAGGTGCGGTTGCAGCTTGAGATGTCACAATTGACCTCCGTGGGAGTATGACGGCTAATCAAAAGCGCGACAGAGATTATCACATGAGCGGAACACCTACACTCGGTTGTCTTAGCCTGACCTATGCGCCTTGGCGTCTTTACGAGAAAGGGCTATTCATTCAGAAGGAGTTTCCCGCCAAGTCGCAAAGCCGCAGGGAAAACCCGCAAAGGGTAGGCCCGCTGACCAGCGACCCTCTCCCAGTTTGCGAACGGGTTTTCTATTCCGTATAATTCACGGCTTGCTCGAAGCACGGTTCTATCCGGTGGGTTCGCGCCCACTTTTTATTTTGGGCGCAGATAAATCTAGAAAGCCTATCGAGACCTAATACCGCGCCTTATTGACAATAATTGAGTGGAAGAATGGGTTCAAGGTCGATTCAAGAGCGAGTTCAGGGAATTGTTGAGCGCGTCACTATCGATCACGGATTAGAGCTGGTTCACTGCGAAGTAGCCGGCCCCGAAAATAAGCCCATTGTTCGAGTCTTTATTGATAAGCCAAATGGGGTGACTCACGAAGATTGCTCGGAAGTGAGCCAGTACCTCGGAACTATCCTCGATGTTGAGGATTTTATCCACGCCTCTTATACCCTGGAAGTTTCTTCGCCAGGTCTGGAGCGGGGGCTTTATAAGCAGGCCGACTACGAGCGATTTGCCGGCAATCTCGCAAAGTTGAAGACGAGAACGCCGGTCAACGGACAACGTAACTTTCGCGGAACATTGCTGGGAGTTGACGACGGCTACGTGCTCTTTGAGGACAGAACCAATGGTCGAGTCAGCATTCCGATGGACACCATCGTGAAGGCTAATCTGGAATACGACTTCGACGCAGAACTGCGGCGCAAGTAAAGCAAACTGTTAGTTTGCTCGCTCGTAACACCAAACTCGACCGCTAACAACACAACGCAAACTAACAATCTGCGTTATCACAACTGAATAGCTCAACGACGCGCAAATTTTGTAGCGCCGAGCCAAACGAAACGGAATTTTCCATGAGTTCATCCATAGCACAGAACATTGAGGCGCTTTGTCAGGAACAAGGTATCGAGCGCGATCTCGTCATCGAAGCGATGAAAGAGGCCGTGCGCGCCGCCGCCAAGAAGCAGTTTAAATCCGGCGAGGACATTCAGGTCGACTGGAACCCTGACACCGGCATTGAACTTTCATCCTCCAAAGTGGTCGTCGATGAAGTTACCAATGGCGCCACGGAGCTTTCGATTGAAGAAGCCCGCGAGCTCGCTGGTGATGAAGTCGAAATTGGCGACGCTTTGCTGCTGCCGTTGCCAATGGAAGAACTGGGGCGCATTGCTGCTCAAACGGCCAAACAAATTCTGTTTCAAAAAGTCCGGGACGCTGTCCGCAATAACGTCTACGAGCAATACATCGATAAGACTGGCGATCTCGTCAATGGTTATGTGAAGCGCTTCGAGCGGGGCAACATCATTGTTGACCTTGGCAACCTCGAGGCGATTCTCCCTCGCTCCCAACAATCGCGCGGTGAACAGTGGAACCAGGGTGAGCGCATCCGAGTCGTTATTCATAACGTTTCCAAAGAATCCAAAGGACCGCAAATTGAGGTTTCGCGCACTTCACCCGAGCTGCTCCTGCGCTTGTTTGAAATGGAAGTTCCCGAGATCTATGACGGCACCGTTGTAATCAAGTCCTGCGTTCGCGAGCCGGGCGAGCGCGCCAAGATCGCAGTTACGTCAAATGAGCGCGACGTCGATCCGGTTGGCGCTTGCGTTGGTATGAAAGGCTCGCGCGTCCAAGCCATCATTCGCGAGCTGCGCGGCGAAAAGATCGACATTATCGAGTGGTCGGACGAGCCGTCAGTGTTTGCCGCAAATGCCTTGTCTCCAGCCAAAGTCAATCAAGTCCGTATTACCGACATTGAAAACCGGCAGATGGAAGTCATCGTCAACGAAGATCAACTCAGTCTGGCGATTGGCAAGCGCGGACAGAATGTTCGCCTGGCCACCAAACTTGTCGGCTGGAACATCGATATCCGCAGCGAGGAAGAGATCAAGCGCGAAGTCACTGAACAAATGGGGGCGCTGATCGCCTCCGGCGAGGCCGTGCCTCTGTCAGTTATCGAAGGGGTCACTGCCCAGCAGGCCGAAGCTCTGGCTGGTCATGACATCAACGATATCGACACGCTTGCTAACACTTCAGTCGACGATCTCGTTGAGATTCTTGACCTGAGTTTTGACGAAGCCTCAGTCATACTCGAGCAGGCGAAGGCCGTCATCGCAATTCGGGAGCGTAGCCAGGCTGAGCAGGCTGGTGAGGGCACGACGGAAGATGTGCCCGCCGACGAACATATTCACGCAGTCTCAGTCGAACCGGTTGAATCTGAATCTGAATCTGAATCCGAAGCTGAAGCCCAGGAAGAAACGGGCGCTGAGGATCCCACTGCTGCCGGTTATGACGAGGCTGTCGAACAAGGCGTGCCCTATGCAAACGAACACGACGTTCTCGCACAGCACGCTGCCGAGCCAGTAACACTTACCGAGATCGAGCCTTTGGCTGAGGATGAATTAATCCTCGAAGAAGCCGGCAGGGATCTTCGCCCGGACACGATCACGCCATCACCTGATCTTACCTCGGCCGAAGCAGCTGTTAGCGAACACCTCGACGAGGTCAGCGAAGAGATTGGTGAAGAGGCTTTTTCAGCAGAAGAAGCCGGTAGTGATGAAAACGTTGCGAAAGCTTCGGCGACCGCAGCTGAACCGAATCCCGAGACTGTTGAAGACGCCGCGCAGGACGGGACCAATGAAGACGAGAAGCAAGATGCTTCCGACGCGGCAAATTAATCCAAGCGAACGTGCTGTCGTCGACAGCACGTATCGCGGCTCGCCTTGAAACCCCTATTCGGGTTGCGCTTCTGACTGCGTGCTCGAAGAAGATGGTTGAGAGCGAGAGTTCTTAACTATTTTCGATGAGCCGGAACGCATGAAATTGAGCGTTTCCAGAAGGAGTGCATGACCGCTTCCAAAGTTCGAATTTACGACCTCGCTAAGGAATTAAAACTTGACACCAAACGACTGATCGAAGAGATCCGCCGTGAGGGGGTGGACGTTAGTGTTCCTTCAAACTCAGTGTCGAAGGAATTGGCTGAGAAGATCCGGCTCAAATACTTCCCTAAGAAGGAAGCCGTAGTTAAGCGAGCCGTCAAAGTAGTCAAACGCGCAGCCCGTCCAGTTGCTGAAGAAGAAACTCCCGCTGCCGAAGTCGAGCACCCAGCCCCTGAACCTGAGGTTGAAGAACCAGTTGTTGAGGCTGCGGCACCCGAGGAAGAATCAGCCCCAACGCCGGTTGCCAAACCAATCACCACAGCTCGCCTGGTTAAGAAACTAACTCCGGCGATTCGCGCCGAACAACCGGCAGCTGCAGCTCCAGCTGAAGAGTTTGAAATCGAAGAGCCGGAACTGGCTGTCAGTGCTGCACCGGATGTCACACACGCCGAACCCGCAGCCACCGCGACTGTGAGGCAAGCTGAAGCTCCGGCTCGCCTGCCGGCGCCTTCAAGACAGGTTCGTGTTCTGCGGCCTACGGCCGCTGCCCTGGATGCCGGCATTCGTCCCGGCGAACGCGCTCCTGCACCGATACCACCACCTGCGCCACCAACGCCGCGCGAACGCGATGAGAAACGCCGGGAACGTGCTCCTGCCGGTCGAACGGAATATCGCGGCACGCCCGGTGAAACAGCGACACCCCAGACCACGTACATTCCGCCGCCAGACAGCGGTCGTCGCCGATCCCGCCGTGCCAGCCCGCGTGGTGGTCGCAAAGGAAATGAGAAGGGGGGTCGCTTCGAGAAGGGTGATTTCATTCCACCACCGAAGGCCCTTTCTTTGGAAGATCGCATCGCCGGTCGGATGGAATCCCCAACAGTGCCTGGTGAATTAAAGTCGGTGCGCGTGATCGAAGGATCAACCGTCAAAGAGTTCGCCGAGAAGCTGGGAATCAAGCCCAAAGACGTTGTAACTCTGCTCTTGCAGCGCGGCGTTTTTGCAACGATTAACCAACCACTCAATGACGACGTTGCTATCGACCTTGGAAAACGCTTCGGCTACGAAGTCACCTTTGTTCCCTTCGAGGAGATGGTGGCTGAAGAAGAATTCGAAGAGTTGGTAGCCTCGGATGCTGATGACGTCGAGTTGCCCCGGGCTCCGGTCGTGACGGTCATGGGTCACGTTGACCACGGTAAGACGTCATTGCTCGATGCGATTCGCGCCACTGACGTAGCCGGAGGCGAAGCCGGCGGCATTACTCAGCACATTGGCGCCTACAGTGTGCAGGTTCAGAGCCCGGATAATCCGGCCGAGACCCGTCGCGTAGTCTTTCTCGACACGCCTGGCCACGAAGCCTTCACGTTGATGCGAGCTCGAGGCGCTCGCGCCACTGACGTGGTGGTGCTGGTCGTCGCAGCGGACGACGGCGTGATGCCTCAAACCATTGAAGCCATCGAACATTCGCGAGCTGCCAATGTTCCCATCGTCGTCGCTATAAACAAGATCGACAAGCCGGACGCGAATCCTGAACGCGTGAAACAGGAACTCGCGCGACAAGGTTTGAATCCGGTTGATTGGGGTGGTGAGACCGAGATGGTTCAGGTTTCAGCCAAGAAGCGAGAGAATCTCGAGACTCTACTCGAAACCATTCTGCTT
>Ga0157380_10001683_pt1 | contig 14610 bp, 11 predicted proteins | sample S35metaG_FD_119757 | JGI IMG/M metagenome (GOLD analysis project Ga0157380, IMG submission 119757) | Switchgrass rhizosphere microbial communities from Kellogg Biological Station, Michigan, USA - S3-5 metaG | ecosystem: Host-associated > Plants > Roots > Rhizosphere > Soil | place: USA... | reverse complement strand
CGTTCGCACGCGACGCGCTCGGCGGGTCGTGAACGTCCGCGCGACGCGCCGCATGTGATTAGATCGCGCGTCATGCCTGTGCAGATCCGGAGGGGCGAGGCGGCGGTCCGCGTCAGGGCCGCGTGACGACGGTTCCAGGCTCGTTGCCGGGCGCGCCGCCCACACACCTTCCGGACGAGCGGCCCGCGCCGCCCGACGTCCCCACGGTCGGCCTGGCCTCGGCGACCACGCTCAACATGCTGAGCATGATCGGGGCTGGGCCGTTCCTCACCATTCCGCTCATCATCCAGTCGATGCACGGACCGCAATCGCTGGTCGCATGGGTGGTCGGCGCGGCAGTCGCGATGGCCGACGGACTGGTGTGGGCCGAGCTCGGCGCCGCGCTGCCGCGGTCGGGCGGCGGGTACCAGTACCTGCTCGAAGCCTACGGGCCGAAGCGCCTTGGCCGTCTCATGAGCTTTCTCTTCCTCTGGCAGACCATGGTCGCGTTCCCGCTCACCATGGCCTCGGGCGCCGTGGGCTTTGCGTTCTATGCCAGCTATCTCGTGCCCTCGCTCGGGCCGTGGCAGCGGAAGCTTCTCGCCGCGGCCGTCTGTCTTCTCTCGGCCGCGCTCGTGTACCGCCGCATCGACCGCGTCGGACGATGGGGCACCGTGTTCGGGGCCGTCGTGCTCGTAGCGGTTGGCTGGGTCATCGCCACCGGCCTCGTCTTCGGGCGGAGCGAGGGGCTGACGGTGCCATCGGGCGCGTGGACCTGGTCCGCCTCGTTCTGGGCCGGACTCGGCACGGCGACGCTGTACTCGGTCTACGACTACCTCGGCTACAACAACATCTGCAGCTACGCCGGTGAGGTCGCTCGCCCCGCCGCCACCATTCCGCGCTCGATCGTGATCTCCGTGCTGCTCGTCGCCGGCCTCTATTTGGCCATGAACGTGAGCATCATCACCGCCATGCCGTGGCAGGACGCGGCGGCCTCGCAGTTCGTGGTCAGCGAGTACATCGCCCGCCTGCAGGGGAGCGGCGCGGCCACGATCATGACGCTGCTCGTCCTCGTCACGATCTTCGCCGCGCTCTTCGCCGCGATGTGCGCGACGGCGCGGATTCCCTACGCGGCGGCGGCCGACGGCCGTTTCTTCAGCGTCTTCGCGCGGCTCCACCCGTCGGGCCGCTTTCCCTCGTTCTCGGTCGCATTCGTTGGCGTGGCCTCGGCGCTCGCCTGCCTGCTCGAGCTCGACGCCCTCATCACGGCGCTGGTGGTGATCTACGTGGTCATCGGGGCGCTCCCCATCATCGGCGCGGTGACGGCGCTGCGGCGGCTGCGCCCCGACATCGCCCGGCCTTTCTCGTCGCGCGTCTATCCGCTGCCCAGCGTCGTGGCCGCGGCCGGGTGGATTGCCATTCTCCTCACCAGCGGTGCGGCCTATATCGCGGCCGGGTTCACGCTGCTGGCTGCCGGCATCGCGGCGTATCTCTGGCGGGCGCGGCGGGTCGGGGAGTGGCCGTTCGCGTTTGCTGCGGACGGCCAAATGCCGAACCGGCGTTAAGCCGGTTTGCGAGATGCTGTCGCGCGGTCCGCGTTCTGTGCGGACCGCGCCTTCAGCGGCGAGTGAAGTCGGCCAGCCGCACGGCCATCCGGTCGATCGCCTGGGTGGCCTCCACTCCGCCGCCTTCGTAGTTGTTGACGATGATCACGACGGCAAGCTGCTCGCCGTCCCGCGTTTTCACGTAGCCAGCCAGGCTGCGCACGTTGCTCATGGTGCCGGTCTTGGCGCGCAGGTTGTTCGCGGCTCTGGTCCCCTTCATCCGCGAGGCGAGCGAGCCGTCCACGCCGGCGATCGGCAGCGCCGACACCAGGGGCGACGCCGGTGTGGCGGCGTGCTCGCGCTTCAGCAGCACCGCCAGCGCCTGTGGCGTGATGAGGTCGTGGCGCGACAGCCCCGAGCCGTCCACGATCTGCTCGGAGTCGGCCGCGAGGCCCCACGCCGTCAACCGCCGGCGCAGGCCGTCGAGCGCCGCGTCGTTGGTCAGCGGCCCTCCCGGCGCCGCGTTGAGCCGCAGCACTGCTTCGCCGTAGAGGTTGATGCTTTCTTTGAGCATCGGCTTGACGATCTCGGCGAGCGGGCGCGAGCGGTGCGTGTAGACCACCGCGCCGGACGTGCGATCGGGCGGCGGCTGCACGTCGTCCACGTCGGCCGCCCGTCCCGTCACTTCGATGCCGCCGCGAATCAATCGATTGCGAAAGAGGTTGGCGAACCACTGTGTCGGGTTACCGGCCGACACCGACAGCTTCACCGCGGCCTCGTTCGGCCGCATGAAGCCGGCGATGGTGAGCGCCGCCTCACCCGGGCGCTGCTCGGACCACACGAACGACGTCTGAGCGGCGGTCGTGGTACGGTTCAGAAGTGGCCGATCCTGTCCGTCGGTGTCCACGGTCAGCGTCGCCGGTGCCCCCTCGCGCGGGCCTGGCGCGACGGTTACCGTCATGCGGTTCTCTGCGGCGTTGAGCGCGCCGAAGAGCGCGCCAGACACGTAGCCGACGTCTTCCCAGGCCCAGGCTCGCGCCGGCCGCGGTTCCTCGATCCCGTCATCGTCGCCGATGATCCGCCCCTCGACGCGACGGAGGCCTTTGGCTTTGAGCGCGTCCACCCACACTTGGAGGCTGTCGCCGGCGCGCCCGTCAGGGGTGGGGTCGCCGGAGCCGGTCACAATCAGATCGCCGGTGAGCACGCCGTCGACGATGGGCCCCGAGGCCCGCACCTGAGTGGCATAGGTGTAGTCCCAGCCCACCGCGTCGGCAGCCGAGACCGCGCTGACGATCTTCGCGACCGAGGCCGGGATGAGGAGCGTTTCCGGGTTGAGCTCGACCAGGCGCTCGTCACGATCCAGCGAGTGGACGACGATGCCCCAGACCGCGCGGGTGACACCTGGCGCCGTGGTTTCGGCCTGGACGTCGAGGCGGAGCTGGGCGACCGCGGCCTCGGGCGCCGGCGCGCGCGCCGCCGGGCGCGCCGGGGCAGGCGGTCCCTGTGCCGACAGCAGCACCACCGCGCAGCCGCTCAACGCGCAGAGCCACCCGGCCCGCATCAACTAGATGCTACTTCAGTGCGTCGAGCGCTTTGATCGCTTCATCGAGCGATGCCGCGTCGAGTTTGGCCGAGCCCGGCTCGTCGCTGCGGCTCGCGTAGACGTCGGCGCCGGCCCGTCCGAACGTGACCGTGTCGGAGCCCTTTTCGAAGACCGCTTTCACGGCGAGCACGGGCGTCTTCAGCGACGGGTGGGGTGCGGAGTCGAACGACAGTGCTCGCAGGCCCGACACCTGGGCCAGCAGCCCCTCGATCTTCGTTGCGTCGAGCGTCTTGCCGCCGGCAGCCTTCCAGACGTCCTTGCCGTCCTTCTCCTTGGTGCGGTCGAACGCCTGCGTCTCGGCGCCGCGGGTGAACTCGACGTGGGTGGCGGTGAAGGAGCGGAAGTCGAAGAGGTCCTTGCGGCGGAATTCGCCCACGTCCTTCACCACGTCGCTCCGTAGTGTCGGGGCCACCGTGAAGACCACCGGACGGTTGGTGTCCTTGGCGAACACCACGGCGTTCTCGGTCTTGCCCAGCAGCAGCGTGGCGCTCGAGCTGCCGGACTTGATCGTCATCGTCGCGGTCGGGGTGTCGAGGCCGTACCGCGACGGCGGTGCATTCTGGTCCTCGGCCAGCGCCTGCATCTGCCCCGATGCCAGGCGCTCGATCGCTCCCTCGACCACCGCGTAGTCGGCACGGGCCGCGATCGGCTTCACGAGCGACCAGTTGTCGCCCGACTTCGCCAGCACGATGTCGGCCGGCCCTGCTTTCAATTCGAGGCCGTCGGCCTTCTGCCGATCGACCTTGAGCACCGCTTTGTCGCGGAGCGCGAACGTGGACTTGTTGAAGGTGGAGTCGATGTACGACTGCACCAGGAACACGCGCGGCGAGCCGGGCAGCTTGGCGTAGAGGTTCTCACCGACCGGCGTTTTCTCGCCGATCAGAATCCGTTGCTCGGCGGACTGGCCCTTCACCTTGAACGCCACCTCGATACGGGCGGGGTCGAGACCGAACGGCTTGAGATCCGCGGGCTTTTCGTCCACCACCTGGTCGTACTCGAGCGACGAGAGGCTGCCGGTGATGCTCGACACTTCCCCGGCGTCGGCGTCAGCCCGCACCGGTTCCACGATGGCCCACCCGCCTTCGGCCTTGGCAAGCCGGGTGGTCTCGCCGCCCGCGACGATGCGCAGCTCCTCGATGGCATCGGCTTCGACCGACGCGAACGCCTTCTGCGGCGCGTTTTCCGGCGGCGCCGGTTCCCGAGTGTCGAGGTAGTAGATGTAGCCGACGAGCCCCCCCAGGACGGCGACGAGGGCGACCGTCGAAACCAGCCGCTGCATGGGTTAGCGCCTCCGCCACCAGGCGTAGAAGCCGCCGCCGAACACCGCGATCGGCACGATGAGCACCGAGAACACCAGCACCATCACCATCTGGCGGTTGTCCATGGCGAGCCGCCGCTCGGCCGGGTCGCGCGGGCGGATGGAGATCATGTTCTCCTGCTGCGCCAGCCAGTTCACGGTGTTCATGAACAGGTTGACGTTGCCCGGCACGCCGGCCAGCTGGTTGGTGACGAACTCCGAGTCGCCGATCGCCGCGATGCGGGTTTCCGGCGGCGCCGGTTTCGCGGTGTCGCCGGTTGCCGCCGCAGGCGTGGGGACCGGTTCGGCCGCCTTCACCGGGACGGCCACCGCGGCGCCAATCGTCACCGGACCGAGGATGTCGCCGGTCGACTCGTCAGGAGGCGTCAGCGCGTTGGGATCGAACTTCGCCAGGTCGGTCTCGGCCCAGCTGTTGGCCCCCGTCTGCACGAACGGCTGCGCGGCGTGACCGTCGCGCCCCGCGCCCTCGGGCTGAACGGCGCGCACCAGCGAGAACACGGTCAGCAGGCGGAAGCGGTCGGTGATCGGGTGCGTCGGGTATGGCACCGCCGCGGCGGGCGTGAACGGATCGTTGGTGCTGCCGCTCAGGATGACCGACGACGTGGCCTTGATGCCCCACTTGGCGAGCAGTCCGACGAGCCGCGGCGTCGGGTCGGCGGCCTTGAGATCCGAGGGCGGATCGATCAGCACCAGGAGCTTCCCCCCCTTGTCGAGATAGGCCTCGAGCAGCGGCAGCTCGCGCTCGAGCAGGTCGTTGCGCGGGCCGGCCACGACGAGCACGGTGGCGTCGTTCGGGATGGCGTTGGCCTGCGCCAGCACCAGGGTATCGAACTCGTAGTTGTCGCGACCCAGCGCCTCGGTAATCGAGTTGAGCCCCTGTTCGTCGGCCGGGCCCTTGATATCCCGCTCGCCGTGGCCGGCAAGGAAATAGACCTTGTGCTTCGCCGGGTTCACCGTCTTGATGAACGCGGTGGTGATGTCGCGCTCTTCGTCGCTCGTCGCCCGCTCCTTGCGGCCCATGTACTCCACCACGACGGTGCCGTACTGGGCGACGTCGTACTCGCGAGCCCGGATCGGGAAGCGGTCCACGTCCACGTACTCGACGGTGACGTTCTTCGACACCGCCTCGTAGCTGTTCATCCGGGCGCGGAAGCGCTCGAATCCCCTGGCGCGATCGAAGACGAGCAGCTTGGCGGGCGCGGTGAGCCCCTGCAGCAGCTTGGTGGTCTGCTCCGACAGCGTGAACTGCTGGTTGGCGGTGAAGTCCCACCGCTTGTTCTGCCGCGATGCCACGTAGTTGACCGCCACCAGGATGGCCAGCCCGACGCCGACGCTGACCAGGGCGAGCATCCCGTAACGCGAGTTGCGCCCGCCGGTCCAGGCGCTCTGCAGCGCGTAGGCCACGACCAGGGCCAACCCGGCCCATGATGCGTACATCGCGTACTGATCGAGCCGGGCCGACACCGGAAACACTTCCATCCAGCCGAGAATACGCACCGGCGCGGCGATGAACACGATCGCCACGCCGAGCCAGGCCAGCCAGTTGAGCGTTCGCTGCATGACTACCCCCGCCACCGTTCGGTGTCCACCGACCGCGCGGTCAGGAACAGGCCGACTGCAATGAAGCTGATGTAGTAGACGACGTGCTTGGTGTCGAGCACGCCGCGGCTGAAATCGTCGAAGTGATCGACGATCGACGCGTAATTGAGGAACGTCTGCAGCCAGGGCCACGGCGCGAACGGCGCCGGCCAGTTGATCACCCACAGGATCAGGAACACGCCGAACGTGACGGCGCCGGCGACGATCTGATTGCTGGTGAAGCTCGAGATGAGCAGGCCCACCGACACGAAACAGCCGCCCATGAGGAGCAGGCCGAGGTAGGTGTTGAGCAGCGGCTTCACTTCGGGAGTGCCGAAGAAGAACAGCGAGCCCATCGAAAGTGCCGTCACCAGCAGCATCGACGCGTAAAGGCCCATCGCGCCGGTGAACTTGCCGAGGATGATCTGCAGATCGGTGAGCGGCGCCGTCAGCAGCAGTTCGATCGTGCCCGACCGTTTTTCTTCCGCGTAGGAGCGCATCGTGACGATCGGCAGCATGAACAGGAACACCACGACCGAGTTGAGGAACACCGGCCGGATCAGCTGCTCGTTGACGTTCACCGCCTGGCCGCCGCCCTGCTGGCTCGCCTGGTTGAAATTGAGCAGGATGACGCCGAAGAAGATGCCGAAGATGACGGCAAAGAGCCCGATGACGATGTAGGCGATCGGCGACGCGAAGTACGAACGCAGCTCCTTGCGCGCGATGGCCAGGACGTTATTCACGGGCCACCTCCACGTCGCTGGCGGGTTCGGCCGGCGCCGGCGGTTCGGCCGGCGGCTCGATGCCTTCGGCCGGCTGGTCGCTTTCCTGCGTCGTCAGCTTCAGGAACACGTCTTCGAGGCTCATGCGCATCGGGCGCAGCTCGAGCAGCCCCCAGCCGCGGTTGACGATGGCGGCGGCGAGCTCGCGGCGGATGTCGCGGCCGGCGTCGCTCTCGATCTCGAGGCCGAGCGCGCTGCCGCGCGGTTCGGAGGACGCGCTCACCCGGGTGACGCCGTCGATGGCGGCCAGCACGCTCGCGGCGTCGGCGCCCATCGGGTCCAGCTGCACGTACATCGTTTCCGATCCTCGCAGGCGGGACGTCAGGTTGTCGGGGGTGTCCACCGCCACCACCTTGCCCTTGTTGATGATCACGACGCGCGTGCACGTCTGACTGACCTCGGGCAGGATGTGGGTGCTCAGAATCACCGTGTGGTCTCCGCGAAGCTCCTTGATCAACTGACGGGTCTCGTTGATCTGCTTCGGATCGAGACCGGCCGTCGGCTCGTCGAGGATCAGCACCTCGGGGTTGTGGAGCAGGGCCTGCGCGAGGCCGACGCGCTGGCGGTAGCCTTTCGAGAGCTTGCCGCACTGGCGCTCGGCCATGTCGGCGACCCGCGTGCGCTCCATCACCGTCGTCACGCGCGTCTTACGGTCGGCCCGCGGCACGCCCTTGATGCGCGCACAGAAGTCGAGATACTCGCGCACGCTCATGTCGGTGTAGAGCGGCGGCGTCTCGGGCAGATAGCCGGTGCGGCGTTTCGCCTCGATCGGTTTCTCGGCGAGATTGAAGCCGGCCACGACCGCGGTACCCTCGGTGGGCGGCATGTAGCCGGTCAGGACGCGCATGGTCGTGGTCTTCCCGGCGCCGTTCGGGCCGAGAAAGCCGAGGATTTCGCCGCGTTCTACCGAGAAACTGATGTCGCTGACGGCGGTAAAGGGGCCGTACCGCTTGGTGAGGTGTTGGACCTCGATCACGTGGGTCGTCTCCGGGAAAGTCGGGCCGCGCTCCGGTAAGGCATTGATGACTGGTCGTTTACGGTCACCACAAACCACGAATCCTATCCGATGCCACCGCCGCCGGCAAGGCGGCGTCTGGGCGCAGCCGGCGCCCTGTTTGACGTCGAGCTTCCGCGCCTGGCCGGAGTCGGCTAACATATGAACAGTTGCTCATATGTCAGTTCTTGAACCGTCCGACGTCGACGACCTGACCGAGATTTTCCGCGTGCTCGGCGACCCGACCCGCGTGCGCATTCTCGACGTGCTCTCGCGGGCAGAGGTTTGCGTCCAGGACCTGGCGGCCGCGCTTCGGCTCTCCGAGTCGGCCGTGTCGCATCAACTGCGGCTGCTGCGCGGCGCCCGGATCGTGCGCGGCCGGCGCAACGGACGTCACGTGTTCTACGCCCTCGACGATCACCACGTGCTCGCGCTGTTCGAGCAGGGGTTGCGGCACGCCCAGGAAGGGCGGCGGGGGGCCGTCCGCTGATGGCCACGACGACGGTCACCTGCGCGGTCTGCGAGGTGCACGCGGAGGCGGTCTTCCGCGTCGAAGGCCTCGACTGCAACGACGAGGTGGTGATTCTGGAGCGCCGGCTGAAGCCGATTGCCGGCGTCGAGGCGATCTCCGCCGACGTCGTGGGGCAGCGCCTGAGGGTCAGCTACGACGCCGCCAAGCTGAACACCGCGGCCATGGTCGATGCCGTGGCCGAGGCCGGCATGCGCATGTGGCTCGAGCACGAGGAGCCGCGGGCGCAGGGCGCGGACGTGGCGGCCCGGTTCTGGCTGACCGCGGCGTCGGGCGCGGCGCTGGCGGCCGGTGTCGGGGCTGGCGCCGCGGGCGCCGAATCCATCTCAATCGCCGCTTATGTCGCCGGCACCCTCGTCGGCGGCGTCCTGCCGGCGCGGCGCGCCGCCGGAGCCTTGCGCGCACGCACCGTGGACATCAACGCGCTGATGGTCATCGCGGCCGCCGGTGCGGTCGCGATCGGGGAGTGGCGCGAAGGCGCGTCGGTCGTGTTCCTGTTCGCGCTCGCGCAGTGGCTCGAGGCGCGCACGCTGGCGCGCGCCAGGAGCGCGATTCGCGCCCTGCTCGACCTGTCGCCGCGCGAGGCGCTGGTGCGCCGCGGCGCCGTGGAACGGCGGATTCCGATCGACGAGGTGACCGTTGGCGAGCTCGTCATCGTGCGGCCCGGCGACAAGGTGCCGGTGGACGGATTGGTGGCGGCCGGGCACAGCGACGTGAACGAGGCGCCGATCACCGGGGAGTCGCTGCCGGCCGACAAGGGGCCGGGAGCGGAGGTGTACGCCGGCACCATCAACGGCCACGGCGCGCTCGAGGTCACCGTGACCCGCGTCGGGCGCGACTCACGCGTGGCCCGCATCATCCATCTCGTCGAGGAGGCGCAGGCCCGCCGCGCCCCCATCCAGTCGTTCGTCGATCGCTTCGGCCGCGTCTTCACGCCGGCGGTGATCGCCGCCGCGCTCGCCCTGGCGATCGTGCCGCCGCTCGCGGGTGCGCCGGCGTCCGACTGGATCTATCGGGCACTGGTGCTGCTGGTCGTGTCGTGCCCGTGCGCGCTGGTGATCTCGACGCCGGTGTCGATCGTGGCGGCCGTCTCGGCGGCGGCCAGCCGCGGAGTGCTGATCAAGGGCGGCGCGGCGCTGGAGCGCCTCGCCGCGGTGCGGGCGATCGGCTTCGACAAGACCGGCACCTTGACCGCCGGCGAGCTGGAGGTGGCCGCTATCGACCCGATCGCCCCGTTCGCGCGCGACGAGGTGATCGCTGCGGCGGCCGCCATCGAGGCGCACTCCACCCACCCGGTGGCCCGCGCGATCGTCGCCGCGGCACGGCACGCCGGCGTCGGCTGGCCCGCGGCCAGCGGCGTTCGGGCGACGCCGGGGCTGGGGATCGAAGGCGCGGCCGGCGGCCGTGCCGTGGCCGTCGGCAGCGCGAGGCTGCTGGCCTCGCGCGGGTTGCCGCTGCCGGCAGGACTGAATACGGCGAGCGGCAGCGTCTTCGTGATCATCGACGGCCGCGTGGCGGGACGGGTGGCGCTCGCGGACCGGCCACGGCCGAACGCGCGCGAGGCGCTGGAGCTGCTGCGGGCCGCCGGTGTGCGGCGCATCGTGATGCTGACCGGCGATGAACCCGGGGCGGCGCAGCGCGTCGCAAGCGAGGTAGGCGTGGACGAGTACCACGCGGCGCAGCTGCCCGATCAGAAGCACGCGGCCATCGAGGCGCTGCGGGCTCGATGGGGATCGGTGGCGATGGTCGGCGACGGTGTGAACGACGCGCCCGCGCTCGCCGCGGCGGATGTCGGCATCGCCATGGGCGCGGTCGGCTCGGACGTGGCGCTCGAGACCGCCGACGTCGCGCTCATGTCCGACGATCTGCTCAAGCTGCCGTTCGCGCTGCGGCTGGCGCGCGCCACGCTGTGGAACGTCAGGACCAACGTCGCCGTGTCGCTCGCGCTCAAGGCGGTGTTCCTGGTGGCCGCCATCACCGGCACCGCCACGCTGTGGATGGCGGTGCTCGCCGACACCGGCGCGTCGGTGATCGTCGTCGCCAACGCGCTACGCCTGCTGCGCGCCCGGTAGGCCTGAAGCCGGGAGCCGGGAGACTTCTCCCTACGCCTTGCGATTTGAGAAGAAATGCGCCTGGACGAACGCGTGGATGGCGGCTTGCGAATCGTGATCGAGCTTGACGAACTCGACGCCCATGCCGAGCCGCGGCACCGACCACGCGACGCGCGCTTCGGACTCGAGGTCGAAGCGGCTGGTGGACAGGCGGAAGCGGACACGAAGTTTCGCGCCCACTTCGAGCGGGCTCGTGGTGCGGATGGCCAGACCGCCCTGGCTGATGTTCAGCGTTACGGCCGACGAGATCTGGTTGGCGACACGGTAGGCCACAGGGATGCCCAGCGTGACACGCGGGCTGCTGCGGCGATTGTAGAGGTCGGGATACAGATGCGGTGACAGCGACGGCAGGATGTGCTGCACCGCGGTGTACTCGTTGACGTAGCCCGCTACGCCCAGACTGGTCAACTCGCGGACCTCGGTGGCGTTGGCGATGGTGCCGCTGAAGACGACGATGACCGGCCTGTGATTGCTGAGCTTGTGGATCTCGCGCACTATCTGCACGCCGTTACCGTGTGGCAGCCGCAAGTCGAGGGCAATCAGGTCGATGCGCTCGCCGGTGCGGCGCAGCAGGCTCAGGAGTTCGGCGCCGGTGCGGACGGTCAACGTCTCATGGCCGGCCTGCGCGAGGGCCGCCCGGAAGCGGTCGCGCACGAAGGCCGTGTCGTCGGCGACGACGACGGTCTTCACCGCCTCCATGGTTGCCGTTGCCGTGCTTGTCACACTTCTTCTATCGGTACCGGGAGGCCAACCCGTTAGGGTTCGTTGCCGGCGCCTCGCGGATCTCGCTATAATCCAAAGTCCTCCGGGAAGTGGCGGATTCTATTGAGGATCTGGCGATATGGCGACTTGCCCTGACTGCGATTTCGAAGAGATTGACACCGACGACCTTGAAGATGGCGACGCGTTGAGCTGCCCGGAATGCGGCCGCAAGCTCGTCCTTGGCGACGACGGCAGCCTCGCGTTCGCCGACGGGGACGACGTCGACGACGACGATGACGATGACGATGATGACGAGGAAGAAGACGACGAGGACGACGATGACGACGACATCGACGATCTCGACGACGATGCGGACGAAGAGGAGGAAGTCGACGAGTGAACACGGCGGCTCCGGCGCGGCGATCAAGGATCAGCGTCTCCGCGAGCTGCTCTCCGGCTTCTCGTCAGCCATCGTCGCCTTCAGCGGCGGCGTCGACAGCGCGTACCTCTCCGTAGTCGCCACGCAGGTGCTCGGTTCCGGGGCGCTGTGCGTCACCGCCGACAGCCCGAGCTATCCCGAACATCACCGCTCGCTTGCGCGCCAGGTAGCCGGCGCCTTCGCGCTCCGCCACGAGATCGTCGCGACGGCCGAACTCGAGCGGCCCGAGTACCGCGCCAACCCCGTCAATCGCTGCTACTACTGCAAGCAGGAGCTGTATTCGACGCTGACGGCGCTCGCCACGACGCGCGCCATCGACGTGGTGCTCGACGGCAACAACGCCGACGATCGCGGCGACTATCGTCCCGGCCGCCAGGCCGCCCGCGAGCACGGCGTGCGCAGTCCGCTCGACGAGGTCGGCCTCACCAAGCAGGAGATCCGCGATCTGTCGCGAGCCGCCGGCATGGCGACGTGGGACGAGCCCGCGTCGGCCTGCCTGTCGTCGCGCATCCCGTACGACACCGAGATCACCGACGGCAAGCTGCGGATGGTGGAGCAGGCGGAGACCGCGCTGCGCGACATCGGCTTCCGCGTCTGCCGCGTGCGCCACCACGACACGCTTGCCCGGCTGGAGCTCGGCACCGACGAGATCGCTCGCGCGCTCGATCCTGCGGTCCGCGATCGCGTGGTCAGCGCGCTCCGCGGCATCGGCTACCGCCAGGTGACGGTCGATCTGCAGGGGTATCGCACGGGCAGCCTGAATGAAGGCATCCGGCTCCGGCCCGTCTAGGGAGGTTCCTCCTCTGGCTGACGGGCATGTGGCGGCGGTTGCGCGCCTGCCACTCTGGAGCGTAGCCATCCTGGCGTCGGCCTACGCGATCGCTCATCTCCCGGTTCTGCCGCCTTCGCTCGAAGACATCGACTCGATCAACTTCGCGCTCGGCCTGCGGCACTTCGACGTGGCGTTGCATCAGCCGCATCCACCCGGCTATCCCGTCTACATCGGCCTCGGCCACATCTCGCTCTCGCTGCTGTCGCGGCTGGCGCCGGCGCTCCAGCCGCTGCGCGTCGAGGCTGTCGCCCTGGCCGTGTGGTCGCTGCTCGGCGGCGCAATCGCCATCGTCGCGGCCGCGGCACTCTGCCGCGCGCTCGAAGACGTGTTTCCGGCGGAGCGGCCGCGCGCGGCGCGCGCGCTCGTGGCCGGCACGGTGTCGCTGCTGGCACTGGCGCCGCTCTTTTCCATTTCCGGCGTCCGGCCGCTCAGCGACATGCCGGGTCTGGCGGCGGCCCTCGTCGCGCAGTCGATGCTCGTTCGCGGGCTGCGCCGCCCGTCGCTGCTGGCCTGGGGAGCGCTCGGTGCAGGCCTGGCGGCCGGCATCCGGGTGCAGACGCTGGCGCTGACGGCGCCGCTCCTGCTTGGCGTCCTGCTGGCGACGCGCGGGCCGGAGGCATGGCGTCACCGCGCGCTCGCGATCGGCGCCGCCGCCGCGGGGTGCCTGGCGTGGGTGATACCGCTGCTCGCGCTGACGGGAGGCGTCTCCGGGTATCTCCGTGCTCTGGGCTCGCAGGCAGGCGAGGACTTCGCGTGGGTGGACATGCTGTGGGCGCACCCTACGCCCCGGCTCCTGGCGCTCGCGCTCTATCGCACGCTGCTGCTGCCGTGGGGCGATCCCTGGCTTGGCGCCGTGGTCATCGCACTTGCGGCCATCGGCTTCGTCACGGCATTGATGCGGGCGCCGCGCATGCTGGGGATCGTCTGCCTGGCCTTCGCCCCGTACGCCGTGTTCCACCTGCTGCTGCAGGAAACCGCGACGGTCCGCTACGCGCTGCCGCTGCTCGTCCCGATCGTCTGGCTGGCCACGTGGGCGATGGTGCTGGCGCGCCGCGCCGGCGTCGTGCTGTGGGTGGCGACGGCGGTGTCGGCGCTCCTCATCTCGGCGCCCACCGCGATCGATTACGGACAGCAGGCGCACCCCGCGTTCCGGGCGATCGTCGACATGATCTCCGAGGGCGAGGGTTCGCCGCCGGCGGGCGTGTACTCGCATCATGCGTTGTACCGCTCTCTGCAATTCGCGGCGCCCGACTGGCTGGCGCTCGTAGCGCCGGAGCGCCAGCGCGAGTGGCTCGGGCCGGTGCGGTTCTTTCGCGATGGTGGCGAGCGGACCGTGTGGTTCCTCGGGGATCCGCTTCGGTCCGACATGGCGCTCTTCGATCCGGCGAGCGTGGAGACCAACGAACTGAATCCCTGGCGGGCGTACGCCCACGCCGAGATGGGTGGAGCGCGCCCGTCCGGAGCGCTGTGGCACCGGATCAAGCCGCCGGGTTGGATGGCCGGAGACGGCTGGTCGCTCACGCCTGAAGCGGGCGGCCGCGTGCGCGCCGCGCGCACCGGGCTCGATCGCGGCCCGATCGAGGCCTATCTTCGCCGCCGGCCGGACCCCGCAACCTTCTATCTCGGCGGGTTTCATCTGGGTGCGCCGGGCGACGCGCCCGCAGAGCTGACCGCCTCGCTCGACGGCCAGCTGCTGGATACGTGGACCGTTGCTCCCGAATCGGCCGGGCAGCCGTTTCTCAGGTTCATCCGCCTGCCCGCCGGTGTACCGCCCGGCTCTGGCCGCTATGCGACGCTGACCGTGGCGGCCCGTTCCCTGGCGCCGCAGCGGCCGATGCCCGAAATCGCCGTGCGGCAGTTCGATCTGCAGCCTGATGGCGGCCGGCCGCTGATGGCGTTCGGCGAGGGGTGGTACGAGGATGAGCTCGCGCCGGACACCGGCCAGCGATGGCGCTGGACCAGCGCGGCCGCGCAGTTGCGGCTCGTCTCATTACAAACAGCTGTAGTGACGATCCGCGGGGAGTCGCCGCTGAAGTACGTGGGACAGGCGCCAACGGTGCGAATTACGGCTGGGCCACGTTCGCTGGCCACATTTCGGCCGTCGGCCGACTTCACTTGGACTGTCGCGGTGTCCGCCGACGCGCTGGCGGCATCCAATGGCGTCGTCACCATCGAAACCGATCGCACATATCTTCCCGG
>Ga0157380_10001680_pt1 | contig 14613 bp, 16 predicted proteins | sample S35metaG_FD_119757 | JGI IMG/M metagenome (GOLD analysis project Ga0157380, IMG submission 119757) | Switchgrass rhizosphere microbial communities from Kellogg Biological Station, Michigan, USA - S3-5 metaG | ecosystem: Host-associated > Plants > Roots > Rhizosphere > Soil | place: USA... | reverse complement strand
TGCCTCCCGATCGGGGCGATTCTTTTCTTCTGGTTACTTGAGATGCCCGACATCTCTGTCTTACGCGCAACCAATCCAACCGTGACGGCCCTGATGGAAGCACGCCAGACTCAGGCTAAGGTAAAAGGTCACACCATCGAACGCCATTGGACGTGGGTGCCGCTCTCACGAATCTCCCCCCACCTCCGCCAAGCGGTCGTGGCTGGGGAAGATGCGTCGTTCTTCACCCATGAAGGATTCGACTGGGAAGGGATCAAAGGCGCAGCTCTCTATAACTTAGAGGCGGGCAAACTCAAGCGTGGGGGGAGCACCATTACTCAGCAATTGGCCAAAAACCTCTACCTATCATCCGAACGATCCTTGCTTCGAAAGGCGCGGGAAGCGCTGATTACGCGTTCCCTCGAACATCATCTCACGAAGGAGCGTATTCTCGAGCTGTATCTCAACGTGGCCGAATGGGGACAGGGCGTCTATGGCGCTGAGGCGGCGGCCCGTCATCACTTCAAGAAATCCTCGCGCAATCTGACAGCTGATGAGGCCGCGTGGTTGGCGGCCATTTTGCCGTCACCACGGCGATACGATCCGATCCGAAAAACGACAAGTCTGGCTCGTCGCCACGAACGTATTCTCAAACAGATTACTCGGGGATTTCCCCAATCTCCCCAGCTAGAACCAGCGCCAAAGCCAGAGCCAGACTCAGAGCTAGAGCCAGAGCCAGACCAAACTTCGGCAGACCCTCAGGGCCAGGAGCAGGCGGACGGTTACAACGAGTCGCCGACCTCACGATAGTCTCGCTCGCCGAAAATGGCCGATTCATGCGTGTAATGTTTGAATTCGAGCAGATTACGAGAGGGATCTTCGAGAAAGAACGTGTGATGCTCAATCCTGGTACCTGGGAACCGGACGCGGGGCTGTTGATAGAAGGGCAATCCTTTCGCTTGGGCCCGCTCCAAGAACTGTTGCCACGATTCTTTCGACAAAAAGGTCAGACCGAAATGGTGGGGGTAAATGCCTTGTTGTGGCGTCAAAGGTTCCGTCGTCAGATGGGCCACGAGTTGATGCCCCGCGAGTCCGAACGTGACGGCATGGCTCGACTCCCGACCCAACGTGCAACCAAGTCCATCGACATAGAAACGCTTCGCCGCAGCCAAATTGTGTGTGGGAAACGCCAGATGAAAGAGCGTGTCCTTCATGGAAATTGCCCTCGAACTTTCGGTCGACCGGTCCCGTTCCACCAACCGGCAGCCATATGAGGTGTCACATGCCTAATAGCAAATCGCCCGTCCGACGAGAGGACTAAGGCCCCAGCCGAACCATGGATCCGAGACACGAGCATACCCAACACCTCTCGAGCCGCCACCGCTGGGCTCTTCCCCATAGCGAGACGATCGCAGATGCTCTTGGCAATTACAAGGCGGATGATACCTTCACCGATGCCCGTCATCGACACAGCACCACTCTGATTGTCCGCGTAGACTCCACAGCCGATAAGCGAGGTGTCACCGACCCGCCCTGGCAACATCGAATCGATGCCTCCGGTCGAAGCCCCTGCCGCCACAGTCCCGGACCGATCCAAGGCAACAGCGCCGACGGTCCCGTGCCGTTCTGTTGTTGAACGTCTCTGTCTCGCGAGAATCCGGTCGTAGGAGAGGCGGCGAGGCACTCCGGTGGAACGATGCCGATCGAGTTTGAAATGTTGCGCAAATCTTCCAGCAAGCGGGCCGACCAACAGAACATGGCCCGTCTCTTCCATAACCAGGCGGGCCGCCGTAATTGGGTGCACGATTCCTTCGATTGAGGCGACGGCTCCGGCTTTGAGATGGGCCCCTTCCATGATTGCGGCGTCCATCCGCTGTACCCCGTCCAGCTGGCGATTCGCGCCTCGTCCTGCGTTGAACAGCCCCGATTGCTCCAGAAGATCGATCGTGCATTCAACAGCGACGAGGGCAGGACCTCCTTGCGCAAGGATACTGTAGCCGTCCAAGATCGCATCGGCCAAACAGGTGGCCTGCGCCGGTGTTACACGCCGGGAACCGGCGCCTCCATGAACAAGAATGAGAGGACGAGAACTGGTCAATTGAGGAGAAGATTCCGAGCCTGCCGGTACGTCGGATCTTTCATGCGATCCAGATCGGATCGCACGAACCCCAGCCCGGTGACACAGAGCTCGAAGTTGTCGGAGAGTTTTCGGAACAGAGGAGGTTCATCCTTCGACGGGCCGTCAGCCATTCGCGCGACAATCCCGTAGGAGCGCTTTCCCGTTTTCATATAGTCCACGAGGAAGTCCTTGTGGTAGATCAATCCGGCCGTTTTGAGGCGGCGCAGATATTCTGGAAACAGTCCCGCCATAAACAGTGTGAAGTCACCAATGTGCTGATGCACATCCCGTTCGCGATCCATCGACTGGGCTTGGAGCAACACTTCCGACTCAAACAAGAGGTCCATCACCGTATCGACCGTTTTGCCTTGCTGGTTTTTTATTTTATAGAGTTGATCTGTGTGGGTAAAGTCGACGAGCAGGTTGGAGACATAGCTGGTGACGTTTGGATCGGGCCACCCGAGATGTTCCGTGAAGCTTTTCTCGGTCAGGGCGCCGAACAACTGACGGAGCGGATGCCGTGGCGGAACTTGCGTTCTCATATCCACCTCTCACATTCCGAACACGCCTGAACGTAGTATAGCAGATATTACTCATAGCACCGATGTCGGCCCAATGATCCTTCTGTCGGTCTTCACGAAACAGACATGAGCATAGATCGGAACTAGTTTGCGCCGCGGCTATCGAGCACAAAGGTCACCGGTCCGTCGTTCAGCAATTCGACCTGCATGTGCGCGGCGAACATACCCGTTTCTACGGGAGTACCGTGGTTTCGTAAACCTGCCACAACTTGCTCGTATAATCGCTTGGCTTCATCCGGGGGTGCCGCCTCATCAAAGCTCGGGCGCCGGCCATTCGCCGTCCTACCCAGCAAAGTAAATTGGGAGACCAGCAAGACCGATCCCCCGATGTCTGCCAGCGAGCGATTCATCTTCCCCTGCTCATCGGAAAAGATCCGGAGGGTGTAGATCTTCTCGACGAGATAACGTCCGTCGGTTTCTCCATCACCCTTGGCGACGCCCAGCAACACCAGGAGGCCAGATTCGATCTGCCCCACCGTCTTGCCCTCAACGTGAACTGAAGCTCTGGTTACCCGCTGAATCACAGCCTTCATGGGTTAGCCTGCATGATTCATGACGGTTCGTTGCGAGATCTCGAAGTGGCGCGCAGCAGGCGTGAGCAGCAGAACTCGCGTGACGTGTGATTCCTGTCCCTGCCTGTCACGCTGTTCCCTCCAGTCTCACTCGTTTCCCTCGAGTCAGGCATCGGCGATAGCAACAGAAGGCTCATGAGTAATGTGGGCTAGGATCGTTCCGGTCGAAGCTCAGCCAGGGTCCCTTCGAGAGTGAGTAGTTTTCGTTTCGTAGGCAAGCCGCCTGAGAATCCACCCAGAGACGCATCCTGTGCCACAATCCGATGGCACGGAATCACGATCGGCATCGGATTCGCCCCCACGGCATTACCAACGGCTCTGGCATACTGGCTTCCTCCTACCCGAAGCGCCACCCATTGATAGGATCGAAGCCGGCCATAGGAGATGCTTCGAAGGGTCTGCCAGACTTTCTGCTGAAAACTTGTCCCTCGTGAGAGGTCCAGAGAGAGATCGAAGGACCTGCGCGTTCCAGCCAAATAGCCGGTCAATTGCGCCTGGGCCTCTCGCAGTCGTGGAGAAGTCCCGCCTTCCAGCAGCTCGGCCGAGGGCAATCCCAACTCTGACAGCACGGCCTGGCGCGACGCCTTCGGCAACACCACTGCGTTAATCCCCTTTGTCGTTTCAGACAGACCCATCCAGCCCCATGGAGTAGGAAAAACGCAGGCCGTGAATCGTATGGCGTCAGATGTGAGCTGTTTGGGTGAAGATTGTCTCTTGCTCATCACGTTATTTTCCTCCTCGCTTCAGTTTCCGTCTGACCATTCCCCAGACCAGATCGAGTTCCTCCGAGTGCAGCAAGGCATGGACACCCAGATAACCTCCCACGCTCAATCCGATGGCTCCGAAGAGCATGGCCGATTTCTCCATCCATTCACCGGGATGTGTCCAGACCTGCGCTGAAGCCACCCACGCACAGACCACGACCAAGGGAATGGATGCGACCAATACACGCAGCGACGATCGTCCAACGGATCCCCACTCCACGCCACCCAACCGACGGTGCAGCACCGCGACTAAGATGCCTCCATTGACCATCGCCGCCAGGGCGGTAGCCAAGGCCAAACCAGCCGCGCCTAGAGACGACATGAGCAGGAGCGAGAAGATGAGGTTGGCCGCGACGGCGATCGCCGCAGTGATGGCCGGCGTACGCGTGTCTTGCAGCGAGTAAAAAGCGGACACGATGATGCGGACGCCTCCAAAGGCCCAGAGGCCGACGGAATAGCACAGCACCGCCGCCGCGGTCTCGGCGGTGTCGTGTGCCGTAAAGGTCCCGTGCTCGAAGAACAGATGGACGATCGGCTGACGCAGGAGGATTAGCCCAAACATCGCCGGCAGGATGATAAAGAGGATCATGCGAAGGCCGAATCCCAACGTCGTCCGCAATTCATCCAGCGCCCCACGCGTGGCCTGCGCCGAGAGTGTCGGTAAAATGGCTGTGGCCAGCGCCACGCCAAAAATCCCGAGCGGAAACTGAATCAACCGCATACCATAGAAGAGATAGGTCGGCCCACCCGCAAAGAAAGAGGCGAGGATCGTGCTCACAGTAATGTTGATCTGCGTCACGGAGAGACCAAGGAGCGACGGGGCCATCAGGGCGCCGATCCGTCGCACGCCGGGATGGCCTGGCGCGAACCGAAATCCGAACAACATGCCGCGCAGCCGCAAGCCGGGCAACTGCATGGCGAACTGCGCCGCGCCCCCCGCCACGACCCCGATGGCCACGCCGAGGATCGGCTCCGACATGGTCGGCGACAAAAAGAGCGCGCAACCGATGATAAAGATATTAAAGAACACCGGTGAGAACGCCGGCGCCGCAAAGGCGCGCATGGAATTCAGGATGCCCATCGCCAGCGCGGCCAGGCTGATAAAGAGCAGGTAGGGAAACATGATCTGTGTGAGCAACGTCGTCATGCCCAGCTTCGCCGGATCGTCGTGAAAGCCCGGCGCGAGCAACCAGACGATCCCGGACGCGAGGATAATGCCCAGAATCGTAATACCGGTCACGATGGTAAGCAGCGTGGTGAAGACGGCGCTCGCCAGCTCCCAGGCGTCTCGTTTTGATTTAAGCGTCTGATATTCCGTGAAGACCGGAATGAAGGCGGAAGACATCGACCCTTCCGCAAATAACTCACGAAGCAAGTTGGGAACACGATACGCCACGAAGAAGGCATCTGCCGCAGGCGTCGCGCCAAACATTTTCGCCAACACCATGTCGCGAACAAAACCGAGAATCCGGCTGGAGAAGGTGGCCACGCCGATCATGCCGGCTGCTTTAACCACCGAGCGAGTCTCGTCTTGCGTACTCGCTGGAGCTGGGGGCACGACAGTAGGATCGGGCATGAATCGGGATTCTAGCGGAACCGCGCCGGGCAGTCTATCAAGCCGACGATTATGATCACTGAATCAATGTGTCCAGTCACTCGTTGGGTGACGTCCCATAGCTCCCCTCCTTCTCAACCGTGCCGGTCTATAACGTAGGGGATCGATCATGCTATTATGTGAAAAGCCATTATGATTCGGAGGCGAGGCCGTCCGATGTCGCTTGAACCTTCATCGCATTTGCCAGGCGGATTTCAGATCACACACCGCACCCTCGGCATCTACCAGGGGAGTGCGATCGAGCTGGCGTTTTGGTATCCCTCCTCTGGGATGCCTGAATATGGACTGTGCCGGTTTGCCACGAAGGAGAAGGCTGAATCATATCGTACGTATCTCTGTTCCCCTGCCTGCCCTGAGCCGCTCAATGAGCACGACCTCACTATTGAACCCTATGATCTCGCCGCGCACCAGGAACTGATCGACAACCATCCGCTTCATTCTGCCTGGGAAGCTCCAACGTAACGGAATACTGAAAAGGTCGCTCTTTTGGCCTTTTTAAGCATCCAATGGGAAAACTCTCTGGTTATCCATACAGAGGACCATTGGACTCAGGCGAGCCAATATGCTTTTCGGCAGCCGGCTAGCCTTGACGAACGCTGTTCTGTGGACGATAGGTATGGCGGAGAAGAGATTCGCCGGCCTGTTCAGACAGCGACACCGACTTTGTCCGAGGTTTTGTCCGACTGATCCGGAACCTGGGCCTGGACGAAAGCAAGCAGACGCTTGTTCTCTTGCGCGGCGCGAAGGAACTTGAACGCGATGCCGCGAGGGCTCACAGATCGAACCATTCCGGCTACTTCAAGAGGAGGCTCAGTTTCGTCAAGCGTTAATTGCAGATAGAAGATGTCGTCTATATGGACCTGGGTCTCGCTTTTGACGATACAGCCGCCCCTCGAGAGATCAAGCACCATCCCTTCACCGCGAACCTTACCCCCTGAAAATGAGAGATAGAGTCGCACGGGAATCCGGAGGTGCTCGCGGCGATCGACCGGATGCTGAGGATGGATGAGCCCCAGGCGCGGCGCGAGAAAGCGATGGTTGCAGGAAGGGCACTGGAACGGCGAGACAAACACGAGCGCGGCCACATGTTCACGTGGAGACTGAGGACGGGCACGAAGGACGCCGGCCTTCTGACATTGCGGACAGGTAAGCTGACGACTCATTTAAATAACGTACTCCTGACTATCAGTACCAGCCAGCACGCATGACGGAAGCTAATGGGACGGTGAGTGTTATGCTATCCACACCATCACACCACCCCTGACACCACACAGGTTCCATCACCGTACTATAAAGGCCTTACCCCTACAGTCAAGCTGATTACCATCTCACGCAGAACTTGGAGATGCCACTTCTGTCTCTGCAGCTGAAGAAGACATCACACCCCTTTTGCCATTACGTATCTGATTTCCCGTTGGACTGAATCAGCAAAATGTAATGTAGAATACTGCAACGGACGACATCAGTTGTTGATCAATTCACCACATTGGCCCCTAGGCTGAGACCTTCTTCAGACCATCGCGGAGGTTATGGCACTCGCTCGGCCCGCGATCCAACCCGTAGCCCAGGCCCATTGAAAGTTGAAACCACCGATACGGCCATCGCTATCGAGGATCTCTCCGACCAGATAGAGACCCGGCACCAGCTTCGACTCCATTGTCCTGAAATTGATCTCTTCTAACGGGATTCCCCCGGCAGTGACTTCGGCATAATTCCACCCTCGGTGCTGCTCCACCGGAAACTGGAATGCCGTGAGCGCCTCGATCAGACGATCTCGATCTTTTCGAGGCAGTTGCGCAATCGCCTTCTGTGGGTCACATTCGATATGAAGACAGAGTCCCTCGGCAAACCGTTCTGGAACTAGTTGTGCGAGTGTCTTTGCGAGAGAGCGGCGAGGAGTGTCGGCCGCTTGGGCCATGAACCATTGCCGCGCCTGTTCTGGCGTCTGATCAGGAAGAAAGTTTCCATACACAGCCACGGCTTCTTCTTGCTCCTGTGCCAAGCACCAGAAACGGCTCGCATCCATAACCACCGGCCCACTGATCCCGAAGTGGGTCCAGAGTAAACTCCCAATCCGGCTGTCGACCTTGCGACCCCTTACAACTGTGGTGAGCTTCACTTCGTGCGAGAGACCGGAGAGCGATTTATGAAACATCGGGCTTTCGAGCACCAGCGGCACGAGTGCTGGGACGGTAGCCGTTACGTGATGGCCGAGACGGCGGGCGAGGCTATATCCAAACCCGTCACTCCCTGACTTGGGAATCGATCGGCCTCCGGTCGCCAAAATGACTCTCCTTGTGTGCAAGACTCCTTGCGAATGGTGAATCACAAACCCATGGCCATGATCCGTGGTGCGCTCGATATCATTCACGTGATGGCTCGACCGAATCTCAACCCCAAGTTCACGACAACGCTCAACCAGCGCGTGTAGGACGATTCGGGCTTTGTCGGTCACCGGAAAGAGCTTCCCGGTGTCTTCGCGTTTGAGCTCGACCCCTAACGAGGCAAACCACTTCACGGTCTGATCAACGGAGAATGCCGCCAGCACGTTTTTGATGATCCGGCGATTGCCAAAGTAGTCGGTGGGGGTGACGACCTCGTGCGTAATATTGCAGCGGCCGCCACCGGAAACGAGGATCTTGGCGCCAAGCGTTTTCACACCATCGAGCAGCACTATCTTCCAATGACGATCGCTCTTCGCAGCCACCTCTGCCGCGAAAATCGAGGCAGCCAACCCAGCGGCACCCGCACCGACCACCGCAATATCATGCATGTTGTCATGTATAGACATTAGAGAGTTTTAACTGACAGTTAACACCTTATTAATCTTGCAATGCTAGTATTCCTCTCGTGCAAGGACGACTCGTCGGCGCTGGAACACATGAAAGCAGGAGGTGAGCACGATGACCTGTCAAAAATGCAAAGGGCTGATGGTGAAAGAATGGCGACCAGAGTTATCACAGGAAGCAGCAGTGCTCCGCTGTATCAATTGCGGGCTGGTCCTGGATCCGTTGATTACGCAGAATCGCATGACCCTGTTGCGTACAAAGCAGCGGGTCCTGAATGCGGCTTAATGATTCGTTCAAGCTTGTGATCCGCTTCGGTCGATGTGAACAACTTATCAAACTGACCGAAGTGGGCAGGTGTGGACGTTGCGCTCGTGATTAGACCGAAAACTCCGCCCATAAGAATGTGTGATCTGAGGGGTCTTTCGCTCGTCGCGGCTCGACGTCCACCTCTACCCTGACACAACGCTCCGCCAACGAGGCCGTCGCCAGAATATGGTCGATGCGCCAGCCCTTATTCGCTTCCAGCGAACCAGGCGCCCGGTAATCCCAAAATGTGTACTGTTGTCGGTCAGGATAGAGTTTCACGAACACGTCCTGAAATCCCCACGTCAGCGTGTTCTCATACGCCTGACGCACATCCTCGTGATAGCAGACATGCTTAAGATGTTTCTCGGGGCTGTGCACGTCCATCGGCCGCGGAGCGACATTCATGTCACCGCACCAAATAGCCGGTTTGTTCGGTGACATATGATTTTCAAAATAATTGCGGAGTCGATTGTACCAACCAAGCTTGTATTGATACTTCGGTGAGTCGATCTCGAATCCCTGCGGCACATATGTATTGACGATGGGAATCCCCTTAATCACCACGCGCAAGAGTCGCGCGTCTTCCGATTCGCCTCCATCGTCAAACCCATACGCCACCGTCTCCGGCTTCTCCCGACTCAATATCGCAACACCGTTGTACGACTTCATCCCCCGGTAGGTGATCTCGTATCCTGATTCCGCCAATGCCAGCAGCGGAAACTCGCTGTCCTGGACTTTGGTTTCTTGAAGACAGAGCACATCGGGCTTCTGATGGGCCAACCAGTCGAGCACGATCGGCAAACGTTTGCGGAGAGAATTGACGTTGCAGGTTGCGATTTTCATGAGAGTAATACGGGCACTCGAGCCGTTGCATCCTAGCAAATGGCCCGCGGGGGAACAAGACGAGTGATATCATCGATAACGAGGCCGGTACGCAGGCGATTTCGGCCTTCATCGTGACTGATTAGGCGCGACGTTATTATGCTGAATCAAGCCCCGAAGTGGTTCTTCTACGCCCGGCCTCGACGCGAGAGTCTCCCGACATAAAACGGCCTTCAGGAGGAAGACCTCCTGAAGGCCGGGCAGTCCTGACGCGATTACGAGCAACTATGGCGTGACATCAAGAGTAGGGGCGGCTGGAACTGTCGTTTTCATGTCGTGCTTCATCGACTGAGCGGAGCCCTTAGTCTCTCCAACTTTGGCTTTTGCGGTATGTTTTTGCGCCTTCATTTTTACCTTTGTTTCATGGCTCTTCGCCTTCATCTTCTCCTTCTGCGCCTTCGTCTGGCCCTTCATCTCTTTCTTCGTTGCCTTCATATCGCTCTTCATCGAATCTTTCTCAGTCTTCATCTCGTTTTTCATATTACCCATCTCGCCCATCATAGCCTCGTCAGCCAGGGCCAACGAGCTGGTTCCAATCAGGGACAACGCCGCAAATGCAATGACAATCAACTTCTGCATTATTTGCCTCCTGGAATAGATAAATAGTGAGTAATGATAGTTCCCTCCGTAAGTAAAAATAGCCTGCGCCCCTTTTTAAATCCTGTCAAGAATTACACTGGAAACTGTATCTACGACATCATTTGTCCGGTGTGTTTCGCGCATGACTTGTCGATTGAGGATGCCCTAGCAAGAGGCCCATCATGCCACGGACAAGCTTCCTACGGGAGGCGAGACGGATACAGGTGAAAGCACTATCGTCGCGGCGACAACGATGAACCAGCCCAATGGCGGAGTTGCGAAGCTATTCGAATAACCGACCAAACGCTTCGACTGTGGCCTGGCCGAGTTGTAACCGAGGGGACGGCAGGGTCTGTGTCTCGGAGGCCTCTAGGGAAGAGCGGGCGCCGGTTGATAATGCGAGTGCCTAGCTGTGCTCTGTATTTTTACCGAGAATTAAGGGACCCTGAGCCGTTTCCGAAGCGTGTTGCAGCGCGTGTGGTAAAGGTGCATTTCAGCCTACTTGTCGGGAGTACGAAGCGGCTTCCCTTGTCGGAACCGCCTTTGTTTCGTGTATCGGCATAAACCTCGCCGAGATCCTGTGTATGGCCGTCGAGTGGGGCATGGCCCAGAACACCACCATGCCTAATACCACTCGCGGCTGCTGATCCCGCAGAACCCTCAGCGGTTCCATGCAGTGACAGTTGCGGGGCGGGTCCATATGGATGGCTGGCGGCATGAGACTAATGCGACTCACGCCTCCGACAGACCTTACCCTCTCGATTGGGTGTCAGGTCTGTCGGAAATGCCAGGGAACAGAGGAAGAAAACTTTTCAAGCGCAAGACAAACCCTGGAGGAACAAATCCCAAACGGATGATGTGCTTCTCTAAAATAGACAAGTTATCTAGCCACTTACAGAACAAGTTGTGGGCTAGGTAAATAGGAGGTCGTGAAACTCGTTCATGAAGCCGTAATAGAGTGGGGCAAAATCTTTGAGGCTCTCGGGGCTGGTTTCTTTGAGTCGTTTGAAGAAGAGGACCTGTGTGCGAGAGTCAATCTGTTCCAGAAGCTGGCCCAATTGAGCCATGGTATAGCTACCGGTTGGGACACTGAGAACATAGTGCACTAGGCGTTCGACAAATTGCTGAGCCAGATATTCGCTAGCGAGGTAGCCATTCGGGAGTTTTCCTGCAACCAGGAACTCATCGAAGGGTATGGCTTGTGCGGCAAATGGAACCGCTGGCTGCTGATGAGAGGTCACGCCGATGATACCTCAGCTTGTGACATTTAATGTCCGTATTATCCAGCAACTCTACTGGACCTCCTGAAGCGCGTCAAGTGCGCAGAAGGAGCAGTCAAGGCCTGAGCCGAAAGACCGGTGAAGACTCAAGAAGCTTGGGTCAACCAGAGGGGGCGGGTTCCCTGAATGAACTCGACCCCCATGTGAAGCCGACACGCACTTATCGCTCCAGACGTAATGCGCACGAGAAGGACCCGCATCTTCGACTCGGTCGAGTGACTCACCGGATATGCGTGCATGGCGAGTCTGGTTTGATGCGTGCGCTCGGTACGCTTCGCTATGGATCTCGAGCGCGACACCGGCAACTTCTTCTACCAGTACATCCTCACACCATGCTCGCCCTGGTAGATAGGATTAACGTCGGGAGCTGACCGCGTATTCAGTGCGCCACCGCTCGACCTTGTCGAGTACCTGCTGCACGGTGATCCTAGGCATCCGGTCGTACCGGTTCTCCATCGACAGCGGATAGTCCTCACCCGGGTCGCCATATGCGTCGATAATGAGGTCGCGGAACTTCCGGTAGGGACCGACGCGCTTGGGGTTCGAGTACCCTATAAGGCTCACCACCGGCCGATCGAGCGCGACAGTCATGTGGAGGGGTCCTGTGTCGGGAGTGAGGACGAGTGCTGCGCCGTCAATGATCCCGACGAGCCCGCGCAGTCCGCCCTCGCCGAGCGCACTGTAGGGCTTCGCTCGTGTCCGCGCAAGAATCACCCCCTCAGCGTGCACTTCGCGTGGTGAGCGCGCACCCACCAGAACCGGTTGCAGGCTGAACTCGTGATAGAGGGCGTCGCTCACCTCTGCCCACCGCTCCGGAAGCCAATCCTTCTGCGGCTTGCTTGTCGCCACTACAATCGGGGCGATCGGGCGCTCGAATCGCGCAAGAAAGTCGCGTTGCCACTCCCGCTCAGCTTCGTTCCAGGGACCCAGTCCCCAGTGCACCGGTTCGTGCGGCACCTCCAGCCATTCGAGAAACTCGAAGTATTGTTCCTGCACGTGACGACGTGGCCCAGCCGGGATGCGGTGCGTAGTGAACAACCAGTTGAGGTCACGCGCACGCGCGCGGTCGAAGCCGAGCTTCATTGGCGCACACGTGAACGACGTCACAAGCCCTGCCTTGAACGAGACCTGGAGGTTGATCACAAGGTCGAACGGGCGCGATTGTAATGTGCGACGGATCTCTGCGAATCCGCGCCATCCCCTCGAACGGTCGAAAAGTATAATCTCGTCTAGGTCTGGGTGATCACGCACCAGTGTCGCTGGTCCCGGCTGCAACACCCACGTCACATGCATCGTCGGATAATGCCGCTTGAGCGCGGTCAGTACCGGAAGCACATGGACTGCATCCCCGATGGCGGACATCATCACGATGCAGACCCTATCCATCTTCACTCGGCTCACGCGCCGGCCTCCACGAGTTCGGCCAAGCGGGATAGCTCCACGTCACTGATCTCGAGAGCGTTGCGCTCTCGGTGTTTCCGGAGCGAACGGTCGAGCCGAGCGAGATTCTGCGCGCCAACCGCGGGATCGTTCGCGCGCTTGAACCGCACGCGGTCCACGTCGAGCACCCATGCGCGCCACTGACCGGCACCTCGGGAAACATAGAGGTTCTTGGCATTTAGATCCGCGTGCTGAGCGCCGGCTGTCCAAAGGTCATTGAGGAGCACGCTGACTGCTACGAGCAGGGCGGCGCGCTCCTCCGCCTTACCGGCCTGCCACGCGACTGGAAAGTCGGCTCCCTCTGGCAGTCGTTGCGTCATCACATCACAGCGGCAAAACCCACGACCGGCCGGATAGAGCGCGTAGGCCATGACATCCGGCGTTGGCACCCCCGCTTCTTGTAGGCGAAGTGACACCTCAAGTTCCCACGGAGCGCGCCCAGGCCAGACGTATCTATCGCCGCGGACGGCGGCCAGTACACCCCCATGCCACGCGTGGCGCACGACAACATCCAGAGCGGAGCCCGGCAGCCGAACGCCCCACGCGGTTGCGCGCCCCTGGAACGCGGTAGCACCCGGTTCCAACGCAGCCCACGTGTGTAGCGAGGACGCTGTAGAAAGAGCTGTGCGCACGCCTGCGACCGCCAAGCTGCGCGCAACGACGATTGCGTCGCCGATGGTGAGTCGCTCGTACCCTGTAGGTGCAACGACGTCCGTTCGAGTCACCGTTTGACGCGAAAGACCGGGAGCGCCTGGCCCTTTCCCTTGAGTTCAATTGATGGCAATGGTTTGAGCGTGGACAGAAAACCGAGTGCTGCACGGAAAGGCGTCGAGAGGAATATTTCACCCTTGTCCCCCGCGCCGCAGAAACTGATCGAGACATTTACCGAGTCACCGATAACGGTGGACTCAATACGGTGATCGCTCTCGATCTCCTGACAGAGATCTTCCCCGGAGGATTGGGTAGTCACCCCGTTCAAGAGCTCAATCCCAGGATCGTGCTGAAAGACGTTCGTGACACCGCCCTGCGCCAGAAGTCCCGTCAACGAGGGAAGGATCAGATAGGGCCATGACGGATGCCGCGTTGGGGGAAAGAACAGTGAACTTTTCATGCTGATTCACCAGCAGCTGATGGGGGAATACGGTGAATTCTCAATGAATTGAGACTTTTTATACACCCCGATCTCAGCCAAATGCAACAAACTCGGAGACCCTCTTCTCCAGCGGTGCAGCCTTACCCCTAACAGCAACCTGTGTGACCGAGTTTTTGAGGATTCACACCGGAGATCCGCCGGCTCGACTCGAACGCTGCGGGAGGGTATCAGTCCTTTGATGGAGAGAATAATTTAACGTCGTGGAGAAAGCGTGGAGAGGGGCGAACTATTCGCGCGAAATCATCTCCCGTCATCTTCATTGCAACGTGGTGGATGGTCTACCTTTGATGATGTCGGCCCCCTTTCGAGATCACGCAGGCGGAACGCATTACAGTGGAGGTGAGAACACGAAGGGCAGGGCGTTCGGGGGAACGCCCTGCCCTTCGATGGGATGCGCCGGCCGGCGGGGTTAGAGCCAGGTCACGCGCTCGGCGGGCCGAATATAGATCGGCTCCTCGACCTGAATGCGCGCCACTTCTTTCCCCGACTTGTTGAACCCCAGCACGGTATCGTTGTACATCTCGAACCGCTTGCCGTGGATCTGGGTCTCAAAC
>Ga0157380_10001679_pt1 | contig 14618 bp, 9 predicted proteins | sample S35metaG_FD_119757 | JGI IMG/M metagenome (GOLD analysis project Ga0157380, IMG submission 119757) | Switchgrass rhizosphere microbial communities from Kellogg Biological Station, Michigan, USA - S3-5 metaG | ecosystem: Host-associated > Plants > Roots > Rhizosphere > Soil | place: USA: Michigan... | reverse complement strand
GGGTTCAGATAGACGACACGTCGTTTACTGAAGTCGTAAACGTAGAGAATATCCGGAATCGTATTAGTAACCTGCGAAATAAAGTGTTCATTCTCAGTTCGCAGAGAATCATTCGGTTCTTCGGAAATCGGTCTGTCGATAGACGAATGGGGCAACCTCTACACCTCACCAAAATCACTATTGCAGGTAGCTGCGTAGTGCCTTCTTTTGCGGTTAACGTTCGACTTAAAAGAGTGGCTCAACTTGAGGAACTCCCAAGGCTTGAAAATCAGTATTAACCCTTACTCTAAGCTCCATCGTGTTGGCTGGTCAAGCAGTAATTCCACCTAGCCCACCGCCCTCGTATCAAAACAAATGTCTTTCCATCAACAGGATTAAGAGATAAACTCTTGGCTTAATCAACAACCTGAACGCCGATCGAGCAGCAATCGGCTAATAGTATCGAGAGGCGAAACTCGTTGAAACCGCAGATTTGGCTGCGTTCAAATGAAACTTGTGAGCCCGGAATTATGGAGGTTAACTAGCCATGGCAAAAACAGCAGAGCATCACCGACTCGAACAGGCCAGACGCGGTCAACAATGGAAGCACTGGGGGCCGTATCTCAGCGAGCGGCAGTGGGGGACTGTGCGGGAGGACTACAGCGCGGATGGGAGTGCCTGGGATTTTTTCCCGCATGACCATGCACGTTCCCGTGCATACCAGTGGGGCGAGGATGGCCTCGCCGGTATTAGCGACGATCGTCAATTTCTCTGTTTTGCACTGGCCCTTTGGAATGGGAACGATCCTATTCTCAAGGAACGGCTCTTCGGACTGACAAACGGCCAAGGGAATCACGGCGAGGACGTAAAGGAATACTACTACTATCTCGACAGCACGCCCACTCACTCTTGGATGCGATATCTATATCGGTATCCACAGACGGCCTATCCGTACGAGGACCTCTTACAGACCAATGCTCATCGCGGCCGTGAAGGGTTCGAGTACGAACTCATAGATACCGGTATATTTGATGACGATAGATACTTTGACGTATTTGTCGAATATGCGAAGGACGGTCCAGAGGAGCTGCTCATAAAGATCACCGCTTTCAACCGGGGCTCCGAGCAAGCGTCCCTCCACCTGCTTCCGACACTTTGGTTTCGCAATACGTGGTCGTGGGGCGATCCAACAGAACGCCCATCACTTCAGCGAGTTGCGGACGAAGATGAGAGCCCCGTAGCTCTTGCGACGCACCCAGTGCTTGGCGACCGGTGGTTCGTCGCACAAGATGCGCCGAGGCTGCTTTTCACTGAAAACAACACAAACTCTGAACGCCTTTTTGACCATCCGAATGAGACTCCGTGGGTAAAGGATGCGTTCAATCGGTTCGTAATCGAAGGCGAGGCGTCAGCGATAAATCCCGCTGAAAGCGGAACAAAGGTAGCTGCACATTACGAATTCGATATTGCACCCGGTGACTCGGCGACAGTGTCGCTTCGACTCACAGATCGAGACCCGGCGAAGAGATGGGGACATATATTTGGCAAGAGTTTCGACAGAGTGTTTGCCGCCCGGCTTTCGGATGCGGACGCTTTCTATGCGTCGGTTATCCCGGCTAATCTCGATGGCGATTCGGCCAATATCATGCGCCAGGCTCTTGCCGGTATGCTTTGGACAAAGCAGTTCTACTTCTATGATGTCGGCCGCTGGCTCATGAGCCGGGGCGTTTCTATCACTGGCGTCCCTCCGTCAGAGGGTCCGCGGCCGCGCAATCTGCAATGGAATCACATGCTCAATGCGGACCTGATCAGCATGCCCGACAAATGGGAATATCCGTGGTATGCAGCATGGGACCTCGCATTTCATACGGTTACGCTCGCGATGGTTGATCCCGACTTTGCGAAGGGCCAACTCGAGCTCGTATTGCGCGAGAGATACATGCACCCGAATGGACAGATCCCTGCCTATGAGTGGAATTTCGGCGACGTGAACCCTCCGGTGCACGCCTGGGCCACGTTGTTCGTATATAAGACAGAGCACGAGCTTACCGGCAGGGCGGATACCGCCTTTTTGAAGCGGGTTTTCGACAAGCTACTTCTCAATTTTACGTGGTGGGTAAATCGCAAGGACCGCGACGGGCGCAACGTCTTCGAGGGCGGGTTCCTCGGCCTGGACAACATCGGGGTGTTCGACCGCAGCGCACCGCTTCCGACCGGCGGCTATCTCGAGCAAGCTGACGGTACAGCGTGGATGGCTCTCTTCTCGCAGACAATGTTTCAGATCTCACTCGAGTTGGCTGTTGACGATCCGGCGTACGAGGACATGGTGGTCAAATTCTTCGAGCACTTTGTATGGATCGCGGCGTCGATGGATCACGTGGGCCACGATGAAGATGAGATGTGGGACGAAGAGGACGGATTCTTTTACGACGTGCTGCGTCTTCCCGACGGTCATTGTCAGCGTCTGCGGGTTCGGTCTTTGGTCGGGTTGCTGCCGCTCTGTGCATCGACGGTTATTGAGCCCCACGACCTCGGACGTTTTCAGCAGCTAAAGAGCCGTTTGAGTTGGATCATCCGCGAACGTGAGGAATTGCTCGAGACTATCGCCCCCCCGGAGAAGATTGGCGTGGCCGGACGCCACCTGTTATCGGTTCTCGACGAAACGAAGCTAAAGCGCGTCCTCGCGCGCATGCTAGATGAATCTGAATTCTTAGGCCCGTTCGGCATTCGCTCTGTGTCGCGCTATCACGAAGAACATCCTTTCATCGTTCGGGTCAACGAGGTGGAGTTCAAGGTGGATTATCAACCGGGCGAGTCCGAGTCCGGGTTGTTTGGCGGGAACTCAAATTGGCGCGGACCGGTTTGGATGCCCGTGAATGCGCTGATCATACGCGCCCTTGGAAACCTGTACCTGTACTATGGCGACGACTTTCGCGTTGAGTGTCCAACAGGTTCCGGAAAGATGATGAACCTACTTGAGGTAGCGGCGGAGATCTCGGAACGCCTGGCAAGTACATTCAAGCTGGACGCTGATGGACGTCGGCCGGTGTTCGGTGGTGCTAAAAAGTTTCAGGAAGATCCGTTGTGGCGTGACCATCTTCTTTTCTATGAGTACTTCCATGGTGATAACGGTGCGGGCCTCGGTGCAAGCCACCAGACCGGATGGACCGGACTTATAGCCCGGCTGATGCATCTCTTCGCTACAAAAGGTCTGGGCAGCAGGGAAACGCCACAGCAAAGCGCCAAAGGGGCGGGCCGATAGACTGGCTGGAGGAAACAGTCTTGATCAAACGTTACTGGAGGTTTCCGGGGGGCGCGTACATTGTGCTTCTTGGACTAATAGGACTAGCGGCAATTGCCGTCGCACAGACTCCTGTGCCCGTGATCGAACCGGTTCAAGCCTACAGCGAAGCTGAGAGTGCCCGGGCACTTATGCTTACGCCTGGAAAGATCTTTACCTTCTTTTTCGTGATGCTCGGTCCGCTTAAGATTCTTGGGCCGTTCGTACGATCCACCTTCGAGATGGATGTTTCATCATCGAGGCGGCTCGCCCTCAAAGGCGTCCTAATTGCATGCGTGGCCGGAGCGCTCGCCGCAGTCGTTGGTCAGAGGATAATTGTAAACTGGGGGCTTTCTTCGGCGGCATTGCTGCTTTCGGCAGGCCTGATCATGTTGCTGATCGCTTTGCGTGCGATACTCTCACAGTTTCAACCGCCAGCGCCTCCGGTGGTGAACGAAAATGATCCCGCGGAGTCGAAAATTTCCCCGCTCTCATTAGCATTTCCAAACATTGTGACGCCGTACGGTGTAGCCGCATTGATCCTATTGCTTGCTGCTTCAGAAGGATCGCGCGATTTTAACATCTTTGGGATTTTTCTCGGGGTGATGGCGATCAACTTCGTAGCTATGTGGTTCGCCCGGCCCATTCTGAAATATACTTCGGGTGCCCTGCAGGTCTTAAGTGCTTTGTTTGGTGTATTGCAGGTAGCGTTAGCTATCCAGTTGCTGATCGGCGGATTTCGCTTGTTGGGTGTCGTGCCTCCCTTAGGCAATTGATCATTTGTAACTCAAGAAAGGACTTAACCATCCACCCCCTAAAAGTACCTCGTAGTAATACGGATGCACGAATTACGCAGTATTACTTATACAGAATGCGTAGCTACACGGATGTTTTAGTACACGGATGAAGAATATCATCTAGTCGTATCGGCCATTTCGTTTTTAGACATCGGCGACCGGACGCTTTGAGCCCACGCATGGAGCTTAGTGTCACTAGGACCGCGATTCGGCAATGGAGACTAGATCGATTTTCGGCATGATCAATTGCAGTGATAACAAACAAGACAAAACAACTAGGGAGGATAAAGACTCATGGCAACATTATCAGTTATTAAATTCAACGATCCCACAGGAGCCGATCAGGCGCTGCAGAAGCTTCAAGCCCTTCAGAAGCAGCAACTGATCGAGGTCCAGGACGCGGCAGTGGTCTCATGGCCGGCTGATGCGAAGGCACCGAAAACTAAACAGGCCTTCAGCACATCCGGGGCCGGGGCTTTGGCAGGCGCGTTTTGGGGATTTCTTTTCGGCCTTCTGTTCTTCATCCCGATAATGGGTCTCGCTATTGGAGCCGCCATGGGTGCGATAACCGGAGCTCTCTCAGATTACGGGATCGATGATGACTTCATTAAGAAGTCGCGCGATAAGATCACTCCCGGGACCTCGGCACTGTTTCTCATGTCCGCGAACACAGTCGTTGACAAAGTGCTCCCCGAACTTCAGACCCTGAATCCTGAGTTGATAACGACGAACCTCACGGCCGAGCAGGAAGCAAAGCTTCGCGAGGTGTTCACGGAACACGAAACGGGCAAGGCTGAAGGGAAAACGACGGCGTAGAGAAAGCTGGATCTTAAGCTCGCCATTGGTGGGCGCGCCCCAGATTTAAGGAGTGCCCACACCATTTTTTCATGCTTTAGGCGGGAAGTTTCGGGCGCGCAGCCGGCTGGTGAGAACTGTGTCTAGCTGAGGCGATACATTGGAATCCGACGAAGGCGGATCGGCGCCTATGGAAGTTCGATTTTCAAATAAGACAAATCAGCATTTCAGCGAACGAGCCCAGGTTAACTGAATCGCAGGTATCCAAAGGAGGAGAAATGAAAGTAAGAACATTCTATCGTTTTGCCTATTTGTTATTGGCGATAATGGCTATTGGGTTCTTCACTAGCAGCAACGCACAGGATCCGGGTGTACGGGGAATGGGCGGCGTCGGTATTACTGTCTTTAGGGATAGAGACTTCCAGGGCTCCGCAGCAACATATACGTACAACGTGCCCAATCTTGCTCGTACGGGTTTCAACAACATGATATCGAGTGTCCGAGTGGGCCCGGGCGAGCGGTGGGAGATATGTGACCTTCCAAATTACGGTGGACAGTGCGTTGTGGTTTTCGGCCAGGAAAGCGATCTAAGGCAAAACGGCTGGAACGATCGGATCTCCTCGCTTCGGCGCGTTGGCGGTGGCGGAGGAGGAGGCGGAATTCCTCCGGGGCCCTCTCCAAGTGGTTCTCTCGTTTTGTTTAATTCACCGAACTATCGTGGCCAGAGCGCTACTTATAACCAAGCAACCCCAAATCTCCGTAGTGCGAACAACCGCGCGCAAAGCGCTACCGTCAGTGGAGGGGAATGGCAACTTTGCGAAGGCGTGAATTTCACTGGCCGCTGTGTAAGGCTTTCGCGCAGCAGCCCAAATTTGGCTGACCAGGGAATGAGAAACCGCGTTTCGTCTGTTCGCCCAATGGGCTATATCCCGCCAACACCCCCGGCAGGTAACGTTGAGATCGTTTTGTATGATCAGAAAAATTACCTGGGGAATCCAACCTCGTACGATCGAGCGAGGCCGAATATTAGCAAGATAGCCTTCAGCGCGACGGTCACCTCAGGGACCTGGCTTTTGTGCGACGGACGAAGTTACTCGGGCCGCTGCATTACCCTAAACCAGAGCGTCTGGGATCTAACTAACTACAATATAGGACGAACGATCCGGTCGATACGACCGGTGGAGCGTTGAATCAAACACAAAGCCGGAATTCACGAGTTCCGGCTACAAGATCAAAGGGCGGAAAAATGATGCAAGGACAAGCGACAGCAAAAGCGAAAACAACGGAAAAGCCTACTGAGCCTGCTGAGCCGATTGAAGCGGCAGTTGCGCGATTGGGAGGTGAATTCTGGTTCACCTCGGTCTCGTTCGAGCCAAAGACAAGACATGATCCATGGGAAGATCGTCGTGCCGCGGGCAAGGAGCGGCGATCTCAGGTGCCGCTTAAAGCTCACGGTCAATGGGAGCCCGCGTCGGATCGGCCTGACCCCGTAGAAACCATTTTGGCGACGAACGAGGGCCGCCAAAAAGACCTGATACCCGTACGAATGGCGCGAATGACAGCCTCGGCGTTCACCTTCTTTCGCGGCGCCGCGGACATAATGGCCTGGGACCTTTCCCGGACCCCTATCACCGGCTTCCCGGTCGTGATCGGTGGTGACGCGCACCTCAATAACTTTGGTCTATACGCGACTCCGCAGAAGGACGTCATCTTCGACATGAACGATTTTGACGAGGTAGTGATCGGACCGTGGGAATGGGATCTAAAGCGGCTCGCTACGAGCGTAAACATTGCCGCCCGGGACAATGGCTTTAACAAGCGCGAACGACGGAAGGTCGTTACTATGTGTATTCGCGGCTACAGCGTAAACGCCGCCCGGCTCCAGGGCTTGGGAGTAGTCGAGACCTGGTCAAAGCATACATATCCGGAGCGGATCTTTGACACAGAACTTCGTAACAAGCAATGGAACGTAAGTCCAAAGGCCCGTGCGAAAACCATTGAGGTGTGGACAAAAGCGATCGCAAAGGCCAAACGAAACACCAACGAAGCGTTGCTTTCGAAAGTCGCTCGTGAAGATGAGAACGGACAATGGGGTTTTGCCTTCGAGCCGCCAGTGTTGACAAAGGTTAGCAAAGCGGAGGCCAAGAAAGTGATCGACTCGCTTGCTGAATATTCTGAAACGCTGACTCGCGAGCGACACTTGATGTTCAAGCGGTACCATGTCGTCGACGTCGCCCATCGGGTTGTCGGAGTCGGAAGTGTTGGTGTTCGTTCTTATCTTGTAATGCTGTTCGGAAATGGCCCGTCCGATCCACTCTTCCTACAGGTAAAGGAAGCGACCAAGCCGGCGCATGCCAGATTCCTTCCAGCCTTGTTAAAGGAAAAACATGAGGGCTGGCGGGTTGTTACCGGGCAGCGTGTCATACAGGCTTCGTTCGATTTTATGCTTGGCTGGACCACCATCGACGACAAACCGTTTTATGTTCGGCAAATGAGAAACATGAAAGGCTCGATCCCCGTCGAGCTGCTTTCCGGAATGTCGCTGGGTGTTTATGCCCTTGCCTGTGGGGGGATTCTGGCACGCGGACACGCGAGGACCGGCGACATCGCGAAGATCGCCGGATACATCGGAAGTTCAACAAGGTTTGAGAATGCCATTGCAGACTTTGCGGAAGCCTACGCGGATCAGAATGAGAAGGACCACGCGGCTCTCGCTGCCGCCGTGGCGTCAGAGAGGATTTGAATGTAAATGGTATTCGCCCGCAACAATACAGGAGATCGATCATGAAGAGAACCATTAGAGGACTCGCATTAACCCTCACCGTTACGGCGTTAAGTTGTCTTTCGGCCTTTGCGATGGGCAGCGATCCAGTCAGCGTAGCCGCGAACGATCTTGTCGGAACGAAATGGAACTGGGTCGGTACGCAAATGCGCGACACAAGTACCAAAGTAGAGGATCCACTAAAGTACACATTAGATTTCACTACCGACACTAGTGTTTCGATGCAGGCGGACTGTAACAAAGGCAGCGGTTCCTACAAGGTGGAAGGCAACAACCTGAGATTCGGGCCATTTGCGATGACGCGCATGGCCTGCCCGCCCGGGTCGAACGACAGCCTTTTCGTCCAAAGTGTTTCGAACGCTCGAAAGTACAAGCGTGTAGGTGACAACTCCCTGGTTATCGAGATCGCTTCAGGTGCGACGCTTACATTCGCTCGTGCCCTCAGTCCATCCAGCGGATTGATGGGTACGAAGTGGAATTGGTTGGGCTCACAAACGGGAACCGAGAGACTGTTCGTTCCGATGCCCATCAGGTATACATTGGAATTTAGGACGGCTGACACGGTTTATGTGAAAGCAGATTGCAACACCGGGAGCGGCACGTACAAAGTTGAGGGCGACAAGGTTACTATCGGGCCGATGGCAATGACCATGATGGCGTGCCCCCCGGGATCGCTCGACATGCAGTTCAAACAAGGCTTGGGAGTAACCAACACGTATAAGGTCGTTCTCGATCATATGATCTTTGTTGGACCCGACGGCAGCTCGATGCTGTTCGCTCGGGCTACGTCGACAAGCGCCTCGCAATAGGCTGGCAGATGCGTCCAGGGCTCGGGAAAGGTTTTTGCCCCGGAATGCGCCCGTAAAACCATGACGCCGGGAACGCCCATATCCGAACTGGATGATAGATCGGCGTCGACCGAGCCGAGTGTATCGAAACGTGTTCAGCTTGGTGAGAAGCTTGCGGAGAATAAGTGGGTTGAACGCTCGGCGAAACTCGGTTATGCGGCGAGAGGTTTGCTGTATCTCATTGCCGGCATAACAATGGCGCTGGCCGCCATTAACCTGCACGATCCTGTACGCGGCATGCGTGGGTCGCTGGATATCCTGATGGGCATTCCGCTCGGCCGAATCGCGGTTGGCCTTATTGCGATAGGTCTATTCGGCTACATTTTTCGTCGAATCGTGCAGCTCATGGTACCGCCAACGGGCACTCCCCCGGGGCGGACGATGAGGTGGGGAAGGCGACTTAGCTATGCGTGGAGCGGCCTATTCCATATCGGTATCGCACTAACGGCGCTGCAGTTGTTTCTTTGGTCCACGGATTATCGCCCATGGGGGTTCCAATTGGACCGGCCGATCGCCCCGCGCGATGGTTGGCTGCTTTTTCTTACTGGGTTAGGCACGATCGGCTACGCCGGTTTCGAATTCTACATGGCACTGAAACGTCGGTTCACCATCGATCTTGCGTTTGAGCGGATGAGCCCCCGTGTTGAGAGATTTATTCTTTGGTGCGGAATAGTAGGGTACAGTGGGCGTGGGATCGCGTTTTTCAGCCTTGGCCTCCTATTCGCATACATTGGCTGGAACATCGAGAACCTTGCGATCGGCAACATTTTCCAGACCTTGGAAGCCTCGCCTTACACATTATTCGCCTTGGCTTGCGCCTCGGCCGGCCTAATCGCCTACGGCCTATTCTTGCTGCTCGCTTCGTGGCATCTACGCTTTATTGCTACGTGGTGAAGTTTTTTAGGGAACCACGGAGCGGTTCCTCCAGGTGCGATATGAAAAACATCAATTTCAAGCAGTTGCGAAGGCGGAGAGCGATCGGACTCGCTCTTATGATCTTGGGCGTTATTGTTTTGGTGATGCCACTTTTCATCGGGCAATGGATGATCTCTCTTCTTGGTATCGCATTCGTTGCGGCAGGTGTTCTTTATTTCATCGACACGATGCGGACGGCCGATGAAACCACTGGCTGGCTTTCATATCTGACCGGGGTCGGCTTCGTAATACTGGGCGGAATACTTTTCATCAGCCCTTCGGTGGCTCTTTCCGGAACTCTTATTGCGATAACCCTATACCTCTTAATTGATGGCGGACTAAAAGTGTACGGCGCCGTCAAACTTACCGGTGCGGACCGCTGGTGGGCGCTGTTCAACGGGCTCTTTTCGCTTGGAGGCGCGCTGCTGATCTGGTCGTTCGTGTCGGTCAATCTTGGCGGACTGGCGATCGGCATAGTTCTCGGGTTAAAGCTGTTGGTTGAAGGCTGGACAATGTTTTTTGGTCCTCAAAAGGAAGATGGCGCCCTGGATGAGAAACCCGATCCGCGAGAGCACCCGGATGTCAAGTTGCACCTCGCCCCGAGCAACACGTTTAAGCAGATCAACGAGACCATCGATAACGCTGACACGATACTTAGCGGCCAGAACGTGATCTGGTGCCTTACGCTGCTCTTGATCATGTTCTTTATTCACTTTATCCGGACGGCGTCCACCTTCACCTTTATCGGTTTGATAACGCCCGTCACCGCCACCATAGGAGACGCGGCGGTGGCCTTTATTCTCGGCGTGGCCGTGATCCTTCCCATCCGCCTGCTTTGGCGTAAGTTCACACGTCCTGTCGAACGCACTGCGTGGAAACGATTTCATTCTTTGGAAGAAAAGAAACAAGATCTTACGCTCGTTGAACGTGGAATGAAATTCTGGATGGAGGGCCGAATGGGGTTCGCAAAGGACTTGAGGACGATGCGAGAGTCCTTGAACTTTGCCTTTTGGAACCTGTTAAAGTTCGGCCTGCCGTTCGTGGCACTTTTTGTGGCTATCAATTCGATCTGGGGCTTTAGCTGGTATTTTAACTCCGAGAATTGGGCCTCAGGCGTTTTCCAGCGGATGGCCACCACCCGCGTGGATCCGTGGCGACAAGCCTCGGCAACCGAAACCGAAAAGGCCGCTATTGCAAATGGGGTTCCGCCAGAGAAAGTTTTCGCCCTCGAGCCCGCGGGCATAACGAACGGCGATTTCAGCTTTATCGTGATCGGCGATACAGGTGAAGGCGATACGTCGCAGATGATACTTCGTGATCAGATCATCGCAGCGAGTAATCGCGAAGACGTGAAATTCCTTGTGGTTTCTTCAGATGTGATCTACCCGGACGGCAAGATGAACGATTACGAATTCAATTTTTATCTTCCGTTCAAGGGATTTACGAAACCGATCTACGCGATCCCCGGAAATCATGATTGGTATGACGCCGACCAGGGCTTCAATGTAAACTTTCTTGATCCGGTCTCAGCGGACATCTCGCTTCGGGCTCAAGTTGCGGCTGACCTTAATACTGATGTAACGGCGAGCGCGGAGAAATTTAATAACATGATCGCCGAGGCTAAACGGCTCCGCGAGTATTACCGCGTAGACAACGGACATCAACGTGCACCCTATTTCGAAATACACACGCCCGGATTTTCATTTATCACGTTGGACACGGGTGTGACGAAAACGATAGATGAAAAGGAAAAGGCGTGGCTTGAGGACGCGCTGAACCGAGCCGGTGAAAATTTCAAGTTCGTTGTTCTTGGCCACCCATTTTACGTCGCGGGCGGGGACGGTACGGAGGATCACCCTGAGTTTGCTGCAATCCTTGAAACTCTGAAACGCCACAAGGTCCAAATAGCAATGGCCGGAGATACGCACGATTTTGAGCATTACAAAATGAAATACCCGGCGGACGACGGCGAGCGCGAGATGCTCCATTTCGTGAACGGCGGCGGCGGCGCATATCTTAGCATCGGAACTTCGGTGGGATACCCGGTGGAAACTTCTGTCTCCCCGGATTACGCATTTTATCCCAGGAAAGATGAAGTAGAGGCAAAGATCAAAACCGAATCACCGCTCTGGAAGCTCCCGTTCCTGATCTGGCTGCAAAGGTTTCAAGGCTGGCCGTTCGGACCAGAAATGGTCTCAGGTGCATTCGATTTTAATCGGGCGCCATTCTTTCAAAGCTTCGTCGAGGTAAAGGTAGAGCGATCACAAAACCGCGTGAGATTGCTCTTGTGGGGCGTTAACGGCCAACTTCGCTGGCGGGACATTCACACCGTCGGCAACATTAAGCCGCCCGACAAAACGGACGACGACTTCGTCGAGTTTATTGCACCGCTGACTCAGCAGATGCCGACTTCACCGTGAAGAAGCTGTACGTCGGTCGCTGTCGGTGATCTCGATCATTTATCCTTTGCGGCGCCGGTGATCTTATCGAACACTAGATTACCGATCGGATACTTTCTCCAATCGCTGTAATCGAAATGCCACCACTCGGCCTCGTAAACGCTGAAACCCTCGGATTCCATTGCATCGCGCAGAAGTTTGCGGTGCCAACGTTGGAGCGAGGTGCCGCCCGGATAATCCGGGTAGGACCGGTCGGTAGTCTCGTCATAGGTGCCCACCATTTCAACGGGCCGCCCGGTTTTTAGATCGTAAAGGGTCAGATCGACCGCTGCTCCCCGGTTATGGCGCGAACCCTGGGACGGATCGGCCACAAAGATCTTTTTGTCCTGGGGAGTAGCATCCCAGAAAACCTTTGTTACATACCAGGGACGGTAAGCGTCATGAATAAGCAGACCGTACCCTTTCTCATTAAGTTTGTGATGAGCGCGGACAAGGGCTTCGGCCGCAGGTCGCTGCAGAAAAGCGCGCGGCTCGGAATAAAAGACACTGCCAAGAAAATTGTTTGTCGATGCGTATCGAATATCGAGCTTGATCGTCGGATCCAGCCGCGCGAGTTCGACGAGATCAGTTTGGCGAAACTCTCCGATCTCTTTTGGCGGTTCAGCTGTCAGTGCCTCCTTTAGCAATTCGCTAACCGGCCTGACTGGCTTAATTCGAAGTTGAGCGGCACCGCCCTCCGGTCCGACGCTGCGGCGTTTGAAAACGACGTTCGCGGCCTCAACCTTAGTCGCCCGGCCATTCTTGTCGCGAGTGAAGATGAGCTGTTCGCCGTCGTAGAGGCCCCTATTGGGAAACTTGAAGACATTTTCCGACACCTGCTCGAGCGGATCGAACTCGAACCACTCGATCAAAGCCCAAAGCTTTCCGTCTTTTTCGAATATGTACAGGACATCATGATCCCATCCGTATTCGCCGATCAGGCCGCGCCACCCTGGTGGTGCGGGCGGTGGCTTCGGGACTTCTACACGCTTAAAGGTTTCATTTCCGATGACGATCTCGCCTTCACGTGCGACCAACTTTTCGCCGTATGCAAGGTTGTCATCGACGATCAGCGACCCGCCCAGGCGGCGGAGCCGCAGCTGGTCGCCCCCATCGGAATTCATCTTCGTGAGTTTGCCGGCGCTTTCGACGAGGTCAACGAATTTCGTTCCGCTAACGTAGCGCCCAGCAATCCGGCGCGCGAGGTCAGGATGGATCGGGGAAGTGATCTCCGGCACGGGCATCGGCGTACCCTGGCGGGCTGACACCATTGCGGACAGTGCGAGATCGGCGATTCGGTTCGTCACCGCATTGGCGGAGTCTTTGGTGGTCACGACCACGACCCCAAGCTTATCGTCGGGCATTGCCTTCAGTGTCGTAGCAAATCCGTAGATGGCACCTCCATGACCGATCGTGCGGCGGCCGTTTCGTTCGCCGATCCCAAACCCGATCCCGTATCCCGTTTTCTGTCCCGCCGGAGCGAACTGCGGTGTCCACATCTGCTCCAGCGTAGAAGCTTTGAGCATCTGTCGCTTTACACCGCGCCCACCGGCAAACAGGGTGCTCATGAACCGTCCCATGTCGGTCACTGTCGTGTACATGCTTCCGGCCGGGCTCATACCGAGCTCGAAGGTGGGTGCGTCAAAAACGCGGCCATCCATTGTCCACATGAAGGCCTTTGCCAAGTTCCGCGTGAGCTCCGGCGTCGGCTCAAAGCCGCTGTGATCTAGACCGAGCGGATCGAGCACGGCTCTCTTGACATATTTGGGGAATGCCTCCTTCTGAGTGCGTTCGAGAACATAGCCGACGGCCGCGATAGCCGCATTAGAATATTTCGTGCGCGCCTCGGGTGCGTAAACGAGTTCGGTCTTGTTCAGGCTGGCAATCGTTTGGGCGAGCGACGGCTCCGTCGTTTCGAAATAATTACCCACAGGCGGTTCGCGAACGAGACCCGAACGATGCGACATGAGTTGTCTGAGCGTTATTGCCTTGCCAAACGGATTGCGCGGCTTAAAGTCCGGCAAATAGCGAGTAACCGGCGAGTCCAGATCAAGCTTTCCCTGTTCGACGAGCTGCATTATCGCGATGTCGGTAAAAAGCTTCGACACCGAGCCGACTCGGTACACGGTCTCTGCGGTTGCGGGTATTTTCTTTACAGTATCAGCAAATCCGAAGCCTTTGGACCATACAATTTGCTGATCATCCACGAGTGCTATGGAGACGGCCGGCAGGTCCTTGTCGGCCATTTCGTGTTGGATAAACCGCTGGAGGACCTCGATCGCCGCTGAGTAATCCGTAGCCTGGGCAACAAGACCGCCCGACAGTGTTGCTGCGGACGCCGCGCAATTAATGACCAGGCACAGCGTGACCGTGAACGTCAGCAATAAACTTGCGAATTTCCGAATTCTCTTTTTTTCTTGCATGTCGCTAATTCTTTTGATCGATCGATCGAGCTTTCGGGAGGCTTACTTGTCGTGGTTTACGTCCATCATCATTCAGGCTCAGGGTTCCAGCGTCGGCTCGTAGGTCAAGATAAATTCAAGAAACTTTGACGTCTCGATCATGTCCCTCCCCGTGAAGCGAATGCTGTGCGCATCTGTACGTTCAACGATCGATAAGTAACTTAACATTTCGGCTGGTCGGTAACTCTTGAAACGGACGTCCAACTGAACCGGCATCTTGGGCTTGTATGGCTTAAAATCCTTGATCCGAGAAACGGCGCGTCTCGTTTTTTCGCGAATCAGATCTTGGGCTGCTTCGGGTGTCATCGTCTTTGCTGAATGG
>Ga0157380_10001678_pt1 | contig 14619 bp, 14 predicted proteins | sample S35metaG_FD_119757 | JGI IMG/M metagenome (GOLD analysis project Ga0157380, IMG submission 119757) | Switchgrass rhizosphere microbial communities from Kellogg Biological Station, Michigan, USA - S3-5 metaG | ecosystem: Host-associated > Plants > Roots > Rhizosphere > Soil | place: USA... | reverse complement strand
CCCGAATGGACCGAGCGTCACCGATCGGGGCTGGTAGCGCCGCAGGGAGTGGTGTCGTTCATCGAGGCCGGCTGGGAAAGAATGCCCGCCTTCGTGCCGGCGGTGTGCCGCTTTCGCGTTGACCTGCGATTGAGTCCTCGCACCTCACCCCACGAAGCCGATGCAGCGTTCGCTGAGTGTTTGCACGCGATCACGGGCCGTCTCGGCGTCAACCTGTCATGGAAGCGGTTGATTGCCATCTCAGGCACGACGACGGCGCCAGAACGCGAAATCATTCAAAAGAGCATTGAGGCGTGGGAAGCCGTCGAAGGACGTGCGCATCAACCCGTGGCGGGCATGTCAGGCGCGACCGATGCAAACATTCTTCGTGCCCACGGGGTACCGACAGCAAGGCTCGGCCTGCCCAAGGCACCATCGGTAGCTCAAGCATTCCGCGAAGGCATGAATACGGCGCCCATCGCTCCCATGAAGAAGCTGGTGCAAGCGCTGATTCACGCAGCTATCGCGACGTGTACCGCCGCTGTGTGAGTCGCCGTCGATCGAAACGCGATTACTGGTGTAGAGCTACGCAGCGTTAGCCTTGACGACCGACACGACCGATGGTTTTTTCTCGGCGGCTTTGCCGATGCTCATCAGCGCATCCGTCATCATTTCTTCAGTGAAACGAAGATAGGAGCGCCACAGCCCTTCCGCCAGGTCCGCATCCCCCAGCTTGAGCGCGTCACGGATTTTCTTCTGCCGCTCCACGATCTCCTCGCGCAGCCCCACATCGTTGAGCGTGGCGCCGCGGATGAAGTGCAGATGACTCGCAAATTGCGCAATCAACCCGCTCAGCTTCTTATTGGAGATGCCGTGGAATATTGCGTGCCTGAAGTCTTCGTTGGCGCGCGCAAATTGCGCAGGCGGCACGTTGTGAGTGGCCGCGGCCTCGGCGTTGATAGCCTTCGAAATCAGATCAATCTTCGCCTCATCGTACTCGCTCGCCGCCATGCGCACGGCAGCCGGTTCCAACAAGGCACGAACCGCAATGACCTGCTTGAGTTCGTCGATGCTCGGAGTTGGCACGACGTAGCCTCCGCCTTCACGGGGCCGAAGCACGCCTTGCTTCGACAACTGCATCAGCGCCTCGCGAATCGGCGTGCGCGAAACGCCCAGCCGTTTGGCGAGCCCTTCTTCAGTGATCCGCTCGCCCGCCGCGAAATCACCGCCCTTCAGGGCGTTGAGCACGACTTGACTCACCTGCTCGCGCAACGTCGCTGATTTCTTGATGGCAGGAGTTTTCATAAAAGTTCCATCTCGTGAATTAGGTTGCGGGTATGCCGCTTGTTCGCGATTCTGATCAGCCGCAGTCGTTCGTGGGATGTAGATCATCCCGCCCGATTAGCTACCAACTCTCCTCGCCAAATCTGTGCTTTGTATACGAAAAACCGCCGATCCGCAATGATTGCTCAGCTATCGAAATTACTTTGTTATCATATGCATACCGTATACAATTCTCAGAGTCGCGACGACTAGATCGTTATTCTTCAACGAACTCCGGTACCCACCATGAATCTCACCCCAACCGCCGCCCCGACGGGGCGATTCGCCCAGGCCAATGGGCGATCTTTCCACCTGCTCGAGATGGGACAGGGACGCCCGGTGTTTTTTCTGCACGGTGGCGGCCCCGGCTGTACCGGTTGGTCGGACTTCGGCGTGGTGGCACCGCTGTTCGCTCGCGACTGTCGCTGCCTCCTGCCGGATCTGCTGCAGTATGGGAAATCCGACAAGGGAACCATCACCGGTCCCATGTGGGATTTCCATGCGGCCTGCATGGTGGCGCTGATGGACGAATTGAAAATCGAGCGCGCGGATTTCGTCTGTAACTCCTGGGGTGGAACCATCGCACTGTGCCTAGCGGCTTTGCATCCAACGCGCGTGCGCTCGCTGACGATCACAGGCTCCATGCCTGTTTTTTACGGGCCACTGGCGCCGCTCCCTGAATCTGGCCGGAGAGGCCGCAACGCACGCGACGTCTATTACGGCGGCGACGAGGGTCCGACCAAGGAAAAGATGCGTCAGCTCATCGCTCGACTGGAGTGGTTCGACGCATCGTTGCTTCCCGACGAAACCGTAGAAATGCGTTACCGACAGAGCCTCGATCCCCAGGAGATGGCGCTGGCGGCCCGATCGGACAGTCCGCGGGGAGACTGGCAGGATCTGACCCAGGAACTTTCCCGCGTCCAATGTCCAACCTTGTTCTGTTGGGGACTCAACGATGCATTCCTGCAGCCGGACTATCCGATGATGCTTTGCCGGATGGTACAGCGCGGACAGTTGCACATCCTCGACGCGAGCTCGCACCATCTCCAGGAAGAACGGCCTGAGCATTACTTCGCCATCGTCAAGTCATTCCTCGACCAGCCCGACTGGGTTTGACACGTCCACTCCGAGGCCTTCGTAAAGATTTGCAAGAACCGTCAGCGTCGCACCGATTTCGCATCGATTTCGCATCGACAATGACGCCCTGCCAATTCGCTGAGCACAGAGATACTCCCGTGGCGGCATCGACTTCGAGGACGATCAGTTGAAACTCACCACCAACAGAGTGCTGGCATGGGCAGTGCCAACATTGTTCACGGCGACCACCGTGACGTTCTTCCTGCGAATCGCGCTGCCGCGCGGGGATTCGTGGTCCGCCTCGCACTATCAGCTGGCAACGTTCGTCGGCATCGCGCTGATTGCACTGATCCCCCTGGGGACGCTGGTGTATCACCTCGCCGCACGTCGCAGCGAGAACGCCAGTGAGGAGGCGAAATGAACACGGATAACCTGCCTGCCATCGTCACCTTCCTGGTGTTCGTGGCGACCACGCTCGTCATCACCTGGTGGGCGCATCGCCGGACGCAGACGGCCCAAGGGTTCTATGCCGCGGACAGCTCTGTGTCCGCATGGCAAAACGGTGTGGCCACAGCTGGCGACTACCTGTCCGCAGCATCTTTTCTGGGGACGATCGCCACCTTCTATACTTTCGGAACAGACGGTCTGTTGTATGCGCTGGGCGCCGCCGCGGGTTGGCCGCTCCTCGCTTGCCTGCTGTCAGAGAAGTTACGGGCACTTGGTCGATATTCTTTGGCGGACGTGCTGTCGCATCGGCTCGCGGAGCGTCCGATCAGGATCATGACCGCCATCTGCACGTTGAGCATTTGCGGCACCTATCTGATCGCGCAGATGGTGGCTGCCGGCACCATCGTGCAGGTCCTGTTCGATCTGCCCTATGCACCTGCCGTGGTCATCGTCGGATCGCTGATGGTGTCCTATGTGCTGTTCGGAGGAATGATTGCGACCACCTGGATTCAGATCATCAAGGCCTCGTTGTTGCTGGCAGGTGCGGCAGTGATGGCCGCCCTCGTCCTCGGCCGATTCGACTGGAGTTTTTCGGCATTGCTGGAGCGCTCGATCACCCTGCAGGACTCCAACGTCGGTCGATTGTTGAGCGACCCGTTCAGCGCCGCGTGCCTGGCCCTCGCCTTCTGTTGCGGTCCCGCCGGCATGCCTCACATCCTGATGCGATCGTTCACCGTGCGAAGCAGTGCCGATGCACGGCGTTCCCTGGTCTACGCCACGGCGCTGATCGCCTTGTTCCAACTATTGGTCATCGTGCTCGGCAATGGCGCCGTTGCGCTCCTCAAGGGCGGCGGCATCGAACCGAGCGGCGGTGCAAACATGGCCGCCGTCACACTCGCACGCATCTTGGGTGGTAACGTCCTTTTCGGAATTGTCGCTTCATTGGCGTTCGCCACAATTCTCGCTGTGGTATCGGGGCTGACTCTGGCTGCAGCGACAGCGGTCTCGCACGATCTGCTTCGCAGCGTACTACCGCGTGGCGCGCTATCGGAGGCCAGCGAGGTCAAGATCTCTAAAGCCTCGAGCGTGGGCGTCGGCGCATTCGCCATGGGACTTGGGCTGCTGTTCCAACACCAGAACGTTGGCTTCCTCGCGACGCTGCCGTTGGTGATCGCCGCCAGTGCCAACTTCCCGGTGCTGTTGATGGCGCTGTACTGGCGTCGACTCACTACCGCGGGGGCACTCGCTGCCGGATGGACAGGGCTGATCAGTTCGGTGGTGCTCGTCGTCGGCAGCCCAAAAGTTTGGGTCGGCACCTTTGGCCACGCCGAGCCGCTGTTCAATTACGATTACCCCACCCTCCTGACGATGGGCAGCGCCTTCGTGATGGCAATCGTCGTTTCCCTTTACGGCCGGACCCCGCAACTGGACGGCCTGGCTGTCCGCGCGAATGAAACCCGATGAATTCCATCGCTGCGGCGAGCGCAAAGATTTCCAGAGAGCGATCAGGCATTTGATATGGTCGAAAACCTGAGTCCTCCGCCCCAACCCACGCGTCGAATGATCGTGGGCATCAGCGGCGCCACAGGCATCGCTTATAGCGTTGAGCTGCTGCGTGTTCTCAAACAGTTGAGGATCGAAACGCATCTCGTGGTCTCAACCGCCGGCGAACAGACGCGAGCGCACGAGACTTCCCTGACCGCTAAGGAACTGCGTTTGATGGCGGACGTAACGTATTCGATCAAGGACGTCGGCGCGGCGATCGCGAGCGGCTCGTTCAGAACCATGGGAATGATCGTGGCACCCTGTTCGATCCGGACATTGTCGGAGATCGCGACGGGCGTCACGAGCACGCTACTGACGCGGGCAGCGGATGTTTGCTTGAAGGAGCGCCGCCGCCTTGTGCTGCTGGTACGTGAAACACCTCTGCATCGCGGACACCTGAAAAGCATGCTCGACGTGACCGACGCCGGCGGCATCATCATGCCGCCTGTGCCTGCCTTCTATCTGCGCCCCAAGACGATCGAGGACGTTGTGCAGCATACTGTGGCTCGGGCGCTGGATCTGTTCGATCTCGATAGCGGCTTGTCCCCACGTTGGGGCGACGAGCCCTAGCGGCAGTCATGCAGAGGAATTTCATACGATGATCCAGCGATCCGCGGCCGGCCGATTGTTTATCTCGCTGTCGATTGCGCTGTCGTTTGCCACGCTCGATAGCGAAATATCGGTTGCAGCCGAGCACGGAACCGCTTCGGTGGGCATCGCCGTGAATGCTTGCAGCCTCTTGTCCGCCGATGAGATTTCCGCAATCGTTCATTTCCAAGTCGAACCCGGCCTTCGCAAAGACAACGGCGCGATCGAGAGTGGCCCCTACGACGGCGCATACTCCACGACCTGTCTGTGGAAGGCATCCGAAGACAGCGCGAATGATCCGCGCCTTCCCCTCGGCGGCGCGCGGTTTGTCATTCTCAACGTCATGTCATGGCCGGCAGGAAGCCAGCGAGCAGCAAGGTTTCTACACAGTTTTCGCGACGCGGCCGAAGACCATACTATCTCCAGCAAGCCAGTTCCTCTGACGATCGGCGATGAGAGCTTGTGGTGGGGAGACGGCGTCGCCGTGCGCAAGGGCCATGCTGGCTACGGAATTTCAGTCCACAGCGTAAGTGAGAGATCGTTGGAACGTCAGATGGCGCAGACGATGGCGTCGAAGATTGTCGAACGGCTCTAGCGGCGCGGCTTGTCCATCAGGGATGGACGACGTGCCATAGCCCGTCTACCCCGTCTCCTGTGATCTGCCCGGGCTGATCACGAACATAGCTGTAGACGGGCTTGCCTTTGTAAGCCCACTGCCTGGACCGGTCGGCTCGCTCGATGGCTTTCCAATCGCCCACCGTGGTGGCGGTCGACGGCGCCATGACGGGTTGCCATGTCACCGCGCACGCGGTGTCGCACTTCGACTGATCCCGCCCGTCCTTGTCATAGGAATAGATCGGCCGGGCATCGTCGATTCTGAACACGTACCGTCCGCCTTCGATGAAGACCGATATCTCGACGGGCGTTAACGGTACATCGTTGGCCATGGTTAAAACCTGTGGGTTGAGCGTCAGGCGAGCAACGGATCGCGAACGTAACCGATGAGCGCCTTGGTCTCGAGATACTCTTCCAGACCCCATCGCCCCATTTCCCGACCGTTGCCCGAACGCTTGTAGCCGCCGAACGGCGCATCCAGGATCGGAAAGCGATGCGCGCCCAAATAGACGCGGCCCGCACGCAGCTGCGCCCCAACGCGTTGTGCATGCGCTAGATCCTTCGACTGCACGTAAGCTCCCAGGCCATAGACCGTATCGTTGGCGATGGCGATCGCTTCCTCGTCGCTGTCGTAAGTCAACATCGAGAGCACAGGCCCGAAAATTTCCTCGCGCGCAATGGCCATGTCGACAGTGACATCGGCAAACACCGTCGGGCGCACGAAATAGCCGCGATCGGTGCCGGGCGGCTGTTCCACGCCGCCGCAGACCAGCGTTCCGCCTTCGCGGATGCCGGTCTCGATCATCTTTTTGACCTTCTCGAATTGCGCCTTGTTGGCGAGCGGACCCACCGTCACCGACGGATCCATGGGATCGCCCACTTTGAGCTTCGCCGCGGCCTGCCTGACGATTTCCTTGACCTCGTCCAATTGCGAGCGATGGACCAGCATGCGGGTCGGCGCGATACACGACTGCCCGGCGTTTCTGAAAGCAGCCATCAAACCGTCCGGGACTGCGTGGTTGAGATCAGCGTCAGGCAACACGATGTTGGCCGACTTACCGCCAAGTTCCAGCGTCACGCGCTTGACCGTGTCCGCCGCTGACTTGGCAATTAACACGCCCGCGCGCGTCGAGCCGGTGAATGACACCATGTCGATGTCCGCGTGACTGGAGATCGCTTCGCCAACCGCGGGCCCGTCGCCATTGACTAGATTGAACACACCCTTCGGAACGCCGGCATCGTGCAGAATTTCGGTCAGGATGATGGCGCTCAGGGGCGAAAGTTCGCTCGGCTTGAGAATGACGGTACAGCCGGCGCCAAGCGCCGCGGCCAGTTTGGTCGTGACTTGGTTGATCGGCCAGTTCCACGGAGTGATCAATCCACAAACGCCGATGGCTTCCCGGCGAATCAACGTGTCGTTCACGACTTCGTCGAATTCATAGGTCTCGAGAGTCTTCGCCATCTGTTTGAAATGGCCGACGCCCAGGGCGTTCTGCACGGTCCTGGAGAACGTGATGGGTGTGCCCATCTCGAGGGTCATCGCACGCGCCAGATCTTCCTTGCGCGCCTCATAGCCTTGGACGATCCGCTCCATCAGGGAGATGCGCTCCTTCGCACTGGTCTGCGAATAAGTCGCAAATGCGCGCCGGGCCGCGACGACAGCCTTATCTACATCGGCGCGTGAGCCGAGGCTGATCTGCCCGGCAGGCTGTTCGGTAGCCGGATTGATGACCGTGTGAAGCTTCGGTGTGACGGGCGACACCCATGCGCCGTCGATGTAGAACTTCGTGTCATTCTCGCTCATTGCGATACCACCCAAGACTGTTTGTAGAACTCGATCTTCAAATGCTCTGATGCCCGATTTCCAGAAGCGCTCAAGTGCTTCCAGCTGCCATCGCCATCAGCGACTCTTCCGCCGGATTTCCGCGGCCCAATCGCGCAGCGTTACCTTCTGGATTTTTCCGACGCCGGTCATCGGCCACTCGCGAATCAGATGAAACTCTCGCGGCGTCTTGAATCGCGCCAGGCGCTCTGTGCAGAAAACAACCATTTCCTCCGCGGTCCAGGCTGCGTCCGGATGCGGCTCGATGAACGCGAATGGCACCTCGCCGAGGTCGCGGTCCTGAACGGCAACGACCTGGACAGTCCGGATAGCGGGATGCGCGAGCAGAACATTCTCCACTTCCTGCGCGGATACGTTTTCTCCGCCGACTCTGATGACATCCTTGGCGCGTCCCGCAAAAACCAGGTTCGAACCGGCCCATCGCCCCAGATCGCCGGTGTGCAGCCAACCGTCCTCATCCAGCGCCTGGGCGGTTGCAACCGGGTCGTTGAAATAACCTTCCATGATGTTCCAACCACGGACCCATATTTCGCCCGTCTCCCCTGGAGCCATCGACTGTCGCGTCTGCAGATCCATGATTCTCACCTCGACGCCCTCGTGCGGCCTGCCGACGGTGGAGGCTCTGACATCGATCGAGTCCGTTGGCGCCGTGGTTGCCACGATGGGCGATGCTTCGCTCAGGCCGTAAATGCTGATGAGGCCTGGTATCCCCATCTTCGTGCAGGCATCGCGAAACACATGTGAGGCGCCCATGAACGCGCCTTTCTGAAGATGCCGCAGGTCGCGGCTCGCAAACTCGGGATGCTCGAGTTCGCGTTGGTACATGGTGTCGATTCCGAGGCGCGCCGTGCATTGTTCCCTCTCAAGCACTTCCAGCGCTTTCCCAGCCTCGTAATGTGCTGTCGTAACCAAGGTCGCCCCGTGCGTCACGACATCCAGCAATCCGGTTACTAGTCCGCCGACGTGAAAGAACGGTCCCGGCGCGAATACTTTGTCATTCTGAGTCAGACCCATCCTCTCACCGGAGTTGAAACCATTCCTGATGAGCGACTCATGTCGCAGCTTCACGCATTTCGGCTTGGCCGTGCTGCCCGACGTGGACTGTAGCAAGGCAATGCTTCTCGCATTGACGAAGGCTGGCCGGGCGCTCTTGTACGGCTCTGGCTTCAACAGGTTTTGCCACCGGTGCATTCCGGGGACCGCCGTCTCGCCGGTGCAAACAACGTGATTGAGATTGGGAAGACGATCTGATGTGACAGATCCGTTGGAGCCTCGCAGCTCCGGGATGAGTTGCAACGTCGTATCGACGTAGTTCGAGCTGCCACGCGCGTGCGAGATAACGAATACTTTGGCCTGAGATTGCTGGAGCAGACCGGCAGTCTCATCCATGCGCAACCGAGTGTTGATCCCGAACGTGATGGCGCCCAGCCGAGCGGCGGCGAAAAAAGTGGTCACCCATTCGAAGCCATTCGGCAGCCACAGCGCAATCACGTCGCCCGGCACCACGCCCCAGTTCGCGAACGACTCAGCCAACCTGGTGGCACTCTCGTGCACGCGCCGATACGTGTAGCGCGCCCCATCGACAATCAGCAATTCCTTGTCCGGGTTCGATGCGCAGGCGCTATCGAGCACGCCCCACACGGTGTGATCAGCTAAGGTCATTGAGCCAACTCGATGCTCGCGTTGCCGGTCAAATGATGAACGCTGTCTTCCAGGCCCCGAACCCAGATCGCAATCTGCACTGTCTGCACGCCCTGTTCGGCGGAAGTGCTCTTGACCTCTCCGCCGAAACGGACCGTCGCACCGATGGGCACCGGATGTTGAAATCTGAAATCCAGTTTCTTCAGGCCGGCGACGCCGCCGAAAATGCTTTGGATATCTTCCTCCACCCAAGCGACGAGAACGCCGCTGTTCACGATGGCGTGCGACAGGCCTTCGGTGCGGGCGTAATCGTGATCCCAATGGATGCGATGACGATTCCCGGACCAATCGCCGAACACGGCGGATTCCAGGATATCGGTCGTGTGACGCAACTCCGGCAACGGATCGCCGATCTGCAAGGACTTGCCGGCTGAGTTCATCGGTGAATTCTCGTCAATCGTTGCCATGCCACTTGCTCATTGCGATCGTTGGTGTAGATCAGCTCGAGCGTGCTGATGGTCATCGGTCCCGAGCGCGCGCCCTGCTTCTCTTGCATGGACGTGCACTTGCCTTTGATCGTCAATACATCTCCCACGCGAGGACGAACGCCGAACTGCCATTCTTGGCCGCCTACGACGACGCGCTCAGTGGGCCCGCGCGAGGGAAACAGGGTCGGCCTGCCAGACAGCCGGTCGGTACGCGGCGGCGACGCAATCTGATTGCCACCGCAATTGGCCAGATACAGCCAAGGCACCATCCCGTCCCAGGGCCGACCGACGGCTCGGCAATATCTTCGAACGTCGTCCTCGGTGACCTCGACTCGCAGTTGAGGCAACTCATGGCCGACTAGATCGGTCAGCATAAAAATTCGTTTCCTTGCATTGATCAGGATCCGGCGCCTCACGCCAACAGGATCGGGTACTGCAACGCCGCTGACGGCGAGGGAACGCTCCGGGCACCGAACGAGTGCCCGAAGCATTTGTGACCCTCTCCAGCCACGCAGCTAGGCGGCGTAACGATTCGAGTCAGCCCTTACCTAGCGGCGATTTACGGTCGTATTCGCCCAGGCCGGGACGATACGATTTCGCATCCAGGAACTGCTCGACGCCGGTTTCATAGCCCTTTTCCGGATCGCTGAGACGAAGCGCCTTGGCCTTCGCGAGCATGTACTCCTCGGCCTGACCGATCTCCATGGTCTTGCAATGCTTGTAAACTTCCTTCGCGGCTCGCAGCACCTGCGGATTCTTCTTCATCAGCTTGCGCGCCAGTGCCACCGTCTCTTCGCGCAGTTTTTCCTTGGGCACGGTGTGATTGATCAGACGCATCTCGGCGGCCTTCTTCGCGTCGAACGGGTCACCCGTCATGATGTACCACATGGCGTCGCGATCGGTCATCGCGTCGGCCACGACGCGGCTCACCAGCCCGCCAGGAAAGATGCCCCAGTTCACTTCGCTCAAGCCGAACGTCGCGTTCTCGGCAGCGATGGCGAAGTCACAAGCAATGAGCTGCGTGAAGGCGCCGCCCATCACGTAGCCGTTCACCATTGCGATGGTCGGACGAGGAAAGTAATACAGCCGGCGCCAACGCCACTCCTGGGCTGACCAGTTTGCCCGGCGACGCGCCGCCGGATCTTTGTCCGTCGCGCGGAAGTATTCACGCAGGTCTTGTCCGGCACACCAGCTCTCACCCGCGCCGGTCAGCACCAACACCTGAGTTTCAGGATCGACCTCGAGCTCAGTCAACGCATCGAGCATGTCGAAGTGCAGCTGCGGGCTCATCGCGTTGCGTTTTGCGGGTCGGTTCAGAATGACCCAAGTGATTCCGTCTTCCTTTTCGATTCTGACGGTCTCGTATTCCTTCCATAACGTAGCAGCCATGATTCACCTTCGCTAATTGTTGACTCTCTGTTCGACGACGTGCGAGCGGTCGCACCGACGCTGGGCGATCGCTAATCACGAGCGCGCCACGTGACCTCTCCCCAATTCGGCTGTCCGCCTCACGGCAATTACCAGCTCGCTGAATTAATGTGTACAGTATACTACCCAGTTGAGGTGTTCAACTCGTCCTGGCCGTGAGATTCACAAGAGGTCATCATGCATCAGATCAAGCTCATCCAACCCGTGGTCAACTCGGCCAACGAGGCTTTCAAACGGCGCCGCGCCAGACCACGGATTTTCGAGACGATCAATTCCGCGCGAACTGCCCACGTGATCATCGATATGCAGAACGGCTACATGGCGCCCGGAGCCGCGGTGGAAGTGCCGATTGCACGCGAGATCGTCCCGAACGTAAATCAAATCAGTCAGGCGGTGCGAGCAAACGGTGGTATCAACGTATTCGTGCAGTACACGACTCGCGAAGAAGACATTGCCAACTGGTCGACCTGGTACTCACATTTTCACGATGCCGCCAGCCAGGACATGATGCGCAAGGCGTTCGCCCCGAACAGCCAATCCTGGAGTCTGTGGTCCGAGTTGGATATAGCCGACCAGGACATCAGGATCGAAAAATCGCGCTTCAGCGCGTTCGTCCCCGGCACCTGCGATCTGCATTCCATCCTCAAGGATCGCGATATCGAGACCGTCATCATCACCGGCGTTGCCACGAACTGCTGCTGTGAAAGCACCGCGCGCGACGCGATGCAGTTGAACTACAAAGTGATTTTCGTTGCCGACGGCAATGCCGCGCTGACCGACGACTTTCACAATGCCTCGCTCAACAATCTGCGCTCGCTCTATGCCGACATCGCAATGACCGAAGGCGTGGTCAGCCTGGTTCGTGCGGGAGCTCAACCGAGAACTTAGAAGGACCGTCCTTTTCATGTGATGCCAAAACGTTTGTTCCACTGGCGCCAATGTCGTTGGTGCCAGTGATTCCCTCTTTTCAGATGCTAGTTCGCCGGCTCGGTCTGCACGGTGTTCGACCGGAACTGCAAAACGATTCCAATCAACGCTGCCACCGGGATGAGATAGGGCAGCAACTCGGCCGCCAAACTCGGCCCGCCTGCCAGCAACTCGAAATTCCGAGCGGCATAGAAGGCAACGCCAGTCAGTGCCACGAGCGACGCAGCCGGCGCCGCTAACCGGCGCAAGTTCATCTCGCCTCGCCGCGCGAAGAAGCATGCGACAGCAAGCGATGTCACCGCCATCAAAATGGTTACGCCCAAAGTGCCGAGCGCAGCAAACAGCGTAAACATCGTAAGTATCGGGTCGGCGCCGGCTGCGGCAAACGCGGAGATACATACAAATGCCGCCACGGATTGCGCCAGTGAGCCGATGTGGGGGCTCTGAAAACGCGCATGCGTATTGCCTGCTACCGCCGGAAGGATGCGGTCACGACCCAAGGCAAATACATAACGCGCGATCGAATTGTGAAATGCGAGCAAGCTGGCATAGACGCTGGTGACGAACAAAATTCGCATCATCATCGTCCATGCAGTACCGATGTAGTCATCCGACAGCGAAAACAGAAACACCGTGGGATCGTGCAACTGCGCCAGCAAATTGGGCATTTCCGGAACACCCGCGCCGACGATCGCCGACCAAGTCGAGAAGACGTAGAAGATGCCTATGATGGCTACGGACAAATAGGTCGCGAGCGGCACCGTGCGTGCTGGATTGCGCACTTCCTCGCTGTAAATGGTCGTCGCTTCGAATCCGATGAACGCCGCAAAACTCAGCATCAAGCCGATCAATGGCGCGCCGCTCGTCACCACCTGCGTCGAGAACGGCTCGGCGGTCAACCCGTGAGCACCGCCGCGAGCCACGATGGCAATATTGAGGCCGAGCACGATCAGACACTCGCAGAGGACCAGGACGCCGAGAACCCGCGCCGAAAGGTCGACCCGTCGGTAGCCGAAGAAACCGATTGAGAACATGGCAGTGAGTGCGTACACCCACCACGGCAAGTTGACACCGAAAAACTGCGACATCAACGGGTCGGCCGCCGAGCCGAGCAGACCATACAGACCGATCTGCATCGTGTTGTAGCAAAGCAAAGCAATGATGCCGGTAGCCGCACCCGCCTTCAGACCCAACCCCGCCGTCGCGAAAGCATAGAAGGCGCCGGCGCTGCGCACCTGCACGGCCATCGCCGTATAACCGATGGAGAACACGCAGAGGATGATGCTGGCAATGAGAAACAAAGCCGGCGTGCCTGCACCGTTGCCAAAACGCATCGTGATTGGAATTCCGCCCGCCATTGATACCAGCGGGCCGGCGGCCGAGACGACGAAGAACGTCACAGCCAGCACCCCTAGACTCCCGGCTCGAAGCGAGTGCGATGGAGAATTCTGGGACATTGGTTTCCTCCGCGATCTAGCCATCGTTTTTATATTGCATTCGTTATACTGTATGCAGTCGCAAATGGCGATACCTTTGGTGCCCCATGATCACTGAATCCGAACTGGAAAAGCTGTCCCACCCCGGCGCCCCCGACATCAAGACAGCGGAGCTGCCCGGGCCCCTCGGACGCAAGGGACTGGAAAAGTCCTTGCGATACGAGTCCATGGCACGCGGCGGCGGCGAGTTTCCCCTGGTGTACGACCAGGGCTTCGGCGTCACGGTCAAGGACCCCGACGGCAACCTCTATATTGATTTGTCATCCGGCGTCGGCGTGAACAGCGTCGGCCGCTGCCACCCGCGAGTGGTCGAGGCCATCACCACTCAGGCCAAGACGTTGATGCACGCCTCCGACATCAGCAATTCCATGCGCGGCCAGCTGGCCGAACGCGTGGTACAAGTGATGCCTGATGGGCTGCGCGACAACAGCATCGCCTACTTTGCCCAAAGCGGCAGCGGCGCGGTGGAGACCGCGATCAAATTCGCCAAACGAGTGACAGGCCGCCACCAAATCATCGCCTTCCACGGCGCCTACCACGGCGTGTGGAATGCCTCGAATGCGCTCACCACCGGAAATCGGTACCGGAGCGGCTATGGTCCGTTCATGGGTGGAGTCATTCACGCACCCTACCCCTATGCCTATCGCTTTCCGTTCGATACCAGCAAGAAGAGCGCCGAACAGATCGCCGGCGAATACGTCGACTATCTGCTCAACACGAAGTACACCGGCGCAGACGATGTCGCCGCCGTTTTCGTAGAAGCCCTACAGGGCGAAGGCGGCTACGTGCCGCCGGCACCAGAATTCCTGCGCATTTTGCGCGCCGCCTGCGACAAAGCAGGGACGCTGCTGATCGTGGATGAGGTGCAAGCCGGCGCCGGTCGCACCGGCAAGATGTGGGCAGTCGAGCACAGCGGCGTGAAACCGGATGGGCTCATCTTCGGCAAAGGCATGGGCGGCGATCTACCCATGGCGGGTTTCGTCATGCGCGCGGATCTGATGAAGAAAATCCCGGCCGCTTCGCAGCCCGGGACCTTTGCCGCCAATGCCCTTTCGGCGGCCGTCTGCATGACCAATCTCGATATCTTGCAAGATCCCGAACTGGATCTGATCAATCGTGCGCACGTCGTCGGCAACGAAGCGATGGCGAAGCTCAACGCGGCCAATAGCCAATTGATCGGTGAAGTACGCGGCCGGGGTTTGATGATCGGCATCGAATTGGT
>Ga0157380_10001677_pt1 | contig 14630 bp, 8 predicted proteins | sample S35metaG_FD_119757 | JGI IMG/M metagenome (GOLD analysis project Ga0157380, IMG submission 119757) | Switchgrass rhizosphere microbial communities from Kellogg Biological Station, Michigan, USA - S3-5 metaG | ecosystem: Host-associated > Plants > Roots > Rhizosphere > Soil | place: USA: Michigan... | reverse complement strand
GTGAGATACCAATCCAGACATGCCTTATCAGTATGAAGCGCTGTCATGTATTCATCATACTCAGGACTAATACTATCGCTCTGATGCAATCCTTCCTTGTTGTATTTCTGATGCAATGTTTTAAATCTCTCTATTTCCATGTTTGTGAGTTGTGAATGTTGCTTGTGCTGAGCGGAGTCGAAGTATGAGTGGTGAGTGGTGAGTGGTTTATCGAAGTCTTTGACTTCGATGCAATATCGGAAAATCTGTATCTATTTTGTAACTGTCCCAAGCCGTCTCACCTCCCACACCTCTTACTGTCTTACCGTCTCACTTTCTTACCTTTCTGTATCTTCATCTGTTCAAATTTCATCATGCCAGGAGGTATCTATTTTTCCTTGTTTCACTCAACCATCATTAGAGTGGTTTTGTGCTGCATTGGGATATCCAGTATTTCCCCTCTCCTGGCCCAAAATCTCGTTCCTAATCCCAGCTTTGAAGTCTACACCACGTGTCCGGCGGGCGGTGGTTCAGGAGGAGCAATGCTCTGTCCTCCCTGGATTTCTCCCATTGGAGATTGCGATTATTTTAATTCCTGCGCTATTAGTCCTTTCTATGGAGTTCCAATCAATATCACAGGATACCAGGAAGCGCGCACAGGCTCAGCATATCCCGGTGGTCACTTTTTTTATAATGGCAATTACAGAGAATATTTGCAGGCCCCATTGCTTCAGACACTACAAGCAGGACATTGTTATAAAGTAGGATTCTATCTCAACCTTGCAAATAATAGCTGCGGTATCAATCATGCTGGAGTTTTACTGACATCAACCCCTGTGGCCAATCCAATAAACATGACACCTCAAGTGGATTGGAGTGGTTCCTATTTCTCAGACACGGCTTCATGGGTCTTTGTGTTTGGATATGTGACAGCCATAGGCAATGAAGCTTATATCACTCTAGGGAATTTTTATAACAATTCGGAGACAAGTATTGATCCTGAATGTACTACCCCAGGTTTGTCATACTACTTCTTTGAAGATGCTATCGTAGAAGAAGTTGCCCCTGAGATGATTGAAGTTGAAGTCGATGGACCAGTATCCGTTTGTGATTCTTTTATTATTGAAACAACCATTGATCCGGATGTGCCTGATGTCTTCTATACATGGAGCGATGGATCGCACAAACCCAACCTGACTGTATTTGCTTCAGGTGAGTATACGGTGACTGTGCAATACGGATGCGACATAGATGAAGCTACCATCGAAGTTGAAGTTTATAATCCACCATCTGTCGATATTGGGGATGACATCATACTTTGCGAAGGTGATGTCACTATTATCTCTCTTGATCCTTCAATTGGAGATTATGAATGGCAGGATGGCTCTTCCAGTACAAATTATGCTATCAGTGATGAAGGCGAATTTCATGTAACATTGGATGATGGTTGTGATGTAACACATGATACCGTCGAAGTCACCTTACTTGATCCACCATCTCCATTTTCATTAGGTGCAGATACTTTTCTTTGCCCGGGCGATGATGTGGATTTTATATTGGATCCTGACCTTGGTGTATTTCAATGGCAAGATGGATCTGACGATCCAACCTATGTCATTGATGAAGCAGGCACCTATATGCTGACCATCAGCAATATGTGTGGTGCAGCCATGGATGAAATAGAAGTCGTCGAAATAAGTCCTCCTTTTTTTAATCTTGGGCCGGATACATCGGTCATTTGTCAAGGCGAAGAGATTGACATTTTACTTGATCCTGATATTGGAATCTTCCTCTGGCAAGATGGAGACAATAGCCCGTTTTACACCATTGTTGAAAGCGGCACCTATAGTGTTACTGTTTCAAATGAATGTGGAGAGGAAAGCGATCAAATGTTTGTAGAAGAATTTGATCCGCCATTCATTCAGTTTGGACCAGACTTCACTTCGTGTACAGGCGATACATTTATTTTGGATGGGGGTACGAACCACGGCAATTTTATTTGGCAAAATGGATCTACGGCAGCAACGTTTGAAGTAACTACTTCTGGTACTTATTCATTGTCTGTCACCAATGCTTGTGGATTTGATAGCGATTCAATTACGATTGGATTCACTCAGCCACCATTGCAGCCAAACCTTGGGCCTGACTTTACATTATGTCCGGGAGATTCGGTCATATTAAATACATCCTCTCCTGGTGCATTTTATGTTTGGAATGATATGTCAACTGCGGATACTTTGCTGGTCACCAACGATGGAATTTATTTTGTAGAAGTATTTAATTCTTGCGGAAACTTTTATGACACGGTCATCGTATCGATCGATAATATGGGGCCGGCCTTTAACCTCCCTCCCGATTTCTTGCTTTGTTCGGGACAAAATGTAATCCTTGATGCTGCTGGTGTGACTGGTGTGTCCTATTTATGGAATGATGGCACTATGTTGTCTCAACTGTCAGTGACATCACCTGGTTTGTATGCATTGACTGTTTCAAATTCATGTGGTACAGATGCGGATAGTGTGCTGATAGGCGATGGTGGACTTGCGCCATTTGTTTCGCTTGGAATCGATACGACTATTTGTATAGGTACTTCGTTTATTGTAACACCTACTACTTCAAATGTTGATACATGGCTTTGGCAAGATGGTTCAACTATGCCTTCCTATGTGGCCAATATGGCGGGTGAAGTGCATGTAGCTGTTTTCAATGGATGTGGATCTGCGTATGATACTATGAATATTGGAATTCTTCCTGCTATATCTCCGCTTTCGCTTGGAATAGATACTGCCATATGTTCAGGAAATGCAGTTACTCTTTCTATTCCTATTCTGAATGTAGATATACTTTGGTCTGATGGATCGATGGGTTCAAATTATACGGTTGCAGACAGTGCTCAAGTTTATGCAACGATTACCAATAGTTGCGGATCTTCATCTGATACCATACAGGTTTCATTACTAGCGGCCATACCTGATTTGAATCTAGGCCCTGATCAATCGATTTGTCCTGGTGAAACAATCACGGTGGACCCTGGTCTCAGTGGAGTGACTTACCTGTGGCAGGATGGTTCGACAAGCAATGCCATCAACGTCACACAAGAAGGATGGATCACGTTGATAATTACCAACTCATGTGGGACAAATAAAGATTCATTGTTGATCACTGAAAGCACAAACGGACCTCAACTCGATCTCGGTCCAGATTTATTCGCTTGCGAAGATGAGACGGTGACAATACTTTCCAACATCTCCGGTGTGAACTATCTCTGGCAAGATGGATCTCTACAGAGCTCCTATACAGCCACTGTCTCGGGAACATATTACCTCGATGTCAGTAACCTATGTGGTATGGACAGCGATACGATTAATGTTACGCTCAGTGGGGTAGCGCCAATTACGTATTTAGGACCGGATACTTTATTATGTGGGGGTGATGACCTGGTATTATCATCAACTTCGGGTTCATTACTCTCATTATCATGGCAGGATGGATCCAACACGCCGACGTTTCTTGTTCAATCACCTGGTACGTATGTACTAACGGAGGTGAATGTATGTGGTTCAGATGCTGATAGTATTGTTGTGACGTATCTCGATCCACCTGATCCTTTTGACTTGGGAGCAGATACTACACTGTGTTTGGGCGCATCCTTCCTCCTCACTTCGCCAACCAATTTGTTTGACATCCTTTGGCAGGACGGTAGTTCGCTGCCACAATTATTAGTGGACGAAACCGATACCTATACGCTGCAACTGAGTAATTCATGTGGTACAGAGAAAGATAGTATCCATATCGTAGTGGATGATATTTTTCCTTTTGTAAATCTCGGTCAGGATACAGTAATATGTGAAGGTGACATCATTACCCTTGATGCATCCCAGCTAAACATTGCTACCTATGTATGGAGCACTGGTGAACAAGCAACTTCTATCACAGTGAATACGCCCGGAGTATATAGTGTGGACGTAAGCACAGCTTGTGCAAGTGTCATGGATGAGATTGAAGTGATGCCAAGCTCAGATTGTAAAGAAGAGGAAGAAGTGCATGGAGAAATCTATGTTCCTAATGTCTTCTCCCCAAATGGTGATCAGGTCAATGATATGTTTTTCATACTCCCGGGGAACGACGTGCAAATCAATTCCATCGAAGGGACGATATTTGATAGGTGGGGCAATGTCGTCTATCATTCAGGACAGTTGACTTTTACCTGGGATGGCAAATACACGGATCAGCCGGTGCTACCTGGCGTATATGTTTATGTGCTTAAGATCAAATATCAACTTGATGGGAAGGAAGTGGAGGAGGTGTTGAAGGGGGATGTGACGGTATTAAAGTGAGCAGTGAAAAGTGAGGGGTGAGCAGTGAGCAGTGAGCAGTGAGAATTTTGGTTCATGCCTTATGATCCATCCACGGCTTGAAAGCCGCGGCAATTCAAATCTTCGCTCCGCTCAGTAAATGTTTTGCGGCCTGATGGCCGATAGTATTCAATTTGTTTTTCAATATTTTTACTCACACCCAAGTCCCACACATCTCACGTTCTTACGTTCTCACGCTTCTATTGCTTGATCATCTTCTGTGACCTAACCCCATCCTTTCCCTGTACACAAACCACATACATCCCTGCAGCAAGATCCGGAAGGGAGATATGTTCAACGGAAGATTGTGGTAGCAATTGATTTTCAAAGACAATAGCTCCTACTAGATTCACAATGGAGATGGAGAAAGTTTGTTGAAAATCATTTGTAAAGTGAATTTCAATTTCATCAATGAAGGGATTTGGTAAGATGGAAAATGCAGCCTCTTGTGTATGGTCAACAGCTACGGCAACTTCACTGCAATCATGGTTGGGGTAAAACTTGATATAGTGGCCATCTTGGGAAAAGCACTTAAGTAAAAGGATAGCACCACTCCCAAAGATGTTGCAAGCCCTCCAGCCAAACCCAAAAGTGGAACCTACTCCTTCAACGAGCGTGCTAAATTCGTAATAAGGTATTGGAAGGTGAAATCTTTTACGTGGCACATTGCCCAGGTAAAGGGAATCAATAGACAGGATCGTGTCTCGTTCACAATCATTGGACAACAAAGTATCCCCAACTGAGCCGCTGAAATCATACATGATATATTCATGTTGCTCGGCTCGATTATAAGCGATAAACAATTTTCCTTCCTCCCGTATTGGGTCCAGGTATTCATGGATGGGCTCAAATGTGATGGTGTCGTTTTCATTATGGTAGTCGTAAACAAAGAGATGTGTACCGGTTTTCAATATCCTGTGATAGGTTGTGGTCCCTATTACTGTATCCCCGACTAATTGTATGACTATTTCGTCAGTTTCACTGTAACCAAGGCTTCCAGTGTGGAAATACTGTTCCCATCGGCTTGTTTCATTCAGATAGGGCTGACCCATCAGCTGGATGGAATAGAGCAAGACGATCAGAAAGATGATGGACTTCATTGAGGATAAATATAAATTAAATTCAGCAGGCAAAGAGTGAGCAGTGAAAAGTGAGTAGTGAAAAGTGAGCAGTGAACAGTGAGCAGTGAGCAGTGAACAGTGAGCAGTGAGCAGTGAGCAGTGAGCAGTGAGCAGTGAGCAGCGATCCACGGCTTGAAAGCCGTGGCAATTCAAATATTCGCTTCGCTCAGTAAATATTTTGCAGCCTGAGGGCTGATTTTATTCAATTAGATTTTTCAATATTAATTCTCACACCCAAGCCCCACGCCTCTCACGTTCTCACGTTCTCACGTTCTCACGTTCTCACGCCTCTCACGTTCTCACGCTTTTCTGCTACAGCTTGATCCCCTGAATCAGTATGACCTCCTTTATTGATTGTTCCTTTAGATGCAAGAACTTCTTCCGCTCTTCATCCTTCTTGAAATTTTCAAAATCCTGTTCCGTGTCAAAGGAGACAAAGTGAATTTCATAAGGCTTGTCCATGTTATGCTCGATATAGGCACTGTCATCCGGCCTGACTCTCAGCAATAGCTTGCCATTGTATTTTGAAATAATTGGAATAGCTATGTCCTCAAATTGATTGAAGATGTCTTCCTGGCCGGGGAGGAGGTAGATGAGTTGGGTGAGGTAGATCATGACACTGGAGAGTTATTGTATCGGTTGGGTTATATGTAGTCGTTATAGCATGACTGATAACGGTTTGGGTATTGGCGAAGGCAGGGCAATCGAAGCACTGCCATTCGGCTAATGTATAAAAGTTAAATAGAAGCACAAAAGCCGAAGTTTGCACTTCAGCCCTGCTTTTTTTGCCAATACCTTGTTAGCGGATGCCCTTTTTTTCTATAACTTTTATTTCAAATTCGTTCTAAAAAAAGTATCCAATTTGTCAAACGGAATTACATCCACTTTATCGTATAAATCTACATGTACAGCATTTGGAATAATCATTAACTCCTTAGGTTCTAAAGCCATTTTGTAAATGTCCTCACTCATATATCGGGAATGTGCATTTTCACCAGCAATCAAAAGCATTGGTCGTGGTGAAATTTCTTTAAGATGAGCTAAAATTTGCATATTGGTCAATCCAATTGAAGAAGTATTTGCCCAAGCTCCGTTTGAATTGATAGAACGTGAATGAAAGCCACGTGGCGTTTTATAATAATCAAAGTATTCTTTTATGAATTGTGGCTCATTTCCAGTTAATTTATCAGGATTAGGTTGTGCACCATATTTTGGTTTTCCGTTTTCAGCATCTTCCCATCGCTGTAAGCTCAATTTTTCTAATGTTTTTGTACGTTCTTCCACTGTAGCTTTATCATTGTATCCGTTTGAATTTACTCTCGGAATATCGTACAAACTAGTTGTAGCAACTGCTTTTACTCTTTTATCTACGGCTGTAGCGTTTAACGCAAAACCACCAAAACCGCAAATACCAATGATGCCAATTTTATTTCTATCCACATATTTCTGTAACCCTAAAAAATCTACAGCAGCACTAAAGTCCTCTGTATTGATGTCTGAGGATGCTATATTTCTCGGTTCACCACCACTTTCTCCTGTATAAGAAGGGTCGAATGCGATGGCTATAAAACCACGTTCCGCCATTTGATTGGCATACAAACCAGACGATTGTTCTTTCACAGCTCCGAAAGGGCCGCTGATTGCCAAAGCCGACAATTTTTCACTTCCTGCATTTTTTGGTAGATATAAATCGCCCGAAAGTGTTATTCCGTAACGGTTTTTGAAAGATACTTTTTGATGAGTAACTTTATCGCTTAATTTAAAAGTATAATGTTCTGGTGTTTCAATTGTATTCATTTTTTCTGAATTTTTATTTGATGTTGATTTTCCGTTTTGTGCAAATGATTGTCCTGTTATAAGGAACATCATTGCTAAAGCCATTATTTGTTTCATCTTTTTTATTTTTTGTTATTACACAATAATTATTTTACCAGCTCGTATGTTACTTTAGTGAGCGTGCCAGAAACATTGAAGGCATCAATGCCCTGCGGTTATTCTTCCTATCCTGATAAGGTCAATAGAGCCGGAATAGCTGCCGTAGAAAACGGCAATGTTTCCCCATGGTGCATACACATTTATATCGCCAATTTATTGATTGACGTTTTTAATAATTTTTGCAGGAATTCCACCAGTAACAACATTGTCTGGTACATCTTTAGAAACTACCGAACCCGCTGCTACAACAGAATTTTCTCCGATGGTTACTCCTTGCAAAATGGTTGCGTTTGCACCAATCCACACATTTTTTTTGATGTGAATAGGTTTAGGAATTAACGATTGTCTTTCGTTAGGATTAAGCGGATGACTTTCGGTAAGCAAACTTACTTTTGGAGCAATCAACACGTTGTCTTCAATAGTAATTCCACCTAAATCCAAAAACACACAATCGAAGTTGATGAATACATTTTTACCGATTTTAGTATGTTTCCCGTAATTGACGTGGAAAGGAGTAAATACAGTTACACTTTCGTGAATTTCAGATCCGGTAATTTCACTCAATAATTCTCTGATTTCGCCTGGGCTTGACGTGTTGTTCATCTTTAGCAACAATGCTTTTGTAGCGAAAGAAGCTTCACGCATTTTGAATGCTTGAGCATCGTCTGAAAGTATGTTTTCTCCGTTTCGTAATCTTTCAAAAATATCTTGCGCTTCCTTATTTACACTTGTTACGATGCAAAAGTAAAGACAAGTTATCTTACTTTTGTGCCATATAGTACAGCAATAATGTCAAATATTACTTATTTTAACCGATGAACAAATTTGCACTAAACTGAAAGCGATGGAAAAGGCAAAAATCATATTATTAAAAGCTTCGGGAAGTGAAGAATTTCCAAAAGATTTTCGGAGAAGATACCATACCCATATTTATTGTCAGCGAGGAAGCACCCGATTTGTTTTTAACGACCGCCCATTTGAATGCAAACAAGGCGAATTTATTTTCTGGCTTGCAGATAATACTATTGCTGAACTTACCTTTTCCAAAAATTTTAGTGCAACAGTTTTATTTGTCGACACACAATTGCTTTCAGATAATTTTCCTAACCTGAATACGGCTACAGATGCTATTCTTCATCACAGAGTAAATCCGATCTTGCATCCTGACAAAATTAATAAGGAGCGGATTTTAAAGAATTTTCAATCGCTTTACTCCAAATCATTGGAAACCAATAATCGTTTTTATACTGAAATTTTGAATTTGCAAATGCAACTTTTTATTTTAGAAATGTGGGATATTTTTATGGACCAATTGGAAAGACGCAATCGAACTTTGCAAAGTGGCACCTTGTACGAACGCTTTGTTCATCTGTTGGAACTCCATTGTATGCAAAATCGGGAAGTCCAATTTTACAGCGATCAACTACACATCACAGCAAAGTATCTCAATCAAATTTGCAAAACCAATACAGGAATCACAGTATCGCAATGGATACAGCGATACGCCAAAGACCGAATTGTTTTGCTGCTGGAAAACAAGAACCTGAATATTTCAGAAATATCAGATGAAATGGGCTTTTCCAGTCATTCGTTTTTTACAAGGTATGTGAAAAAAGTTTTGGGGGTAAGTCCAAGTGAGTATAGAAATCGGGTGAAGTAAATGGTTATTAGGTCTGTTTAGTAGGGTTTCCGCTAACACGTATATACACGCAATTAAACATGTTCCATTTTGATTGAAAATCAAGAAATTAGTATTGCATTTCTGAATATATTCATCGCGTGTATCCAAACTTGCGCTTTTTGTATCCCCAAATTTAGGATAACTGCTCACCGCCCATCGCTCACTTCCCACTGCTCACTGCTCACCGCTCACCGCTCACCGCTCACCGCTCACCGCTCACCGCTCTCACCCCTCCCACAATCTCCCCGGATACACCCCATCCGCAATTAACTTATCCAACCGCTCACTCACAAATGCTTTGTCTTCTTTGTACGTCACACCAAACCACTCCGCATCACAATAGAGCACTTTCGTCTGGCGCTCTCCGGAATGTATGAGGGTATCAATAAGCGTAGGGATGTAATATTCTGACTTGAGCTCCTGGCCGTAGTCGCGGAGGAAGTCAACAAACTCTCTTTCGAAATAGGTGAAGTAGGATGGATAAAATCCCCACATGTTCATCGACACTGGTGTGTCGGCAGATAAGATCTTTGTGGAGCCATCTTCCAATGGAAATGAGATCACACCATTTTCATCACGACCAATTTGTTTACACTCTTCTATTCCTTGGAGATAACCATTCGCATCAGCCTGGCAGACACCTCTGTTGACAGTTCCATGTTCTGATAAGGTATTATCGAGTTTGTAACTCACTACACCATATTCTTCAGGATCCCGTGGGGCAACAAGGAAATCATACAAAGTCTTGTAAGATTCAGGGCCGTAATAATCATCAGCATTGATGACTGCAAAAGGTCCATCGACAACGGAATGAGCCACCCAAACAGCATGACCTGTGCCCCATGGCTTGTCACGATCATTAGGGATATCAAAAGGAACAGGAATATTGTCAAGTTCCTGGTGCACATACTCCGCTTCCATCAGTCCTTTGAGTTTAGGATCAAAGGCTGCTTTAAATTGCTCTGCAAAATATTCGCGAATGATGAAGACCACATGCGTGAAGCCTGCACGATGTGCATCAAACAAACTATAGTCGATGATCGTCTCACCATTAGGCCCAAAGGAATCCATCTGTTTGAGCCCACCATATCGGCTACCCATTCCGGCCGCAAGGACTACGAGAGAAACTTTTTCTTTCTTATGCATATGTTTACAATAGTCAAAGATTATTGAATACCTACCAATTGAGCATAATATGGTTCGATCTCCGTACCGAGTTCTTTTGCTTTCTTGGCAAACGTTAGAGCTCCCGATTGGTCACCCGTCATATAAAAACACCTGGACATGTTCAGGTAGAATGATCCGTTTTCAGGACTGAGGCGTATGGCCGCTTCAAAGTCAGCCATCGCCTGCGTGTAATTTTTCAGATTGTTAAAGTAGATAACTCCACGATTGTTGATGTACTCTACTTTGGTCGGATTAGCAGCAATCAATTGATTGTAGATAGCTATAGCTTCATCTGACATCTTGTTAGCTTCATATGCACGCGCAAGCGCAAACTGCGCAGTTTCTTTTTGCGGATATAATTTTTGAAACTGCTTTGCATCTGCTAAGGCCTCTTGTTTTTGCTGTGTTTGTAAATAGGCTCTCGATCTCCACTCCAATGCATCTGCATAGTTGGGATCTGCTTCGAGAGCTTTGGTCAGATCATCCACCACTGCGGGATATTTTCCCTGGTCATAAAGATCAAGACCTTTATTAGTCCATGCTCGCGGACTCTTTGGATAATGACTCAATACATTCTCCCACAAGGTCTGACTGTCATGCCATACACCTATCCGCTGCCAGGACATCAATGCCATTGCCACTATCCATGTGCCAACTAAACCAAGAACTACTGGTCTAATCTTCGACCACTTGTTTTGAAGCAAAGCATATATTTCCATTGCCAGCATGAAGAAGATACTGATATACGGGACGTAAGTATATCGTTCTGCTACAACTGCATTACCGATGGATATAACCTGCAATACAAGTAAGAGATTGATCAAATAAAAACCAAAGCCAAATAAGATATTCCTGTTCCTGACTTTAAGAGCGAGCCACACCACCAACGCAATCGAAGCCAAGGTGCCTAAATAATACATCGGTGTCAACTCAGGAGGAAAAGGATGCAACGAAGAAAGCGGGTAGGGTACCACTACTTTCAACAAATACCAGATAAATCCAAATCCTGCGAAATTGATGCGCTCCACAATACTATGCAGCTCAACAGACGCTATCGCTCGCTTGGCTTGTATAGCCATCGTCGCATAAGCCAAAACACCAGAAAGAACAAAGAGTGGTATTTTTTCAATGATCCATTTTGTGTTCCATGGTCTCCTTAAATAAAAATCTATCGCCAACAATGACAAAGGCAACACAATTGCTGCAGGTTTACACAACAAGGAAATGCCACCAAGAACAGTGACAATCACCAGGTGTTTGATTTCTTTAGCCCGAACATATTTCACATAAGCGATCATCGCCGCCACATAAAACATGGTATACAGCAGATCTTTCCTTTCCGATATCCACGCCACCGACTCAACATGCATCGGATGTATCCCAAACAACAAAGCAACAGCAGCACTCACCCAACGGTTACCACTCGACAATAACCAGATAAACCAAAAGACAAGCCCTGTATTGATCACATGCAGGATAATACTAGTCAAGTGATAAGTCATCGGCTGCAATTCCGCGGCCTGGTAGTTGAGTGCAAGACTCAGGATCGTCAATGGATGATAGTTGGATACCACCGGTGTAGAAAAAATCTCCTTCAGCCCATCTATGCTCAGATCCTTGAGCAATGGATTATTAGTGACATACAGGATGTCATCCCAATTGGTAAATCCGTTGCTCAGAGCAGGAATAAATAAAACGAAGGTGATAGCGAGCACAGGCAACCAGTATTTCCACAAGCCATCATGAACCATGACCGTTGGTTCGGCTTTAGGAGGTCTTGCCTTTGGCTTTTCGGTTGTTTTTTTCTTTTTGGTTGACATAGGAGTGATTCGGTCAAAAATAGGAGAATTTAATTGCTTCACATTGCCCCTGTTTAGGGGGCAATGGGGGCATTGAGACTGCAGTTAAAAACTGCCATCGGTGATTTCAAAGCTAGAAAGCTTTTTTTGATCCGAAGCGCGCGGTCGTAGATACAATCTACGCCCAACATTGTTTTTTTTTATAGCGGCCTTGGGCCGCTATAAATTTGCCTTCTGCCATTCCGCCGTTCTGCCGTTCTGCCCTTTTTCATATCTTAGTCACGTCTCCTGCCCCCCAAATCTTCATAATTATGCAGGTATTTCACATTTTATCCAGATGGATATTAGGAGGTTTAATCCTATTGAGTGGCTTTACGCTAAATGCTCAAACCATTTATTTTGTCAACAGCACCGCTAGCCCCGGGGGAGATGGGCTTTCTTGGGCCACTTCATTCACAGGACTCCAGCAAGCCCTGGACAGTGCCTGTCAGCATACACCTGCTGAAATATGGGTTGCCTCAGGCACCTATTATCCTAGCCAAAATGATTCGCTCAATTCATCCGGTCCAACAGACAGGACAAACACTTTTGTGCTGTGCAACAACGTCCAGGTATATGGTGGATTCGCAGGAATTGAAACAGCCTTATCTGAAAGAGATTGGTTAATCAACCAGGCTAACCTAAGTGGTGATCTTGATCAGGATGATTCCCTGGCACTCAATGCTTATTCAGTGGTGACTTGCTCAGGTAACGATAGTACGTCTCTGCTAGATGGATTTACGATTACTGGAGGAAATGCTGATGTGACAGAATCTTCTATAGTATCACAATATGCAGGCGGAGGAGTGTCGATCATCAACAGTAAGATTTCCATTCAAAATTGCAACGTTAACCGCAACAATGCACGGTACGGAGGAGGAGTAGGAGTATCCGCAGGCTTTCCAAAATTGATTAACTGCAACATCAACAATAACCTTACAACTGGAAATTCCAGAGGTGGAGGGTTAGCCATCTTTGATGGAAGTCACACGATCCTGCGCGAATGTATTATTGAAGAAAATTATGGCGCTTTGGGAGGCGGGATTTACAATATTGATAGCTCCAAATTGACCATCAGCAATTCGTCGTTTAGAAATAATACTTCCAGGCGAGGAGGAGGCATTCATGCTAACTTCACTTCTGTCACTCATCTCAACAATTGTGTTTTCACGAACAACTATGCTGAAGATGAGGGAGGGGCAATTTATAATATTGGTAACTCTGTGGTCCAATTGGACTCATGCAGCTTGAATGATAATCAAGCCGATTTTACTGGTGGTGCTTTATATAATTCAGGCCCATCGGATGCCATCATCTCTAATTGCCGTGTTGAAGGGAATACAGCTTTTATCGGCGGCGGTATTTACAATTTTGCAGGCGGAGTTGTCACCGTCGAAAATTCGATCATATCAGGAAATGAAGCTCAATCTGAGGGTGGCGGATTATATAATTTATATGGATGGACTACGATGACGAATAGTATCATCAGTGGAAATCGATCCAATGGGGATGGAGGTGGATTGATGATTGAGGATTCTTATTGCAAACTTATTAATTGTTCCATTACAGGTAACGCAGCGTTAGAAGATGGTGCGGGTATCTATAATTCTTCGGGATCAGATCCGTATTTGACTAATTGTATCCTTTGGAATAATGCTGCAAATGGCGATGTAAGCCTCATCACAAGTTCCATTTACAACAATATTGGATCGAATGTAAACATGGCTTATTGTCTTGTTCAAAATTCGGGTGGAAGTATAGATTGGGATAATGCTCTTGGCACTGACCTGGGCAATAACCTGGATCAGGATCCACTTTTTATAGCAGATGTTGATTTGCAGACCTTACCAAACAGCACAGGTGATTTTCATTTGCAAGCAGGATCTCCTGTGATTAATGCAGGTACATTAGATACAACCGGGCTCAACCTTCCTCTCCTTGGTCCTGATGGATATCCGCGATTTGTACATGGAAGGATTGATATGGGTGCATTTGAATATCAGGATACAATCTTATTGCCTGAATGTAATATCAGTGGCCCTGATCTTGTCACTTCATATTCTCCCAATGTATATTCAGCTCCTGCAGGTATGATGAGTTATGCTTGGTCAATCAAAGGAAATGCCGCATTCTTTAGTCAAAGCGATCAGCAATCAGTGACCATCATTGCAGGAGCAACCAATTCTTTTCTGGTTACACTAGAAGTAACGGACATGGATTTGAATACTTCCATCTGTGCGATTAATGTCAACATTGAAGTGGATTGCAGCATTTATGATGGCGTCGAAGTGATCTATGTCAATCCCAATGCTACCGGCACAAATGCAGGGACCAGTTGGACAAATGCATTTACCAATTTACAGGATGCTTTAAGCTTAGGTTGCCCCAATATCGAAGAAATCTGGGTGGCTGCCGGAACATACTATCCGACTTTGCTCATCCATGATAGGTTGGCTTCATTCCAGCTTGAGAATGGACTGAAGCTATATGGAGGATTTGAAGGTGATGAAATAACACTAGAAGAAAGAGATTACAACTTCTTTATCACTACACT
>Ga0157380_10001676_pt1 | contig 14632 bp, 9 predicted proteins | sample S35metaG_FD_119757 | JGI IMG/M metagenome (GOLD analysis project Ga0157380, IMG submission 119757) | Switchgrass rhizosphere microbial communities from Kellogg Biological Station, Michigan, USA - S3-5 metaG | ecosystem: Host-associated > Plants > Roots > Rhizosphere > Soil | place: USA: Michigan... | reverse complement strand
GCAGCGGCATGTTCTGCGCGAGCGGTCGAAACACCATCGGACGCGGCGACTCCCACACGAAGTAGTACTTGCCATTCGGCACGACGCCGACGACCTGCACACTTGTCCCATCGATGACGAAGGAGCGGCCGATGGCGCCCTGCTTCGGCCAGAACTGGTTGGCAAGAGTCTGGTTGACGATCGCAACGGGCATCGCATCCGCATCGTCGCGCTCGGTGAACGCGCGCCCCTCCAGGATCGGGATGCTGGCCGCCGCGAAATAGCTCGGGTCCACACGGGTCGCCGCAGTGGTTGGTGGTGGCTCGTCGGACCGTGGTGGCGTACTCTCAAGCCAGACCGAAGCTCCATCGGACACGGTCGCCATGGGAATCCACTGCGCCCATCCGGCGTTCTCAACCCCGGGCAGAGCGAGGATTCGCTGGCGCGCGTTCGTGAAGTACGTCGATCGTTGCTCCGCATCGTAGCCGCTCTCGCTCGGAACGGCCGATGAGACGACGAGATTCCGGGGATCGAAGCCGAGCTCGACCTGCCGAACATGATCGAGGCTGCGAACGAACAGCCCGCCGCTGACGAGCAGCATCAGCGACAGCGCAACCTGCCCCACAACGAGTGCGCTGCGGAAGAACGCCCGTGGTTCACTCGATGCCCCACGCCCTCCCGCCTTGAGCGAGACGTTGAGATCCGAGCGCGCGGCCGTAAAGGCCGGCGCGAGCCCCGACACGAGTCCTGCAACGAGGGTCAGCGCCAATACACCCACCAGCACACGGGGATCGAGGCTGAAGTCCGGCCGCAGAGTGGCGATGGCCGTGCTCGTGGCAAATCCGTGCTCGAAATTCCGCAACGCGATCGCTGCTACCGGCAGCGCAACAACACCGGCAAACAATGCGAGCACGACACTTTCCGTCAGCAGTTGCCTGACCAGCCTGCTGCGCCCCGCACCGAGTGCCGCTCGCAACGACACTTCGCGTTCACGCGATGCCGCCCGAGCCATGAGGAGGCTGGTGACGTTGGCGCTGGTGATGAGCAACAGGAGCACGGCCAGCGCACCGAAGGCGATCCCGGCGATTCGAAAGACAGGTCCGATGTTCGGATTGGGGCGAGCGTGCATCTCGGGCACGACCACGAGTGCCGAGTCTTTGTTGGTCGCTGGATACTCGCGCGCGAGGGCCGCTGTCGTGACTTCCAACGAGGCCCGCCCCTGCGTCAGCGTGACACCAGGGTTCAGACGTCCGAGCACCCATAGCTGATGGTTGTCGCGACGCTGCAGCACCGACTCACCCGCCGGCACGTTCATCACATCGTCGTACATCCAGAGCGGGACGTACGCCGATGGATAGATCAGCGTATGCGCCTTGTCGAACGACTTCGCAGTCACGCCAATGACGGTGAACGGACGGCCAGTCAGGCGGACTGTGCGGCCGACGATGGACGGATCGCCGCCGAACCTGGCCAGCCAGTACTCGTGAGTCAACACGATGACTGCAGCATCGCCACGCGCGCGTCCCTCGTCTGGTTGAATGAGACGCCCGATCGCGGGCTGCACACCAAGCAGCGAGAAGTAATTGTCGGTGACGCCGTACATCGTGATGCGCTCGGTCGTGTTGTCGCTGTTCAAGGCGCCGATCGCCACGGAGTACGCGAGCAGATCCTCGAACGCGGCGTGATCCTTGCGGTAGTCCTGGAGGTCGACGAACGACATGCCGTGCGGGATCTGCACGTGTTTGTCGGGCGCCGTCCCGATCGATACGAGCTCCTCGGGATGGCTGACCGGCATTGCTCGCAGCATGAAGGCGTTCAGTACCGCAAAGATCCCGGTGACTGCCGTCAGGCCAACGGCGAGCGTCAGGATTGCCGCGCCAGTGAAGACAGGGGCGCGGCGCAGTGAACGGAGTGCCTGATAGATGTCGCGCCATGCGTCATCGAGCCAGCGCAATCCGCGACCGTCGCGGTGTGTCTCTTTCATCTGTTCGATGCCTCCAAAGGCGCGGCGTGCCGCCAGGCGCGCCTCTTCGGGCGACAGCCCACGACGTTCGTACTCGCCAGCCAGCAGATCGAGATGCCCGCGGACCTCCTCGTCGAGCGCCGCATCGAGCGACCGTCGTCGGAAGAATGCCGAGGCACGCAGCACAATCGAGCGACGCGTCATGACGACTCCCCGAGCATGCGGCTCATCATCGCCACCGTCTTCGACCAGAGATCGGCTTCGATCGCGAGCTGCTTCCGTCCGGCCCGAGTGATCGAATAGAAGCGGGCGCGTCGGTTGTTCTCGCTCGTTCCCCAGTCGCTGACGATCCAGCCCTTCTGCTCCAGGCGCAGCAAGGCGGGATAGATCGTTCCCTGATTGAGCGCGAGCATCCCTTCCGCCATCTGCTCGATGCGCCGCGCGATACCGTAGCCGTGCTGCGCTCCCATCGTGTCGAGCGTCTTCAGCACCATCAGGTCGAGGGCGCCGTATGGGACTGCCGAGGACGGAGGGCTCATGTCAACTCCCAACTCCCAAATGGCCAACTCCCAAGGGTCGTTCTGTAGTTCATCAACAGGAGCAGAACGCGTGCCATGTAGACGGTCAACAGAAGCAGACAGTTGCTGTTCACGGGTGTCCGGTGCTGGGACGGCTTTGTTCATCGCCGCACGGACCGGCGAACCGGGAACATGAAGAACCACCACGATCCACTAACCACCAACCACCATCCAGCCATGGCACGCCGATTGAGAGATGCGTCGACATGCTCGCGACCCGGCAGTCACGCGTTCTCGTTGCTGACGACCAGCAGGATGTCGTCGCCGCCATCCGCATGTTGCTCCGCGGAGCCGGCCTCGAAGTCGATCCGGCGACGTCGGTACAGGAGGTTCGTCATCGCCTCGACACACAGAACTACGACCTCGTGCTGATGGATCTCAACTACGCACGGGACACGACGTCTGGCCGTGAGGGTCTCGACCTGCTCAAGGAGATTCACGAGCGCGATCGGCTGTTGCCGGTCATCGTCATGACCGGCTGGGGCAGCATTGACACCGCCGTCGAAGCGATGCGCCGCGGCGCCCGCACGTTTGTGCACAAACCGTGGGACAACCACTCGTTGACCGAGACGGTGTGCCGCGAAATCGAAGAGGGACACGCGCAGCGTCAGTCAGACAGGCTTGCGGCGACCGAACACGCCGACGCGCAGGCGATTCAGCGCGCGCTCCTCCCGGCTGTTCTTCCGGCGATGTCTGGCGTGGGTCTCGCCGCGCGCTGGCAGCCAGCGCTCGCATTTGGAGGCGACTGCTACGACGCGATGCGAGTATCGGAAAGCCACCTGGCAATCTCGATCGCCGACGTCTGCGGCAAGGGTCTGCCGGCTGCCCTGCTGATGTCGAACCTGCTTGCCTCGCTGCGTGCCTTTGGCGCGTCCTCGCGCGCGGCGCGCGATGTCGTCACCAGCGTGAATCGGGCGCTCTGCAGGCAGAAGGATCTTCGTAGGTTCGTGACCTTGTTCTACGCGGTCTATGACTCGACGACTCGTGTGCTCACTTACACGAACGCCGGACATAATCCTCCGCTCGTTCTGCGCCACAACGGATCGTGCGAGCGCCTCGCGACTGGCGGGACCGTCACCGGGATCTTCGACGAGAGCACGTACGAAGAAGGCAGAGTCATGCTGGCCCCCGGCGATCGTCTCGTGCTCTTCACCGACGGCATCACCGAAGCGCGATCCATCGCCGGCGATGAGTTCGATGACAGCGGGCTGATGCGAACCCTCGAGCGCTGCCGCCATCTGGGTGCGCAGTCGATGGTCGACGCAATTTTCGAGGACGTCGGCACATTCGCCGGCGGCAGCCTCCAGGACGATGCCACCGCAGTCGTGGCGGCGATCGTATGAGTGCAAAAGCGAACAGCCCGTCCCACAAGCGGACAGAAGCCGAGCTGGGGAGCCTTCGATTTCCGGTTCAACCCCCCATGTACAAAGTACTTAACTCCAGGGCAACGGTGGCATACGCTTTGACCGTCGAAGCTTTGACATTTGCCTTTTGACCTTTGACCTTCGATGCCTGATATCGTCCGCGACCCCGCCATTCTCAAGCGCAAGAAGCTTCGGCATGCGCTCTACGCCGCCGTCGGCGTACTGATCGTCGTCGCCGTTTCGATCGCCCTGGCCCGAATGGAGCCTGCGGCGCCAACGGTCGAACGGGCAACCGTCCTCATGGACAGCGTCAAGCGTGGCTCGATCATCCGGCAGCACCGCGGACTTGGAACACTGGTGCCGGAAGACACGCGTTGGCTACCCTCGAGAACAAATGGTCGTGTCGATCGAATTCTGCTGCGGCCCGGCGCGCAGGTTGGGCCGGAGACGGTTATCCTCGAATTGAGCAACCCGGACGTCGAGCAGGAAGCACTCAACGCGCGTCTTGCGCTGCACTCGGCGGAAGCGGCACTCGAGAACCTCAAGGTGCAGCTCGAAAACGATCTGCTGACACAGGAATCGCAGACCGCGGCGATCCAGGCCGAATTCGAGCAGGCGCGGATGCAGGCGGAGGCGGACGAGGCTCTCGCCAAAGAGCAGCTGATTTCAGAGATCACCCGCCGCAAGTCTCAACTCACCGCTGAAACCTTGAAAAAGCGCTCCGCATTCGAAGCGCAGCGGCTGGCGTCCGCAAAGCAGTCGCTCGAGGGCAGACTGCGCGTGCAGCAGGCGGCGGTCGATCAGGCGCGAGCGGTGTCCAATCTCCAACAGAGCCGCCTCGAGTCGCTCAAAGTGAAGCCTGGCTTCACCGGCGTTTTGCAGCTCGTGCCGGTTGAAGTCGGCCAGCAGGTGGCGGTCGGACAGAATCTCGCGCGGGTCGCGGACCCAAGCCGCCTCAAGGCGGAGCTGAAGATCGCAGAAACCCAGGCGAAAGACATCGAAATCGGCCAGTCCGCCGAGATCGACACCCGCAGCGGCGTCATGCAAGGCAGGGTCAGCAGAAAAGATCCGGCGGCAGCGAACGGAACGGTCACCATTGACGTCTCATTGACGGGCGAACTTCTCAGGGGTGCCGTGCCGGACTTGAGCGTGGACGGGACCGTCCAGCTCGAACGTCTGGACAACATCCTCTACGTGGGCCGGCCGTCGCTCGGACAGGACGACAGCACCGTGGGCCTGTTCAAGCTGACCAACGCCTCCGGCGATGCGTCACGAGTACAGGTGGCCCTGGGAAAGAGCTCGGTGAATGCGATCCAGGTGAAGTCGGGACTGAACGAGGGTGACACCGTCGTTCTCTCGGATATGTCGGCCTGGGACGCGTATGACAGGGTGCGACTGCGTTAACAGTAGGAAGTAGGCAGTAGGCAGTTCACAGTTGAGAGACGACAAGGATCATCATGAATGAGCCGCTGATCAAGCTGGAAAGCGTCCGCAAGGTCTTCTACACGGACGAGGTCGAAACGCACGCACTCGACAACATCAATATCGAGATCGCCAAGGGTGAGTACGTGTCGATTGCCGGTCCTTCCGGCTGCGGCAAGTCGACGCTGCTTTCAATCCTCGGGCTGCTCGACACGCCGACGGAAGGAAGCTACGTCCTCAACAACCGCCCGGCGACGGCTCTCTCGCTCTCGGAGCGGGCGCGGGTCCGCAACCGCGAGGTCGGGTTCATCTTTCAGAGCTTCAATCTGATCGGCGACCTCACCGTGTACGAGAACGTCGAGTTGCCACTCACCTATCGCGGCATGCGTGCGGCCGAACGCAAACAGCGCGTGACTGCCGCGCTCGAACGCGTTGGCATGGCACACCGCGCGAAGCATCTCCCGAGCCAGTTGTCCGGCGGTCAGCAGCAGCGTGTCGCCGTTGCTCGAGCGGTCTGCGGTGAGCCTTCGATCCTGCTCGCAGACGAGCCGACGGGAAACCTCGACTCGAAGAACGGTGAAGCCGTGATGGATCTGCTCAAGGAACTGCATCTGGCCGGCGCCACCATCTGCATGGTGACACACGACGCTCGCTACGCGTCGCACGCTGAGCGGACCATCCACCTCTTCGACGGTCGCGTCGTCGAGGAATCGATGGCGACTGCCACGCATTAGTGATTTCGGGATCTTTGATTTTCGATTCGTTGGTGATTGTTGATTGAGGATTGATGATTGGAGGCTGCCTCCGATCAGCGTCAGTCCCAATCGACAATCCCAATCGAAAATCCCCAATCCCCAATCCCCAACGAATCAATAATCCCCAATCACAGATCAACAATCCCCCCTCCGGGCACCAACGTCCCGCAAGCGGACGAAGCAGCTATCCTTAGGCCTGAATTCAGCCGAATTGTGCGGCACGCCGCTTGAACAGCGGTCAGTCACACCATGGTCCCAGGACTGATTCAGGATCTGAAGCACAGCGCCCGGATGTTGCTCAAGAACCCGGGTTTCGCCTTCGTGGCGATGGTCTCGATCGCCGTCGGCGTCGGCGCCAATGCCGCGATGTTCAGCATGGCGGATGCGCTCGTGCTTCGGCCGCTTCCGGTGCCCCAGCCCGGAGGCATCGTGAAGGTCTCCGCGGTACCGTCCGAACAGGGCCTTCGAAACCCGGCGATGTCGTACCGCGACTACGTCGATGTGCGCGACGGGGCTCGCAGCTTTTCGGCACTCGCGGCGTATCAGCTCGCTGCCGCCGCGTTCTCGACCTCACCAACCGAGCTGGCGCAGCGCAAGGTGGGTCTCGCCGCCAGCGAGAACCTGCTCGAGGCCGCAGGCATGACGCCCGGACTGGGCCGCTGGTTCCGCGCGGACGAGAACCAGGTGGCTGGACGGAATTCGGTGGTCGTTCTGGCACACGACACATGGCGGGAGCAGTTCGACGCCGATCCCGACGTGATCAATCGGCGTGTCCGGCTTTCAGGCATTGACTTCACGGTGATCGGAGTCGCGCCGGAAGGCTTCAGCGGGCTCGACGCCTATATCCGTCCCGCCTTCTATGTGCCACTGGCGGTGGCCCCCGCGCTCAGTCCGAACACCTCGTCAGGTGCGCTCGACCAGCGCGACTTCCGGTGGTTGACAGTCAAGGGTCGCCTGAGTCCAGGCGCGACGCTGGCGCAAGCGCGCCAGGAGGTCGCGACGATCGCCGCTGCACTCGAGAAGGAATACCCCGCAAGCAATCGCGGCCTCGGGCTCACCGTTCAGACCGAGCTTCAGTCGCGAACCACAGATAGCGCGGACACGCTGCTCGTGACGGTACTGATGACGCTCTCTGTCGCAGTGCTGCTGGTGGCGTGCGCCAACGTCACCGGTCTGCTTGCGAGCCGCGCACCCGAGCGTGCGCGCGAGCTCGCGATGCGGCTCGCGATGGGTGCACGTCGATCACGCGTGATGCGTCAGCTGCTCACCGAAAGCCTGCTGCTCTCACTCGGTGGCGGGCTGCTCGGGATCTGCGTCGCGTACGGCGGCGTCCTGCTCTTCCGGCAGATCGAAATCCCCACGGACCTCCCGGCTGCGATCACGTTTGAGCTCGATCAACGCGTGCTCGCCGTCGGCTTCGTCGTTGCGATCGCCAGCGCGCTCCTCTCGAGTCTATTGCCGGCATGGCGAGCCACACGCGGCGACCTCGCCTCGACGCTCAAGGACGCGTCGGGCTCGATGCCACGCCGCTCCCGCTTGTGGACTCGGCACGGCCTCGTCTGCGGACAGGTGGCGCTGTCGCTGGTGCTCGTCACGGTCTCTCTCTGGTTGTATCGAGGCACCCGATTGCTGTTCGCAAACGGACCCGGCTACCGCACGGACCATCTCCTGATGATGAACCTCGACCCCGCACTCGCCCGCTACAGTGACGCGCAGTCTCGTGAGTTCTTCCGTCTCCTCGAGGAGCGGACGCTCGCGCTGCCCGGCGTAGTTGCCGTCGGACTCACGTCAGACGTTCCGCTCGGCACTGGCCAGCGCGACATCGTTTCCGTCGCACCCGAGGGCTATCGATTCCCACCGGGCAGCACCAGCATCACCGTACAGGGTGCTCGCGTTGACGAGGGCTACTTCGCCGCGATGGGAATCGCGATCGTCTCGGGCCAGCCATTCGCATCGACGGACACAGCGGACACGCCACACGTCGCCGTCGTGAACACGACGTTCGCGAATCGCTACTGGCCGGGACAGAGCGCGATCGGCAAGCGCATCCGCATCACCGATCGGGACGGCGGGTGGGCAGAGATCGTCGGCATCGCTTCGACCATTCGCTACAACTGGGTCGCGGAGGGACCCACTGAGTTCGTCTACCTGCATCGGTTGCAGGAGCCGACGCGTCTGTCGCAAAGCACATTGCTCGTCCAATTCGACGGGGATCCCAGCGCCGTCGCACTCCCCGTTCGGGACGTCGTTCGCGGAATCGACGCCAGCGTGCCGATCTTCAGCGTGCGGACGATGGAGGACTTCTATCGGGCGCGCGCGATTACGGTGTCGAATGTGATCGTGGGAACCGTCGCCGGCATGGGATCGATGGGGCTGCTGCTTGCGCTGGTCGGTCTCTATGCGCTCGTGGCGCACGCCGTCAATCAACGGACGCGCGAGATCGGGATTCGCATGGCGGTTGGCGCGCGACCGGGCAATGTGCTGCGGATGGTGATGCGCCACGGCCTGCTGCTCTCGATTGGTGGCATCATGCTCGGAATGACCGGGGCAGCGGCGATGAATGGCCTGCTGCGTGCGGCGTTCCCCGTCAGTAGCGGCGTGAACCCCTGGCTTTTCCTGTTCGTAGTACCGGCAGTGCTCGCTGTGACGCTCGTTGCGGCGCTCATCCCGGCGCAACGCGCCGCGCGCATCGACCCGCTGATCGCCCTCAGACAGGATTGAACATGGCCATTCGTATCCTCGTACTGCTTCTTCTGTCCGCCGTTGCCGCTCACGCGCAAGGCGCAGCGGATCCATCGGGACACTGGGAAGGTGGAATCGACACGCCGGAAGGATCGATCGCCGTCGTCGTGGATCTAGCGAAGAACAACAACGGTCAACTCGCCGGAACCATCGGCGTACCTCCTCAGAACCTGAAAGGCTTTCCGCTCGTGATCGAGTCGGCAGAGGGCCGAGCTCTCACGTTTCGATTCAAAGGTGCGCCTGGCAATCGGGTCTTTCAGGGCGTGCTGGCGGACGACGGCGCCTCGATGAGCGGCGATTTCATCCAGAGCGGCTTCACCATGCATTTCGCGTTGTCCCGCAAGGGCGCGGCGCAAATCGATCCGCCGATCAGGAGCGCGCCGATCACGAAGGCGTTCGAGGGGCCATGGAGTGCTACGCTCGAAGGCGCCAATCAGAACGGCACCAAGCGGCAGGTCATCCTGATGCTCTCGAACGAGCCTGATGGGTCATCGACGGGTACGGTCGTCAACCCCGGCGACGGACTCGAAGTACCGATCACGTCGATTAAGCAGGACGCATCCACGATCACACTCGACCTCAAGGCTGTGGGCGGCTCCTACTCTGGCAAGGTCAACGCTGAAGGAACCGAGATCGTGGGCACGTTCATTCAGGGAACGGCGGTGCTCCCGCTCACGTTCCGGCGTTCTTCGGGGAACACACAGTGACACGGCGTCTGCTGACGCTGGCCGCGCTGATCGCACTTGCTGTCCTCGAAACCTCGGGGACCGTGCGTGGACAGTCGGCAGCGGCGAGCTGGCTGCAGTGGGGTGGACCGAACCGAAACTTCATGTCGGACTCGAAGGGCCTGGCATCGAGCTGGCCCGCCGGTGGCCCCAGGAAACTCTGGAGCCGTACGCTCGGCGAAGGCCATTCATCGATCGTCGTGGAGAACAGCCGGCTCTACACGCTGTACCGCCAGATCACGAAGTCGCCCCAGGGGGCGACACACGTAGAAGCCATCGCGGCCTTTGACGCGGCCACCGGCAAGACAATCTGGGAGTTCAGGTACGCCGCTCCGAGCGCCGGCATCGATTTCAGCCAGGGCTACGGTCCGCACTCCACACCGCTCATCGTTGGCAATCTTGTGTATGCCACGAGCTCGCGGAGTGAGCTGTTCGCGATCGACAAGGCCACCGGCAAGCAGATCTGGGCGCACGACTTGATCAAGGAGTTCCGCGCCGTTCCCGCCGGGCGCGGTTATACATGCAGCCCCATCTTCCACAACGGGCTCGTGATCGTGACGATGGGCGGCCCCGACCAGGCGGTGGCGGCCTTCGACGCTCAGACCGGCAAGCTCGCATGGAAGGCGGGCTACTTCGTGTGGGCACCTGCCTCGCCGATCGTGATCGACGTCGACGGTCAGCGGCAGCTGGTCGTGTTCGGTGGCAATCAGATCACCGGCATGGACCCGGCGAGCGGCCGTGAGCTGTGGAGCCACCCGCACAAGACCGACTGGGGCCTGAACATCAGCACGCCGGTGTGGTCGGCGACCGACCGGCTGCTCTTCCTGTCCTCGGCCTACGGCACCGGCAGTCGCGCGCTCGAACTCCGTCAGGCGGGCGGCAAGACCACGGCGACCGAAAAATGGGCGAGCAATCGCATGCGCGTGCATATCGGCACGGTGATCCGGCTGGGTGACTACGCGTACGGATCGAGCGGCGACTTCGGCCCCGCGTTCATCTCCGCCATCGACATGAGGACCGGCATGATCGCCTGGCAGGATCGCAGCTTTGCCCGCGCGCAACTGTTGTATGCGGACGGCAAGATGGTCGTGCTCGATGAGGACGGCACGCTCGGCCTCGCAACTGTGTCGCCGCAGGGGCTCAAGGTTCTCGCTCGCGCCAACGTACTGACCCATCTCGCATGGACACCGCCCACGCTCGCAGGGACCTCTCTCTACGTGCGCGATCGCCAGACGATGTCAGCATTCGATCTCGGAGGTACGTAGAGGCAGGTCTTCAGACCTGCCTGGCGACACCTAGGATCCGGCTTTAGCCGGGCGAGGAGGCTGTCTCGTGTTTCAGGACTTCCGGTACGCGTTGCGTTCTCTTGCGAGCAGGCCGTTGATGACGACCGTCGCGGTGCTGTCGCTGGCACTCGGGATCGGCGTCAACACCGCCATCTTCTCCGTCTTCGAACGGATGCTCCTGCGACGCCTGCGGGTGCCCGCAGCCGACGAGATCGTCAACGTCATCTCACCCGGTCCCAAGCCCGGGTCCAGATCGACGAGCGACAGCGGCCGCGTCGAAGCGGTGTTCAGCTATCCGTTGTTTCGCGATCTCGAGCGGCTCGAGGTCGGTAGCCTGCGGCTCGCAGGGCATCGTGACTTCAGCGCGAACCTCGCGTTCAAGGGGCAGACATCAGAGGCCGAAGGGCTACTCGTCTCGGGCAACTACTTCTCTGCGCTTGGCGTGACACCAGCGCTTGGCCGCGTACTGGGACCCGAAGATGATCGCGTTCCCGGCGCCCATGCGGTCGTGGTGCTGAGCCACCACTACTGGACGACTCGCTTCGGCGCAGACCCCGGGGTCGTTGGCGAGACACTCGTGGTCAACGGCGAGCCGATGACGATCGTTGGCGTCGCGCAACGAGACTTTGCCGGGACAACCATGATGGACCGGCCGCAGGTCTTCGTGCCGCTGATGATGGCGCAGCAGGCGTTCCGGGATCCCAACCGGGACGCGATGAACGCACGCAACAACCACTGGCTGTACATCTTCGCGCGTCTCCAATCGGGCGTGACGCGCGAACAGACCCAGGCGCTGCTCACAGTGCCATTCACCTCGCTGATTCGCGACGTGGAGTTTCCGGCTCTTCGCAGCGGCATGGGCGATCGCGACCGCAAAGAGTTCCTGCAGCGACAGCTCCTGCTGGAGGACGGAAGCCGCGGTCGCAATGCTGGTCGGGGCGAAGCACAAACGATCATCATCCTGATGTTTGCCATCACCGGCTTCGTGCTCGCGATCGCCTGCGCCAACGTGGCGAACCTGCTGCTCGCACGAGTCGCCGATCGCACGACGGAGATCTCCGTTCGACTCTCCATTGGCGCCTCGACCGCCAGGCTATTGAGACTTCTGCTCGTCGAGGCGGGTGTCCTCGGCGTACTTGGGAGCGCCGGCGCACTTGCCGTCTCGCGCATGACGTTGGACGGCCTGGTCGCCATGATGCCGGCCGAGGACGGAGCCTCGTTCGCGTTCGAGATCAATACGAGCGTGCTGCTCTTCACGCTCGCGCTCGGCCTCGGCACCGCCGTCCTGTTCGGTCTGTTCCCGGCACTGCATGGCGTCCGCACGGGGATCGCTGCGGGCATCCACGCGCAATCCGCGCGCACATCGGGCTCGCGAAGCGCCAGGCGTTTTCGATCCTCGCTCGCCACGGCGCAGATCGCCCTCGCCACTGCCTTGCTCGCTATGGCAGGCCTCTTCGTTGTCAGCCTCGTCAACCTCGCGCGCGCTGAGCTCGGTATCGAGCGCGAAGGGCTCGTCACGTTCCGGCTGTCGCCGTATCTCAACGGCTACTCGCCGGAACGCGCGCTGGCGCTGTTCGAACAGGTCGAGAACGAGTTGCGCGCAATCCCCGGAGTTGTCGCCGCGACCTCGTCCACGATGTCGGTCCTCGCCAGTGACAGTTGGAACAACAACGTGACGGTGGAAGGCTTCAATGCCGGACCGGACGACAACATGACTGTCTCCGTCACACGAACGAGCCTGGAGTACTTCCGCACACTCGGGATCCCGATGCTGGCCGGCCGCGAGTTCACACTCGCCGACGGACCGCAGGCACCGAAGGTGGCGATCGTCAATGAGGCCTTCGCGCGAAAGTTCAACCTCGGCTCTCAAGTAATCGGAAAACGATTGGCAATGGGCTCCGGTGGGAACCGGCCGCTCGACATCGAGATTGTTGCCCTGGTACGTGACGCGAAGTACAGCGAGGTACGGGAACCCGCGCCCGCGCAGCTCGTGATGCCGTATCGACAAGACAGGGTGGGACCACTGACGTTCTACGCACGGACGTCGAGCGCTGACACACGGGCGCTCGTCGGCGCGATTCCCCCGCTCGTTGCACGGCTCGATGCCAACCTTCCGATCGCCAATCTCCGGACGATGGACGATCAGATCTGGGATAACACGGCCCGCGATCGCGTGCTGAGCACGCTATCGTCGTCGTTCGCGGCGCTGGCGACCCTGCTGGCCGCTATCGGTCTCTATGCGGTGCTCGCATACGGAGTGACGCAGCGGCTTCGCGAGTTCGGCATTCGCATCGCGCTTGGCGCCACGAGCATAGACGTTCGCTGGCTGGTGCTGCGTCATGTCGTTCGCATGGCGGCGATCGGAGGCGTGATCGGCGCCGGACTCGCGCTCGGCCTCGGCCGGCTGGGTCGCGCGATGCTGATCGGCGTGGATGGCTACGACGCAGGAGTCATCGGCGGCGCGGCCCTCCTCGTGGTTCTTGTCGCGCTTCTCGCCGGCGCGCTTCCCGCCCGCCGCGCGAGCGCCGTCAACCCGATTGAGGCGCTACGCGCGGATTAGCGTGAACGACAGTCTGTCTGCTCGCGTCAGGGAACTCTAGAGCACGCCTGCCTTGAACTTGAACCCTGACTGCGCGTCGCCTTCACGATAGAGCTTGTGACACGCGCCGCACGTGGCGCCGCCGAACTCCTTGCCCGCCGCCTGCGCCGCCATCTGATCGACCGTCGCTGCACCAAGGAGCTTGTCGAGCGCGTCGAGCCGCGTGAGGCCGTCCTTCACGATGCCGACCGCGTCGTCCTTCTTCTTCTCCGACCAGAACCCTTGCAAGGCCATGTAGTTCGTCCGCAAGGTCGCCACCTGTGTCCTGGCGTCGGCGAACGCGCCCGACCCGATCGCCTTGTTCATCGCACCGGCCGCCTGGGCGTTGGCCTTCATCATTTGCGCGTAGTCTTCTGGACCCGCAATCTTCCCTTGCGCGATCACCGCAGCCCCGAGAACCGCCACCAACGCCGACGCACACAGAAGGAATCGCCGCATCACATCCTCCTTTGGTTTCAGTGCCGCCCGGAGAGAGGGCCGGATGCTATCGCACGAGCACCAGCGATTCAACGAGCCCATCGCGGCTGGACAGCACTTGTTCGGCCACTGTGCGGCGTCGAACACCGACGTCCCACCGCCGGACACCCAACGCTAACTCGCCGCGACAAGCTGCTGTTTTCCGAACAATCCGATAGTGTTTCTCATCGGAACTGGCACAGAGCTTGAGCTAGCATTCGGGACTCAGCGCGAGAGTGATGTTTCGACACGCCGTCCGAACGCTCGTCAAGAACCGTGGCGCGACCGTCGTCGTGGTATTCACGCTCGCCGTCGCCATCGCGGCGACGACCGTGATCTACAGCGCGATGGATCTGGTCTGGGGATTCATTCCGATCGTCAATCGGGATCGCCTGGCGTACATCACGTCGACTGACACACGCATCGTTCAGGCCGAAGGCCGCACGAACAGCGTGGTCTTTCGCAGCCGCGTGTCGATGCCGGACCTCGCCGACTGGTCTGCCCGATCGTCGAGCTTCGAGCACCTGGCCGCTTTCGAGATGGGCTCAGTCACGCTCACGGGCGTCGACGTTCCGATGCGCGTCGAGTCGGTCAGCGTGACGTGGAATCTCATCGACGTCTGGGGCTTTACCCCGATTCTCGGCCGGCCGTTTCAAGCGCAAGACGCGCGCGCAGGGGCCACGCCTGTCGCTCTGCTGACGTCTCGATTCTGGCAGCGCCAGTTTTCGTCACGCCAGACAGCCATTGGAACCAGCGTGATGCT
>Ga0157380_10001675_pt1 | contig 14632 bp, 12 predicted proteins | sample S35metaG_FD_119757 | JGI IMG/M metagenome (GOLD analysis project Ga0157380, IMG submission 119757) | Switchgrass rhizosphere microbial communities from Kellogg Biological Station, Michigan, USA - S3-5 metaG | ecosystem: Host-associated > Plants > Roots > Rhizosphere > Soil | place: USA... | reverse complement strand
CTGCCAGTTCCTTCAGGGTCGCACCGCTTGCGAAATAGAGCGGGTCCACGTTCGGCGGCTTCGGATTCCATCTCTCGCGCACCACGCCATCGGAATCGAAGATGGCCCAGATCGGCCCACCGCCATTCAACTTGTTCGGATCACCGTTGTACGCCATCGCGGCGGCGATGAAGTTGTAACTCCCATCGAGCTCGTTCCAGAACCGCTTGCCGGTCTGGTTCACCATGATGACGTCTTGCCAGTTCGCCACGGTCAGGCCTGTGGCGCGGGCGAGATGGAAGATCGGGCTGTCGGTCTCGATGACCAGCTGACCATAGCCCCACTGACACCCGATGTGCACCGTCTTGGTGATCGCAGCACCGCTCTCGGATGTCTGCAAGGCCGTGGCCCACAGCGAGGCCCCGATCGCCATGGCCAACACCTCGGCGTCGCCGCTCTGACGCGCGTAGGGAGCGCAAGCCTGCTGATATTCCTCGGTGAGCCGCGGATCGAACGTGCGCCGGAAGTTCACGTTGCCGCAATTTCCACCGGTGCCGACGTAGACGCCCTTCCTCGCTCGAACATTGACGTCCTTGCCCTGGGAACGCGCGGTGACTCCGAGCACACGCCCGGACAAAGGGTTCTCCCGAATGATCTTCGTCATCGAGTGTTTGAGCAGGATCTGCACGCCTGCTTTGCGCGCGCTCTCCTCGAGCCTTCGCACGAGCCCAGATCCGTTCCGGCCGCGATGGGGCGCCACAAGCTGGCTGGGGATGTGCCACTCCACCGTCTGGTACGTCCGGCCGGAGTTCGTCGACGCTCCGCTGCCGGTTTCTTCACGACCGGTGAACTGCACCCCGTGGGCCAGCAGGAACTCGAACGTTGCGGCGTTTTCGTCCGCGAACTTACGGACGATGTCGCGGTCGCTGTAGCGGGACGCCGGGTGATCGTGCCGCGTCCAGTCCGCGAAGATCATGTCGGCGGAGTCCACCGTGCCGTATTTCTTCTGAAGGCTGTGGCCGCCGCCAAGCTGAATGCTTCCTCCGCTCATGATGCCGCGGCCGCCGATGTCGAAGTTCTCTTCGATCACGATCACGGAGGCGCCGGTATCGCTGGCGGCACAGGCACACGCGAGCCCCGAGACCCCTGCACCAACCACCACGACATCCGCCGTCCGATCCCATTTGATGTCGGCAGCCTCTGCCTCAGTCGGGTGCAAACCAACGGCGGCCGCGGCGGCAATACCTGCCGTGCCGTTGGCAACTGTCGTCTTGAGGAAGCGTCTCCGGCTGACGGGATTCGGCCCTTGGGGATTACTGCTCATGGCCTTCTCCTTGATGGTGATGACGGCTGGCCGTCTCAAGGCTTTTGCGCGAACACGATCGCCTTCGCGGTCTCGGAAGTTAACTCCTGATTTCCTGCCGGAATCTCGTTGGACTGAAGAATGAAAGCCAGGATGTCCATGTAGGTCTTGTCGCCGAGAGTATTCGCATTTCCCGGTGGCATCGTATCCCGTATCGCCTCGAAACGATCCTGCAGAGTCTTTCCGTTCCACTTGGCCCGGATGGCGGGCCCGGTGAGATCAACGGCCTCTGGATCAGTGGCGTGAAGATCGCTTCCATGACAGGCCGAGCAACTCGCCTGGTAGGCGTCGTCTCCCCGCTTGGCCTGCTCCGCAGTAAACACGCCGCTCCAGACCGCTGGCCTGGATGCGTTTTGAGCGTCTGCCGCCAGAGCCGCCAACAACCACAGCACTGCGAGAGCGGCCAAGGGCTTGTTCATGCCAGCGTCTCCGCACAACGCGTCGATGGTCGCTCGCCGGAATCACGGGCCTGGCGTCGTGCACGCGCATCTTACATCCGCACCATGCCCTTCGACTCGACCGATCGGCGAACTCGCTCCAACGTTCCTGGACACCTCATGGTGAGCGAACAGGCGTATGCTACCGGCTTGATTTTCCGATCGCTCCGTCCACTCCGGTACTTCAGACTGAAGGAGAACAGGCCATGGAGCACATCATCAGCAGGTTGCTTGAGGAGTACGAACACGGAAACGTGACCCGCCGTCAGCTCATTCGGACACTGGCAGGCGCGGCGACGGCAACATCAATCGTCAAGACAGCGGAGGCCGCCGCCCCGGCGAACGCCATCTCGATCAACCACGTGTCGATGCAGGTTGCCGATTACACGAAGACGCGCGATTTCTATGCGGGCCTGTTGGGCATGAAGATTTCAGACGATGACGGAAAGACACAGTGCCGGTTGACGTTCGATGACAACGTCCTCATTCCACGCAACGCGAGCAGCCGGCCCGGCGGCAAGGTCGGTGTCGATCACATCGCATATACCCTGGCCAACTGGGACACCGACAAGGCGGTCAAGCCCGCGGTCGAAGCCGAGCTGAAGCGTCGCGGATTGAACATTCGAGTGACAGAAGGCAGCTTCCACGTCCAGGATCCGGACGGCTTCGAGGTCCAGGTGGGTGGAAAGAAACAATAACGAGCCAGCGTCTCGACGTTACTGTTCAACCTTCTCGTAGATCGCCGTATTGTTCACCGTCAACGCGGACGACACTTCGCGCTTGAAGCTGATGGTCATCGTTCTTCCGGATTCGTCGATGACGCGCCTCGCCGTGCCGTAGACGCGGCCGGCGTGCGACAGCACGGCTTCGGCCATGCGGGAGGTGATCCGCTTCATCAGGATGTGGTCGTAGTCCTCCGTGCCCATGACGGGATACTCGCGATCGTACTCGGCGACGTATTCGATGCGCTCCGAGCGCCCGTCGCGGAATCGACGCTGAATCGTGCCCTCGATGCCGTTGGGCCCACGGCTGTAGGTGCGCGTCTCGCTGATTGGCCCGGGGCCAGGTGAATACTTCGACCTGGCCACGTTGAGCTGCCACGTTCCGATGATGTAGTCCTCGGATGGGGTTGGAACTTGCGCTGCGTGAAGGGAGAACGGAGTCGCGATGCCCCCGGCCAAGACGGCTGCGAGGAAAATGCTGGTCAATCGCATGGCTGCCTCCTGATGCTCGAGGACCAACGATTGGATCGGCTCTTCATACGCCTTCAGGCGCGGTACAGTCAAGTGACGCTGCCGAGGTCAGTTCAGAGCAGTACGGCCTCGCCTCTCGCACGCGATCGTGAACTGGATCGCGACGTCGCGCTGGAGGTAGCCGCCGCGGTTCGCACTCGATCAAGGCCGTCTGGCCCGATTTGCACGAGACGCCCGCCTGCTCGAGCGGCCATGGTCAGCGAGGCGCGACGACTCCCATCCACCACAGCGGCTTGCGGGCGGATGCGATGTCGTAGCGCTGCACGAAGGAGAGCGTTCCATTGCTCGCAACGCGGAAGACCGCGAGATTGGCGGGCACCAGCTTCATCGACTCGCCCTCGCGGATGGACACCGAATTCTGGTTGCCGACGACGAGCAGGCGCCCGGAGGGGTCGAGCGCGAAAGTCCGCGGCGTGAAGCCGTGTGTGTCGATATTCTGAATGAGCGAGGGCTCACCGGTCGCCTCGTTGATCCTGAAGACAGCGATCTCATTGCGCCCGTTCATCGGCGTGCCCCGGTTGCCGACATAGACGAAGCGCCCACTGGGATGCACGTGGACCGTGCTGGCCGTCTGCCCGGGCCTGACACCACCTCCGTCAGACAGCGTGCTGACACTGAACGCCGGTGTCGGCTCGAGGCCTTCGTCGCTCCTCCGATACACCTGGAGCCGGTTCTGCGCCTCGATTGTCAGGAACACCCACGGACGCGTCGGGTGGAAGTCGAGATGGCGAGAGCGAAAGCCGAGGCCGTTTTGCGGCGCGATGGAGATCTCGTCCGACAGCGTGACGGCGTTGTAGCGGAAGACCTTCAGAGCGCCAGGGTCCTCGCGGGAGGATGCGGTCGGTTCGTTGCCGCGCGTGACGACGACGACCGCCCGATTCGAGGGGAGGACCCGAACCTGATGCGCGTAGACACCGGCATCCAGCGAGGCGCGCTGCGGCACCTCTGCACCCACACTACCGTCGGCGTTAATCGCGTGAACGGACACACCACTCGGATCGTTGTACGCCACGAGCAGATAGCGTCCGGGTCCATCGCCAGTGATGTGGATGGGACGTGAGCGCAGCGACGCAGGCTGACCTTGCTGACGAAGTGCACCGCGGGCGTCGACGCCAAAGACCGTGATGCCGTGCTGGTCTCCTCGCGGTTCGACGCCCGAGCCGGTGTAGCTGGAGCCACCGTTGCTCCAGGCGACGTAGAGGAAAGCACCGCCTGGGGAGGCCCACGCCTCCTGGACGAAGCCGGGAAGCATCAGGGACGACAGCCGAGTGAGCGTTGCGCGCTCCACGTCGACCTCGAACGTGATCAGCTCCTCGCCCATGCCGGCGTACAGCGCAACGCTCGTCGGTCTGTCGGCGGGGCGCTGGGCGGACACCGCCACAAGACACATCGAGACAATCGTCGTTCCGATGCCGAGCCGGGCCAGATGTGTTGACATGACCGAAATGCCCCGGATAGTAACGCCGTGAGCTCGCCGAAATCGGGCCGGCGAGTCGCGCCCTCAGGATCAGTCCCACCGATGCCCTGAGGGCGATCTGAACTCGCGCGTTCGCGCGCTAGAGGAGCGCGTCTTTGGCGGCCTTGACCGGGCGCGCCTTGAGCACCTTCCGCGCTGGCTTTGCCTTGAAGATTGTCGGCTCCTTCGTGAAAGGGTTGATGCCCTTCCGTGCTTTCGTCGCCGGTTTCTTGATGACGACGAACTTCGCGAACCCGGGGACAACGAACGCTCCAGTACGCTTCAACTCCTTGTAGCCCAACTCGGCCAGTGTCTCCAGCACGCCCTTCACGTCGCGCTTGCTCACCGCGGTGTGCTTATCTGCAATCTTCTGAATCAGCTCGGACTTCGACATCTGTGTAGCCACCAGCACTCTCCTCTCGGCGCAAACGCGCCGCCTCATGTGAATCTTTCAACGCTTCAGCGTACGCGAAATCATAAGCCACCTTGCGGTAAATCCTGCTCTCTTACATCGAGGCTCACTCCTCCATCGAGGCGGATCACCGCGACTTCCGGGTAGGATACCGACGTGAATTCACGCATCGACATGCGTGACAGGAGGTGTGCCGTGCGCCGGTTGCTCTCGGTCTTGACCGTAGGAATACTGATGGTTCCCTTCATCTTGACGGCACGCGCCCAGGCGCCCGCGGCGCCGGCATTTGCAAGCAAGATGCTCGTCAACAACGACCGGGTGCAGATTCAGCGGCTGTCTGTGCCGGCGGGCTTTCGGGAGGCGCTGCAGGTCGCCCCGAACGACCAGATCGCGATCCAGGTCACGCCGGGCGATCTGGAAGTGGTGATTAGCGGCCAGAAGACGGCTGGTCGCATCGAGCCGGGGACGACGTTCTACGTGCCGAAGAACGCGCCGCATCAATTCCTGAACATGGGCAAGACGCCGTATGACGTCGTCGTCGTGATGCTCAAGTAGCGGTGCCACATGATCCGCCGGACCTCGGCCCTCAGACGGCGACCGACTCCATGATGAACGTCGACAACCCAACATCAATGACGCGATCCATTCGGAACCCTGCGGTTCGCAGCATGTCCGAATACTCTTTCTGGGTCCGCTCTTTTCCTTCTAAGAGCGTCAACATCGTGATGTCGAGCATCTTGGTCCAACTAGGCTTCGAGTCTTCGGGAACGATGCACTCAATCAGCAACAGCCTGGAACCTGCCGCGGCGGCCTTTCGAATAGCGGCAAGGATCTGCGCGGCTTGCTGATCATTCCAATCGTGAATGACCTGCATGATGAGATAGCAATCGGCGGACGGTAGCGCATCAGTGAAGAAGTTTCCCGGGTGCATCCGCAGGCGTTCGGACTCCATGCCCGCAGCCTGGGCCACCGAGGTGACATGGGGCTGATCGAACAAGATGCCACGAGCCAGTGGAGCCGCCTGGAGTACGGCGGACAGCAAATGCCCACGCCCGCCCCCAATATCCGCGACAACCTTGCATCCCGAAAAATCGTAGGACTTCACGACGCCGGCGATTTGTCCGAAGGCCTTCCCCATCATCGCCTCATCGAACAGACGTGAAGCCGCTGGATTCTCGCTGAGATATTTCCAATATCCTCCAGGTACGGCTTTCTCCTGCGGCGACCGCCCCGTCCGCAGGGCATCCTCGAAGAACTCGAATCCGCGCCAGTACACGGACAGGCCAATCATCCGAACAAACGATCGCATCGACTGCGGATGATCCGATCGCAACAGGAGCGACGTCGGCGAATGCGCCCACTTTCCATCGCGAGCCTCGAAGATGCCTTCCGCCGACAGCACACGCAGCGTGCGCGCGAGCGCCTCCGCGTGTGTTCCTGTGTCGTGCGCGAGTTCATCCGCACTGCGCGGCGAATCTCCCAACGCATCAGCGACACCAATCTCCGCCACGGAGTGAAGGCATCGCGGCACCCCATGGCTCATCGAAATTCGCAACAGATCGTCGGCAGGATTGTTCATATAGTGCACAGACTATATATGTGAAAACCGAAAGCGAAGCCTTTTCAAACGAACGTCTCGAGAGAGGCGTGAACGCCGACGCCTTGTTACTCGTGGCGCTCGCCAGATTGCCGTCGCTCATAATGTACGGGCCGCGAGAATGAACAGTCTTGCGCGCTGGCGATGACCGCGAGTGTCAATTGTTCGAAAGAGGGATGTGCAGGTGAAGAGAATCGGGTTCCTGTCGTTCGGGCACTGGACGCCGTCGCCACAATCGCAGGTGCGCACGGCGTCAGACGCGCTGCTTCAGTCGATCGATCTGGCCGTGGCCGCCGAGGAGTTAGGCGCCGACGGGGCGTACTTCCGCGTGCATCACTTCGCCCGGCAGCTCGGCTCACCATTTCCACTTCTCGCGGCCGTCGGCGCGCGCACTAAGAAGATCGAGATCGGCACGGCCGTAATCGACATGCGCTACGAGAACCCGTTGTACATGGTCGAAGATGCGGGTGCGGCGGACATCATCGCCGGCGGCCGACTGCAACTGGGCATCAGCCGCGGGTCACCGGAGCAGGTGATCGACGGCTGGCGATATTTCGGCTACGCGCCCGCCGAGGGCGAGACGCACGCCGACATGGCGCGCCGTCACTCCGAGGTCTTCCTCGAGGTGCTCCAGGGTAAAGGGTTCGCGCAACCCAACCCGCGGCCGATGTTCCCCAACCCGCCAGGGTTGCTGCGCGTCGAGCCACATTCCGAAGGGCTGCGCGAAAGGATCTGGTGGGGCTCCAGCTCGAACGCCACATCCAAGTGGGCCGCGAAACTGGGAATGCACCTTCAGAGCTCGACGCTCAAAGACGATGAGAGCGGTGAGCCGCTGCACGTGCAGCAGCGCAAACAGATCGAAGCCTACCGGGAGGCATGGAAGGAAGCCGGGCACCAGCGCGAGCCGCGTGTCTCGGTGAGCCGCAGCATCTTCGCGCTCGTCAACGATCTCGACCGGGCCTACTTCGGCGGCGACGCTCGCAGCCAGGACCAGATCGGCTACATCGACGCGAACACGCGCGCCATCTTCGGCCGCTCGTACGCCGGCGAGCCCGACGCGTTGGTCAAACAACTCGCTGCAGACGAAGCCATCGCGGCCGCCGACACCCTGCTGCTCACTGTCCCGAACCAACTAGGCGTGGACTACAACGCTCACGCCATCGAGAGCATCCTCAAGTTTGTCGCCCCGGAGCTCGGTTGGCGCTAGCGCGCGACACGGCACGAGGGTATCCTCGCACTATGAGACTGGCGATCGCATTCGCGTTGACTGTGTTTGCCGCAAGCGTTGCAGCGCAGGAGGCACGTCCCTCAGATGTCAGCTCCAGCAGTTGGGATCCGGCAGCGGCCGCCGCGTATCTCGATGCGCGGATGGACTTGTGGTTCGCCAACGGCACCAAGCTCAAGACCGGAGACTCGCAAACGGCATGCGTATCCTGCCACGCGGGGCTGGCCTACGCGCTCTCACGCCCGGTGCTGCGACGCGTCATGCACGCCGACACCCCCTCGGCACAGGAAGCCAAGCTCATTGAGGACACGACGCGCCGCGTCGAGACGTACAGCACTCATCAGGTGCTCTATGACTTCAACGAGCGCCGGCAGATCGAGTCGCGCGGAACCGAAGCCGTGCTGAATGCCGTCATCCTCACGAGCGCCGACGCCGCGAGGAATCTGCGCGAGCCGGGCGCAGCGACGAAGAAGGCGCTTGCGCGGTTGTGGGAAACACAGCGCGCCGATGGCCGGTGGGACTGGCTCGAGTTCGGCCTCGAGCCGTGGGAAACAACGGAAGCCGCGTACCATGGCGCAACGTTTGCGGCGTTCGCTGTGGGCACGTCGCCGGCCCAGCACGACGCGATCGCATCAGCCGGCATCGAGCGTCTCCGGACGTATCTCTCCACCAACTATCAGGCGCAGCACCTCTACAACCGCACGTGGGCGCTACTTGCCTCTACACGCCTGAAGCGCGTGGTCAGCGACCCACAACGCGATGCCCTGATCGAGGAACTCGTGCGGGCGCAGCGCGCCGACGGTGGATGGTCGCTCGAGTCGATGGGCGGATGGAAGTGGAGCAAGACCGCGCCGCCCGTGAAGTCGCCCGGCGATCTCGATACGTCTCTCCTGACCCAGTCGGACGGGTACGCTACCGGTCTCGTCGTCTACACGTTGAGGCAAGCGGGTGTTGCACCGAGTGACGCTGCGCTCCGCAAGGGCATTCGATGGCTGGAGACGAACCAGCGCGCGATGCCTGTGCCCGACGTTCCCGGCCGCGGGTGGCACGCGCACTCGCTCAACTACGACCGCGAGCATGGCGGCGAGAAGGGCGAGCCGTGGCGGCGGTTGTTCATGTCCGACACCGCAACGGCATTCGCCATCCTGGCGCTCGCTGATGGCGAGTGAGACACGGTGTCCTTCAAACAGGGGGCCTTCTAGACGAAGTGGATTTCAGGCGCCATCGGGATAGCAGTGTTGCGGCCTTCGCATCCGTGGGCGTCACGGCGCCGACACTGTAGTCAGAGCGCCGCGACAAGCGTCGGAGCACTAGACTGGCGTCACGACAACTCGCTCGCAATGGAGTGTGACAGCCTGCGCGGCCTGCTCCGCGGAGCGAAATTGCGCCGCCGATCAATCCATGAGCAAAGTCTTCATCAGCTACCGACACGCAAGTCCGGACGCGGACCTCGCCGCCGCACTCGACGCGTCATTGCGAGCGCACGGGCTGGCCACCTTTCTCGACAACCGGATGGCAATCGGCACTGAGTGGGCCAGGGAAATCGACCGACAGCTGCGAAGTTCCCAGTTCTTCGTTGTCCTTCTGTCGGAGGAGTCGATTCGCAGCGCGATGATGCGCCAGGAGATCGAACTCGCGTATCGGCTGATGCAGTCGGGCACGGTCCGTATCCTGCCAGTGCGGGTAGGGTTGCTGGCCGAGCTGCCGTACGATTTGGCCGCGTACCTCAACCCGATTCAACACGCCATCTGGCAACCAAACGCCACGCCCGATCAGCTCGTACAAGACATTGTGGCGGCCATACAGCGTGACGGGCCGCAGGCACATGGGCACCCCGAAGACCGGGCCCTTACGAACAACCTGCAGGGTCCGCCCCGAGCATCAGGAGGCAACGCCGGCGGGCCGCTCCCGGCGGCCGACCCGCGTCTCGAAACCGGGACAGTGCGTTCCGACTCCCCGTTCTACGTGAGGCGCGAGGCCGACGACGACGTCGAACGGGCAATGCTCACAGCAGGGTCAACGATCATCGTGAAAGGGCCGCGTCAGGTGGGCAAGAGTTCCCTTGTCGCGCGGGCCTTGAAACAGGCAAACGAGCGTGGACAGCGCGGAGTGTACGTCGACTTTCAGCTCGTGGACGAGAAGCACCTGCGCTCGCTCGGCGACGTGTTCTGGTATCTGGCCGGCAGAATGAGCCGGGCGCTGAGTACGCAGCTGCGCCCGGCCGATGTCTGGAACCGTGAGGACGACAGCATCGGTGAGAAGGAAGGTATTACCGAGTTCATCCGCGAGGCCGTACTTGCCGATGCACAGGTCTCAACCATTCTTGTCGTTGACGAAGTCGATCGGCTGTTTAACCGCGACTATCGCGACGACTTCTTCGCCACCGTCCGCGGGTGGCACAACTATCGGGCGATCGACGACCGTTGGATCGGTCTCAACCTGCTGCTCGCACATGCTATCGATCCCGCGCTGTGGATCGGCGATCTGAACCAGTCCCCGTTCAACGTCGGAGAGCGGGTGCGACTGCGGGACTTCACGTCGCCGAACGTGCGCGACCTGAACGCCAGACACGGTTCGCCGCTGAAAACTGAGGGCGAGATTGAGTCGTTGATGAATCTGGTCGGCGGCCATCCGTATCTCGTGCGTCATGCTCTCTACGTCACGAGCGCCGGCAGATCGACACTGGGGGAGTTAATCCGAATCGCTGCTGACGAGCAGGGGCCATTTGGCGATCACCTCCGCAGCCGGTTGTGGTCGCTCCGCAACAACGAGCGGTTGCGGCGCGCTATCGCCGGTGTGATTCGTGATGGTACGTGCGCCGACGAACACGACTTCCAGGCGCTCGTGGCTGGCGGGTTTATCCGCGGCGACAGCAGAGACCACGTCGATATGCGCTGCGAGTTGTACCGGCATTACTTCTCGAAACACATATGAGCCAGGGCCCACGAGCGCCGTTTTACGTCGTCGGCGGAACGATGACCCCTGGAAGCCCCAGTTACATCCCGCGTGCCGCCGACAACGACCTGTACGAAGCGGTTCTCGCCGGCGAATATTGCTACGTGCTCACCGCGCGTCAGATGGGCAAGTCCAGCCTCATGGCGCGGGCCGTTCACCGGCTGCGTGCGATTGGTGTCGACTCCGCCGTGGTGGACCTCACGCAAATTGGCGGCGCAAAGAGCGGCATCACACCCGAACAGTGGTATTACGGGATGGCGCACGCTATTGCCAAGCAGCTACAACCACACCTCGACTCCAGGTCCTGGTGGCGCGACCACGACGAGCTGCATCCGCCGCAGCGACTGGCGGAACTGCTAACCGAACTGGTGCACGAGGCAGCAGATCGGCGCTTCGTGATTTTCGTTGACGAGATCGACGCGACCATCGATCTGCCGTTTTCGAATGAGTTCTTCGCAGCCGTACGCGCCTTCTACAACAGGCGCGGGCTCGATCCGGCGTTCGCCAGGATGACCTTCGTGCTGCTTGGTGTCTCGACGCCGCAGGACCTGATTCAGGATCCGCTGCAAACTCCATTCAACATCGGACGATCGATCGAGCTGACCGACTTCACGCCGGAGGAGGCTTTACCTCTGGCAGAAGGCATGGGCCAATTTGGTGACCGCGCACGGAAGCTTCTGCAACGTGTACTTCATTGGACCGACGGACAACCCTACCTCACTCAGGCGCTGTGCCAGCGAGTGAGACATGCAACCACGAAAGACGATGGCTTGCCGCCTGAGCACGTCGACAAGCTGGTGGACGAGACATACTTCGCGGAAGCCGCGGCTCGTGACGATCAGCACCTGAAGTTCATCGGCGCACGACTGACGGTCCATAAGGAGCCCCCCCAGCTCCTCGATACATATCGACGAATCGCAGCTGGCGAACCCGTGATGCATGACCTCACATCACGGCTGCACGCCGTGCTAAGCCTGACAGGAGTGGTGAAGACCGGGACACATGGCCGGCTCGAGGTGCGCAATCGTATTTACGCCAGCGTGTTCACGAGCGACTGGGCGAAGCAGCAGCTAAACCAGCGCCGCGGTCCGATCGATCGGCTCGCAGACACGATCGCTGGCCGTTACAGGATTGACGGCAAGATTGGCGAGGGTGGGATGTCGACGGTGTTCATCGCCACCGATTTGAACTCGGGCACACCGATTGTCCTCAAACGCATACGTCCAGACATGGAGGCAAGGGCTCGGGTGCTGCGGGAGGCGAGCGTTTTGAGCAGCCTGCGGCATCCCAATATCGTACGGGTGTACGAATATATCGAGCAGGCCGAGGATGGCTACCTTGTTGTCGAATACCTGCCTGGTGGCAGCCTTGGCGATCGACTTGCCCGCGACGGTTGCGTTCCGGAGCAACAGGCCTGCACGTGGTGTCGTGACGCCCTTCGCGCCGTCAACTACGCGCACGAAAACGGCATCGTTCATCGGGATCTGAAACCGTCGAATCTGATGCTCGACGGGATGGGCACTGTCAAGGTCACCGACTTTGGCGTCGCCCGAATCTTCGGCGACGAGCGCATCACAAGGTCTGGCGAACAAGTGGGGACGGTGAAATACATGAGCCCGGAGCAGATTGTGTCGCCAGAAACGGTTTATCACTCGACCGATGTGTACTCGATGGGCGTCGTCCTCTACGAACTTCTGACGGGTCGGCTGCCCATCGAAGGTGATACCCCGTTCGCCCTGCAAGCCGGGATCGTCCGCGAGCGGCCGACGCCGCTCCGCACCGTCGACCCGCATATCTCAGCTAATTTGGAGCGCATCGTCCTGCGTGCGCTCGAGAAGCAACCAAAGCAGCGTTATGCAGGCGCTGGCGAGTTCGCTCTCGCGCTCGACGACTACATGAGTTCGGGGACAGGAGGCGCTGCTTCAGGACTGCCTCACAGGATGTCGGTTGTGATGCGGCGAATCCTTTCCGAAAGGCTGTTCAAGCGGTTCGTCAAGTAATTGCGTGGTTGGCGCCCACCTCCTAGTTTCTGCTTCCAGGCAGATCAGCGGTTCCTACCTCGCCTGACGATTCGCGGCGACATCGTCCAGGCGCGCGGCGCGCAGGATGTTCTCGAGGCCGCGATTGCCCTCGTGACACGCGTATTCGTACATCGGCCCTTGCGGTTCCAGATCGAGAACGGCGGTCCATGGGCGCTCGAATGTGTGAGGGTCGTCGATCGTGACCTCGTAGCGCATCGCATCGGCTGCAGTACGCGTATAGCGCTCGATCAAGTGAAGCGTCTCACCCGATCCGCGGTAGTTGGTCGCGGGATGGAAGTTGGTAACGTCCACGACCAGCGTCGTTCCCTCCCATCGCGCGCGCGAGTCGCCCATGTAGTTGCGAATCGCAGGGCTGATATGCGGACGGAGATCGAGCGGGATGACGCGCGTGTCGTGCATCATCTCGTGCGTGATCGTCACGATGCCCGGTGCCTGCAGGATCTGGACGTTGTTGTTATAGCCGGTAGGAAACATCACGCCTGGCAGGCCGACGGTGATGCAGCGATCCCACAGACTGCGATCGGTCCACGAGTCCGACGGACCGCGGCCCTTTCGTGCCTCGGCCGCTGCCGCCGCGCGCTGACGGGCCTCGGCAGTCAGCGACGGAAGGCGTCCATCGGGTGGATCGATGATGAGCGAGCTGCGCCGCGACCGCGCCGCCAGGTTCTCGTACCAGTGCGATGGCCCCGCGCCTACGACACCCCCGTCAGCGATGGCTGCAATCAGCTTCGCGCGCGACTTCAGCGCGTCCTCCAGATCCGCGCCTTCGAGCATGACTTTGTCTCGCACTTCGACGGGGCGCTCGAGCGGCACTGAAAAGTTGTTGTCGCTGGTCCACACGCCTTCGAGATCCGGATCGCCCCATTCCGTGCGCGGGTGCGACCACGCGCCGGCATCAGACGCGGCGCGCTGCCGCGCGAAACCCAGACCTCCGATCGACAACGTGAGAGCCACCAGCAGGACCCTGACCATCGCCTTATGGTACGGTCATCCCCGTATCGCCGTTCATGACGCATTCAGGTAGGGGGTCTATGCGCTCGCTCGTCTTCGCCGGCTGTTTGTCCTGCGTGCTCGCGGCCGTCACGCTTTCGACGATGGCGCAGTCGCGCGAGGATGAAGCTGCTGCAGCGCGGCCGCATACGACATGGAGCGCCTATCTGGGCAGCGCCGATTCGGCGCAGTTCACGGCGCTCGATCAGATCACGCCGGTCAACGTCTCGCGGCTGCAGGTGGCGTGGCGCTTTCCCGCCGGGCGACGGACGTTCCTCTTCAACCCGCTCGTTGCCGACGGCCTCGTGTACGTCCTGGCTGGCGCGAACGATCTCGTGGCGCTCGACGCCGCCACGGGCACGCAGGCATGGAGCCGTCCGCATCCGGGTGCCGTCGGCACGCGCGGCCTCAACTACTGGCGCAGCACCGATGGGCGCGACCGGCGGTTGCTCTACATCGCCGGTGGTTTTCTCACGGCCGTCGACGCCCGCACCGGGCAGCCGGTGCCAAGCTTCGGCCAGGACGGCCGCATCGATCTCCGCGTTGGCCTGGCCTCCACGGGACGCTCGATTGAGGGACTGAATCCGCTGCAAACGAGCAATCCGGGACGTGTCTTCGAGGACCTCATCATCATCAGCCTGCCGGCGCAGTCGTCTGGCTACGACTCGAACCCCGGAGATCTCCACGCGTACGACATTCGCACTGGCGCACTGCGATGGGTGTTCAAGTCGTTTCCCGCCGACGGCGAGCCTGGCGCCGACACATGGCCGGCGGGCGCACGCGCCACGCACGGCGGCGTGCACAACTGGAGCGAGTTGACGATCGACGAGGCGCGAGGGATCGCATTCGTGCCGTTCGGCACCGGGCGGTTCGACTTCTATGGTGGCGATCGGCCGGGGCAGAACCTGTTCGCCAACAGCCTG
>Ga0157380_10001674_pt1 | contig 14634 bp, 9 predicted proteins | sample S35metaG_FD_119757 | JGI IMG/M metagenome (GOLD analysis project Ga0157380, IMG submission 119757) | Switchgrass rhizosphere microbial communities from Kellogg Biological Station, Michigan, USA - S3-5 metaG | ecosystem: Host-associated > Plants > Roots > Rhizosphere > Soil | place: USA: Michigan... | reverse complement strand
GCGCGATGTCGGAAGTGATCGCGCAGCAGCCGCCCGCGGCGAGCGCCGACTACGGCACGCTCAAGGCGTCGATCGCGGCGATCGAGAAGGGCACCAACCTCACCGAGGTGCTCACCCAGCTCATGAACGAGGTCCAGCTCCACGCCGAGCGCTCGGCGATGTTCATCGTCAAGAACAACGCGGCCGTCGGCTGGAACGCGCGCGGCTTCGATCACGGCGAGGCGGTCAAGGCCGTGACCATCCCGCTCACGGGCGACACCGTCTTCCGACTCGTGCACGGCACGCGTAACGCGACGCGCGGACACGCGAGCCAGTCGCCCGGCACGGCGCAGGCGCTCGCGCGGCTCGGCGGCGGCGCGCAGGGCATGATGGCAGTGCCGCTGATCCTGCGCGACAAGGTCGCGGCGATCCTCTACTGCGACTCGACGCAGGACGACGTTCCCACCGCGACGGCCGACCTGGTCGAGATCCTGGTCGCCTTCGCCGCGAAGGTGATCGACGTGCTGAGCGGCGCGGCCAAGGCTGCGGGCATTCCCGGAGGCACGAGCCCGGGAATGCGACCGGTCGCGCCCGCCGAGCCGGCGGCAGACTCCCCCGCCTCGGGCATCTCCGGTTCGGGAATCTCCTCGGGGATCCGCTCGGGCGGAACGGGAACGATGCGGCCGGTTGCCGCGCCTCCGCCGCGCCCGGCTCCGCCTCCTGTACCGGCGCCCTCGCTCGCCCCGCCGCCCTCCGCGCCGCCGCTGCGCCCCTCGACCTCGCCGCCGCTGCGGCCGGCAGCCTTCACGCCTCCTCCGCCTCCGGTCGCGCCCGCGCCGACGCGGTCCGCCCTGTCGGCGGAAGACCAGAAGGCGCACGAGGACGCGAAGCGCTTCGCGCGGCTCGTGGTGAGCGAGATCAAGCTCTACAACGAGGCCAAGGTCACCGAGGGCCGCAAGACCAAGGACATCTACGAGCGCTTGAAGGAAGACATCGAGCGCGGACGGCAGATGTACATCGATCGCGTGCCCGCCCCGGTGCGCGACGCAGCCGACTACTTCCAGGACGAGCTCGTGCGGATCCTGGCGGGCGGCGACGCCGGGGCGCTCGGATCCCACTGAGGCTCCTCTCGCCTTGGGCGCGCCTCTCGCACTCCTGCTGCTGATCGTCGAGCCCTCGGTCGCTGCGTCGACCTGGCGGATGGCGGCCGAGCCGCGGGACGCGGCGGAGCAGGCGGTGCGGGAGGCCGTCAGCAGCCCCGACCCGATCGGCGCGCTGAGCGGCGTCGCGCAGAAGTTCGCGGGCACGCCCAGCGCCGGACTCGCCCGCCTCGGCGCGGGGCTGCGGCTGCTCGACGCCGGCCGTCCGCAGGACGCGCTCGCGCAGCTCCAGGGCGCGGACGTCGACAAGATGCTGTTGCACGACCAGGCGCTCATCGCCTCGTCGCGCGCGCTCGAGGCGCTGAACCGCTTCGGCGACGCGGCGCGCGCGGCGGTCGCGGCCGCGGACGATCCGGGCGGCGAGGCGGCGTGCCAGGCGCTGCCCGAGGCCGCGCGGCTCTTCGCGCGCGCCGGCGACAAGGACCAGTCCCTCGCCGCGCTCGAGCGCGCGTTCAAGAGCTGTCCGCAGCTCGCGCCCGAGACGCTGCTCACGCTCGGCAACGAACGGCTCGCGCGCGGCGATCGCGCCGGCGCCGCGGCCGCCTTCGAAGCGGTCGACCGCGCCTACCCGCTCGAGCCCGAGGCCCAGTCCGCGCGCGCGCGGCTGCCCGCGCTCGCCGACGTGCTCCCGCCCCGCTCCGCCGACGAGCGCGCCCGGGCCCTGCTCGAGCGCGGCGGCAAGCTGCTCGACGCCGGACGCACGACCGAAGCGCTCGCCGTCCTGCGCACGGTCCCGCTCGGCTCGCTGACCGCGGACGACGCCGATCTCGCGCGCGTCCGTCTCGGCCGCGTCCTGCTCGCGCGCGGGCGCCGCAGCGAGGGCCGCGCGCTGCTGCAGAAGATCGAGGCGGGATCACCGCACGCCGCCGAGGCCGCCTACCGGCTGGCGGCCGACAGCGCGCGGCGCACCGGGACGTCCGAGGCCTACATCCCCGTCGCGGACCGCTTCCGCGGCACGCCCTGGGGCGAGGAAGCGCTGCTCGCGCTCGCGAACCATTTCCAGAAGGACGCCCTCGACGACTCCGCGGCGCCCTGGTGGCGGCGCCTGCTCGCCGAGTACCCGGACGGGCGCTACGCCGAGCGCGCCGCGTGGCGCGCGGGCTGGAGCGACTACAGCGCGGGCCGCTTCCAGGCCGCGGCCGACACCTTCGAGCCGACCGCGCGCCGGCGCCCGCCCGGAAGCGCCACGGCGGGCCTGCTCTACTGGTCTGGACGCGCGCGGCTCGCGCTCGGCGAGACCGACCGGGCGCGCGCGCTCTTCGTGGAGACGATCCAGCGCTACAAGCACGCCTACCACGGCGTGCGCGCGCAGGACGCGCTCGCCCGCCTCGGCGGCAGCGTTGCGCCGCCGGTCGCGGCCGACAGCGCTCCGCCGCCGCAGCTGCTGCTGCCCGAGCCGCGCGGCAGCCGCGCCCGGCTGCTGCTGCTGATCGACCGGCTCGACGAGGCGGCCGACGCGCTGCGCCTGCTGCCGGAGGTCCCCCGCGTCACCGCCGCGCTCGGCTGGGTCGAGTGGCGGCGCGGCCGCTTCCGGCCCGGCATCGTCGCCATGAAGCGCGCCTACCCGCAGTGGGTCGGCGAAGCGGGCGACCGCCTGCCGCGCGAGGTGTGGCAGGTGCTCTACCCGATCCGCTACGAGCCCGAGCTCACGGCCGCCGCCCGCGAGGACGGCCTCGACCCCGCGCTCGTCGCCGCGCTGATCCTGCAGGAGTCGAGCTTCGACGCGGACGCGCTCAGCCGCGTCGGCGCGCGCGGGCTGATGCAGGTGATGCCCGCGACCGGGCGCCGGATCGCGCGCGCCAAGGGCGTGCGCTACAAGCGCGCCGCGCTCAACGACCCGATGACCAGCCTCGACTTCGGCACCCACTACCTGCGGCAGATGAGCGAGCGCTTCACGGGCGCGGTCGAGCAGGTGCTGGCGGCCTACAACGCGGGCCCGCACCGCGTCGACGCCTGGACCGCGATGCGCGGCCAGCAGACGCCCGACGAGTTCATCGAGACGATCCCGTTCAGCGAGACGCGCAACTACGTGATGGTCGTGCTCGCGAACCGCGAGCAATACCGGCGCCTCTACGGCCTCGCGCGGAGCGCGCCGCCTCCCGCCGTCGAAGGCGCGCGGCCGTGAGCTTTCGCATGTCCGACTTCCGCTCCCAGATCGACCCGAAGGCGCTCGAGCGCAAGCCGGGGACGCGCGTGGACGGCCGCGGCCACTCCGAGCTGCGGCCGGTGAAGCTCACGACCGGCTACCTGAAGCACGCCGAGGGCTCCTGCCTCGTCGAGTTCGGCGACACGCGCGTGATCTGCGCGGTCAGCTTCGAGGACAAGGTGCCGCCGTTCCTGAAGGGCAAGGGCGAGGGCTGGGTGACCGCCGAGTACGGGATGCTGCCGCGCGCCACCAATACGCGCATGCCGCGCGAGGTCGCGAAGGGCGGGCCCTCGGGCCGCACCCACGAGATCCAGCGGCTGATCGGCCGCTCGCTGCGCGCGGTGGTCGACATGAAGGCGCTCGGCGAGCGCACGGTGTGGGTCGACTGCGACGTGCTCCAGGCCGACGGCGGCACGCGTTGCGCCTCGATCACCGGAGCCTTCGTCGCGCTCGTCGAGGGCCTGCGTCACAAGCGCCGTCCCGGCGGGCCCGCCGAGCTGCCGGTCACCGACTACGTGGCCGCCGTCTCGGTCGGCAAGGTCGGCGACGCGATCCTGCTCGACCTCAACTACGAGGAGGACTCCACGGCCCACGTCGACATGAACATCGTCAAGACGGGCCGCGGCCGCTTCGTCGAGGTCCAGGGCACCGCCGAGGGACGGCCGTTCAGCGAAGAGGAGCTCGCCGCCCTGATGGCGTCGGCCGGCGAGGGGATCCGCGAGCTGGTGGCGCTGCAGAAGCAGGCGCTCTCCGGCTTCGAGCCCAAGGCCGGCTAGCCGGCCCGCCGCGGCAGATCCGGAAACTAGTCCTTCGTCGCCCGGTAGTACACGGCGAAGCTGATCCACGCGAGCAGCGCCGACGCGAAGAACGCCGCGCCGGGCAGCTGCACGGGCGCGTCCGCTGCCGAGAAGCGGCCGAAGAGCTGCGTCATCAGCGGCGGCCCGACGATCGAGCTCAGCGAGAACAGGCCGGCGACCGCGCCCTGCAGCTCGCCCTGCGCGCTCTTCTCGACCCGGTGCGACATGAGCGCGTTGGTGGACGGCATCACGAGCGCGCCCAGGAACCAGGTGACGAGCCAGGCGAACATCATCCAGGACGCCGTGGCGATTCCGTAGCCGAGGTAGCCGACGCTCGCGACCGCGATCCCCGCGAGCGCCGTGCGGCGCTCGCCGAGCCGCGGCACCAGGACGCGCATCAGCGTCGCCTGGCTCACCGCCATCACGACTCCCGCCGCCGCGAGCGACGCGCCGATCATCATCTCCGACCAGCCGAAGCGGAACTTCGTGTAGAAGGTCCAGGTCGCGGGCATCACCTGGTGCGCGACCATCCAGAGGAAGAGCGCCCCGAGCAGCCCGAGCACCACCGGGTGCTTGCGCATCTGCAGCAGCGTCCCGAGCGGGTTGGCGCGCCGCCAGTCGAACGGACGCCGCGCCTCGAGCGGCAGCGACTCGGGCAGCACGAACGTGCCGTAGAGCAGGTTCACGAGGCTGAGCGCCGCGGCGGCGAAGAACGGCGTGCGCGTGCCGAACGTGCCGAGGAAGCCGCCCAGCGCGGGCCCCAGGATGAAGCCGACGCCGAAGGCCGCGCTGATCAGCCCGAAGTTCTGCGCGCGCTTCTCGGGCGGGCTGACGTCGGCGACGTAGGCGTAGGCCGGCGTGAAGGACGCCCCGGCCATGCCGGAGATCGCGCGGCCGAGGAACAGCCACGCGAGCGTGGGCGCCAGGCCCATCACGACGTAGTCGACGCCGAGCGCGCCGACCGCGAACAGCAGCACCGGTCGGCGCCCGTGACGGTCGGAGAGGTTGCCGAGCACCGGCGCGCACACGAACTGCATCGCCGCGTAGACGAAGGCGAGCCAGCCGCCGTCGATCGCGGCCTGGCTGACGCTGTCGCCGGTCAGCTCCACGAGCAGACGCGGCAGCACCGGGATGATCAGCCCGAAGCCGACGATGTCGAGCAGCACGGTGACGACGACGAAGACGAGCGCGTGCTTGCCGGCCGGACGGCTCACGCCCGCTCCTGCGCCAGCCCCGCGAGGAAGCTTCGCAGCCGCGCGAAGGCCTTGCCGCGGTGGCTCACGCGGTCCTTTTCGCCGCGCGGCACCTCCCCGAAGGTCGCTGCGTAGGGCGGATAGAAGAAGAGCGGGTCGTAGCCGAAGCCGTTGGGGCCGCGCATCTCCTCGGCGATCCGCCCGACCACGTGCTCCTCGACCTCGAAGAGCACCTCGGCGCCGCGCGCGACCGCCACGGCGCTCGTGAAGCGCGCGCCGCGCTCCGCGGCCGGCACGTGCTCGAGCTTCTCGAGCAGCAGCCGGTTGCGGTCGAGGTCGCTCGCCCCCTCGCCGCCGAAGCGGCTCGAGTAGAGCCCCGGCGCCCCGCCGAGCGCGTCGACCGAGAGCCCCGAGTCGTCGGCGACCGTCAGCAGGCCCGAGCGGCCCGCGTAGGCGAGCGCCTTGATGCGCGCGTTCTCCATGAAGGTCTTGCCGGTCTCCTCGGGGGCGTCCTCGATCCCGATCTCGTGCGGGCCGATCACGCGGAACGGAAGCCCCGCGGCCAGGAGCCGCATCTCCTCGAGCTTGCCGGGGTTCTGGCTCGCCAGCAGCAGGTCCGCCATGCGCGCGGCATGATACGTTACTTGGCGCGCCCTCACGGGCGTTTCGGGGAGTAGCTCAGCCTGGTTAGAGCACCAGCCTTGGGCGCTGGTGGCCGCGGGTTCGAATCCCGCCTCCCCGACCACCGGACGTCCCGTTCCCTGTGACGCTCGCGGAAGTGTCCCTGCGCGCCGCGCCGGCGCCGCGTCGGCGTCCGATCATCCCAGCCATGCGATTCACCGTTCTCTTGCGCGTGGAAGACTCGGGCTCCTGGCCGGTGCTGCTGAAGGGCGACGAGAAGCCGGAGGGAGACGAGCACAGCCGCTTTCGTTTCGTGGCCACGATCGACGACAAGGCCGTGGCCGACCGCGTGGTCGAGCTGGTCCAGGCGCGCTGCCTGCAGGAGAGCCTGCACGCGGCGTGCGAGGACGCGGGCCTCGAGGACGCGATGGCCGGAGCGGCCTACTGAAACCGTCGACAGGCGACGGCCTGAAGAGCGAACATGCTCCCTCGGAAGGAGCAGGCCATGAACCCTCGACTCCTGGTGGCCCTTGCCGTCGTCGGTGCGTGCTTCGGAGCGCTCTCCCCCGCGGGACGCGCCGGCGAGCCCGCTTCCGACTGGCCTCAATGGCGCGGGCCGGAGCGCAACGGCACCTCGCCGGAGAAGGGCCTCCTTCAACAGTGGCCGAAGGAGGGGCCGAAGCTGCTCTGGCAGGCGAGCGATCTCGGCGACGGCTATTCGACGCCGTCGGTCGCCGGTACTCGCCTCTACCTGATCAGCAACCGGGGCATGGAGAACGAGTTCGTGCAGGCCCGCTCGACGCGAGACGGAAAGGTCCTCTGGACGACGCGCGTCGGCAACGTGGGCAATCCCGACCAGGACCCGCCCTACCCGAAGGCCCGCTCGACGCCGACGGTCGACGGTGAGCGCCTCTACGCGCTCGGCTCGGACGGCGACCTCGTGTGCCTCGAGGCTCGCGACGGCAAGGTCCGATGGCGCAAGAGCCTCCGCAAGGACTTCGGCGGCCAGCCGCACACGTGGGCGTATGCCGAGTCTCCACTTCTCGATGGCGACGTCCTCGTCGTCACGCCCGGCGGCGCCGAAGCCACGCTGGTGGCGCTCGACAAGACGACCGGCGCGGTCTTGTGGAAATCGGCCGTGCCGGGAGGCGACCCCGCGGGCTACGCGTCGGCGATCGTCTCGCAAGCCGGCGGCCGCAAGCAGTACGTGCAGTTCCTGAGCAAGGGCATCGTCGGCGTCGACGCGAACACCGGCCGGTTCCTCTGGCGCTACGACGCGGTCGTGAAAGGCCCGGCGCAGGCCTTCACGCCGGTCGCGCACGGCGACTACGTGTACGGCGGTGCGCTCAGCATCGGAGGCGGTCTCGTCCGGCTGAAGCCCGAGGGCGACGGGATCGCCGCCGAGCAGGTCTACTTCGAGCGCGGTCTGCCGAGCGGCTTCGGTGGGGCCGTGCTGGTCGGCGACCACCTCTACGGCACGGAGAACGGCGGCAAGTCGCTCGTCGCGGTCGAGTTCATGACCGGAAAGGTGAAGTGGCGGGTCGAGGGCTTCGGAGTGAGCTCGGGCGCCTACGCCGACGGCCACCTGTACCTGCACCGCGACAACGGCGACTGCGTGCTGGTCGAGGCGAGCCCCGAAGCGCCTCGCGAGAAGGGACGCTTCTCGCCGCCGAATCAGCCGCAGAAGAAGCAGGCCGGCTCGCTCAAGGAGAGCGCGTTCTCGTATCCAGTCGTCGCCAACGGCCGGCTCTACCTTCGCGACCTCGATGCGCTCTGGGCCTACGACATCCAGGCCGGCCGCTGACGCAGCCCCTCAACCCCGAGTTGAGGTAGGATCCGAAACGTGAACACCGAGGATGGGGACAACGTGGACGGCCGGGCGACGTACTACTGCCTGCGTTGTCTGCACCCGATCGCGGACGACGCGGAGACGCGCGTCGAGGGGATGAGCCCGCTCGCCTCGCGCGACGAGTGCGTGATCTTCAAGATCTGCTCGGTCTGCAAGAAGGACAAGACGCGGGTGTTCACGGCCCATCCCCCCGCCCCCGACGCCTGAGCGGAGCCCGGCCGCGGCTTTGAAGTCGCCGAAGCGCGTGTTAACGTACTGATTCGTCGAAACGTAGCCTGCGCCTGTAGCTCAGTTGGATAGAGCGGCAGCCTTCTAAGCTGCGGGTCGGGGGTTCGAGTCCCTTCAGGCGCGCCATTCGATCGGTGGTGGCTGTAGCTCAGTTTGGTTAGAGCGCGTGGCTGTGGCCCACGAGGTCGCGGGTTCGAATCCCGTCAGCCACCCCAAACTAGCGGGGGGGCACGGGGGGGTGCTCAAACCCCCCCGAATAGTTCAGTCCAGAGCGTCCGTTGGCCCTGTTGTCCGTTTCCGTTGTCCGTTGTCCGTTGTCCGTTACCCCCCAGACTCGAGATACCGCAGCCACCGCTGCACCACCTCGCGGTTCGGCCCGTTGGCGTCGATGTACGCCTTCGCGTAGCGCTTCAGCCGTTGCTGCTCTTCGAGCTTTCCGCCGCCCTGGGCGTGGCGCGAGAAGCCCTCGAAGAGCAGCGCGAGCGTCGCGAAAAGCGCGCGCGTGTCCTCCGGGTGCGCGTCCACCCAGGCCGACAGCAGAGTGAGCGCCTCGTCCGAGTGGCCCGCCATCGCGTGGGCCATGCCGAGCCGCCGCCGCAGCCCCTCGTCCTGCGGGAACTGCGCGAGGCCCTCGTCGAGGATCGCGAGCGCCTGGTCGGCCTCGTGCACGCGCAGGAGCGCGTCGCCCAGCACGGCGTAGAGCGTCGGACTCCCGGTCTCTCCGATGAGGGCGGTCTGCCAGGCGCCGATCGCCTCGAGGTCCTTGCCGCTGGCCGCATAGCACGCACCCATGTAGACGGCGGCGGGCAGGAAGTCGGAGCGCGCCCGCAGCGCCGACTGCAGCTGCGTCTGCGCGGCGCCGAAGTTTCCCGCCGCGTAGTACGAGACGCCGCGAAGGAACGACACGCGCGGGTCGTCCCTTCCCGAGGCGAGCCGGGACACCATCGCCTCGGGCCGTCCGGCTTTCGCCTCCTCGACCGCGGCCGACACGCCCTCGGGTGCGGGGCCCGGCACGAGCGCGCTCATCCGGCCGAGGAAGTGCGCGAGCAGCTCGGGGCCCAGCAGCTCCGCGCGGTCGTACGGCCGCTGCTCGGCGATCAGGGCGGCGAGCGGCGCGCGCTGCGCCTTGGCGCCGGCGGCCGGCAGCGCGATGTGGAACGGACGCGTCTGGGCGGCGACCGGCGTGCCGTCCGAGGTGACCGTGGCGCGCGCGACGTAGTCGCCCGGCGGCAGCAGCCCGCTCGCGACCGTGACGTGCGCCACGCGCACGCCGTCCTTGTCGGGCTCCCCCGCCTCCGCCGGCACGCGCAGCAAGGCGGCTCCCGTCTCGGTCTCCGCCAGCTCGAGCGCGACCGCGGCATTTGCGGCTTCGCCTCCGGACAGCTCCACGAGCGCCAGCAGACCCGCGACGCCGGCGTCGAGGTCCACGACCGGCCGCGGCGCGCCCGAGCCGGGGGCGGCCAGCACGAGGTCGGAGATCAGCAGCCCGCCGGCCGTCGTCACGGCCGCCTTCGTCTCGTGGTGGACGCTGCCGCGGTGGCCGGCGGCGTCGACGGCAGCGAGCCGCAGCGTGTAGGTCCCCGGGTCCACGACCGCCTCGCTCGCGAACGTGACGGGCTCGCCCTCCGGAGCGCTGAGGCCCTCGACGAGCCGGCTCGCCGCGACCTTGCTCCCGCCCGCGACGAGCGCGTAGCCCACGCTGACCGGCCGGCTCGCGCGCTCGACCTCGGCCGCCAGCAGCACGCGCACCTTCCCCGCCGCGGCCGGACGGGCCCAGCTCGCGACGCGGATCCCGAGGCCGCTCTCGATCAGGGGCGAGCGCAGCGAGGCCGTGATCGACTGCTGCGCGCTCGGCGGCGCCGTCGGGATGCTGAGCACGCCCCGCGCCCGCACCGTCACCCCGTCGCGCCGCACCTTGACCTGCACCTTGTGGCTCTTGCCGTCGCGGTCGGTCGGGGCGGGCTCGAAGCCCACCATGTAGTAGCCCATCAGCTCGTGGGCGATGCGCTGGAACGCCGCGTCCGCCGACCCCACGAGCGGGAGCACGGCGCCGCGCGCGAGACCCGCGAGGTCGTAGAGCGAGCGCGTCTCCATGTCGCGCTCCTCGGGCGTCGCGAGCTGCGTCTTCTCGTAGGCCGGATCGACGCCCGAGCTGTCGAGCAGCAGCACGAACAGAGTGACCTGCGCGTCGGCGGCCGCTTCCGCGAGCGCCCTCACCTCGGCCGCCGACTCCGTCCCGAGCCCTTCCGAGACGAGCACGACGGTCTTCGGCCCCGGGATGCCCTGGAGCGAGGACAGCACGCCCGCCAGGGACGCCTTCGACTGGAGCGAGCGCTCCTTGTAGTTGAGATAGACCTGGCGCGCCTCGACCTCCATCTGCTCGCGGCAGGCGGCGAGCTGCTCCGCGACCAGGTACTGCCCGCACTCGAGGCTCACGAAGCTCGTCCAGCGCATCTGGTCGTTCTGCTTCAGGAGCGCGATCGCCTCGGAGAGCGGCACCTGGTAGCCCGCGCGGTCGGCGCCCCCCACGATGTGCGACAGCGCCTTCTGGACCTCTGCGTGGTCGTCGGTGAACTCGACGTTCGGTCCGGGCCCGGGGATGACCGCGAGGCCCACGCGGTCGGACGGCGGCAGCGTCCCCAGGAAGCGCGAGGCGGACTTCATCGCCAGCCGGCCCGCGCCCTTGCCGATGTTTCCGCGGTCGACGAGCAGCAGCACCAGCCGGCCCGCGGGCGTCGACTCGTTGCTGGTGTAGTGGGCGGCCTGCTTCTTCGGCTGGGGCGGCGGCTCCAGCTCGCGCCCGAGGTACTCGGTCGAGACGACGTTGCGCGGACGGCCGTCCACGACGACCTCGAAGTCCTCGGGCGCGAGGCCGAGGAGCGGCTTGCCCTGCCCGTCGATCACGCTCACGTCGACGGCCACGATGTCGACGCCGACCTCGAACACCGGCGTCTGCGGCGGCTTCGCCTGGGGATCGGCCGGCTCCTGCGCGAACGCGAGGCGCGCCGCCAGGAGAGCGACGAGCGCGAACGGGCGCGGCCGCACGCTCAGCGTCCCGCCAGCGCCCGGTAGCCCTGGCGAGCGCGCACCGCGTAGCTCTTCTTCTGTCCTTCCACCTCGACCCGGATCGTACGCCAGCTGCCGTCGCGCTCGCTCTCGGCCGGCGAGTAGGCCAGCAGGTACTGGCTCGCGATGTCCTCGCCGATCTCCGCGAAGACGCCCAGCTGCTCGATGCGGTCGGTGTAGAAGGTGCGTCCCCCGCTCACGCCGGCGATGCGGTCGAGCACCTGCTTCAGCCGCTGCTCGCGCATGCCCTTGCCCTGCGCGATCACGTAGACGGGCGTGGCGCTCACCTCGATCCGCGCCTGCACGTCCGCGGCCGTCCCGTGGCTCACCATGTCCTCGCCGTCGGTGAAGAGCACGAGCGCCCGCCGGCCGCGGTGGCTCTCGAGCAGGTCGAGCCCCTTGAGGATGGCGTCGTGGAAGGCCGTGCTGCCCCACGCGCGCAAGCGGTCCACGGCCTTGAGCCGCGCCTCCGGCAGCGCCTCGCGCTTCGCCACGGTGAAGACCGCGTCGTTGAACGCCAGCAGCGTCACGTGGTCCACGGGCCGGATCGTGGCGAAGAAGCGCTTGACGGCATCGCGGCACGTCGTCATCGCCGGTCCCATGCTGCCGCTCATGTCCACCGCGACCACCAGCTCGCGCTCGGCGTCGGCGCCGATGAAGTGGCTGATCTCCTGGGGCCGGTCGTTCTCGTAGATCCTGAAGTCCTTCGGCGCGAGGCCCTTCACGAGCCGGTTGCCGTCCGTGACCGTGGCCGGCACCTGCACCACATCCACGGCGACCGAGGGCGCGAACCCTGCCGCCTCCGTGCGCACGCTGTCGACGAGCCGCGAGCCGTCGGCCAGCACCGCGACGGCGCGGATGCTGTGCGCGAGGACGTCCTGGCCCGCGTCCCACTCGCACTCCCAGGGCGGAGCCTGCCGCGTGCAGACCGGATCGCCGTCCGCCGCGAAGGTCAGCCGCAGGATCGCGAGTCCCTCGGGCTGGAGGCGGACGCGCAGCGTCTGCAGGCCGCTGATGTAGCGGCCGGGCGCGGGATCCACGATCGTGAGCGCGGGCGCGGGGCCCGACTGGCCGGCGGACGTGCCGATCGCAGCGAGACCCGACAGGCCGAGCGCCAGCAGCGCCGTCGTCACCGCGTCCTCCCCGGCGCCGGCGCCGGCTGGAGCGGCCCGCGGCCCACGAGCGCCGCCACGGCGTCGTCGAGCCGCTCGGCGGGCTGATCGCGCGCCCAGGCGTCGAGCGCCAGGCGGTCGTCCGGCGCCACGGGTCGCGCCTCCACGAACAGGTCCGGCAGCAGGCGCGAGACGAGCGCGGGGGCGAGGCTCGCGGGCAGGCCGCGCTGCGCCAGGTGCACCGCGGCGCGGACGCCGAGGCCGACGAAGCCTTCGGCGAGCGCGGGCTCCGGCCGCCGCCCCGAGCTCTCGTCGAGCGGACGCGGCGGCGTCAGGCGGAGACGCAGGCCGGCCAGCGTGGCGTCGGACGCGCCCCAGCCGTCCCAGCGACCACCCGCGGGCGCTCCCAGATACGCGAGCTCGCCGAGCGAGAAGAAGCCGGCGAGCGCCGGCTTCTCGTGCTCGAGCAGCCACTCGAGCCCGCGCGCCCGCCACGGGTCGAGGCCCGCGTCGCGCGCGACGGCGGCGAGGTCCGCGCTTCCCGGCGCGAGCGCCTGCGCGCGACGGCGCCCCGCGGCCACCGCCTCGGCGAGCGCCTGCTGGTCCGCGTCGTGCACGTCGAGCGGGCTCGCGAGGCCGGCGAAGACCGACAGCCGCCGGCGCTGCGCGGCGTCGAGCACTGGAGCGCGGTCCGGCATCGCATCGGCGTCGAGGCGGTGCAGCGACAGCCGCGCGAGCGCGGTCTCGAGGCCCAGCAGCGATCCCTGCACGTGCCAGGGCACACCGGGGCCCGACACCTCGCTCGGCAGCGCCCAGGGATTCGGCAGGAAGGCGTGGCGGCGCGCGGGGTCCTCGCCGCGCAGCGCGGGACCGTCCGGCTCGCCGAGCTGCGCGGCGTAGACGAAGGACGTGAGCGCCTCGCCCACGGCCCAGGCGCACGCGTGACGCTCCTTCTCGGCGGGGTCCTGGCAATCGCGCAGCACGTCGCGCAGGCTCGTCCGCGTCTGCCGCCGTCGCACGCCTTCGAGCCGCCGCAGCTCCGCCCGCTCCGGCTGGGCGCGGTACCACAGCCCCTCCCAGTCGAAGACCGGGCTCGCGGGCCGCTCGAGCGAGACTCCCGCCATCGCCCGCAGCAGCACCTGGTCCGGATCGGCGGCGTCCGCTCCCACGGCCTTGGCGAGCGTCGGGACGAGCGTCTGCGCCACCCAGCCGCCGATTCCGCGCTCCCAGGGCACGACAGCCGGCAGCGGCACCTGGACGAGCGAGCGAACCAGACTCTCCGCCGCCGCCGTGTCGAGCACGCCGCCGAAGCGCGCGCGGTCGATGACTCCGAGCGCACCCTGAAAGCCGGCGTGCGCGCGAGAGAGATCGTCGGACACTTGGAACACCAGCGCGCCACGCGCGCCGGTCACCGCCGCGGCGTAAAAGGCCGGATCGGTCGAGCCGAGGCGCTCCAGCGCGAGCACCAGCGCGCGCAGGTCCACGAGCCCCTCGAGCGCCTGCAGCGCTTCTTTCGGCTGGGCCTCGGCCGAAGCCCCGAAGACGCGCTGTGCGAAGGCCAGCTGCTCCAGCCGCAGGCGCCGCCACGCCGGATCGCCGCTGCCGATCCGCGAGGCGAGCCAGGCGACGTCGGCCCGGGGCGAGGCGCGGACCTCCTCGGGCGTCGTCGTCTTGACGTCGAAGGCCGCGGCCCAGAACGCGCGCGAGGCGGGCGCCGCGAGGCTGCCGTCCTCGGCCAGCCGCAGCTCGCGCAGCAGGCGCGCCGCGTCGGCGTCGGGCCGCGCGAAAGCTCCATGGCCTGCTCGCCACCAGGCCGCGTCGGCGGCGAACACCTTGTAGAGCCCGCGCAGCGGGTCCGCGGGGTCCGTCCCCGGCGCGCTGGGCAGCCCGAGCGCCAGCCGCTGGCGGGGCAAGTCGAGCCGCGCGAGCGAGTCGTAGAGAAAGGCGAGCCGGCCCTCGCCCTTCTCGACGAGCCTCGAAAGGAAGCGCGGCGGCGCGCGCGGGCTTTCTCCCACGAAGGCCTGCCACACCGCCTCCGCCTCCGGTCCGCCCGGCACGACCACCACCCCGCCGCGCACCGCGAAGCGCGGGCCGAAAGCGCCGACGACGTCCGCGTAGCGCCGCTCGAGGCGCCGGAGCCCGTCCAGGTCCGTGGCGAGCGCCGCGAGCGTCTCCTCGTCGAGCCCCGCGAGGCCGCGGTAGAAGAGCGCGGCACGCCGGTCGCCGACGATCGCGACCGCGAGCTTGTCGTCCTCGATCGCAGCGCCTTCCCGGAGCAGACTTCGCCAGAAGCTCGGCGCGAGCGGCAGCGGCACCGAGCCTTCGCGCGAGGCGGATTCGCTTTCGGCTGGCGCGCTGCCCGCGTCTTCACCCCAGAGGCCGTGGCGCCTCCGGCACGCCTCGTAGAGGAGCCGCCAGGCGGGGAGCCCCGACTCGAGCTTCGCCGCGCGCGCGATCTCGTCGAGGCCGCCCGCGACCGGCAG
>Ga0157380_10001673_pt1 | contig 14635 bp, 16 predicted proteins | sample S35metaG_FD_119757 | JGI IMG/M metagenome (GOLD analysis project Ga0157380, IMG submission 119757) | Switchgrass rhizosphere microbial communities from Kellogg Biological Station, Michigan, USA - S3-5 metaG | ecosystem: Host-associated > Plants > Roots > Rhizosphere > Soil | place: USA... | reverse complement strand
GACGTCGCGCCCGCAAGGTCCCCAAATGCAGACATCTGACCGCGCTACCCTGCCTGGCGGGCCTGAGATTGCGCGAATAGTCTGCGGCCTGTGGCAGGTCGCCGACATCGAGAAGGACGGCAGCCTCGTCGACCCCGAGTTGGGCGCCGATGCATTGGTCGGCTACGTCGCAGACGGCTTTGACACCTTCGACATGGCCGACCACTACGGCAGTGCGGAGCTGATCACCGGTCGATTTTTGAGCATGCAGACCGGGGCCGAGAAGCCGCGTCCGGCGGCCTTCACCAAGTGGTGTCCCACGCCTGGACCGATGACCGCAGACATCGTCCGGGCTGGCATCGCCCAGCGCCTGGAGCGCCTTGGTGCCGAATCCATTGACCTCCTGCAGTTCCATTGGTGGATGTTCGAACACCCCGGCTACATCGATGCCATGAAGGAGCTTGTCGCGCTGCAGCAGGAAGGGCGCATCCTCCATATCGGCACGACGAACTTCGATACGGATCACCTGCGCCTCTTGGTAAAGCACGGCTTTCCGATCGTATCGAACCAGGTCTCCTTCTCCCTTCTCGACCGTCGCGCCGCGGAGGACATGAGTACTTTCTGTCTCGCCGCCGGCGTGCGCCTGCTGGCCTACGGAACACTCGGGGGCGGCTTCTTGACGGACCGCTGGGTGGGTGCGCCCGAGCCAACGTCCATTGAGGACTGGAGCAAGTCGAAGTACAAGCGCTTCATCGACACCATCGGAGGGTGGTCGGCTCTCCAGGCGATTCTGGCGGCCTTGCACGAGGTTGCTCGCAAGCACGGTGTGTCCGTTGCCAATGTTGCCACACGCTGGGTGCTCGAACAGCCGGCCGTTGCGGCTGTCATCGTTGGGGCTCGGCTGGGAGAGCGCGAGCATCGGGCAGACAATGCAGCTCTGTTTTCGTTCTCGTTGGACGACGATGACAAACAGCGGATCGACGAGGCCTTGGTTTCTACTCGGCGCATCCCTGGTGATTGCGGGGACGAGTACCGTCGCCCGCCTTTTCTTACGGCGTCCGGCGATCTCAGCGATCACCTCGACAGCTTTCCGCCGGTGTTCGAGGCAGTCCCGATCGATGGGCGCCCTGGCCGCCTACGCATTGACTCCGGCAGCGTCTGGGAGCCCATCTGTGGGTACAGCCGTGCAGTGCGGATTGGCAATCGCATCCTTGTTAGCGGAACCACGGCCACTCACGGCACAGGTGAAATCATCTGTCCAGGCGATGCCGAAGGGCAGGCGGTTTACATCCTGGACAAGATCGCAGCGAGCATCGCCTCTTTGGGCGGGACGCTTGCAGACACTGTCCGAACGCGTGTCTATCTCAGCAATGCAAACGACTGGGAGGCCGTTTCCCAGGTGCATGGTCGATACTTCGGTGCCGTGAGACCGGCAAATACATTGCTTGAGATCTCGCGCTTGGTGGGAGAATACGCGGTTGAGATCGAGGCTGAAGCTGTCGTCAGTTAGACACCTTCGATTGAAGCGAGTCGCAATCGAAGGTTTGTGCATGCCTATGTGCATGCAGCTATAGCTCGTGGCAGTTGGGATGATGGCGCTTCTTGGTGAAGTTCATCTACCCTTCGATCACCTTCGCTGAGGCAATCACTTCCCCGTAGTGCCAGGGTGCTCCTCGGCGAGGGTCCCGATCAGGCGCAGCAGTTCCTGCTGTTCTGGACCCGCGCCGCGACTCAGGAAGGCCGCAATGTCCTCATGTTCTACCTGTCCTCCCGACGCCAGATTGGCCTCATGATGGATGAACACAGCCCCTGAAGGGTCTGCAATCAGGTACCAGCGATCACCGCTTGGGCTTTCGTAGAGCTTACGCGCCTTCTTCATGTAGGCTCCTATGATATCAACATAGTGTTTTTACTCTACCGATGATGACATCAGCCAGACAATGTGCTCCCCCATGACCGAGTTCTATTAGGAGAATCTAAACGGCATGTGAGGGTGATTGAGGGCTGATTTCCTCAATTGAAGGCGGGTCCGACAGTTGGACCGGCTCTGCCGGATGGATAGCCGAGATGGCATGCTTAAAAACAACCTGGGTCCCGGCCCCTCTTACAAGCATGACGGTAAAATTGTCGAACCGCCTGATCTGGCCTTGGAGCCTTATGCCGTTGACGAGAAACATCGTCACATCAAGTTTGCCGTCGCAGAGAAGCTTGAGAAATGCATCCTGGATCGGTGCGGTCCTTTGGGCAGACACGTTTGAACCCCTTCTGAGCAGCCTCACAGGGATACTCATTTGTAGTGCTCGGAAGCAGCATGATGTCAGTCGAAGCAATGGGCACTGCGGCGACGCTCACATCCGGCCTTGAGGAATTGTCATTGAGGGAAATCGCTCTACCTCAACAACCCTCGCCGCTTGTGACAACTCCCGTTCAGCATAGTCTCGCAGGGGTTTTGTCGTTTCCTGAAGACGAAGGCTGAGACGCTCGATCTCGGGCACCGCCATGGGCATCCCGTGCGCCGCTATCATCTCGGCGAGGTCTTCGGGAAGTGCATCAACGTGCTCTTGGAGAAGGAGAAGGGCAGCACGGACGGTACTCAACTCTCGTTCGTCTACGACAAGGGTGAGTTTCTTCATGGGGGATTGTCGGCCTCTAAGCTTGTCTTTTTAAGCTACAGGCTGATGAGGCGGAAACAAGGCAATCGCTCGAGAGCAGTATCATTTCACGAGGGCGAGGAGCCTGCTCGAGCCAACGAATCCAGAACATGCTTGAACCTTACATTCTCGGCACATGCTGGCCACTGCATCCGCCGAGCACCACAGTGTATCCCAGAACAGCACCGAGGTTCACATGGATCGGCAGGATCGTAAGGTCGAACGATGGCTGCAATTGTCTCGGCTCAGGTAGCGCGTGTTTCCCGGCAAATATGTTAAACTGGACCGAGACCACGATACTGGCTGAGGGCTCGCCCGTCAGATGCTCCACTCCATCCTATCCCTGCGCTGGGTCACCCTCGTTGCTGCTCTCGGGGCCGCACACGGAGCCATGCTGATGTTTTTCGAGGGTTGCCTGAAATTGGCATATGCCCTGGAGATGGTGCTTCAGCCGAGCGCCGCCACTGATACGTCGGTCATTGCCACAGTGATGCAAGCCACGGATGCGTTCCTGTTTGGCCTCGTCCTGATTGTGTTCGCCTATGCGATCACCTTCGGCTTTGCCTTCAACCTCCCCACTAGCGTTCGAGCCAAGGCACCGTTGTGGATGCAGATTGAGGGTCTCGGAGAAATCAAGATCACCTTGATCCAGGTGGTCTTGGTCTACTTGGTGGTGGATTTCGTAACTGACGTAGTGGAGATCGGGACGCGCATTACCTGGGAGATGCTCGTGAAACCGACTGCCATTGTGTTGATCGCGGGAGCCCTTCGTCTGCTTGGCACCGCGCACCTGGATATTCAGCCGGATGTTTCCGAACAACCTCGGCGAACATCCGAGACAGCCCAGCACCTCGTTGAAAAATGATCGTCCACCCTTCCACGAACAGCTGAAGCCGACCGACTGGAAGAGGCTAAGCAAGCGGCAGAGCGCTTCCTGGAAGCCTATCCCGATATGACTGTTTCAAAGGCGGTCGAGGCTACGCCTCCCACCTCTCCTCTGAGGGAACGTATTGCAGTAGGACTTCGAAAAGCAGGAATACTTGAGTAGGCGGATGGAGAGCAGGATCACGCCGCAGCGGCCCTCTCCAGACTGGAGGTGTGCCTCCCGAATGCCAAGCGCCACCCCGCACCGTCAGTGGTGATCAGCGTCGGAGGGGTGATCAACGAGCCTCTTGATCTCGAACACCACTGCCGTGACAAAGGCAGAGAGCAGGAGAAAGCCCAGAACGGTCGTAAAGGTGCCTTCCTGGACCCCAGGGTTCAATCCGATCAAAGGGATCGACAGCAAAGCCGGAATGCCGAGGGTGATGGCAGCAAGGATGTAGATGGGGTTTGGTGGCTCATTTGTCTGCCGGCTCGTCTGAGCCCCACGCGCTGCTCCCTCTTGCGTCAAGTCCGTCACCTGTCCCGAGGCGTTCCTCACACGATCCGATGTAGCCTGAGGAGCAATGCGGGATGAGCTTTTGCCATTCCCGAGGCTGTCCGACTGGAGGTCGTGGACCGTGGGGTGATGCTGTATTGATCCATGCCGCTGGTGGGCTCGCATCTCTGCCCCTTCACTGGGCCGGGGTAGATCGCTCGCAACGCCCTTATTGGACTCTGTGGGAACAAAATCATCCCCCAATACGACCGTCTGCGCGGTTTGCTCGACTTCATCTCTGACCCTGCTATGCGGGCTTTGCTGGTTCGACTCGTTCTGATTGCCTTCAGCGCCCAAGCTGCCGTCTCTGAGGAGAGGATCGCCCCGTTCGGACGGGAGGCTGGGGATCGGGTTCCCTTCTGGACCTTCCATTGCCTTGCTGGGTATCTCAGCGGTCAGGGAGTCCAGAACTGTGTCCGCATCGCGCTTTGGAGCCCCCCGCAGCTTGCGGGTGGAGGATTTCGGCGGTTGCGCACCAGCCGCGTCACCCTGCTGTCTGAGGTCATCACGTTGGCTCGGGCGCTTCGGGGCTTTGCTCATCGTGAGATCAAGAGCAGATACGTTGGCTTTTTGATGACTCTGAAAGGGATCGTGTTCGGCTAACCGTGGCGGTTGGCGTAGCGTCGCTTCTTGGTAAGATTCTTCAGCCCTTCGAGTACCTTGGCTGGGGCAACCACCTCCTTATAGCGGCGGGTGTGCTTCTTGAATGATGGGCGCATGCGCGATTTACCGGCCATGGCTTGTTCCTTTCAGTTGATGCCGCATCGAACCACACTAAGCCGTAAAGGAACACCTCATCCCGAATAGGTACACGGAGTTCGGATCAAGGTTCGAAACGTTAGTGCTATGCTGATCACGCCCATGATCAGGCGAGACGGATGCCATGCGTATCTACGCGATGCTTGCAGCCATTTTTCTGGCAGTTCCTGCCTTGGCGCAGGACAAAGCCACAATCCAGAGCCTGAGCGATCAGTTCGCCAAAGCTTTCAATGCTGGTGATGCAGCAGCAGTCGCGGCTCTGTACACCGAAGATGCGATCATCCTGCCGCCTGGAGGCGAGATGATGAAGGGTAGGAGTGCCATTCAGGCATTCTGGAAGGGCGCTGCCGAGCAATTTGGCAACGGGAAGCTCACGACCGTCGATGTGAAGCCGCTCGGCAATGAGGCAGCGAGAGAGATCGGCACCTTCTCCTTCCGGACGAAAGGATCGCAGTCGCAGGAGATCACTGGCAAGTATGTGGTGGTCTGGGAGAAGGTTGGGAGTGAGTGGAAGCTCGCAACCGACATCTGGAATACGAACAAGTAGCTCCAGTCATCGTTCTGCCGCGTCTTACAGAAGCTCAACACTTCAATTTCGACGGTTCCTTAATGCAGGCTGGACAGTCCATCAAGCCAGCAGCACAATTTACGGTTGCTGTCAAACGGTCATGGTACTTTCGCCGAATTACATAGCATACCCTGCTAAGCTCGTCAGCCAAGGTCTTCATATAGGTTAAATCACTCCGGAACGGTGCTCGCAGCCTTGGCGTTACAGGGGGGCAGGTTGCCGACGAACCTGCTCTGAGTGTCCTGGAGAGCTCGTATGGTGAATGCATCCGGTATCAGCAGCCAATCCACGCCTGATCGAGAGGAGCGTAAGTCTGCGGAATGCCCCCCCGACAATAAGCTGCCCGAGAACTCGCAGGAAAACCTCGACGCAAGGCTCGACCATGCCATTGAGGAAACCTTCCCGACCAGCGATCCGGTCTCTGTGACCATCACCAAGGGGCCTGAGCCTGCTCGTCCGGATCAGGAAGCCCGTACCTCATCGGTGGGTGACCAACAGGGCCAATCGGAGCAGGGCGCAACCGAGCGTGTTCTCGATCAGGTCCGGGAGGCGCTCAACGATGTCTCTGGAAGTGCCGCTGAGGCAGCAGGAAATGTGTACAGCCGAGGCAAGCGCTACGTGCGGCAAGCAGGAGAACACTACCCTCAAGCTGAGCGATATGTTCGTGAGGGAGGAAGCCTTGTAAACCGGTACACCACTGAGAATCCGCTTGTCGCGCTCTTGATGGCAGGAGCGGTCGGCTACGCCCTGGCTTGGATGATCCACGGTAAGATGCGAGATCGGGAGCAGGATGTGCCGGATTATGGCCGAACGAACCGTGGGTATGCCCCACACCGTGGCGAGCCGCATCTATAAGCCCGCTTGCAAACTTTTGAGAGAAGCCCACACGAAAGCTCTGATCAACCGTGAGCCAAACGAACACCTCGCATCGCCACAGAGCGGAATGGGAGGTCAACAAGGCGGCACAGAGGTTCTCCATCATTCGGAGAGGAGATGCAGTATGGCCCAGACAGATACCTCTACCAGCGATGCCACTGGCGCGATGACGGGTAAGCCCTTGATCGAGAGTGATCGGGTCGAGGGAACGGCAGTGTATGATCCGCAAGGCAACCACCTCGGCTCGATCAAGCGTCTAATGATCGAGAAGATCAGCGGCAAGGTCGCCTATGCCGCGATGGCGTTTGGCGGCTTCCTTGGCATGGGAGAGGACGAGCACACCATCCCGTGGAGCAAGCTGACCTACGACACCAGCCTGGGCGGCTACCGCACGGACATCACCGAAGAGCAGTTACGCGGGGCACCGTCCTTTTACCGGGATAGCGATGACTATGACTGGTCCGACCGGGAGCGCGAGCGCGAACTGCACGACTACTGGAGAACTCCTTACTATTGGGACCTTGAGATGGCTCGCATGTAAGCTTCACGCGAGATCAACTCTCACGGTGCAGGAGTCAACTCTCACGGTGCAGGAGAAAGCCAGGGGAGCCCGAATGCTCCTCTGGCACGTATGAAAGCGAGAAGTGAGGAACGCTCGATAGTTCCAAATCCTTGCCCAGGTTCGGCAATTCCCTTCATGACGTTCACAATGCTGTTGGAGGCTGAGTTCGACATGGTAAGGAACCCGTGGCTCAGCCTCTGGCTGAGTGCAGCCAATACTTGGGCTGGTGCCGCCCGAGGCTTCTGGACGGCAGAAATGCACCGTCAGCAGAAGGCCATGTTGAATGAAATGACGCGACCGAAGTCTCAGTCCTCGACCAAAGCCCGCGCATACAAGAAAGCGGCATCCGGGGTGCGAAGGCAAGCCAAAGGCTGATCACGCCTATACCTTCCTGTCAAATATAGCTCTCAGTAGTGGCGCTTAGCCGGAACCATGGTGACTGGATCGCGTTGCCTTCTGTTCTGCATAAATGGAGGACACCATGTGCCACTATCGCGGATCATACATGTCCGAGGACAGGGCCAAGGCTGAGGCTGATCGCCAGAGAGAGCTTGAGGCCAAGCGGACCCAGACCATCGCTAACCTGCGGCATGAGGCTGATCAAGCGGCACGGACGGCAGCCCCTGCCTCAGAGAAAGAGCCGATCCCGGCAAAGTAGCTTTTGGCTCCAGTTCTTGCCCGCCCTGGCGGGGCATTTTGTGCCCCTAGTTTCTCACGGGAGGAGACATTGTCGGCGGCCTCGGGTGACCGAAAAGTATAAGGCCGATATCCAGCTATGCGATCTGATCAATTGGATCGACCTCGACCGCCCGAGGAAAACCTCCCGTGAGAGCGGCCTCCAAACCACTACGATCCCAAGTGCAAGGCCCGGTTTATCGATCTTGAGGCAACCAACCGCCCTCCCCGATCATCTTCCAATGATGCGGAAGTTGACGCTGATCCAAGGTGGTAAGGATTGAGCCTCAGAAATCCAGTCAACTGGACTTCCCCTCCTGGTAATGCACTCTCGTCTCTTCCAACTGCACTAACCGGCACAATGCAGTACTGGCAGGTACGGCTATCTCTGCCGCACAAAGAGCGCCGCAATCAGCCCCCCGCGTCGGCTGACTTCCTGAGGTTCATGGTAGACTAGAAACTGTTCAGTTTCCGCCTCTGGCTCTTGGGTGAAATCATCCGGGTGTTCAACCGGCTTCAGTCCTGTTGCTGCAACCGGCTCTGAGGTGGCTGTTTCACCCTGCTCTGTTGCGGATAGAATCTCAATTCGTCCAGGAAAGTCGTTCCGGCACTCGTACTGGGGCATCGTCAGGTTAACCAGAGAGTGACCGGACCGAGGCATATGTGAGGGATGAAGTCGACCCGTCATCCTCGTTACGTTCGCCACCGCTTCCCGGCTGAAGTGATCAGCCATGCTACTTGGCTGTACTTCCGTTTCCCGCTCAGCCTCCGCATGGTCGAGGAGATGCTCGCGGCCCGAGGCATCCTGGTCAGCCATGAGACAGTGCGGCAGTGGGCGCTGAAGTTTGGCCAGGATTTCACCAACCAGATCCGCAGGCATCTGCCCGCACCGGGAGACAAATGGCATCTCGACGAAGTGGTCATCAGCATCGGTGGCCAGAAGCATTGGTTGTGGCGGGCCGTCGACCAGCACGGGGCCATACTCGACGTCCTGGTTCAGAGCCGCCGCAACGCTAAGGCGGCCAAGCGTCTGTTACGAAAACTGCTCAAGAAGCAGGGCGTGGCTCGGCGGGTTTTGATCACGGACAAACTCGCCAGCTATGGCGCAGCCAAGCGCGAGATCCTGCCGGGCGTCGAGCATCGGCAGCATCGTGGTCTGAATAATCGGGCAGAAAACAGTCACCAGCCGACCCGACGGCGCGAGCGCATCATAAAGCGCTTCAAGTCAGCGGGACGGGACCCGCTTTCTCTCGGTTCATGACCAGGTCGCGAACCTCTTTCGCCACCCTGCTAACACCAACGCCGCCGATCATCGCCACGGCCGCGCTCGGGCCTTTCAGGTCTGGGCCGACGTGACTGGCGTCGCGAGTGCCGCTTGATTATGACCTATACCCAGAATAAATGTCGCCTTCTGCGATAACTTGATGGTGCCTGTTTGACGCATGCCGATGATCCTGCCTGTCAATGAAGCTTAATGCGGGGTTCGGCCCGGCGTGTCAGCATGCGCGCGGTCGTATCGAGTGCAACCTTCGATGAGCCGTGAAGTGCCCTCTGGTGCATCGTGTAGAGTGACTGGTACATCAGGCGGGCCACCAAGCCTTCGATGAAGAAGTCCTTGCCTCGGATGAACCCCATCAGGTTGCCGACCGTGCTGTATTCTCCAAGCGACACCAGCGAACCAAAATCTCGATAGCGAAACGGCTGCAGAGGTTTCCCTTCAAGGTGCCGTTGAATCTGTTTGACGAGATGTGATGCCTGTTGATGGGCTGCCTGCGCGCGTGGTGGGATTGGCGTCGGCAGATCTGGCGTGACGAGATAGGCGCAGTCGCCAATGGCAAAGATGTTGGGATCCCGCGTTGTCTGGAGCGTCGGGGTAACCACAAGCTGATTGTTCCGGGTCGTTGCAAGTCCAGCCAAATCCTTCAGGAAGTCAGGCGCCTTCACTCCCGCGGCCCAGACCACAAGCTCTGAAGGCACAAAGCTCCCGTCGGCAAGATGCACGCCCTTATCGGTCACCTCCGTCACACGCGCCTTCGTCCGGACTTCAACCCCGATCTTCCCGAGCAGGCGCATGACGCTCTCGGAAACCCGCTCCGGGACCGCCGGGAGAATGCGATCTGCCGCTTCAATGAGAGTGATCTTGAGGTCCTTCTCCGGGTCAACCCTGTCGAGCCCATGGGCGACAACGTGCCGGGTCGCCCGGTGCAATTCTGCTGCGAGCTCGGTGCCGGTTGCGCCAGCGCCAATCACAGCCACATGCAGCTGGCCGGGACGCACCGGGCCCGGCTGCGCATGGGCTCGAATGAGACTGTTGACCAGGCGTTGATGAAACCGCACCGCCTGATCGGCGTGTCCAACGCGATGGCATGCTCCTTCACACCTGGGGTACCGAAGTCGTTGCTCCCGCTGCCGACCGCCAACACCAATGTGTCAAAGCAAAAGGAGCGTGCTGGGGTGACCTCGCGACCCTCACTGTCGAAGCTAGCCGCGAGGTAGATCTCCTGCTGCTCGCGGTTCAGATCGATCATCTCGCGATAGCGGAAATGATGGCGATGCGCTTGCGCCAGATAATCGACGGCATGGTGACCGACATCCATGCTGCCGGCCGCTACCTCATGCAGAAGAGGTTTCCAGATATGCGTCCTCGAGCGCTCGACCAGCGTCACTTGGGCTTTCCTGTGGCGGCCAAGCCGGTCGCCCAGCTTGGTCACAAGCTGCAGCCCTGCCGCACCGCCACCAACAACCACAATCTGATTGAGAGACGGCTCCGCAGGGGACAGTGAGGTTGCGTCCTGCTGATGTTTCGTACCTGTATCCGAACTACGCTCGTCGGACATAGTCATTGCTCCCTCGGGCTTGCCGCTCACACCCGGATCGACTGTGGAACACCCGCCTCAGCGACATCATCCTCCACCTTCACCGTTTCGGGCTCATCGGCTTCAAGATCCGTCTCCTGGTTCAAGCGCTGGTGCAGGCGCTTTTCATCGAGAGCGCCTTCCCATTTCGCAACAACGACAGTCGCCAGACCATTGCCGATCAAGTTGGTGAGGGCCCGCGCCTCCGACATGAAGCGATCGATTCCAAGAATCAGGGCGATGCTTGCGACCGGGATTGTGCCGACCGAGGCAAGTGTCGCAGCCAAAACGATGAAGCCGGATCCGGTGACTCCGGCCGCTCCCTTTGAGGTGAGCAGGAGAATCAGGATGATGCCCAGTTCCTGCGACAGGGTCAGGTCGGTGTTGGTTGCCTGGGCGAGGAACACCGCCGCCATCGTCAGATAGATGCACGTTCCATCGAGATTGAAGGAGTATCCGGTGGGGATCACCAGCCCAACGACCGAGGCCTCACAGCCCAGGTTCTCCATCTTGGCGATCATTCGCGGGAGCACCGACTCCGAGGACGAGGTACCGAGGACGATCAGCAACTCTTCCTTGATATACCTGATGAACTTGAAGATGGAGAATCCGCACAGCGCCGCGATGCCGCCCAGGACGCCAAAGATGAACAGCAGGCAGGTCGTGTAGAAAGCCAGCATGAAGTTGCCGAGCGACAGCAGGGTTCCCACGCCGTATTTGCCGATCGTGAACGCCATTGCACCGAACGCACCGATCGGGGCCAGCTTCATGATCAAGCCGACGATGCGGAAGAAGATGTGACCGACGATGTCGATGAGGCGAAGCACCGGCTCGCCATGCGAGCCCAATGCCTGCAAGCCGAAGGCGAACAGGATCGCGAAGAACAGGACCTGGAGGATTTCACCGGTCGCAAAGGCACCAACAACCGTCGATGGAATGATCTCCATCAGGAACCCGATGGTACTCTGGTCCTTCGCCTTCGTGGTGTAGGTTGCAATTGACGAGGTGTCGACGCGGGAGAGATCGACATTCATGCCCACACCCGGCTGCCATAGATTGACGACGATCAATCCGATCACGAGAGCGAGTGTCGTCACGACCTCGAAGTAAATGAGCGCCTTCAGGCCGACCCGGCCGACCTTCTTCATGTCCTTCATGCTGGCAATGCCATGCACGACCGTGAAGAAGATGATCGGGGCAATGAGCATCTTGATCATCTTGATGAAGGCATCGCCCAACGGCTTCATCGCTTCGCCGAGGGAGGGATAGAAGTGGCCCAGGAGGACACCCAGCACGATCGCGGTGAGTACTTGGACGTAGAGGTGCTGATACCACCGGCCTTGGTGATGGGATCCCAGAACCGCCGTTGTCGGGGTTACCGTTGCCATGTCGTGTCCTCCATCAAAGAGATCCGATCAGCCGGTCTGCGCTACTGATCCAGCGGCCACGGCCGTCAGCGCGGTCATATTCACGATCCCCCTCACTGTTGCCGTGGGGGTGAGGATGTGGACAGGCTTGGCGGCGCCGAGCAGGATCGGCCCGACGCTGATCCCCTGCCCAGCGACGATCTTGAGAGCGTTGAAGGTGGCGTTTGCCGCATCCAGGTTCGGCATGATCAGGAGGTTCGCCTCGGCCGAAAGCCGTGCGTCCGGGAAGATGCGGTTGAGCAACGGCTGGCTGAGCGCCGCATCGGCATGCATCTCGCCTTCGACTTCAAGATCCGGGGTGCGGCGATTGATCAGTTCGAGCGCGTCCCGCATCTTGCGTGCCGACGGATCGCTGGCGGTCCCGAAGTTGGAGTGCGACACAAGGGCAATGCGTGGCGTCTGGCCAAACCGCCTCAGCTCGGCCGCGGCCAGGATAGCCATCTCCGCGATCTCCTCTGCCGTGGGGTCGAGGTGGATGTAAGGATCGCATATAAAGAGTGTATGCCGCGGCAGCTGGAGCAGGCTCATTGCGGCGAAGCTGTGGGCCCCCTCCGCCAGTCCGATTACCTCCTCAGCGTAGCGCAGATGATTGGTGTAGGCTCCGAATGTGCCGCACAGGAGACCGTCTGCCTTGCCGCCGCAGAGTAGCATCGCCCCGATCAGGGTGCTGTTGCGCCGCATCTCGGCTGCTGCGACATCACGGGAGAGGCCGTGCCGCTTGCGGCGCTGATAATAGGCCTCTGCAGCCTCGCCGATTGCGTCCTGATCGTCGAAGCTGGCGATCTCGATGTCGCGGCCGGGTTGCAGGCGAAGTCCCAGTGCTGAGATTTTCTGGGCGATCACGTCCGGCCGGCCCACCAGGATTGGCGTTGCAAGGCTTTCATCGACCGCCACTTGCGCTGCGCGAAGAACACGATCGTCCTCGCCTTCCGCATATACGATACGCTTGCGGCCGGACTCGGCCGCCGCGGCAAAGACAGGCTGCATCACCGTTCCGGAGGTGTAGACAAACCGCTGGAGTGACCGCCGATACTCCTCAACGTTTGGCAATGGCCGGGTCGCCACGCCGCTGTCCATCGCCGCCTGGGCGACGGCCGGCGCGACCTTCGTGATCAGCCGTGGGTCGAACGGGCGCGGGATGAGATAATCAGGGCCGAAGCTGATGTCCTGAATGCCGTAGGCGGCCGTCACGACGTCCGACTGCTCGGCCTGCGCGAGCTCGGCGATCGCCCGGACTGCCGCGAGCTTCATCTCCTCATTGATCGTGCTGGCGCCAACGTCGAGGGCGCCACGGAAGATGAACGGGAAGCAGAGGACGTTGTTGACCTGGTTGGGATAGTCTGATCGCCCGGTCGCGATGATGGCATCCGGCCGGACCTCTTTCGCAAGCTCCGGCCGGATCTCAGGGTCGGGATTGGCGAGTGCTAGGATCAGCGGCCTATCCGCCATGGTTTTCACCATTTCGGGCTTGAGGACACCGGCAGCTGAGAGTCCTAGGAAAATGTCGGCTCCCTCAACGATCTCTCCAAGGGTCCGGGCCAACGTCGGGCGGGCATACTGCGCCTTCTGCTCGTCCATGGCCTCGGTGCGACCTTGGTACACGACCCCCTTGGAGTCGGTGACGAGGATGTTCTCCCTCCGCACGCCCAGGCCGACCAAGATATTGAGACAAGCAATGGCGGCAGCGCCGGCTCCTGAGCAGACGAGCTTGACGTCCTCGATGCGCTTGCCGACCACCTTCAGGCCGTTCAGAACGGCGGCTGCGGCAACGATCGCAGTCCCGTGCTGATCGTCGTGGAAGACTGGGATCTTCATGCGCGCGCGCAGCTTCGTCTCGATCACGAAGCACTCTGGCGCTTTGATGTCCTCCAGGTTGATGCCGCCGAAGGTCGGCTCGAGCGAGGCGATAATGTCGACGAGTTTATCCGGGTCGGTCTCGTCGATCTCGATATCGAACACATCGATGCCGGCAAACTTGCGGAACAGGCAGCCCTTGCCTTCCATGACCGGCTTGCCGGCCAGCGCCCCAATATTGCCCAATCCCAGCACAGCCGTGCCATTAGAGATCACGGCGACCAGGTTCCCGCGCGATGTCAGGTTCGCGGCCTCGAGCGGATCGTCCTTGATCGCCAGGCATGCGGCCGCCACCCCTGGGGAGTAGGCCAGTGCAAGGTCCCGCTGGGTGGTCATGTCCTTAGTCGGCAGGACCATAATCTTCCCAGGAGTCGGGAAACGATGATAGTCGAGCGCTGCCTTGACGAGGAGCTCATCTGCGTTCGGCTCCGCTTGACTAACCTCGCCACCTGCTGCCTTGACGTTCACTTCCTGCTTCATGATCGCCTCTCTAAGTGCGAGATATCAAGGGGGTAGCTGCGGTTTCAGGCCCGCAGGCCGCATCGGGCCGCCCTCGGCAGGCTAGCCCTTTGGACGTGCTCCAGCGCCCATGTCGGCTGCTGTGCGCGCGGCGGCGCCACCGACCTCCTGCATCTGGGTCTTCACTCGCTCGAACTGCTGTTGAAGAAACGTCTGCTGCAGAGCGACCATCTCCTGCGGATCCTTGGCGCGCACGAGTTGCTGGGCAAACTCGAAGGTGGCATTGATGTCGGCCTCGGCCGCAGCCAGCACATTCCGGTTCATATCACGTGCGCCTGCCTGCACCGCTTGCACGGAGGACTCGACCTTCTCCTGAAGGTTCGTGGCCTGCTGCAGGTACTGGTCTACCGCCTGCTTAGCTTGGGCGAGGGTGGTCTCAGCCGCCTGTCTCACTTGTTCAGGCACGCCGGCGGCATTGGTGTTTCCCGTCGTTGAACCCTGCTTTCCGGCCATGACTATCTCCTTCCGTTGGCATGTCGTTCTGTGTGCG
>Ga0157380_10001672_pt1 | contig 14638 bp, 10 predicted proteins | sample S35metaG_FD_119757 | JGI IMG/M metagenome (GOLD analysis project Ga0157380, IMG submission 119757) | Switchgrass rhizosphere microbial communities from Kellogg Biological Station, Michigan, USA - S3-5 metaG | ecosystem: Host-associated > Plants > Roots > Rhizosphere > Soil | place: USA... | reverse complement strand
CCTTGAATGGAAAGCACGCGAACTTTCTCGCCATACTTTTCGCCGAAGAGCGCCATTGCGCCTGATCGCATCGCCTCTTCGATCGCCATCTCATCAGTCTGCACCGGCTGATTGCGCAGAATGTGCAAGTTTACGAGTCGTTCGATCTCATCGATCTGTTCAGTGGTCAGTGGTTGAAAGTGGGTAAAGTCAAAACGCAGATAGTTCGGCGCCACCACCGAGCCGGCTTGCTTCACGTGCGTGCCGAGCACTTCGCGCAATGCCGCGTGCATCAAGTGCGTCGCCGTGTGATTGCGCCGGGTAGCGTCACGTTTGACCACGTCGACTTCCGCAGTGACCGTGTCGCCGACTTTCAAGCTGCCCTTTTCGACTTTGACCTTGTGAACAATCAAGCCTTGCGCCGGTGAATAAGTATCAACAACTGATGCCACCACATCGCCGGTGCTGAGGGAGCCAACATCTCCGACCTGACCGCCACTCTCGGAGTAGAACGGCGTCTGATCCAGGACTACTTCCCCTGCCTGGTCTTCTGATAATTCGCGAACTTCGCTGCCGTTGATGAGGGCAACGATCTTCGCATCGTCAACTTTGGTAGTCTCATAACCCCTGAATCGAGACTTCGCACTTCGTTCAGCAATCTCGGCGTAAATGGGATTTGTTTTTGTCTTAGACTCGCTCTTCTCTCCGGTGCCGGCTTGTTGCAACTCCTGGAGAGCTGAGTCGAAAGACTCGTTAAATTGATCTTCTTCGACCGGAAAGCCTCGCTCCTCCAGACTCACGCGAATTAAATCGCGCGGGGTGCCGAAGGTGTCATAGAGTCGAGCGAGGGATTTGTATTCCGGCATCCCGGATTTTGTCGCCGCAAACAATTCATCGAGTTTGTTCAGCCCAACCTTCAGCGTCGTTCCGAATCTCTGTTCCTCCAGCCGCACCATATTTCCGATGAATTCTCGTGAGCTTTCGAGCTCGGGGAAAGCCTCGTTCATCTGGTCGACCACAAAGTTGGTCACCTCGCTGAAGAACAAGCGATCGAGCTTCAGCGTGTGATGCCCCTGGTAGATCGCACGCCGCATGATCTTTCGGAGGACGTAATTGCGACCTTCATTGCCGGGCAGAATTCCGTCTGCAATCGAGAAGGCAGTCGAGCGCGCGTGGTCGGCAATCACACGCATCGCAAAACCTTGCTGCGTCTCAGCTTCATAGTGACGATCCGCGAGCTTTGCCGTGTATTCAATAATCGGCTTGAGAAGATCGGTTTCGTAATTCGACTTCACGCCTTGAATCACAGCAGTGAATCGCTCGAGCCCCAAGCCCGTATCAACTGATGGAGCGGGCAAGGGCGTGAGTGTGTATGAGCCCGGCGAAGATTCGCTGCGGTCGAATTGCATGAACACGAGATTCCAAATCTCGGTGATGGTGTCGCCTGGCCCATTCACGTTCGCCGAGCAGTTATCGGCATCGCTTGGGTCGGGACCCATGTAGTAGTGAACCTCGCTGCACGGACCGCATGGGCCCGTCTCGCCCATCTGCCAGAAGTTGTCCTTGCGGCCAAAGCGCAGGATGCGCTCGCGCGGGGCGCCAACTTCTTCCCAAAGCTTTTCCGCTTCTTCGTCCGCCGGAACCTCGTCGTCGCCGCCAAACACAGAAAACCACAAGCGCGCGGGGTCGAGTTTGAATTCATTCACCAGCATGTCCCACGCATACTTGATCGCATCGCGCTTGAAATAATCGCCGAACGAAAAATTGCCGAGCATTTCAAAGAAGGTCTGGTGCCGGGCGGTCTTACCTACTTCGTCAAGGTCGTTGTGCTTGCCTCCAGCTCGCAAACACTTCTGCGACGACGCGGCCCGGTTATACTCGCGTTTTTCGTTCCCAAGGAACGTGTCCTTAAACTGATTCATCCCGGCGTTGGTGAACAACAGCGTCGGATCGTTGGCAGGCAAGAGTGGTGATGAACGCACGCGCGTGTGGCCGTGGCGTTCAAAGTAAGCAAGGAATTTTTCGCGAATTTCGTTTCCGGTCATAAGAAAGTAATCAGTGAACAGCAATCAGTAATCAGCAAACAATGAGTTTAGCATGCTGATTTAGAGGCGGGCGAATGGACTACCTGATCGAGGCTTGAGCAGCCATCGTTACAGAACCCGGAGCGGTAGCGACGGGATCAAAGACTCAACGAGGAAAGAATGGGGGTTCGGACCTTGAGTTACAGGATCCCGTCGCTACCGCTCCGGGTTCTGTAGTCCCAGGGTCACGACTTGGCCGACGCGAAGCTCGCCAACCCTGACCACCGTGGCGTAAACGCCGGCGTAATTCTCGTGCAGACGAACAACTGTCTTCATCACTTCAGAATCTCGCTCGGCCGTGTCCGGGTCGAGATTAACCATGACACATCGCTCATCCTTCATAGTAATCCCGATGGCGGCGGTAGGTGCTGATTCGCTGTTTCCTTCACCAAACATCAATGTCCGGCCCACCCATTTATCTTCCTCAAACGGCTGAGCCCCGATGGCTGGCATCGGGGTTTCGATCACAACGTTTGGTCGAAATCTGCGGAGGTCAAGGTCTCGGCCTGATTCGCGCTCGAGGTGATGCACTGTGCCGAGGCTGATCACTGAGATAGAGGCTTCGTCGAAGATGCCATGCCTGAGATTCATCAATTCGACATCACTGCCATACCGTCCCGAAATTTCCTTCCTTAGTTCGTCGCTGCCGAGTTCGTACTCGTTCCCATCCGGCGTACGAACATGTGTTGGCATTAGCTCTGCAGCGTTGCTGTCGAGGCCGAAGGGTTTATAGAGAATCAACTCCGGCAGCTTGCTCGCCGTCAGCCAGGGGAATCCACTGTTGTCGTTGAGTCGCCGAAAAGCAAACCTCCGATCACCCTCAATGCCATGCCAACTTAGCCGCGCAGCTTCTAGTGATTCGCCGGCCATTGACTTAACCGGGTAACGAAAGATGGCACTAATTCGACCGAGTTCCATATCACTCTAATAGCCACTCAAGCATAAGCCGTAACGCAAACTGTTAGTTTGCGCGTCCGGTGAATGGCATTCAATTCCCGCAAACTAACAGCTTGCGTTACAAAACCAGGGCACTACCGCTTTCAGACGTCACCACGAAATGGTGACTTCAGTATCGTCGTCGCCGCCGTGCCGATCTGTGATGCGTATGATGGCGCTGTACTTGTTGTAGCGCGAAGGCTGTTCGGTTACTTCGACATCCTTTCGGCCCTTATTCCTACTCACCGTGACATTGACATCGCGCGGCATGCCTGAGCCCGAAAAGTAATAGCGGCCGGGTCCATAAGATTTCCCCGACAGATTATAGAAATCCAGTCGCGATCCGTAGATGACAAGTTTTATGTCGTGATCGACTTTGCCAGTCCAGGTTACGCTGCCGTGCGAATTACGACCAAAGCGATCACGATCTCTGTCGCGGTCGCGATTCCCATCTCTATCACGGTCGCGATTACGATTGTCGTCAGGATATCCAACTTCAAAATCAGCTCGACAGCCGCGATCCACCCAGATGTAATCTCGTTTGTATCCCCACGTCCGGCCCTGAACACACTCATTCTTGCTCTGTTGATTTACGAGACGAACGCCGCCCTGAGTATCGGCAGGACAGGAGCGATAGCGGCCATCATCGGAACCGCAATAGATAGCTTGGGTTTGCGCGGTGGCGGTAGCTACCACACCGAGAAACAAGACTAAAAACAAGAGAGCGCCAAATACCCGTGCCCGGGTATGGAAGTTTGGGACGATTTTGCTGGTCATTTAGAGTTCCTCTCTGCGCGAGTGCTGAACTACATGGTCCACACTCTATCTCAGAGGACTGTGATTATTCCAGTTGATACTGATGCAGGTTGGTGTCCTAAATCTGAAATTGAGGGCGGGCAATGCAGTACCCCCGACACGTCGGGGGTACTGTAATGCTTTGTCCTCGACTAATCGACGCTATGAACTGCTGTTGCGGGTTGCGACTCAGCCCATGCACCTTGAGTGTAGCCAATAAGTTCCTGCGCGACCGGATCAGAAGCAGCGGTCACGACGGGTTTGTCTTTCAGAACTTTCGCCAGTTCGTCGATTAACATCACCAACCAGATTAGTGAGATCGAATAGCATGCCCCCGCAAAGGAGAGACGAAAAGCAAAAGCCACGATGGCACCGAGACATGAAATCGTGAGCCCTGACTTCATAATAAGTTTGAAGTTTAAGTGATCGGAAACGGCCTCACTTAGAGTAGCGGGATCGTGAAGGTTTGCATCGGGCGTGGCGCCCAATCCTTCAGATCTATTTGTAGGCTCGCACAGTCGGCGCTGTCAAGAAAAAGTTCAGATTTACTCTGGATCTTCGTCAAAATCCTGCTTCATCACGGCGCGGACCTTCTCCGATACAAGTTCGAAGGGGAATCCCTGGCGCAGCAGATGGTCGAACAGTTTCTTTGCCGCGGCGCGATCCGTTGGGCGGCCGCGTAGCCGCAGGCGCTTTTCAATCGCGCGATCAATCAGATCAGCCTCAGGGGTCTCGGCAAAAACGAGATCGAGGGCCTCCTCAGCAACATCGGCTCCTACCTTTTTGTACTTGAGATCGCGGGCCAGACGGGCGCGACCAATTGGTCGTTGGCGCACGCGCAACGAAGCGTAGCCAAAAGCGAAGCGCTCATCATCGAGGTAGCCGTATTCGCTCAGCCTCGCGATCACCTCATCAACGACCGCCTTAGTGGTGCGTTTGCTTTCGAGCAGGCTGTCACGGAGTTCACTGACGGAACGGGACTTGGCTGCAAGTAGTTTTATGGCTCGCTGAAAGGTGCGCGCGCGAATTTCCTCAGGCGTGAGAGGCGCCGACACCTGGTCATCGACTCTGTTCTTTAACCTTCTGCCTCTCATGGGGCTATTTAAGCATAGAGTTCCAATAAGATTGACTCCTCACAACATCGAGCGGGAGCAAGCTGCCCTTCCTGACCCCGAGCTGATCCGACTTGAACTGCTCAACGATGATCGCCTTCTTCTCATAAGTCGCCAACTCGATCAAAAACCGCTTACTATGATCGCCATGGACGGAGTACTAATCATCGACAAGCCGGCGGGCCTTACATCGCATGACGTCGTCGCTCGAGTGCGTCGCATCATCGGAGAACGCCGAGTCGGACATACCGGTACCTTGGATCCTTTCGCCACCGGCGTACTCGTCATTCTTGTCGGACGAGCTACTCGTTTAGCCCAATTTCTTAGCGGAGCCGAGAAAGAGTACGAAGCCACGATCCGGTTCGGCTACGCGACTGATACAGGCGATGTAAGCGGAACTCTAATCCAAAACGAAACAAACTTTCATGTGCCTGAGTTCACGAGTCATGAGATTGAGTCCGCGCTTTCAAAATTTCGCGGCGAGATAGATCAGGTTCCACCGATGTATTCCGCGAAGAAGCACAAAGGGCGCAAACTTTACGAACTCGCGCGCAGTGGTGAAGAAATAGAACGGAAGCCTGTGCGAGTAACCATCAATGAATTTGTTGTCCCAACCAACCTTGATCAACCTGAGGAGAGAAATGAAGATGGCACCGTCGACCTACCGGTTCGAGTGGTTTGTTCCGCAGGAACGTATGTGCGGACGCTCGCCGAAGATCTAGGTCGCGAGTTAGGAGTTGGCGCTCACCTTATCTCATTGAGGCGCACGCGTGCCGGAGATTTTCAGCTTACCAGTGCACTCACCCTCGAAGAATTACAAAGCCGAGTGGACGGCAACATTCTCGAGCCATTCCTCGTTTCATTAGACACAGCCCTCTCGCGGCTACCGTTCCTGCATCTAAGTGCTGCCGAAGCCGAACGCGTTCGTCACGGCATGCGGGTTCAAGCAGATGGAAAGACGAGCGCGGATTGGGCAGACGGTCAGCAGGTACGCGTGCGCGGTGAAGATGCGAGTTTGATAGCCATCGGCATCTTTGAATTGGCAAGTCGAACACTGCATCCAAAAGTCGTGTTGGCATCGTAAAAGCAGTAGGAAAGAGTTTCCCGAGCACTCGCAAACCGCTGTGTTATAATGAGCCCATCGAATGGGAGGCGAGTAGTGGGTCGCCATCCCAACAATCCTAAACCCACCGATGGCTGACCAAGATCATTGAGAACAAATGGCTCTCGACGATGCCAGGTCAGGCTTTCCGCGCAACCACCCGGCATATCGAGACAAACCAGTAGTCGTAGCCAGAAATCTCAAACGCTAAATCTTCTGGGTACTTCTATCAAGGCGTGTTTCTTTCCCCCACGCTATCCAAGCGCGAGCCAATGAGGTTGAAAAGGCTATGGAAGAGCAGGATGGCAGCAGCAAAAAATTCAACATAAGTGAAAGACTCGAAGATCTGCGCCGCGTTCAGGAAGCGCTGCGCTGGGAAGGAACCTTCCGCGACTATTTCGAGTTAGTAACTCAAAACCCTCGCATCGCTCAGCTCTCGCATGCTCGTCTAAACGACATGATCCAGGCGGCTGGTCTGGAACGGCTCAACGAGGGCACCCGCGACGAAGTCATATCTTACAAATTCTTTTCTTCGGAATTATTCGGTATCGAAGAACCCATCGCGAGACTTGTCGAGTATTTCAAATCTGCAGCTCAGCGGCTGGAAGTGCGCAAGCGCATCCTGCTCTTGATGGGTCCAGTTGGCGGCGGCAAATCCACCATCGTCAACATGCTGAAACGCGGACTCGAAGAGTGGACCCGCAGCGAAGGCGGCGCTGTCTACGCGATAAAAGATTGTCCGATGCATGAAGAGGCGCTGCATCTGATTCCGCATCAGCTGCGCCCGGAAATCGAGAAGCACTACGGCATTTACATCGAGGGCGATCTTTGCCCGCAATGTCGCTACTCACTCGAACACACCTACGCCGGTCGTCATGAAGACGTTCGCGTTCAGCGCGTTTCCTTCTCTGAAAAGGAACGCGTGGGTATCGGTACTTTCTCGCCCAGCGATCCCAAATCTCAGGATATTACTGAACTGACGGGCTCAATCGATTTATCGACCATTGGTGAAGTCGGGGTTGAATCTGATCCGAGGGCTTATCGTTTTGATGGTGAACTCAACATCGCCAATCGAGGGCTGATGGAATTCGTCGAGATGCTGAAGGTTGACGAAAAGTTTCTGTACAGTCTATTGACGCTTTCACAGGAACAAAGCATCAAAACGGGCCGGTTTGCGATGATTTATGCCGATGAAGTGATTTTGTCGCACTCGAACGAGAATGAGTACATTGCTTTCGCCGGTAATCGTAAATCCGAAGCACTGCAGGATCGCATCATACTGGTGCGCGTGCCTTACAACCTGCGCGTCTCGCAGGAAGAACGCATCTACGACAAACTGCTGCATCAATCGGAAGCGCTTCGTAACGTGCATCTCGCGCCAAATACTTTGCGAGTGGCCGCGATGTTCGCAGTGATGACGCGATTGGAAGAACCGAAGAAAGCTAACGTAGACCTCGTCAAGAAGATGAAGCTTTACGACGGCGAGGACGTTGAAGGTTACAAGTCCAAGGACGTCCGGGAGTTGAAAGATGATTCCGTTCGTGAAGGCATGGACGGCATCTCGCCGCGATACATCATTAACCGTCTCTCGAGCGCTCTGGTGCGCGACGGTGTAGTTTGCATAAATCCGATCGATGCGCTGCGGGCCATCAAGGACGGCTTTGAACAACATACCGGCATTAGCGCCGATCAGCGCGAGCGTTACTTGAATCTCATCTCGAAAGCGCGCAAAGAGTACGACGAGCTGGCCAAGATCGAAGTGCAGCGGGCTTTCGTCTATTCATTCGAAGAGATGGCGCGGACGATGTGTAATAACTACCTCGACAACGTCGAGGCTTTTTGCAACAAGGAACGGTTGAAAGATCCAATCACCGAAGAGGAAATGGATCCCGACGAACAGCTGATGCGCTCGATCGAAGAACAAATTGGCATTACCGAGAATGCGAAGAACACTTTCAGGCAGGAAATCCTGATTCGCATCTCGTCTTATGCGAGAAAAGGTAAGGCCTTTGAGTACAACACGCACGAGCGATTAAAAGAAGCGATCGAGAAAAAGATCTTCGCCGATTTGAAGGACGTGGTTAAGATCACTACGTCAGCCAAGACACCCGATCCCGATCAGTTGCGCAAGATCAACGACGTCGTCGATCGATTAGTAAAGGAGCACACGTACTGCCCCGTTTGCGCCAATGAATTATTGACCTATGTGGGAACGCTGCTTTCGCGGTAACCGGTGTGAAGAGTTCAAACTTTAGTTTGTGATGTCGCAGCCACACAATCTGAAGATTGAACTCTAAACGCCTGTTGTTGCGGGAAGGGGGCCGGCATGCAAGTCGATTCCAAAATGAAAAAACGCTATCTACTCGCCGGAGCTGCCGGACTCGTAGGCGCAGCAGTTACAGCCAAGCTTCTTAGCCGGCCTCGTGATGTTGACTGGGAGAAGAATCGCACGCTCATTTTCCACTCCGATTACTCTCACTTTGCCGATGTTGATGGAGTGCGCGTGCATTACCAGGAAGCTGGTAGCGCTAGCGATCCTGCTGTTGTTCTGATCCATGGGTTCAGTTCGTCGACCCTGGTATGGAGCCGCGTTTTTCTGCCGATTGCCGAAGCGGGGTTTCGTGTGATCGCCGTTGACTTGATGGGTTATGGATACTCGGGCAAGCCGCGCAAGGGGAGCTACACCATTGAAGGGCAAGCCCGCATGATTGTCGGCTTATTGGATCGGCTCGGAATTGGTCAAGCCCACATCGTTGGTTCTTCGTACGGCGGCGCTATCGCCGCGACTTGCTCGCTCGACTATCCCGATCGAGTTGCAAAATTAGTACTGGTAGGTTCGGTCACGAACAATGACGCCACCAAGTATCTGTTGATGCGGTTGTTCGGGTTCCCGCTAGTTGGTGACATTGTTTCTCCGTTTCTGCTCGGCTCGCGCTCGCTGCTGCGGCGCCGCATGCGAAAAGTTTACGAGCGTCACTCCTGGGTACTGGATGAGCGGCGAGTTGAGGCACGGCATCGGCCCCTGCGGGCGGCAAACACACATCGGGCGATCATTCGTACGGTGCGCCATTGGGATGCCGATAGAATCGAACGCGACGCGGACTTAATTAATCATGAGACGCTGCTGCTATGGGGAGACAACGATCCGGAAATCCCGTTGCGCCACGGCGAGTATCTGAATAAGGCAATCAAGGATTCGCGGCTAATTGTCTTTCGCAACTGCGGTCATCTTCCGCAAGAGGAGTACCCGATCGGATTTGCTGAAGTCGCTTCGGAATTCTTATCGCGAAATGGACAGCCCAATCAATTACCCGTCAGGGTGTAGTAATGACGATCCAACGCAATGACTGGTCTCTCCAACGCAAAGGCATCATCGATCAAGAACGCCACAAGGAGCGGGTTCGCGATGCGATTCGACAGAACCTCGGCTCGATCGTTTCTAATGAAGCAATCATTCTCTCCGATGGCCAACGAACGGTTCGAGTGCCCATGCGAGCACTCGATGAATACAAGTTTCGTTTCGACTACCGAAAACAAAAACACGTAGGTCAGGGCGACGGTAAGACTCGCACCGGGGATGTGATCGCTCGCGAGAGTCAGGCCGGTCAGGGAAAAGGCGGCGGACAGGCGGGACAGGATCCTGGGGCCGAATACTACGAAGCCGAAGTCAACATCGACGAACTGGCCGCATTAATCTTCGAAGATCTTCACCTGCCCTACCTGCAGGAAAAAGCCAAAAAAGCAATTCAATCTCGCAAGACTCAATTCAACGAGATTCGTCGCACTGGTGTGATCGCTAATCTCGACAAACGACGGATGATCATGGAGAACATTCGGCGCAATGCGCGCGAAGGCCTAGGCGCCCGGTTCGGAGATATCAAGAAAGAGGATTTGAGATTTAAAACGTGGGAAGAAGTGATGCGCTACGAGTCGAATGCAGTCGTCATAGCCATGATTGATGTGTCCGGCTCAATGGGTGAGTTCAAGAAGTACGTAGCGCGCAGCTTCTATTTCTGGATGGTCCGCTTTCTGCGCACCAAGTACGACAACGTCGACATCGTTTTCATATCTCACCACACCGAAGCGCGTGAAGTGAGCGAAGAACAATTCTTCACTCAGGGTGAGTCGGGAGGGACGGTCGTCTCTTCTGCATACCAACTAGCGCTCGACATTATCAAGCAACGCTATCAACCAACTGACTGGAATATCTATCCGTTTCACTTCTCGGATGGCGACAACTATTACTCGGACAATGACGAAGCAGTGCGTTTGGCTGAGGAGCTAATCAACACCTGTAATCTTTTTGGTTATGGAGAAATCGGTGAAGAAGGATCGACGAGTTATCGCCGTGCATCTGGAGCATTGCTTTCAATTTTCAACGATCGGCTGAAGGACAAGGAACACTTTTGCGGCGTGCGTATCGACGACAAAGAAGATGTTTACCCGGCTCTCAAGCATTTTTTTGGCAACCGAGGCATTGAGACTCCAGCGTAACGCAAACTGTTTAGTTTGCGTAGAGCATTGAACATGTTCAACCGAGTCGCAAACTAACAGTTTGCGTTACACAAACATGGAAGACCGAGAAATAAAAGACCTGGAAGTCGCCGTCGCGCAGATTTGGGAGATTGCTCAGCGTTTCGGCCTCGATCCGTTTCCCACGAATTTCGAGATTGTACCCGCGACGGTCATGTATGAAGTCGGCTCTTATGCCTTGCCCGGCCGTTATTCTCACTGGACTTTTGGCAAAGCCTATCATCGCATGAAAACGATGTATGACTTTGCGCTTTCAAAAATTTACGAAGTCGTCATCAATACCAATCCGGCTTACGGTTTTCTGCTCGAGACCAACAGTCCGGTGCAGAATAAAATGGTGATTGCCCATGTGCTCGGCCACGTCGATTTCTTCAAGAACAACGTCTATTTCTCGAAGACGAATCGTCGCATGGTTGAAAGCGTTTCCACACACGCCCAGCGAATCATGGACTATGAGTTTCGCTACGGCCGCCGGACAGTTGAGACGTTCCTCGACGCAGTTTTGGCAATCCAGGAACATATCGATCCAAACTTTTTTATTCGGAGAGAATTGACGGCTGAAGAGGAGAAGCAGCGCGGAAAAAAGCGGACCAAAGAAGGTCGCTACGACGATCTCTGGGATTTGGATCGAGGCAATGGCAGTGGCACGGGCGTCCCGCCCGTGGTTGAGTCGGACATGGAACAAGGCCGGGACCCCCGCGCCACGTTCCCGCAAAAAGATCTTCTCTACTATCTGATGAACAACTCGCCCGTCCTTTCAGCGTGGCAACGGGATGTGATATCGATGGTGCACGAAGAAGTCGAGTACTTCATTCCGCAAATGCAAACCAAGATTATGAATGAAGGTTGGGCCAGCTTCTGGCACTCGCGCATCATGCGGGAAATGGACCTGGACGATAACGAGCACATCGAATTCGCTGATTTGCACTCTGGAGTTGTGTCGCCCCAAAAAGGAAAGCTAAACCCCTATTACCTCGGCTACAAAATCTTCGAGCACATCGAGCGCGAATGGGACAACCCTTCTTCCGAAGCCCGGGAAAAGTCTGGAAGGAATGGTAACGAGGGCCGAGAGAAGATCTTCGAAGTGCGCGAGGTCGAGTCGGATGTTTCGTTCCTGCGGAACAACCTCACCGAAGAACTCTGCGAGGAGCTTGATCTGTTTGTCTACGAGCTTGTCGACGAGGAGGAGTGGACGATTAGCGAAAAGCGCTGGGAGCGGGTTCGAGATCAGCTCGTGTCGAACATGACGAACTTTGGCTTTCCATACCTAGAGGTCGAGGATGGGGACTACAATGGCAACCGCGAACTTTATCTAAAGCACTGCTACGAAGGCACCGAGCTCGATATGCGCTACGCGCGCAAAGCGCTCGAGCACGTACAGACTCTCTGGGGCCGCACCGTTCATTTGGAAACTGTCATCGACGAGGAAGTAACCGTGATGCGCTACGACGGCGAGGAACACCACGAAAACTGATCCACTCAAGCACCCGCCACCGAGCAACGCTTAGACTTGCATAGGAAGTAGTGAGGAGCGATATACTGGTTCGCCACTCGGTTGGCCGCAGTATTTCTAATACCTCCCACATGTACTCAAATCTCCCTCCATCTGCGGCGACCGTCGCGCGCGTAATCGCTGTTCTTGTTACCCTGCCGTTGTTTGCAGTCGCAACTCGAGCAAATCCCAAATTCGTCGTCAAACCTCCGCCATCATGGGCGCGAGTTGAGACGGTCGACACGAAGCCGCACGCAGTCCCGGGCTCGGCTACGGGCAGTTCCTCGATGGTGCTGGATGATTATCAAATTCGAGTTACTCCGGCCTCTGTCGAACGCTTTTACCACTATGCCCTGCGAATTGAAACTCAAGCAGGACTGGACGACTTGTCACCTCTGAAATTTTATTTTGAGCCCAGCTATCAGCAGCTCTCCATCCACTTTATTCGCCTCCATCGAGCCAACACTGAGATAAACGCTCTCAATCCCGCTGAGATAAAGACGATCCAGGAAGAAGAGGAGCTGAACGAACGAATCTACAATGGAACGTTCGCTTCCGTGGTTTTCCTTAATGACCTCAGAGTTGGTGATGTCGTCGATTATGCGTTCACCGTAAGTGGTGAGAATCCGGTCATTGAAAATCACTTTGCCGAGCGATTTGGTCTCGCGGAAGATCGACCGGTCCAGAAATTAAGCGTCAGACTGCTATGGTCATCGCAACGACCACTCAACCTGCACAACCGCAACACTGAGATAAAGCCCGAAGTCAAAAGCTTCGGCAACGAGACTGAGTACGTTTGGCAAATTCAAGACGTTCCTGAGTTGGAATACGAAGACTCAACTCCAGCCTGGTCACAAAAAGCCCCCGTTGTAGAAGCCAGTGACTTCAAAGAATGGGGTGACGTCGTGAATTGGGCTTTGCCGTTGTATAAAATTCCCGCGGTAACGGATAAAAGTCTCGCCGAAAAAATCGAGAAGTGGAAAACGGAATTGCAGACTCCGGAGGCACGGACATTGGCGGCGCTGCGATTCGTTCAGGATGAAGTTCGATATCTGGGAATTGAGCTGGGACGTTATTCACATCAGCCTACCGCTCCCGAAAAAGTCTTTGCTCGACGCTTCGGCGATTGCAAGGACAAAGCTCAGCTCTTGACTACGATTCTGAATTCACTCGGAGTCGAGGCGGCTCCGGCTTTAGTGCACAGTCAGGGAGGCAAAGCTCTCGACGACTGGCAGCCAACCCCATTCGCCTTCAACCATGTGATTGTTCAAGCGAAGCTTGGAGGGAAAACCTACTGGTTCGACGGCACGATCAGCTTTCAACGCGGAGGCTTGGAAGTTTATTACGATCCGCCATACGCTCGCGCTCTCGTCATCCGTGAAGGTAGCCATTCATTGGAAGCAATCCCCGCCCCGGCGCAAGATTCGGGCACCCTTGCAGTAAATCAATTCTATAAAGTCAACGATTACGGACTACCAGTCTCGTTCGTTGTCACTTCGAGCTATCGCGGTTCAAATGCCGACATGATGCGATCTCGACTGGCCAGTCAATCCCTGGAAGAGTTTGGGAAGAACAACCTCAACTATTACGCAAAACAGGTCCCTTCAATCAGATTACTGGAAAAGAATGAAGTCAAAGACGATCAAAACGCGAACGTGATCACGGTGACAGAGCGTTATATGATCGATAATCTTTGGACTGAGCCAAATCACTATTTCTATCCCGACCAGATCTTATCTGCGCTGAGCAAGCCCGAGGTGGCTAAGAGATCCACTCCTTTTGAGATCGAGTATCCGAACTCTATTAGTCAGGTTATTGAAATAGAACTTCCCGGCATGGCTTCAGCTCCGGATGCTTCAGACATGATCGCCGATGACGCTTTGCTGCTCAGCTACAACCAAAGCTCCACGGGCCGGAAGCTTCGGCTGGAATACTCGCTAAAGAGTAAAGCCGATCATGTGTCCGCAGCAGCTATTGGACACCACATCGAAACAATCGAGCAGATACGAAATGTTCTGGGAATAGAGTTGGCCCGCGGCCAGTCATCAATCGTCAGGACTGGTGTGGTGACCACTACTACACAACCAGTATCAAGAGGCGCGCTGCTGATGGTGTTGTTTGTTTTGGGCGGAGCTGCCGTTGCGATTTTCGTGATCTACAAGCGACGGACCAAACGCGGGACTGAGACTCAGTGGAAAGATTTGATGAAGGTCAAGGCAGGACGAACCGTCGCTTCCGCAATTGCTGTTCGTACACCGGATGAAATCACGTCACATCTGCAAAATTCGATCTGCGATTGCGGAGACCGTCTCTACCAGAATGAAGCTGCTCCTGTTCAGGAGCGCTTTACTTATGATGGACAAGTGTTGACCGGAGTAAGACTAAAGTGCGGGGCCTGCAAACGCTCTATCGACCTTTACTATCGTTATGAAACTGAAGTGGCGCAACCGGCCGGCTAGCTCGCGCTCCCTCAAGTCATGTTCAGCGCTTTGCCCACGGAAGGGTCTCGGCGCACTCGCCAGATTTTCGAGTCGAGATAATAGTGAATGAAGGCATATCCCCACAGAAAGGCTATGCCGAGTTGCATAGGAAGAGTTTGTGTAGT
>Ga0157380_10001671_pt1 | contig 14638 bp, 11 predicted proteins | sample S35metaG_FD_119757 | JGI IMG/M metagenome (GOLD analysis project Ga0157380, IMG submission 119757) | Switchgrass rhizosphere microbial communities from Kellogg Biological Station, Michigan, USA - S3-5 metaG | ecosystem: Host-associated > Plants > Roots > Rhizosphere > Soil | place: USA... | reverse complement strand
ACAGCGGACGATCTGATAGTAACGGTCGAAGCCGGCCATCATTAGCAACTGCTTGAACAGCTGCGGGGACTGGGGCAACGCGAAGAACTGGCCGGGATGCGTACGGCTCGGGACCAGGTAGTCGCGAGCGCCTTCCGGCGTCGCCTTCGTGAGCATGGGGGTTTCGATATCGATGAAGCCATGCTCGTCCAGATAGGCACGCATCGCACGCGTGACCTGGTGACGCAGACGCATGCGCCGCTGCATTTCTTCGCGGCGCAGGTCGATGTAGCGATACTTGAGGCGCAGTTCTTCGTTGGTGTCTTCATCGTGATGGAACGGCGGCGTCTCGGAGCGGTTCAGGATCTCCAGTTCGCGCGCCAGCAGTTCCACTTGCCCGGAAGCAAGATTGGCGTTCGCAGTGCCGGCGGGACGACTGCGGACCAGCCCACGAATGCGAATGCAGAACTCGCTGCGCAGGCGCTCGGCATTGGCGAACACCTCTTTCGTGTCGGGATCGAACACGATCTGCAGCAGGCCTTCGCGGTCGCGCAGGTCGACGAAAATCACCCCGCCATGGTCGCGCCGGCGATGCACCCAGCCTGCGACCCAGACTTCCTTGCCGTTGAGAGACTCGTTGACCTGACCGCAGTAATGGGAGCGCATGAAAAACTCGACGTAATGAATCCGGGCCGCCCCGGATAGAAAGGACGGGGGCGGGTAGTTTAGCGGAAGGGACGCGTCCGGATCAGCGCCGAGTCCAGGCTCGCGAATCCGGCCCGGTGCGCTACCAGGAAGCCCGTCAGCGGCGCCCGGCCTTTTTCTTCGCTACCGGCTTGGCCTTTACCGACCTGGAGGGCGCAGACGGCTTCTTGGCCGCGGCGGCTGCCGGCTTGGATGCGGATTTGGATGCAGCCGTTGGCTCGGCGGCTGCCGGCTTCTCCTTCGACTCGACCTTCGCATCGGTCGCGGCCACGGCCGGCTTGGCGTCGTCCTCTTTCGCTGCCGGTGCGTCCTCGCCGTGCAGGTTGCGCTTGCGATCCTGGTCCGACTTGAAGTCGGTCTCGTACCAGCCGCTGCCCTTCAGGCGAAATACCGGAGCCGAGATCAGCCGCCTGAGCGTGGACTTGCCACAGTGGGGACACTTCTTCAGTGCAGCGTCGGAGATCTTCTGCAAGGCCTCGGTCTGCTGGCCACAGGAACTGCATTCGTATTCGTAAAACGGCATCGCCAAGCCTCGGGGCGTGTAGGAACGAGCCGCATCTTAGGGATGCGGCGTAAATGTTCAAGCAGTGCTTGCTTGAAGATGCGTCAGACTTTGTTAAACGCCAGCGCTCCCTTCTTCGCGGTGGCGAGTACTTTCGCTCCCGGGCCGAACTCGCCCTTGAGGATCTGCTGCGCCAGCGGATTCTCCACCTGCTGCTGGATCGCACGCTTGAGGGGCCGCGCGCCATACACAGGGTCGAATCCGGCTTCGCCGAGCAAATCCCGGGCGCTGTCGTCCAGCGTGAGTTCGATATCGCGATCGGCGAGCCGCTTGCGCAGGTAGCCAAGCTGGATATCGACGATAGAACGCAGCTGCTCGCGCCCCAGCGGATGGAATACCACGATGTCGTCGACGCGGTTGATGAATTCAGGGCGGAAATGCTGCTGCACCGATTCCATCACCGCGGCTTTCATGCGGGCATAGTTGCCTTCGCCGGCGAGTTCCTGGATCACGTGCGAACCCAGGTTCGACGTCATGATGATGACCGTATTGCGGAAATCGACCGTGCGACCCTGGCCGTCCGTCAGGCGGCCATCGTCCAGTACCTGCAACAGCACGTTGAACACATCCGGATGCGCCTTCTCGACTTCATCGAGCAGCAGCACCGAATATGGACGCCGCCGCACGGCCTCGGTCAGGTAACCGCCTTCTTCATAGCCGACATAACCGGGCGGCGCGCCAATCAGGCGGGCGACCGAATGCTTCTCCATGAACTCGGACATGTCGACGCGGATCATCGCCTCTTCGGTATCGAACAGGAATTCGGCGAGCGACTTCGACAGCTCGGTCTTGCCGACGCCGGTCGGGCCGAGGAACAGGAACGACCCGTTCGGGCGATTCGGATCCGCCAAGCCAGCCCGCGAGCGCCGGATCGCATCTGCCACTGCCTTGACGGCTTCCGCCTGGCCGACCACGCGCTTGCTGAGCGCTTCTTCCATGCGCAGCAACCGCTCCTTCTCGCCTTCGAGCATCTTCGAGACCGGGATGCCGGTCCACTTCGACACCACTTCGGCGATCTCTTCGTCGGTCACCTTGTTGCGCAACAGCCGGGTTTCCTGGTGTTCGGCCGTAGAGGCCTGCGCCAGCCGCCGTTCCAGCTCCGGAATCTTTCCATACGCCAGCTCGGACATCCGCTGCAGGTCCTGGGCACGGCGTGCCGTTTCCAGATCCATCTTCGCGCGCTCGAGTTCGGCGTTGATGTGAGCCGTACCTTGAACGGACGCCTTCTCAGCTTTCCACACTTCCTCGAGATCCGAGTATTCCTTCTCGAGCGCCTTCAGCTGATCGTTCAGGATCGACAGGCGCTTGCGCGACGCCTCGTCGGATTCCTTCTTGAGCGCTTCCCGCTCGATCTTGAGCTGGATCACGCGCCGCTCCAGTCGATCCATGGACTCGGGCTTGGAATCGATTTCCATGCGAATGCGCGACGCGGCTTCGTCGATCAGGTCGATGGCCTTGTCGGGCAACTGGCGGTCGCTGATGTAGCGATGCGAAAGCGTGGCGGCGGCAACGATCGCCGGATCGGTGATGCTCACGCCGTGATGCACCTCGTAGCGCTCCTTGAGCCCACGCAGGATCGCGATGGTGTCTTCCACCGAAGGTTCGTCCACCAGCACTTTCTGGAAGCGACGCTCCAACGCGGCATCCTTCTCGATGTACTTGCGATACTCATCGAGCGTGGTCGCGCCGACGCAATGCAGTTCGCCGCGAGCGAGCGCGGGCTTCAGCATGTTGCCTGCATCCATGGAGCCTTCGGCCTTGCCGGCGCCGACCATGGTGTGCAGCTCATCGATGAACAGGATGACCTGGCCTTCCTGCTTGGAAAGGTCGTTGAGTACCGCCTTGAGCCGCTCTTCGAATTCACCGCGGAATTTGGCTCCCGCGATCAGGGCGCCCATGTCGAGCGAGAGAATGCGCTTGTTGCGCAGGCCTTCGGGCACTTCGCCGTTGACGATGCGTTGCGCCAGTCCTTCGACGATGGCGGTCTTGCCGACGCCGGGTTCGCCGATCAGCACGGGATTGTTCTTGGTGCGACGCTGCAGGACCTGCACGGTACGGCGGATCTCCTCGTCGCGGCCGATCACGGGATCGAGCTTGCCCTGCTCGGCGCGCTCGGTCAGATCGACGGTGTATTTTTCGAGCGCCTGGCGGCTCTCTTCGGCGTTCGGATCGGTGACCTTCTCGCCACCGCGAACTTCTTCGATTGCCTTGTCCACGGCGCCCTTGATGACGCCCGCATTGCGCAGGGCCGATCCGAGCTGGCCACGGTCATCCAATGCCGCCAGCAGGAAGATCTCGCTGGAGATGTATTGATCGCCGCGCTGCTGGGACAGCTTGTCGGTGACATTGAGCAGGCGATTCAAGTCCGAGGAGAGATGCACCTCGCCCGCGTTGCCCTCGACTTTGGGCAACCGATCGAGCGCCTCGCTCAACTGCGAACGCAGCAAGTTGACGTTGGCTCCTGCCTTGGTGAGCAAGGGCCGTACCGAACCACCCTGCTGGTCGAGCAAGGCGGCCATCAGATGCAGCGGTTCGATGTATTGGTGATCCAGCCCGACAGCAAGCGACTGCGCGTCGCTCAGCGCCGTCTGGAATTTACTGGTCAGCTTGTCCATTCGCATAACGTGTCCATCGCATGATTAAGGCCCTGGGTCGCCAGGGCCGGATAGAAAAAAGGTTATGCCTGAAGTAAGGCTCAGGTCGGGAAATTCAACAATGGTGGAGCCACTGACTGCCTACGCATTTCCCCTGTTTTTGTTCCGGCCAGTCCCCAGCGACGCAGCCGCGCTAGTGCGCCATCGAATGGCTGACGTAGATCACGACTACGCCCAGCGAGATCAGCACGAACTGCTTCGCTCCCGAGCCCGGATCGACCCGCCGGTGCAGCCCCGGAATCAGGTCGGCGACAGCGATGTAGAGGAAACTCGAAGCGGCAAGCGCGATCGCGTACGGCAGGACCTCTTGCGTGCCCTCCAGCGAATAGTACGCCGCGACTCCGCCGATGACCGACGTCAGGCTGGTCAGCACATTGAGCGTCAGCGCCTTCGCCCGCGACATGCCCCCGTTCAGCAGCACCGCGAAGTCGCCGACTTCCTGCGGAATCTCGTGCGCGACCACCGCCATCGAGGTAACCACACCCAGGTGGATATCCGTCAAGAACGCGGCCGCGATCAGGACGCCGTCCAGGATGTTGTGGAAGCTGTCCCCGATGAGCACCAGCGACGCCGATGCCGCATCCCGGTTCTTCGCATGCTGGCCCTCGTCATGAGCATGCGGCAGATGGCCTTCGCAGACTTCGGAATGGCAGTGCCGCCACAGCAGCAGCTTCTCCAGGACGAAGAAGATCAGTACGCCGATCAGCAGCGTCAGTCCGATGCCATGCGCTCCGCCGAGCCCCACGCTCTCGATCGCATCCGGCAGCAGCCCCAACAGCGCGGCGCCCAGCAAGGCGCCGGTCGCGAAACTCACGAGGTGTGGCAACGCCCTGACGCGAATAGCTTCCGGCGCGACGAGGAATAGCGACGCTGCGAGTGCACTAGCCACTCCACCGAGCGCCGTGAACAGAATGATCCATGCAAGCAAGGACATGAGGAATGGCTGCGTTGGCCGGCAAAGTCCGGCGTCGAGTCTTGGTTATGCTTGGGGGGTTGATACGAGAGTGGCTTGGTACAACAACCAGCCGGAGCAGCGTAACACGCTCGTCAAGCCCTCGCCCCGTCCATCCAGATCAGCGTCGCCATGCGACCGGTTCGGGCATTACGACGATAGGAAAAGAATCGCGCGCTATCCGCGAAGCACTCGAATCCTCCGCCGTAGATTCCAGCCAGTCCGAGGCGCGTCAATTCCTGTCGCGCCAGACCATAGAGATCCGCTTGCCAGCGGCCGCGAGCATTGGGGACGAAAGCACTGTCACTGCCTGGGTCCTGTGCCATGAAGCGTTCGCGCACTTCCGGCCCGACTTCGAACGCCGCCTGTTCGATGGCGGGGCCCATCCATGCGAGGAGCTGTCCCGGCGCTGTATCCAATGCAGCCACTGTTTTCGCGAGCACACCGTCGGCGAGTCCACGCCAGCCAGCGTGGGCTGCAGCTACGCGTGTCCCCCCGACATCGCAGAACACGACCGGAAGACAGTCGGCAGTCATGATTGCGCACACTCGGCCAGGACGCCGTGAGACGGACGCGTCGGCGCGCACGATGGATGTTCGATGGTCGACTGCGACTACGTCGGTGCCGTGCACCTGTTCCAACCACAAAGGCTCACTCGGAATGTCCGCTGCTGCGATCAAGCGTCGGCGATTCTCGACCACCGCCGCGGGATCGTCGTTGACGTGCAGTGCCAGATTCAGGCTGGCGAACTCGCCCTGGCTCACACCGCCGCCGCGCAAAGTCGTCAGCGCACGAACGTTGGCTGGCGCCGGCCAGTCAGGCTGCAGCCACGCAGGACTCGACGACGTCATCGGCGGATCGACCTCGGATCGGCAGAAATTTCACGCGCATCCTTGGTGAGGACGGCGAGCAGCTCGCTCATGTCTTCAGCCAACGGCGCTTCGCATTCGAGCGGCTTGCGGGTGGCGGGATGCTCGAACGCAAGCTTCGCCGCATGCAGTGCCTGCCGTTTGAATCCACGCAGCGCCGCGATCAGATCTTCCGATGCGCCCTTCGGCAACAGGGCACGGCCGCCATATACGCGATCCCCGACGATGGGATAGCGGATATGCGCCAGGTGGACGCGAATCTGGTGGGTACGACCCGTTTCCAACTGGACGCGAACGTGCGTATGGCCGCGATAACGATGCAATACGCGGTAGTGGGTCACTGCTTCGCGCCCATTCTCCCGAATCGCCTGGCGCAGGCGATCGGTGGGATGGCGATCGATGGGTGCGTCGACGGTGCCGCCGCCGGTCATGACGCCCATGCAGACAGCCTCGTACTCACGCGATATTTCACGGGCTTCGAGTGCACGCACGAGGGCCGTATGCGTTTCGAGCGTCCGCGCTACTACGAGCAAACCGGTGGTGTCCTTGTCGAGTCGATGGACGATACCCGCTCGCGGCAGCACCGACAGAGACGGATCGAAATGCAGCAACGCGTTCTGCAGCGTACCGGCGGCATTGCCGGCGCCGGGATGAACCACCAGGCCGGCCGGCTTGTTGACCACCAGCAGGTGCGGGTCCTGGTGAACGATGTCCAGGCCAATCGACTGCGGCGCCACGGCCACCGCATTCGGCAGGTCGGCGCTGACTTCGATGCGTTCGCCGCCGACCACGCGATCCTTGGGACGCAGCTTGCCCCCGTTGATCAGCACCTGGCCGGACTCGATCCAGTCCTTGATTCGCGTACGGGAATACTCCGGCAGCAGGGCTGCCAAGGCCTGGTCGAGGCGCTGGCCGGCGTGTTCGGCGGGGACGAGCAGGGTCTGGCGGATGTCGGTCATCAGGGATTTCGAGGGAACCTCAAGGAACTAAAAAGGCCGTTGGGGCACGAAGCTCTGGGAGCCGGTCGTCCCCGCCGGAGGGAGGCCAGGATCTGACAGAAGAGGCTATACTTCGCCGCCATTTATCCCCGGATCGGCAAGTATCCATTGCCAGACCGGGACCGGCGCCACACCAGGCCATTGCCACACCAGCGGTAGCACTCAAACGTAATGTCCAAGAATTCTCGCATGCGCATCCTGACTTTGGCCACGATGGCGCTGTTCCTGGCCCTGGCCGGCTGCGGTGGCAACAAGGGCAAGGAGCTGATCGGCAACCCGGACAAGCTCTACGAACTGGCGAAAAAAGCCTCCGACAACGGCAACTATCGCGACGCGATCACTTACTACGAGCAGCTGGAAGCGCGCTTTCCGTTCAGCAACCCGGCCCGCCAGGGCACGCTCGATCTCATGTATGCGTACTACCGCAACCACGAGCCGGAATCGGCGATCGACCAGGCGGACCAGTTCATCCGCGAGAATCCGGCACATCCGCGCGTGGATTACGCTTACTACATCAAGGGACTGGCGCAGTTCGAACGCAACCCGAATTTCCTCGAACGCTGGTTCAACGCTGACTTGAGCCAGCGGCCGCCAATCGACGCGCGCAAATCGTTCCAGTCCTTCCAGACGCTGCTGCAGCGATTCCCCAACAGCACCTACGCCGACGACTCGCGCCAGCGCATGATCTTCCTGCGCAACCGCCTGGCCAACTACGAAGTCTACGTCGCCAACTATTACCTGAAGCGCGGTGCGTTCGTCGGAGCGATCAATCGCGCCAAGTACAGCATCGAGAACTACGACGGCGCCCCGCAAAACCGCCGCGCGCTCGAGATCATGGCAGCCTCGTACAAGGCGCTGGGCATGACGGATCTCGCGGCGAATTCGGAGAAGGTGTTGAAGGAAAATTACACCGGGCCGGATATGAGCTTGCGGGAAAACCGGGCGTGGTGGAAGTTCTGGTAGGAGCCGAAACGCGCTAACGCGCGCAGGGCTCGGGGCTCGGGCCGGATGAAGAGACTCACGGAGGAGTCGACGGATGCGGGACTATCGAAAGCTAGAAGCTTTTCGGCTTGCGGACTCACTCGTCATGCGAGTCTATGCGGTTACGCGGAAATTTCCTGCTGACGAAAGATTTACACTGACGTCTCAGTTACGACGCTCTGCCGTCTCAGTGGGGGCCAATATTGTCGAGGGCGCATCTCGCGCCAGTACGGCTGACTACCTGCGGTTTCTTGGCATAGCCTATGGCTCGGCGCGCGAACTGGAATATGAACTGTCGATAGCTAGACGGCTTGGGTATGTAACGGTAGCTGCAGCGCACGAGCTCGAATTTGTCGCGAAGCGAACCTGTGCTGCGCTTTACGGACTGATCGCAGCCCTGAAGAAGACTTGATCTGCGTCCGATTCCGGCCCGAGCCCCGGTACCCGAGCCCTTCTTGACCGCTATCTCGTCCGATACCCCGACGTAATCGGATAGCGCCAATCTCTACCAAACGCTCGATCGCTGATCCTCACTCCCGGTGGCGCTTGCCGGCGTTTGTATTCGTTGCGCTTCACCATGTCGAGCACCCTTCCCACCGTGGGGCGATCGAAGCCACGAGCGGCGATTTCCTCGACCGATAGATCGTCCTCGATGAACAGCTCGAGGATGGCGTCCAGGATCTCGTACGGCGGCAACGAATCCGAATCCTTCTGGTCGTGACGCAGCTCGGCCGAAGGCGGCCGCTCGATCACGCGATCGGGAATTGCCGCGGACAGGCTGTTGCGATAGCGAGCCAGCCGATAGACCAGCATCTTGCTGCAATCCTTGATCGGCGCGAAACCGCCGGCCATGTCGCCGTACAACGTGGCGTAGCCGACCGACATCTCGCTCTTGTTGCCGGTGGTGAGCACCATGCGGCCCGTCTTGTTCGAGATCGCCATCAGCAGCACGCCGCGGCAGCGGGCCTGGATGTTCTCTTCCGTCGTGTCGGGCTTGCATCCAGCGAAAATGCCCTGCAACGCGCCGAGGGTGGTTTCGAACATGCCTTCGATGGAAATGCTGTCGAAATGCACGCCGAGCATCTTTGCCTGCAACTCCGCGTCATCGAGACTCATCTGCGACGTGTAGCGGGACGGCATCATGACGGCGTGTACGCGATCGGCGCCCAGCGCATCGACGGCGAGCGTCAAGGTCAGCGCGGAATCGATGCCACCGGACAATCCCAGCACTACGCCTGGGAACTTGTGCTTGGCGACGTAATCGCGCACTCCGAGTACCAGTGCGTTGTAGACGCTCGCTTCTTCGGAGAACAGCGGCTCGATGTGCGCGGGTCTTGGCACGACCTTGCCGTCGACCAGGTCGACATCCACTGCCGTCAGACTTTCATGGAACGGCGCGACTCGTTGCACGACTTCGCCGGCGGCATTCATGACGAACGAACCGCCGTCGAACACCAGTTCATCCTGGCCGCCGATCTGGTTCACGTAGACGATCGGCAGGCCGGTTTCGCGCACGCGCTCGCGCACCACGCTTTCGCGTCGCTGCTGGTAGTTGAGTGAATACGGCGACCCGTTGATGACGACGATCACCTGGGCTCCTGCATTGCGTGCGGCCGTCGCCGGATTGGGCTCCCAGACGTCTTCGCAGATCAGCAAGCCGACGCGGATGCCGTTCATCTCCACCACCCGCGTGTCGCGGCCGTGCTGGAAATAGCGCTTCTCATCGAAGACCGCGTAGTTGGGCAATTCCTGCTTGCGATAGTTGGCGATCACTTGGCCATCGCGCAGCAGTGCGGCGGCGTTGTAGATGTCGTCGCCGGCGTACTCGGGATAGCCGACCAGGATCGACACGCCTTTCACTTCCGCGCGCACGCGTTCCATCCCTGCCTGGACCTGCCGGCGCAGGCCGTTATGGAACAGCAGGTCTTCGGGCGGATAGCCGCATAGGCTGAGTTCGGGGAACATCACCAGGTCCGCCTGCACTCGCTCGCGGGCTTCGGCGGCCGCACTGATGATGCGTTCGGTGTTGCCGCCGATGTCGCCGACGAACAGGTTCAGTTGAGCAAGAGCGATACGCAGGGACATGATGGAGCGATCAGGGCATCCGCTGTGACAACCGGCGTCGACAGGCTAAGGCCGATCGGCAAGTGCCGCAAGCGAATGCTCGGATCGGGTGTCCAGGTGCAGTATTCAATGTGGCGCGACACCCGATGTGGTGCGGCACCCGGCGTGGCACGCCGGTGCCGATTACTTCTTCCTGGCGGCTTTCTTGGCCGTCTTTGGGGTCGCCTTCCTGGCGACCGGCTTCTTGCTGGCGGCCTTCTTGGCTGGAGCCTTCTTCGCAGGTGCCTTCTTGGCTGGAGCGGTCTTCACCGCAGCCTTGGCCTTGCTGGCAGGCGTCGCGGACTTCCTGGCAGGCGCCTTTTTGGCAGACTTCTTGGCCAGCTGCTCCGCAATCGCCTTGCCGAGGTCGGCAGGGCTCTTCACAGTGCGGACACCGGCGCGTTCCAGCGCCTTGAACTTGTCGGCTGCCGTGCCCTTGCCGCCGGAAACGATCGCGCCTGCGTGGCCCATGCGCTTGCCCGACGGCGCCGTCACGCCGGCAATGTAGGCAACCACCGGCTTGGTCACGTTCGTGCGAATGAAGTCGGCCGCGGCTTCCTCGTCCGCACCGCCGATCTCACCGACCATGATGATGCCTTCGGTCTTCGGATCCGCTTCGAACCGCGCCAGCACGTCGATGAAATTCATGCCACGCACCGGATCGCCGCCGATGCCGACGCAGGTGCTCTGGCCGAGGCCGGCATTGGTCGTCTGGAACACGGCTTCGTAGGTGAGCGTGCCCGAGCGCGAGACGATGCCGATCTTGCCCGGCTTGTGGATGAAGCCCGGCATGATGCCGATCTTGCATTCGCCCGGCGTGATGATGCCGGGGCAGTTGGGGCCGATGAGCAAGCTGCCATAACCGGCCAGCGAGGCTTTCACTTTCACCATGTCGTTCACCGGAATGCCCTCGGTGATGCAGACGATGAGTTCGATGCCGGCATCGGCCGCTTCGAGAATCGCATCCGCTGCATAAGGCGCCGGCACGTAGATCATGCTGACCGTTGCGCCGGTCTCCGCCACTGCTTCGCGAGCGGTGTTGAAGACGGGCAAGCCCAGGTGCTTTTCACCGCCGCGGCCCGGCGTCACGCCGCCCACGAGCTTGGTGCCGTAAGCCAGGCATTGCTCGGAATGGAAGGTGCCCTGTTTGCCGGTGAAACCCTGGCAGATGACGCGTGTGTTCTTGTCGACGAGAATGGACATGGCGTTGAGAGAACGTAGCTGGTGAATGGTGAGTAGTGGGACCGGGCGTTGCGACCGCTATCGCGCTCTATCGAGGCACAGCGGCGACAACCCTCAGCGAGGCCCGATCATTTCTTCGCGGCGGAGACGACCTTCTTCGCGGCATCGGTGAGATCGCTGGCCGCAGTGATGGCTAGGCCGCTTTCGGCGAGGATCTTGCGACCCTCCACCGCGTTGGTGCCTTCGATGCGCACCACCACCGGGACCTGCACGCCGACATCTTTGACCGCGTGGATGATGCCATCCGCGATCATGTCGCAGCGGACGATGCCACCGAAAATATTGACCAGGATGGCTTTGACGTTCTTGTTCGACAGGATCAGCTTGAACGCGACTGTGACGCGCTCGCGCGTGGCGCCACCGCCGACGTCCAGGAAGTTCGCCGGCGAGCCGCCGTGCAGCTGGATCAGGTCCATCGTCGCCATGGCGAGGCCGGCGCCGTTCACCATGCACGCGATGTTGCCGTCGAGCGAAACATAGTTGAGTTCGTGCTTGGCCGCAGCGCGCTCCATCTCATCTTCCTGAGACTCATCGCGCCACGCGGCCAGGTCCTTGTGACGGAACAGCGCGTTGTCCTCGATGTTGATCTTCGCATCGAGCGCGAGCAGCTTGCCGTCGTCGGTGACGATCAGCGGATTGACTTCCACCAGGGCGGCGTCCTTCTCGATATACAGCTTGTACAGCGCCTGCGCGATCGAAGCGAACTGGTCGATCTGCTTGCCGGACAAACCCAGGCCGAATGCGAGCACGCGGCACTGCGAAGGCTGCAGGCCCGCGGCAGGATGTACGTCCACGCGAATGATCTTTTCCGGTGTGTGCTCCGCGACTTCTTCGATGTCCATGCCGCCGGCAGCGGAAGCGATGAACGCGATGTGACCCTTATCTCGGTTCAGCACCAGGCTCAGGTACAGCTCGCGCTTGATCTTCGAGCCCTCTTCGACGAAGACCTGGGCGATGGGCAGGCCCTCGGGGCCGGTCTGGTGCGTCGTGAGACGCTGGCCGAACATCGCCTCCGCAGCCTTCGCCGCCGCTTCGGGAGAATCCACCAGCTTGACGCCTCCGGCCTTGCCGCGACCGCCGGCATGCACCTGGGCCTTTACCACCCACTTCGATCCGCCGATCTTCTTCGCTGCCTCCGCAGCTTCCTGCGGGGTCGATGCCACGAACCCGGTGGGCACTGGAATGCCGTAACTCGCGAACAACTGCTTCGACTGATACTCGTGAAGATTCATCGCAAACGATCCCGTGCTGAAGATGAGGCGTAAAGGCCGGCTATTCTGGAGGAATTCGGCGGCAATGGATAGGCGGATCGAGAGCGGGCCACCCTACGTATGTTAACGTCGCGCGCCAGATGAAGCCTCCTGCAGCCGCCATCCCTGTCTCTTCATCGTCCACGGACCTCGCCTGGCGGGTGCTCTCCCTCGTCAACCTGTTCCGGCTGCTGGCGCCGCTGCTGCTGATGGCGCTGTTCGTTACTGTGACGCCTCGAGTGGTCGGCCAGGCGCATTCGAGCATGTTCTTCGGCGGCCTGCTGGCCTACTTCGTCTTCGCCATGGCCGTGATTCCCAGCCTCAAACAGCGCTGGCCTGCGATCGAGCTGCTGACGGCGGTCGGTTTGGGCGTCGACGTCGCCATCATCGTGACGCTCACTTATGCGAGCGGCGGAATGAGCAGCGGTCTCGCGGCCTTGCTGGTCGTTCCCATGGGCGCCGCCGCCTTCGTGGTGAACCAGCGCCTCGGGCTGTTGTTTGCGGCCGTGGCTGCATTGGGACTGCTAGCACAACAAGGCTTGACCGCCCTGTCATTGCGAGGGGATGCCAGCGACTTCGCGGCAGCCGGCATCGTCGGCGCGCTGATGTTCGTCGTTGCCCTTGGTGTCGGTCCCCTAGCGCGGGGACTACGCGAGAGTGAAGAACTGGTCCGGCAACGTGAAGTCGACGTGGCCAACCTGGCCGAACTCAACCAGTTCATCGTCCAGCACCTGCGTGAAAGCATCCTGGTGGTCGACGAAGACGCACGCATCCGGCTGATCAACGAATCGGCGGCGCAACTACTCAAAGCCACCGGCGGAATCGCTCCAGGAACGTCGCTCGCGGACGTCGCGCCGCGGCTGTCATACCTACTGGGTACCTGGAAACAGCACAATCACGATTGGCAGCTCAGTTCGCTGTCGCTGCTGTCAGCGGACGGCGGCAGCATGGTGCAACCGCATTTCGTGTCGCTCGACCGGACCAACAAGGGACCTACGCTGATTTTTCTCGAAGACACCACGCTGATCGCCGAGCGTGTGCAACAGTCGAAGCTGGCGGCGCTGGGACGCTTGAGCGCGAGCATCGCTCATGAAATCCGCAATCCGGTGGGAGCGATGAGCCACGCTGCACAGCTGCTCGCAGAATCACCCGCGATTCCGGAAAAGGAACGGCGCCTGACGACCATCATCACCAACAACGGCGAACGCGTCAGCACCATCATCGACAACGTATTGCAGCTGTCGCGCCGCGATTCGACGCGGCAGGAGCGGCTCGATCTCAATGCCTGGCTGCAGGAATTCCTCGGGGAGTTCCGCCAGACGATGCAGGCGGACGAGAGAATCGTGCAGGCGAAGTTGCCGCCGGATGAACTCGAAGTGCGCATGGACCCCACTCACCTGCACCAGTTGCTGTGGAATCTGTGCGAGAACGCACTGAAATACGGTCGCAGTCCGGCGGATGATCCCATCGAAGTGCTCACCGGGCGCATGCCGCTGTCCGAACGGCCGTTCCTCGAAGTCTGCGATCGCGGCGCGGGCATTGCGGCACCCGAAGCCGAACGCATCTTCGAACCGTTTTTCACGGGCGGACGCGGCGGTACCGGCCTGGGCCTCTTCATCGCACGCGAACTAGCACAATGCAATCGCGCGATTCTCGTCTACGAGCCCCGAAACGGCGGTGGTAGTATTTTTCGCATCGTCTTCGCGGATCCGCAACGTTGGGAAATGCAGTGAAAAAACAGCGCGCTCTCGTCGTGGACGACGAGCCGGACATCCGCGAGTTGCTCGGCATCACGCTCGAACGCATGAACATCGAAGTGGTGGCGTCAGGCGATGTGGCCGATGCCACCCGCGAACTGCGCAACAGCGATTTCGACCTGTGTTTCACCGACATGAAGCTGCCCGACGGCGACGGACTGGACCTGGTCCAATGGATCCAGAAACATCGGCCGCAGACGCCTGTCGCGGTCATCACCGCGCATGGCAACGTTGAAACAGCAGTACGTGCGCTGAAACTGGGTGCCTTCGATTTCATCTCGAAACCGCTGGATCTCACTGCGCTGCGCAAGCTGATCTCGGCCACGCTCAAGCTTGGTGACGGCAGTGTCAATACCGTCCAACTGCCGCAAATCAAACTGCTCGGGCGCTCTCCCGCCATGGACAAGCTGCGTGAACTCATCGAGCGGGTCGCACGCAGCCAGGCTCCGGTACACATCTATGGCGAATCGGGCACGGGTAAAGAACTGGTAGCGCAATTGATTCACGAGGCCGGAGCGAGGCGCGATGCGCCGTTCGTTCCCGTCAACTGCGGCGCCATTCCCACCGAGCTGATGGAAAGCGAATT
>Ga0157380_10001670_pt1 | contig 14650 bp, 10 predicted proteins | sample S35metaG_FD_119757 | JGI IMG/M metagenome (GOLD analysis project Ga0157380, IMG submission 119757) | Switchgrass rhizosphere microbial communities from Kellogg Biological Station, Michigan, USA - S3-5 metaG | ecosystem: Host-associated > Plants > Roots > Rhizosphere > Soil | place: USA... | reverse complement strand
CGCGCGTGGACCGAAGAAAACATCGCGCACATGCGGGGCCAGCTGCAAAGGTTGGGCATCAGCTATGACTGGTCGCGGGAGATTGCTGCGCATCGACCGGATTACTACAAGTGGGACCAGTGGTTCTTTCTCAAGATGCTGGAACGGGGGTTGGCTTACAAGAAGACCTCAGCCGTCAACTGGTGTCCGAAGGAGAATACTGTTCTGTCGAACGAGCAATCGTCCGGCGGGATTTGTTGGCGGTGTGGAACTGCGGTTGAAAAACGAGACCTCGAGCAATGGTTCCTGCGAATCACGGATTATGCCGAGCAACTCGTGAACGACATCGCTGAGATTCACGAGACTTGGCCGGACAAGGTCTTGAAGCGACAAAGCGATTGGGTCGGACGAAGTGAAGGCGCCTACATTGATTTTAATGTCAAAGGAACAGACCAGAAGATCCGTGTGTTCACAACTCGTATCGACACTATCTACGGTGCGACAGCAGTTGTGCTGGCTCCGGATCATCCATTGATCGGCGAGTTGCTCCAGGGCTCAGCATTACAAGCTGATGTGCAGGCATTTGCCGAGAAGGTAAAAGCCGCGCGCGCCGCTAAACAAGATCCAGCAGCAGTTGAAGAAAAAGAAGGCTTGAATACGGGCGCGCTGGCTTTGAATCCATTCAGTGGTGAAACGCTGCCGATTTGGGTGGCTAACTACGTCTTGATGGATTACGGGACCGGCGCCGTCATGAGCGTGCCCGCGCACGATGAGCGCGATTTCGAGTTTGCCCAAAAATACACGTTACCGATCCGGCAAGTGATAGCACCGGTATCGCACGCTCAGTCACGCGTCGAGCCCGTGACTGGCGCGATGGACCAGTCGGTGGAAATGCATCAGGCCTTCACTGACTATGGCGTCTTGATCAATAGTGGCGAGTGGGGCGGCACCCTCTCGCTGGAAGCGATCAGCAAGATGGCGGCACATGCTGAGGCTAGCGGGTTTGGCTCAGCTGCAGTGACTTATCGCATCAGGGATTGGGGTATCTCAAGGCAGCGCTTTTGGGGCGCTCCGATTCCGGTCATCTACTGCGACCGTTGTGGGATGGTGCCAGTGCCGCTCGAAAAGCTGCCGGTCCTGTTGCCGGAAACCGCTGACTTCACCGGAACAGGTGAGTCCCCACTCGTGGGTGTGGCGGAGTTCGTCAACACGACTTGCCCGAAGTGCGATGGGCCGGCCCGGCGAGAGACGGACACGATGGATACGTTTGTTGATTCATCCTGGTACTTCTTCCGCTACTGCGATCCGCGGAACGATGACATGCCGTTCGATGTGGAGCTCGCATCTCAGTGGACGCCAGTGGATCAGTACATCGGCGGTGACTCGCACGCCGTCATGCATTTGATCTACACACGATTCTGGACCAAGGTCATGCGGGATCTGGGCCTGGTTTCTTTCAATGAGCCGGTCAAGCGTTTGCTGACTCAAGGCATGGTGACTAATCGTGTCGAGGGTACCGATGAATGGAAGGCGATGTCCAAGACTCGGGGCAATGGCGTCGATCCCGATGAAATGATTGACGCGTTTGGCGCTGACGCAGCTCGGCTGTTCACCCTGTTTGCGGCACCCGTTGAGAACGAGTTGCGCTGGTCGGAGACAGGAGTCGAAGGCGCCATTCGTTTTCTGAGACGCGCCTACTCGCTGGTTTGGCGATGGCAGGAAAGACTCACTAATACTGCTCAGCAGACCGAAAACTTTGTCAGCGAGGACTTCGGCGCTGAAGCTCGCAAACTGCGCCGCAAGACGCACCAGACTATTGCACGTATCACACGTGACTTTGAACAGCTGAATTTGAACCCATCGGTGGCGCAGTTGATGGAGTTGTTCAATGCCTTGACCGAATTTAATGCTGATCCGGCCCGAGCTTCGGACGCCGAGGTATTCGCCGTACGTGAAGCATTGAATGCACTCGTGATTATGCTGGCGCCCTTCTCTCCGCATGCAGCCGAAGAAATGTGGGAAGGATTGGGTCATGCGGGCGGATTATTGACCGGTCAGAAGCTCTGGCCCATGGCCGATCCGGAACTTGCGGCGCAAGAGCAACTCGAGATTCCCGTTCAAGTGAATGGCAAACTGCGTTCGCGGGTGTTTGCGGCTCCGGATGTAACCGAGGCTGACCTGCGCGCGGCAGCCTTAGCTGATGAGAAGGTCAAGACGATTATCGAGGGACAGCAAGTCGTCAAAGTCATAATTGTGCCCCAGCGACTTGTGAACATCGTGGCGCGCTAGGACATGGATTGAATCCGTTGATTGCCGAGATTTCAAGGATTGCCATTCGAGAGTAGTGTCCTAATTTGGGTTTGGTTCCCCTCTCCGCAGGCGGAGAGGGGTTAGGGGAGAGGTAGTCGGAGTGCAAAACCCCACCCCCAACCCCTCCCCACTAAGCGGGGAGGGGAGCACAAGGCAGAGAAGGAGCTAAATGACTTGCTTGCTAGACCTTCGTATAGTCGCTAAAATCAACTGCCGTCGCGACGTTCCCCAAAGCCGGTGCTCCGATTGGGGATTTTCAATAGCGGAGTTTCAAAGACCACGGGGGAGCAATACCATATTTGCAAACCTGTGCATGTCCGAAGATTGCCTACCAATCACAGGCGGTTAAGAGGCAAGATGGATCCGCTAATTGATCGAGCCAATCAATGAAAGAATGTCCAGCCTGTAGGCGCTGTTTCCCCGACGACATAAATCACTGTCCCCAGGACGGCGATGCAACTTTGCCTTCGCTGCTTGGTGATCCTATTCTCGACGCTCGCTATCAGCTCGAGCGAAGGTTAGGGCAGGGCGGGATGGGCGTTGTATTTCAGGCCCGACACATCTTTCTAAAAACCCAACACGCAATCAAAGTCATTCTTCCGGATCTGGTTGGCAATGATCCGATGCTGGTGACGCGCTTCCGCCAGGAGGCCCTTGCCGCCGCAGCAATCAAGCACCCAAACATTATTGCCGTAACAGACTTCGGCGTTGTGCGCAGCACCATGCCGTTTCTGGTGATGGAGTTTGTCAACGGTCGTTCGTTGCAGGAGATCATGGCGGAAGAAGGAGCGATGCCGCCCGCCCGTGCCTTCGAACTTATTTGTGCTACCGCGTCCGGCGTGAACGCAGCTCACCGGCAAAACATCGTACATCGCGATCTCAAACCCTTGAACATCATGGTTTGCGAAAACATGCCGGTGTCCGAAGGACTCAGAATTCTGGACTTCGGCTTGGCCAAGATTCGATCAGGTGAGTTGTTGGGATCGTTTGTGCAAGCGAAGACCAGTGGCTTGATGGGCTCGCCTTTTTACATGGCGCCCGAGCAGTGGTCGGATGAAGAGCCCGATTCACGTGCAGACATCTATAGTCTTGGAATCATCCTTTATCAGATGCTCGGCGGCGACGTTCCCTTCAAAGGTTCGTCGATTCCGTCGATCATGAAAAAGCATCTGACGGAATCTCCGCCTCCACTCAAATCGATGGGAGTTGATGTGCCGCCGGCGATCGAAGCTGTAGTGCGCCACGCGCTCGCCAAGGATGTAGCAGAACGCACTCCATCGGTTGAAAAGTTTCTTGAGGAATTGCGTGATGCGGTAAATTCAACAACCGCCTCCTTAAAGACTACCGGCGATTCTCCCGACGTTTCTGCTGTGGATCCCAACCGGACGATTGGCCCTCGCGGATCCCGAACCGGAACTTTTGTGAGGGGGGGCGAGACTCAAACGACCGGATTCGAGACCAAGTACGATACTGGTTCTGATTCAGGCTCCGTCAGCTCTCCTGCCATCGCAGATCAACTGAAGCAAGCTTCAATCACGAATGAAGCAATACAACGAGAGTTGGAGCACAAGGAGCGGTTCGCCCGCGATGCCCTGGCGCGTGACGCTGAAGAGCGCAAGCGCCGGCTCAGTGAAGAGAGTGAGCGCCAACGAAAAGAGCGTGAGGAGCGCGAAGAAGAGGAGCGCAAGCAAAAAGAGCAGCTGGCACGCGTCGCCAAACAGGCCGAAGAGCTCGAGCAGAAACTATCGAGACTGGCCACCAGCATGGTTCCTCAGGGCGCCGCAGTAATCGATCCTGAAGTCACTCAAGTCGGCCAGCGCACGATGCCGATTCAAATGATCGGCGACAGCACAGCCGTTCATGCTCCTGCCGGCGCCACCTGGCAACAAAATGCTGCGACCATGACCGGCGGCTATCCCGGTCAGAAGAAGTCCCCAACTCTTATCATCGTCATCGCACTTGTGCTGGTGGTATTGGCCGGGGCCGGCGTCGGAGGCTATTTCATCTTTCGTCCGAAGCCCGTTGTGGTTACCAACGGAAATACGAACACCGGACCAACCGGACCCAATGTTCCTTCGGATCCCGGCCAAGTAAAAACAGAATTGGTTGAGATTCCTGGAGGCGAGTTTCAAATGGGTCGGAATGACGGTCCACCTCAGGAAAGTCCGCAGCACATCCAGAAGGTCGATTCCTTCTTTATGGATAAGACAGAAGTAACCAATGCTGAGTATGCAGAGTTTGTGCGCGACACCAAACATGCGCATCCGGAACAGTGGAATGGCCCAAAGCCTCCTAACGGGACGGAGAAGTGGCCGGTTGTGGACGTGAGCATCGAGGATGTGGAAGAGTTTGCCAAATGGCGGTCCAACCGTGACAAGCTCAACTATCGCCTGCCCACGGAAGCGGAATGGGAATATGCTGCCCGGAATGGTAGTCAGTCGGATCGTTATCCCTGGGGAAAAGAGTGGAAAACGAATTACGCGGTCCTCGGAGAACAATTAACAGAGTCAGTCGGCAGTCATCCTGAGGGTAACAATAAGTGGGGAGTGTCCGACTTAATCGGAAACGTCTGGGAATGGACTTCATCGAAGGTATCGGCATATCCGGGCAATACCACTCCGATTCCCAACAGCACGCGTAAATGGATGACGATTCGTGGCGCCTGTTTTCTGACCAAGACCGACGACCCGGAGAACCCTGTTACTTCGAGTCTGCGTACCTTTATTGCGCCGGACAACAAGAATCATTTGTTAGGTTTCAGACTGGTGCGTTCCGCCCAATAGGTGGATGCCAATTAGTCGTTCACCCGCACGCACGGAACTGGAGGAGAAGAGATGAAGGACTTTGCACGTCGAGGTTTTCTGTTCTCAATAATAGCTGGAGTGATTGGAGCCGGCTTTTGCTTTTCTGTTTTGGCCCAAAACGTAGGTGGAGATATCGGCGGTGGAATCTTTCGTCCGAAGAATCCCGAAACAAAACGAAATGCAGGTAAAACTCCCAAGCCGATCACCAAGCCCACTCGCAATCCCAAGCGAAATCCGGCTGCTGAGCTCGAAGCCAAGGTCGAAGACTTGCTCGATAAAGGCAACGACGCTCGCGATGCCAAAAAATATGATGAGGCCCAGGCAGCTTACGAGGAAGTCCTCAAGCTGAAAGCCAATGACGAACGAGCCGCTTACGGTCTCGGAAACGTCTATACGGATCAGCGTCGCTGGGAAGATGCAGAAAAACATTATCGTGATGCGACTACATGGGGGCCAAAGAATGTTGACGCGCTGGTGGCGTTGAGTGTCGTGCTGGTCCAACCGCTTACCGGAGCAAATAACGCCAAACGTTTTGCAGACGCGGAAACGTTTGCGCGCCGCGCTGTTCAACTTGATCCAAAGAACTCCGTAGCCTGGGATCGACTCGGGGTGGCGCTGCAATCCCGCGGACTTTTCAATAGCGAAACGGAGCAGGCTTACCGGCGCGCCGTCGAGCTGGATCCGAACTTCGCGGCGGCTTATGCACACCTTGCTCGCTTATTAAGAAAAATGAATCGCGGTGGCGAAGGCATTCCGCTTTACGACAAGGCATTTGAGTTGGCGAAAGACCCGCCGACTCTGGTCCTGATTGCTGAAAGCCTGCAATCAGAACAGCAATGGGACAAGTCCGAAATCGTGTTGCGCAAAGCTCTGGAAATGGATCAGCGTAGCCCGAGCACTTTATATTTCCTCGGTCGAAATCTCATCATCTTGAAGCGTTATCAAGAGGCGGAGGGTTACTTGAGGACCGCAGTGGAACTTAGTCCTCAAGCATTTCAGCCCTACACTCTGCTTGCCCAATCCTATCTGGCCATGAATCGTTTGGAAGACGCCGAGAAGACTTACAACAGTGCCGTGGAGATTGCCACTCCCGGCGAGCAGAAGCAATTGGCTGGCGCTTTCGGATTTGAGGGAGTGGGCGACGGGTATATGAAGGCCAAGAAGAAGAGTGATGCCGCCCGCGCTTATCGGCGCGCGTTGGACCTCGATCCAGGCAATGCGCAGTTGATGAAAAAGCTTTCGCAGGCTAAATAGTCCGGTAGCAACTGAAGTTCGCACCAAACTTTGACCAAGTGAGGACGTTCGTATGAAGCGTTGTCCCAAGTGTAGTCGGACATTTCCCGATGAGAATCAAAAGTTTTGTACTTTTGACGGTGGTTTGTTGCGCGCTGATCAGCCTGCATTTGATCCGAATCTAACGGTTCGAGCAACTTCGAAGGATTTAATCGAAACACCACCTCCAGCCGCGCCGACAGTGAACGAAGCGTCGGAAGCGAAGACCAGCGTCCGGCTTCAGTCGCTAAATGAAACGATTACTTCTTTTGGGACTTCCACTTTTAAAGAGACGTCCCCGGTAGGCTCGCAGACTTCCAGTGATCTAACTCAGCCGCAGTCGGAATCTGCGCCCACCTCAGCGGACCTGTCGGCTTATGCCCCAGCCGCAGAAGCTTTATCGCAGAATGCACCGCCGCCGGAGCCGCCGCCAGCTCCAGCAGAAGTTGCTACACCTGCAGCGGCTGCAGCTGCCGCGGCACCAGCAAAAAAGAAATCGATACTGCCCTGGATTCTGGTGGCATTGGTCGTCCTGCTGCTCCTGGGTGGCGGGGCAGCAGTGGCTGGATATTTCTTTGTAGTGAAGCCGATGATGGAGGCGAAGAAAGGTCCGTTTGCAGAACCGCCCAACGTCAACGCGAACACTAACTCAAATACAGCTCCTTCTCCGGCGGACTCATCGTCGCCGGCAAATGCGAACGCTAACACTGAAGCAACCAGGAAGGAACCTGAGCCATACACTCCAACTGGCGACGTAGTTCAATTCCAGAATTCAGCAGCCACTCTGGACGGCGATCTGGCGGCGCATTATGTTGGCTTTTCTTTTTACTATCCGAAGACGTGGGCCAAAGATCCAAAGTCAGGGGTTCCCGGCGCAAGCAACTTTGCTCAAATTAATCGGCTGCTCAGCGATGAAACCGGTGAATATCTCCAGGAGCGAGTTGCCTTCAACTGGTATCCGAGCAAAGGTTCATATGAAGCAGATACTAATGTCTTTCCGCAAAGTGCGAAGAAGATTACGGACCAGTTAGCTAAGAGCTTGCAGAACTTTGAAGAACTTTCGCACGGCGACACGACCATCAATACCTACAAGGGATACGAAGTTCGTTTTAAGGGAATGTTCAAAGGTACTGGCAAGGGTGATATCCCGATCTGGGTCGCGTGATTTTGCTGCCTCCAGGCTCTCCGACTGATAAGGGAGGAGTGGCGATCATCATGCTGGCTACTTCTTTGGCCGAAGATGTTACCGGCGCCGCTGACATTGGCGACAAAGGTGGTTTGGCTCTGATTCTGGAATCGTTCCGCTTCGGGAGCCGTTAAAGCCGAATTCGTAACGCAAACTGTTAGTTTGCGATAGATGAATGGCATTCAAAGTGGGGCGCAAATCCCGAACGATCGGGATTTGCGTTACAAGACCCCGATGAAGATTACTCTGCTGGAAGAGCGTGCAGGTCAGCCTTACCCTGAACGTGCGTTTACTTCTGAGATAGTTAAGATTGGTCGCGATCCTCTCGAATGTCACGTTGTCTTCGATCAAGGTGAATGGCCGATGGTCTCGCGACGGCATGCCGAGTTTCGACAACGTGAGGGTCGCTGCTTGCTGGTTGACACTGGTTCACGCTTTGGCACTTTCGTTGACGGCAAACGCGTAATTGACCCCACCGAAGTCCGCGTCGGGGATCGAGTTCAATTTGGTCCTGGCGGACCTTTAGTGCGTATCCTCGCCATCGAACAAACATCGCCGGGAAACCAACCACCCGCATCCCCAGATAGTTCGTTTCGGGATCGGTCTACCCTACGCGACGTTGATCCCCACGAGACTGAGGGCTAGCAATCAATATCCTCTTTTTATGATATTTCGCAGACAATTCGATTGTGTTTTAAGCATTTCTTTGATTTCTGCGATTCCATTGGTTAACCTCTTACCCTTGCCTTGAAGCTTTCGCATCGCCCCTCGAAGCTTGCACCCCCGACAACCCTGAAATGTCGAGTGACATTTCATAGACCGACGTATGTAAGGAGACAAGCATGAGTACTTTTTCGAACAAGGGTTTTCATTTACTTAATTTGGTTTTTGGCGTCTTGCTCTTAATAGCATGTGTTGCATTTGCTTCGGCCCAGGCTCCCAGTGGACAAGCTCGCTCGACTCGTCCGACTCAGTCGGTTCCAAACGGCGCGAAGATGAAATTCAAGGGCGTAGTAATCGATCGCGACGCTGACACTTTCACGATCCGGGACCGCAATCGTACCGACTATCGAGTTGCACTCGATGACCGAACCAGTATTAAGACTTACGGTGGGTTCTTTCGCGGCGGAAAGAAATATCCGGTGACTGACATCCTTCGAGGTCTCATTGTCGAAGTCGAAGGACGAGGCGACGCCCAGGGGGCTTTGCTGGCAGACAAGATCAGATTCAATGAATCCGATATGCGGGCGGCGATCACTTCAGATACGCGGGTGACTCCGGTCGAAGAGAATCAAGAGCGCATGGCGGGACAGATGGACGAACTCTACGCCATCGCTGCTGAAGCCAGGAAAGAAGTGACAGCTGTCAACGAGCGTGTCTCTGCTTTAGACGAGTTCGATGTAGCGGAAAACGTGTCTGTGACCTTCCGGGTTAACAGCGCCTTACTTTCTCCGGAAGCAAAACAACAGCTCGACACACTTGCTGAGAAAGCTCTGGCGTCCAAGGGATACATGATTGAAGTGGCCGGTCACACCGATTCGACTGGCAGCGAAGCTAAGAACATGCGTCTCAGTCAGCAGCGAGCCGAAGCAGTGGTGCAATACTTGGCGGTGAGTCACAAGATTCCGCTACGACGGTTCATTAGTCCCATGGGTTACGGAAAGACTGAGGCTGTTGCCGATAACACCACAGCTTCAGGGCGGGCGCAGAATCGAAGGGTCGAAGTAAAAATTCTGGCGAACCGTGGTTTGGCTAATTCAAAGCCATCCACGCAGCCCTAGACGAGGTTCCACAGGGGGGACTACAACCAATCCGCGGATTTCGCAGATTCACTGATGCGAAATCTGCGGATTGTTGTTTACTGGAGTGGCACGGGCGTCCCGTCCGTGATATGTGGCACGCCGCGCTTGACGAAGGCCCTTATTTGTTATGTACTTCAAGTCGGAAACTCTTGATAGACATTCTCTGTCGAGACCCTGAGCTCAATCTATATGAATACAAACAAAGCCATTCTTAATAGTACCCGCAAGTTTTGGAGTCCGATGCGTGCCCTCTTAACCGTAGTCGTTCTGGGACTCGTGGCGTTGGGCGGGTTATCGAGTTGCACCTCCTCCGACGAAAAGGGCGTTGCCACTGCGCCGACTACCAAGCCAACCGCACCCACGGCGCCCAACTCGAGGACGGCTGCCCCGGTAACGACTTCGCTAACGGCAAATGTCCTCGCTGCGAAACTGAAGACAGTCAAAGGTGGCACCATGTCACTCGGCGATTACTCTGGCAAGGTAATGTTGGTGAATTTGTGGGCGACGTGGTGTGGTCCCTGTCGCAATGAAATTCCTGAACTCGTCAAGTTGCATAAAGAATTTGCTTCCAAAGGATTCGAGATTGTAGGGCTCTCAACTGAGAATCCAACAAGTTCTGAAGTCAGCGTCAAAGAGTTTGTGCAAAATTTCCAGATGGACTATCAAGTGGGCTGGGCTTCTCCTGAAGTTGCGATAGCATTCATGCAGATGACTCAGCGGGATGCGATTCCACAAAGTTTCATCATCTCGCGCGATGGTCGCGTCTTAAAGCAGTTTGTCGGCTTCAGCCCGATTGGTACACCTCCCCAGATAAGACAAGCGATCGAAGATGCTTTGAAAGGCTAAGCGCCTGACGCTTTCGATACGACAATACTTGCCTTGTTTTCTCCGTACCGTATTGTTCACAGCGTGTTCTTAGTCCACCGCTGGAATCCACTGTCTTCAATCACTCCCGTTCGTTTCATCGGGCAGAGCTTGAGCGTTCTGTTCGCACTGCTTCTGTTATCTATTGCGACGAACGCTACTGTTCCTACCGGTTTTACGGAAACTGGAGTCGTGTCCGGTTTGTCCAGTCCGACAGCTATGGCGGCCACCCCTGACGGCAGGATCTTTGTCTGTGAAGAGCGTGGCTCAGTGCGAGTTATCAAAAATGGCGTGCTGTTATCGACGCCCTTTGTGACCGTCAATGCCGATACTGGAAGTGAACGCGGGTTGTTAGGGATCACTTTTGATCCGAATTTCTCAACCAACAATTTCGTTTATCTCTTCTACACGGCGCCGCAACCAGTTGTTCATCATCGCATTGTCCGTGTCACCGCTGCAGGCGATGTAGCAGTGACTGGAAGTGAAGTGATGCTCTTCGAGTTGGACAATCAGGACCTGGGAAGTAACCACTGCGGCGGCGCACTTCATTTCGGTCCCGACGGAAAACTGTATGTTGGTACTGGTGATGACGAGCACGCTGAGAATGCACAATCGTTCACGACCTTAATGGGCAAAATTTTGCGTCTGAATTCCGACGGCACCATTCCGACCGATAATCCCTTTTTCAACACGACCACAGGAAACTACCGGGCCATCTGGGCGCTGGGACTTCGAAATCCGTTCACTTTTGCGTTTCAGACCGGGACGGGCCGCCTCTACATCAATGACGTCGGGGAAATGCAGGCAGAAGAATTGAATGAAGGCTTCGCCGGGGCGAATTATGGTTGGCCAATGTGTGAAGGACCGTGTTCGCCTTTCAATGCGAATTTTCGTGATCCAATCTACTCTTACGGCCACAATGTTGGCTGCGCGATCGTGGGAGCTGCTTTTTACAATCCGCCCACGCCACAATTTCCCTCGGAATACACAGGCAGGTACTTCTTTACGGACCTGTGTTCGGGCGCGATTCGTACTTTTAATCCGGCCACGAACACGCTTGCGAATTTTTCAACGGGAGCCGTTTTCCCCACGGACTTGCTGATTTCCCCCGATGGCAGCCTCTACTATCTCTTGCGCGCCGGCGGAGTTTATCGCATTCAGTACCCTCAGCCCGCGCCTTCAAACTTTCAATTCAGTTCCGCAGGCTATGCGACCAGCGAATCACAACACTTCTCAGTAATCACTGTGCAGCGAACTGGTGACGCCTCGGCTGCTGGGTCCGTAAATTATTTGACCAGCAATGGTACGGCGTCCGACCGTTCGGATTATTCCGCAGCGATCGGAACGTTAAACTTTGCGGCTGCAGAAACCAGCCGAACGTTCACGGTCCTCGTTAGCGATGACGCTTACGTCGAGGGTGACGAGACTGTGAGTCTCACGCTTGCCAATATGACGACAGGCGCGACGATCGCAACGAGCCTGCTGACTATCCATGACAACGATTCGACATCTCCTACCAGCAACCCGGCGGACGAGGCGCAGTTCTTTGTGCGCCAGCATTACTACGATTTCCTGGGTCGTGAACCTGACGATGGCGGTCTCACTTATTGGACCAGCCAAATCACACAATGCGGCAATGACGAGGCCTGTAAACTAACGCGACGTATTGGCGTCAGTGATGCATTCTTCTTCGAACCGGAGTATCAGCAGACTGGCGCATATGTGCTGCGACTGTATCGCGCCTCTTTCGGAAACAATCAGCCTTTCCGAAATCAATTTCCCGATCCTGCTCATCCCGACGAAGAAAAGAAATTGCCGAATTACGACGTCTTTGTCCCTGACCGTCAGAAGGTGATTGGCGGATCTGATCTCGCGCAGAAGCAGCTCGAGTTAGCCAATTTGTTCGTACAAAGACTCGAATTCCAGTCCAAATATCCCGCCACTCTCGATGGGCCAGGCTATGTTGACGCTTTGTTGACGACGATTAGAAACGATCTGGGTGTCGAACTGGTTTCACAACGAGACGCCCTCATCGCACTTTTCAATTCAGGGGGACGAGGTGCTGTCCTCTACCGATTGGCCGACGATAATCAGTCTAATCCCATCAACAACCGCGGGCTTATTGATGCCGAATACAACCGCACTTTTGTAGCTACGGCCTATTTTGGATACCTGCGTCGTAATCCGGACATGCAGGGCTTTCTTTTTTGGCTGGGTCAGGTAAATAGCGCGCCGCTGCGAGATCTTTCGAAACAGCACGCGATGGTTTGCTCGTTCATAACTTCGGTGGAGTACCAGCAGCGTTTCAGTTCGGTCCTGACGCACTCGAACAACGACTGTCCACATTGAGTGTGAGCTTCCGCATTTTTGAATGCGACTGTTCGGCCGATAGCTATCGACAAACGCATCCACTGGAATCTAGAATAATCACGATGATAAGCCGCTGGACTTTGCCGAGGATGGTTCGCCTGGGATTGTCGCTATCACTCTCGTTGTGGATAGCGGGATTCGGCTGCGTGATTGGCTGCGAGAGTCTCGTTGCCAAAGCTTCCACTGGGTCGACTCGCAAGCAGCGCGATTGTCACACCGCAAAACGATCTCCTCAAGTGACAACTGGTCACAGTTGTTGCGTAAAGCATCGACTTGATAAGACTCAACGCGAAGCTACCCTCGTTTTGCCAGAGGTCGAACGCTCAGTGCAAGAGTGCCCCTTTGCGGTAACCGCGAAAGCGTTGAGCGCACGACCGCGTTCAGACGAAGCAACCACAGTTCAGACTTCTCCAGTTCCGCGATTGCCACCGGTGGCATTAAGTCAAAGTCTCAATCATTCAGTTCCTTCGTTTCTCTACAATCGCGGCTCTACCCACCTCCGCTGTTGTGTCTTTCTGATTTAGAAACTTGCTTGCAAAACAGTTGATTGCAAATCGGCATCGTCTCGGACTGATGCCGCCAGTAAATTTCTATTCAGGAGACAACATGAAAAACACAAAGAAACTTCTCGCTGCCGTGCTGTTTAGTGCCTTTATGGCGCTATCGGCGACAGCTTTTGCACAAAACACGCAGTCCGGTTCGGAAGCCAGGGAATCGTGCTGCTCGATGCCGAACTGTTGCTGCAACGGTGATTCTTGTCCGCTGAAAAAAGAGGCCAGGAATCATTCGAAGAAGCAAGCACACAAAGACGGCTGTTGCTGTTGCGGCGGCGAGTCTTGTGAGATGAAGGCGAAAGAAAAACAGACCAAGAACAAGAGCTAGGCTGTTAGGTGAGGCGCCTCTTGGAAAAAGAGGCGCCTTCGCCGTTCAAGGTAGGAGGGCATAAAGAGATGAATCCGAGAAAATTGATCGTGGTCGTGGTGGTGCTTGGTGTCGTCGTTGGCTTGGCAGTCTTGGTAATCAAGCCGAAGTCTGAGTCTCAGGCTACGCACAACGGTGACGCGCATGCGGAACCGCCGCTTACGACTGCCGCTCAGACTGTTCCAGCACACTTTACGCAGCCGCCAAGCCTGAGTAGTCTGGGGCCCACTCTTCCGCCGGAAAGATTTGCTGGTCAGACAAGAGAAGCGTACGTCGTGGCCCGGGCCATTCCGCAAACGCTCGCGCAATTACCCTGCTACTGTCATTGTGATCGAGGCATGGGCCACAAGAGTTTGCATTCTTGCTTTGAAGACGATCACGCGTCGCACTGTGCGACTTGTGTGGACGAGGCATTAATGGCTTATCGACTGCAAACAGAAGCGAAGCTGTCGGCAGATCAGGTACGGGAAAAGATTATTGAGAAGTACGCTGGCCAGTAAGGGATAGGTTGTTGCGTAAACTTGGAGCAGACAAGTCTAATTCACACCCGGTTTCAACCGGGTGGTGGTGGACTTATTTAGACCTTCTAACCGTTTCAACGGTTTTTTCTTCCCTAAATCCCTGGAAACCGTTGAAACGGTTACCTGTCTTGGCAACAAGGTCGTACACCCGGTTGAAACCGGGTGTGAATGAGAGAGAACCTGAACATGGTACTTTTCATTTGCGATTCAATTTAGAAGTGCGAAAGCGACAATCGAATCGGCCAACAAGTTGAAAAATGAAAAACGGAAAATGATATATGGAAAATCTTTATGGGCCTCGTGCGCGTAACCCACAAGCTTACCTAAAGCAAAAAAGGGTGTAAGATACTCCCAAAAACAGTAAGGAGCAGGTCATGAAGATTTTCCGCCACAGACTTATTCTCGGAACCATCGCCTCGGCTTTGTTGCTTTTATCCTTCTCAGTCCCGACCGCAGCCCAAAAGTCGCGAATGCAGGACGCGTCTCGTCACTCACGTGAAGCTGCCGACGTTTTTACTGAGATCATGAACGTTAGGGAGAAGGGAATTCCTAAGGAATTATTAGACAAAGCCGAAGCTATCGCTGTTTTTCCGGACGTGGTCAAAGCCGCTTTCGTATTTG
>Ga0157380_10001669_pt1 | contig 14650 bp, 11 predicted proteins | sample S35metaG_FD_119757 | JGI IMG/M metagenome (GOLD analysis project Ga0157380, IMG submission 119757) | Switchgrass rhizosphere microbial communities from Kellogg Biological Station, Michigan, USA - S3-5 metaG | ecosystem: Host-associated > Plants > Roots > Rhizosphere > Soil | place: USA... | reverse complement strand
TGCTCCTTAAGTCCGGTAAACTTCAGTTTGTCGTTATTGTCCCAAGGCGAGCTGGGCAACCAAAACAAAGTTCCCCGCAGAGGCGCAAGCTCGCAAAGTCAATTCGGAGTCTCCTTATGAAAACACGGTGGATAGCTCTCGTTATTCTTCTATTCGCAGTTGGCATCACCATCCCTACAACTCGTGCTAACCAGGCAGGACCAACCTTGTTGAAGTACTCGGTGCAAGTCACTGCAAATCGGCTCGTGCGGTATTGGAAAGCTCCCGAAGCAGATAACTACTGGAGCTGGATGCCCAAAGTTAATTTTCTCGTGATGGGTCCGGTAGTCGCCGGCAGCGTATTCACTATCGACTTCACCAACCCCGACGGCTCACCGTGGTACAGCGTCGAGTGCTTCAGTGAATCTGTTGAAGCCGGGCGTTGGGGCGCAGTAGGCACTCCTGCAATCACGACTCATATCGACAAGCGGACCACGCTGGCGACCGGCGTATTTGGTTTCAAGATCAGAGTCAAGAATGAAGTGATGGGAACAAACGCAACTCTGTTCACCGGGAAATTTAAAGTGAACAAGTTTCATAAGGGAAATAATCTACCTGACTTCAAGAACCAGTTCGAATACTACGTCGACCAGGATTGGAGTTTGCCGATTGGTTACTTGTGGCTCGCCACTCAGACTGACCCCAAGGCACCGGTGCCGGTTGCTTCGATGTGGTTCAGAGGCGAGTCTGACTCGACGAAGCTGGCTGCGTATCTCTTCTACAACGGCAAGCAAATCAGCAGCACCAAAGAACAGACTGGCAGCGCCGCCTCGGATGCTTCGCTGCTGACCAGCGGGAACGACACGGATCCACGCTGGGAGCGATGGAGCTTTCGCTGGTACAACGTTCGCGCCTTCAACGTCGATACCTCAAATAACAACTCTAACTTTTTTCTGCTCAGCAATAATTCAGGTGAATACGAAGTAAAAGTATTGCGCGATGGTGATCTGGCGAGATCGATGAAATTCACCATCGGACCGGACGGGAAGTTCGTCGATAATGGAGTCTCGACGAACAACAACCTTGGTTGGTATGGATTGATCTTGCCGGTCAAGGTTCTCGGCACGTCCGACGGCACCTGGGATGCTGGTGCCTGGAAGACGGCTGCGTTTTATGGTAACCCGCTCGCCGGCTTCGCTGTCCCGTAAGAGGAATACAGAACCCGGAGCAGTAGCGACGGGATCGGTGGTTCAACTAGCCAAAAGAATTCATTTGCGGCGCGGCGTTGAGTGACAGGATCCCGTCGCTATCGCTCCGGGTTCTGTAGGCTGACAAAGGCTGCTTTCGCGGGCATAATGCTCACTGACCTATTCAATCAATCCGCCGGAGCTAATCCGTGTTCATCTCGTCCATAGAGCTTCTCGAAATACGTCTGCCCCTGATTCATTTCTTCGAAACCAGTTTTGGTCGAACCACCGAGCGCTGCATCATTCTGGCGCGCGTTGTTGACCGAGACGGCGCCGAGGGTTGGGGAGAGTGCACTGCTGGTGAAGGGCCGTTTTACAGCGACGAGTGGGTTACAGGCGCCTGGTCGACTCTGAAAGAGTTCCTCGTGCCGATGGTCATCAATCGAGAAATAAGTGCTGCTGCTGATTGCTGGTCATTGATGAAGCCGGTACGCGGGCATCGTATGGCGAAGGCGACGATCGAGACTGCCTGCTGGGACCTCGAAGCTAAGCAAGGCGGTAAGCCGCTTTGGCGTCATCTTGGCGGCGTTCATGCAGAGATTCCCTGCGGTGTTTCAATTGGTATTCAGGATTCCATCGAGATATTGATCGAAAAGATTGAAAAAGAATTAGCCGCCGGTTATCAACGGATCAAGATCAAGATCAAGCCGGGTTGGGACGAGGGAATTATCAAACAGGTTCGCAGTCGTTTTCCCGACATTCAATTGATGGGCGATGCCAATTCGGCGTACAAGCTCTCTGATACGCCATTGTTTCAGAGACTGGACCAGTACAACCTGATGATGGTGGAGCAGCCACTTTCTCACGACGATATTTTCGATCACGCCAAGCTGCAACGAGAAATAAAGACTCCGATTTGCCTCGACGAATCCATACATTCAGCCGAAGACGCGACGCACGCCATTGAGCTCGGCTCGGGGCGCATCGTCAACGTCAAACTTGGGCGAGTGGGCGGGCACAGCGAAGCTGCTCGCGTTGAGCACGTTTGTCGTGAGAACGGCATTCCCGTGTGGTGCGGCGGGATGTTGGAGTCAGGAATTGGCCGAGCGCATAACATCGCTATGGCGACTCGAGCCGGATTCACTTTGCCGGGTGACATCTCAGCAAGTTCTCGTTATTGGGAAGAAGACATTATTGAGCCGGCTGTTACGGTGACTGAACGAGGCACGATCATTCCTTCTGAAAAACCCGGGATTGGATTTGATGTGAATCTACGCCGCGTAGAGCAGTTGACAGTGAGGAGATTGCTGATTGGTGAATGATGATTGCTGAATGGGGATTTCAGATTTCTAATTTCAGATCTGAGATCTGAGATCTGAGATCTGAGATTTGAGATCTGAGATCAAAAAAAGAAACAACGACAAACCAAAGGCGAAGACTCGTAAACCGTAAACCGTAAACCGTAAACCGTAAACCGTAAACCGTAAACCAAGAAACTTTAAACCTGAAACCTGAAACTGTCCGCCGTGATATCAAACGAAACCATCCGTTCCCTCCATGACTACTTCGCAAATCGCCAACGTGAAGTGCTCGCGCTCACTCGCGCCCTGGTCGAAACCGAATCGCCATCAGGAGACGAAGCGGGCAGCAAAGCCGTCGTGTCTCTGCTGGCCGCAGCTGCACGCACAGTCTCGGCCGTGGCGAGCATCGATCGCATTCCTTCCGAGAATTATGGGGAGCACCTGCGTATTCATGCATTCGCAACCAACCGCAACACCTATCAAAATGTTCTGATCATCGGACACACCGACACTGTCCATCCAATTGGATCTCTTAAGAGCCGTCCCTGGAGAGTTGAAGCCAATCGCGCCTATGGACCCGGTGTATTTGACATGAAGGCCAACTGCGCGTTGGCGATTGAAGCGATCCGAGGTTGTGTTGCGCTCAACCTCGTTCCTCAAAATCCGGTGGTACTGTTACTAACTTGTGACGAAGAGACTGGCAGTTTAAGTGGTCGAGCGCTCGTGGAAGCAGAAGCTAAGCGGGCTCGCACAGTGCTCGTCCTTGAACCACCTGCATCAAGCGGCCGCGTTAAGACCGGGCGCAAAGGAACGGGCATGTTCACGCTTGAAGTTCATGGTAAAGCCGCTCATGCCGGTCTCGAACCGGAGAAAGGCGCCAGCGCAATTGTGGAGATGGCGCGGCAGATTGAGCACTTGCATCACCTGAATAATCCGACTACCGGCATCGCCGTTAACGTCGGAGTGGTGCGTGGAGGAACTGTCTCGAACGTAGTGGCTGCTGAGGCCGTTGCCGAAGTTGATCTGCGGTTTAGCTCGCAGGCCGACGGCCTGGCTGCCGAAAAAGCCATCCTGAACCTGAAGGCTTACGATTCTCGTGTGCGACTTGTGGTGCGAGGCGGCATCAATCGCCCACCAATGGAACGGAGCGATAAGGTGTTAAGCCTTTACGAACAAGCACGCCACATTGCGGCAGGTTTTGATTATCAGCTTGGCGAGGCGCAAGTTGGCGGCGCCTCTGACGGAAACTTCGCAGCAGCGGTAGGCGCGCCCGTGCTTGATGGCTTAGGAATAGACGGCGATGGCGCCCACGCCGTTCACGAACACATTCTCATCGACGACATAGCACGCCGCGGCGCGTTGCTTGCTGGATTATTAGCTTCGCTGTAAACCAGCTGAGCTTAACGAAACCCCTCGTCCGCAAACTAACAGTTTGCGTTACCAAATATGAAAATCGCGACCTGGAACGTAAACTCGATCCTCGCACGCCTGCCCAATGTGACGCGTTGGCTCGACCTTGTCACTCCAGATGTTCTCTGCATGCAGGAAACTAAATGCACCGACGACAAATTTCCTTTTGATGTCTTTCGCGAGCGTGGTTACAACTGCTTGACCTTTGGTCAGCAGACTTACAACGGTGTAGCAATTCTCTCCAGGACCGAGTGCGGCTTAACACACAGCGGCTATCCGGGCGATGCTGAAGACGCACAAGCCCGTTTGGTAACGACAGAAGTTGGCGGAATCAAGATAGTCAACGTCTACATACCGAATGGACAGATGGTGGGCTCGGAGAAATATCAGTTCAAGCTGGAGTGGATAAGTCGCTTGCGACGGTTCTTTGACGAACATTATCAAGTCACTGAATCAGTTCTGCTCTGCGGCGATTTCAACGTCGCGCCGGACGAGCGCGATGTCCACGATGTGCGGTTATGGCAAGGCAGAATACTTTTTAGTGAGCCTGAGCGAGCGGCACTTCAAGAGGTGAAGAACTGGGGCTTCACAGATGCTTTCCGCATGCATACCGAAGAGGGTGGACATTATTCGTGGTGGGACTACCGCGCCGGCGCGTTTCGCCGGAATCTTGGCCTGCGCATTGATCACATTTGGATAAGTCCGCCGCTCACAGCCAGAAACTCAAGCACATCGATTGACATGAGTCCTCGTACCTGGGAGCGTCCGTCGGATCATGCTCCGGTCTTAGCAGAGTTTGATTGAGTCTTCTGATGCAATCACAAACATTTTGCCAAAAACTAATTTCGGCGGCTGAGCAACGGCCCAGCCAGGTGGCTATGACCCTGCTGGGTTCGGAAGTCCCCGAGACTACAAGTTTTGGCTCGATGCTGTCGCAGATTCGCAGTCTTGCATACAGGCTTAGCCGTGAACAGATCGAATTTGGCGATCGAGTTGCAATTATCGGTGAGAACCATCCGCGCTGGGCCGTTGCCTATCTCGGAATCTTGTTTCGCGGAGCGGTAGTGGTTCCGCTCGATCCTTCCGCCACGCCTGAAACTCTGGCAGCGTTTCTCAAAGACTCTGAAACGAAGCTCGCATTTGTAGCTGCCTCCTCGCTCGAAAAGTTTCGCGCTGTGAAGTCACTGCTGAACTTTCCCATTCGAGTTGTTCCACTTCAGCCGGTGGCAGAAACAAACGGCTCAGGTTCATTTGTTGAATGGACAAGTACTGTGAGACCAGTGGAGTTCGATTCTACCCCTCCACCCGCGAAGCCCGCTGATATGGCGGTTTTGATCTACACGTCCGGAACCACTGGCACTCCCAAAGCTGTCCCTCTCACGCACGGAAACATCTACGCTGAAGTTGATGGAATTCAAGAAGTACTCGGAATAACAGATAAAGAAGTGATTCTCAGTCTGTTGCCGATGTTTCATGCTTACTCACAAATTGTGAATCTCTGGTTGGCTACGGTTATCGGCGCTCCGGTTGTTTACATCAGCGAGCTTAACAGTGAAGAGATCGTCCGGGGATTGAAGGAAGGCGGCGTGACCACGCTTACCGGCGTGCCTCGTCTTTGGTATCTCTTTCACAAAAAGATCTTCGACGGCGTGCGGGCACAACCGAGATACATCCGCTTCCTGTTTCGTTCGCTGCTTTCATTTAACGGATGGTTGCGCGATTCCCTGAGTGTGAATGCTGGTCGACTCTTTTTTCGCGCGGTGCACACGGGATTTGGAGGAAGACTGCGACTTGCGGTTTCAGCCGGCTCGAGCTTCGATGCTAACGTTGCTAAGGATTATCACCGGCTTGGCTTTACGATCCTGCAAGGATATGGACTGACGGAAACCTCCGGAGCAGCCACCATTACCCGATTTGAAGATAACAAGGTTGGTTCGGTCGGGACTCCTTTGAATCACGTCAAAGTAATGATCGACGAGCCGAACGCCGAAGGTATCGGCGAGGTTCTCATACGCGGCGACATTGTCATGGCGGGTTACTACCGCAACTCAGAAGCTAATCAGGAAGCCTTCACTCCCGACGGTTGGTTTCGCTCCGGCGACCTTGGTTACTTTGATTCCGAAGGCCACCTCTATATCGCCGGGCGCAAGAAGGACGTGATCATTCTTCCGTCAGGAAAGAATGTTTACCCCGAAGACGTTGAAGCTCATTACTCACGATCACCTTTAGTCAGCGAAATCTGCGTGTTGGGAATTCCTGACGAAGACAGCGACTTTGCTCAGGCCGAAAAATTGTGCGGAGTCATCGTTCCGGACTTTGACTATCTAAAGCAGCAGGGAATTGCCAATACACGCGAAGCCATTCGTTTTGATCTCGATAATCTTGGGCGTGAGCTTCCCGAGTACCAACGTGTTCGAGACTATCTCGTGCGCGCGGAGGCCTTGCCGCGGACCGCCACGCGCAAGTTGAGACGGTTTGAATTGCTGAAGCAAGTGCACTCGCTCGGTTTCAGTGCCAGGCAGAGACGCGACGCTACCGAGTTCATCTTCAGCGATGACGATCGAAACTTGATGGACTCCACCGCTGGACGCGCGCTCGTTGCGGCTATCGAGCATCAGGTTGCGGCCGCACCCGTAGTTCATCCCGAGATGAATCTCGAGCTCGATCTGGGTCTTGATTCGTTGGCTCGTGCCGAATGTCTAAGCAGTGTCGAAGAGGCGATGGGCGTTGAGCTCGATTCAGAAGTCCTGGCCACAGCCTTGACTGTCGGAGATGTATTGGCTTTGGTTAATGGTCAAGAGTGTCCTACTAAGTCAGTTACGTCGACCACTGCTAAGCGAACCGACTGGGCTCAGATTCTTACTCGCCCCACGGATGACTTGCCAGAGGTTCAGGAGGTCTTGAAAGATAGGACCTTTACTGCTCTTATCGCGTTGCTGTGGCTGAAACCAATCTACTTGTTTTCGCGGCTGTTCTTGAGAATGGAAGTGCGAGGCCTCGATAACCTGAGAGGCTTGCAGCCACCGTTTCTAGTTTGTCCTAATCATCAGAGCTTCATTGATCCGTTATTCGTCTGCTCTGTCTATCCATTTCGGATTCTCAGAAACATTTTTCACGTTGGCGCCAGTGAATACTGGGCGAACATTTTTACGGCTCAAATCGGCCGGCTGCTGAGTATCGTTCCTGTGGATCCCGATACGAACCTGATGAAAGCAATGCGAGCGGGTGCTGCGGGACTACAGGCAGGCAAGATTCTTAATATCTATCCGGAAGGTGAACGGTCTTTTGACGGTTTACTTCATCCGTTCAAGAAGGGCGCCGCAATTCTTTCGACGGAACTCAATCTTCCCATAGTGCCTGTGGCGCTTGATGGTGTTTACAAAGTCTGGCCGCGAAAATCACGTCGAATTCGGTTAGCGAAAATCAAAGTCCATTTTGGCGCGCCCATTCGGGCGACGGACGCCGACAAAAACATCTCCGGCGACGAATTGCACCGAAGGCTTACTACGCTATTGTCAGAGCGAATTCAAACGATGTTGGATGAGATGCGTGGACATTAGAGACACGAAACGGCTCAGACTGCGGACAAATCAGTCTGAGCCGTTCGCAACAAATCTACTGTGACTGAACTGGTTACGGGACTCGTGCTGGAGTTCCCAGTGAGTAACTGAAGCCGCCAGTCATCACATTGATTATGATCGAAACAATAACCAGTAGTGTCCAGATCATCATGATGTTCTTGATGCTCAATCGTGTAGCGTTCATCCAACCCCAAATGAACGTATACAGCGGACAGATGATCCCGAGGATCCCCTTGAGTGCACCCTCATTCTGGAAGAGCTTGATTAGCACGATGATCCAACAGATAAGACACCCCAGCCCAACCAACATTCCCAAGATTGGTAACATTTTGTTTTCCTCCGTCTAAATTTGTAGGTCGTAAACGTTAACCCCGGATGAGATTGACGAATGTCGACTGCAGAATCAGAAGTCGCGCCAACCAATAAACAATCAGGCCCACCAGGAGTACTGTTGAAATTCCCGTGCGACGCTCGAACGTCTCAAGAACGCCGACGAATTTCTGTCGCGGAACTTGCGGTAATACAGCCGCAATCGCTATCAGGCCAATCGCTGTAACAAAAACGGGGGCGAACGCGTGAAAAGCGATCGAGCGTTGCCAATCTCCCTGAAAAAGAAAAATGATAGAACGGGTCAATCCACAACCCGGGCACGGAATACCAAAAACCTTCAAAAGCGGACAAGGCATGCCTGAAAATTTCAAGCTCGTGAGTCCGAGTTGAAGTGCAGCAGCTCCCGTAAGCACAAGCGTGAGCTTGCGATTGAGTAGCATTGGAGCCACTACCGGAAGAAAGAACCTTTGCTCTGACATTTAGCGCGGCACATTCTATAGCAGGTCGCTCGCTGTGCCTAATTTTTTGTCGAAATTTTTGAAGAGTGCGAAATTCGTAGGAAATCTTGGGAATCTTGGAAAGACGCAACGACGGGACGTGACCACTACAGTACCCGCAGCGGTAGCGACGGGATCAAAGACTCAATCAAGAAAGCAGTGTCGCACTATCATGTGAGTAGCAGCATCCCGTTCGCTGCCGCTCCGGGTACTGCATTAGGACACTACCCCATCACCTGCGTGAGGCTTGGCAAATTGCCTTGCGAGTTCTCGCTTCAAGAGCTTTCCAGTGGGCCCTTTGGGAATGTCGGTTACGAGGCGAATCGACTTTGGACACTTGTAGTCTGCGAGTCGCTCCTGGCAGAAGCTCATCAGTTCCTCTTCGCTGATACTGAATCCCTCGCGCGCTACGATGAACGCCGCCACTTCTTCTCCGTAGAGTTCGTCTGGTACGCCAATAGTTGCGGCGGCAGCTACCGCTGGATGTTGGTAAAGCACTTCATCGATCTCCCGAGGATAAATGTTTTCACCGCCGCGGATGATCATGTCAGTCTTGCGGTCCACGATATAGAAGAAGCCGTCAGGATCGCGATAGCCAATGTCACCCGTGTGGAACCAACCGCCGCGAAACGCGCTCTCATTTGCCCCTGGATTTTTGTAATAGCCCTTCAGGATGTTTTCACCGCGCAAAACTATCTCACCCAGACTGCCGTCGGGAACGTCATTGTCATCGTCGTCCACAACTTTCATCTCGTTTCCGATGGGAAGGCCACATGAACCGGCGCGACGGCGTTGATCTGGGGGATTGAAGGTCGACCGGCAGGTTGATTCTGAGAGTCCATAGCCTTCAATCACAAGACAATGGAAAGTCTCTTCAAAGCGTTTGAGAGTTTCCGCCGGCACGGGCGCTGAGCCACACATTGCGAACCGTAGTTGGTCGGTAGACATCCCTTCAGGAACGCCCTCGGGATAGGTACTGAGCAGCATTGAGAGCATGGTTGCCACCGAACCAAATGAAGTTATCTGGTAATCAGAAATGATGGTCCAAAACTTCGAGCCGGAAAACTTTGGACTCACCACAGTCGAGCCCCCCGCGTACAGCGCCGACATCGTGGTTACCGAAACAGCGTTCATATGAAAGAGCGGCATCATCGTCAGCAGTCGATCTTTTTCCGTGAAGCCAAGCCACTCGCTAATCTGCCGCGCATTGGCAATTAAATTTCCGTGAGTGAGCAGGCAGCCTTTAGGTTTCCCGGTTGTTCCTGACGTGTAAATTATGATGGCCTCGTCATCTGCGGTGAGTGCAGGTGAGGCGGCAGAACTGTTTTCAAAATCACGCGTGGCTTCAGCCTCATCGTCGAAGACGATCACGGATTTCAAATTGGGTAGTTCAGCGCGAATTCCATCGATGGTTGCTTGCGACTCTGGATGGATGAGGAGCACTTTAGCTTCGGAATCAGAAACTACATAAGCAATCTCCTGAGACTTCAGCAGGGAATTAACCGGCCCGGCCAGCGCGCCAACTTTCCAGCAGGCAAAGTAGGCAATGATGTATTCAGCGCAGTTGGGCATCAGCAAGCTGACCACATCGCCTTTCCCAACGCCGTGAGCGGCGAGCATCGCGGCAGTGCGATCAACGGCTCGCGAGAATTCTGCGTAGGTAAAGGACCGGCCATCAGGCTCCGAAAAGAGAAAATCTTTGTCGGGAGTGGTGTCGACTCTTTGTTTGAGAAGTTCCGGCAGGCTCGCGGGCGCCGGCTTGGGTTGCTCGTTAAGTTGTTCAGTCATGATCCGGCGATAACTTTGAACCAAATCCTCGCCTCGTGGCAAGCGAGGGCAGCTAAACCTTGCGAGATCTGCTTTGCTAAATCCCCCGTGCGCGAGCGCGGGGATTGTTCAAGTCCAACCTATACCAAGGCCGAGCCCGACTTTGAAATCCCCCGTGCGTAAGCGCGGGGATTATTCAAGTCCAGCCTATGTTGGATATTGATTTGTCTGCAGGTTAGGTTGTTTTCGTAGGCTGGACTTGAAAGATCCCCGCGCTCACGTACGGGGGATTCAGAGCCAGGCAGGCTTCTCTCCTGTAGGCTGACGTGAACTATCCCCGCGCTTCCGCACGGGGGATTTCAGTGGCAACATCCCCTCGCTACCGCTCGGGGTACTCTAAAGGGGCGATCAATCCTGTCGTCATCGAGTTTGTGATATATTGCAGGGCATTCAATTTCCGGAAACGTCTCGTATTACATAACAAAAATCCATGGACACTTATCGAAATTTCATTGGCGGCAAATGGCTTGAGTCGAGTTCTTCTCGAATAGTCGAAAACATAAATCCAGCTAACACCGATGACGTCATCGGCAGCGTCAGACAAGCTACGCGAGATGAAGCCACCCAGGCTGTAAACGCTGCGGTCGACGCGTTCCGCGGCTGGCGCAATACACCCGCGCCGGCGCGAGGGAAAATCGTAGCTCGTGCCGCGCGACTCATCGAGGAACACAAGGAAGAACTTGCCCAACTCCTCACTCGCGAAGAAGGTAAAACAATCTCTGAGTCCCGCGGTGAGCTGCAGCGCTCAATCAATGTCGCCGAGTTTTGCGCCGGTGAATCCAGGCGTATGAATGGCGAGACTATTCAATCAGAGTTGCCCGCCAACTTCGCGTACACGATCAAACAACCGCTGGGTGTAGTTGCTTGTGTTACTCCGTGGAATTTTCCAGTTGCGATTCCAGTTTGGAAAGTCGCTCCGGCGCTGGTGGCAGGGAACACCGTGGTTTTCAAACCGGCCACGCTGACTCCGGCGACGGGCGTACGCATAGTCGAACTGTTTGAGGAAGCCGGCATTCCACCAGGTGTCTTGAATCTCATCATCGGCTCAGGTTCAGAAGCTGGAGACGCGATTATTAACCATCCCGCCGTTAAGGCCATCTCCTTTACCGGTTCTAATCAAGTTGGTATTCGGCTTTATGAAGAAGCTTCTCGCCGCGGCGCAAAAGTTCAGTGCGAGATGGGTGGAAAGAATCCTGTTGTCGTGATGGAAGATGCCGACATGGACCTCGCAGTCGAATCGACTGCCCAGGGAGCGTTCGGATCCTCGGGACAACGCTGCACTGCAACCAGTCGAGCCGTGGTGGTCAATGATGTTGCCGACGAGTTCGTCGAACGACTTGCGAAGCGAGCGAGTTCGATGCGCATTGGACATGGAAACGATCCGGCTACTGAGATGGGGCCGTCAGTTGATGAAAGTCAATTCAAGACGGTTCTGAGTTACATCGACATTGGACGCGATGACGGCGCCAGGCTCGTGTGCGGCGGCTCAAGAGCGACAGGTGATGGCCTGGACAAGGGGTTCTTTGTGAATCCGACGGTCTTTGATCACGTCACTCCCGATATGCGCATCGCGCGCGAAGAGATTTTTGGACCGGTCCTGTCGGTCCTGCGTGTGAAAGACTTTGATGAAGCGTTGCAAGTGGCTAATGACTGCGAATACGGGTTGTCGTCCTCGATCTTCACCAACGACTCCGTCCGCGTGTTCCGCTTTGTCGACGAAATCGAAACCGGTATGACTCACATCAATTCACCTACCACGGGTGGTGAAGCCCATATTCCATTCGGCGGAATCAAAGGCACTGGCATCGGAGACCGCGAGCAAGGCTCGACCGCGTTGGACTTCTACACAGATCTAAAAGTGGTTTACGTCGACTACACTGGCCGCAAGCGCGAGGGCAATCTCTACTAGCGAAAAATGGCGTCAAAGGTACTGCTGTCAATCTGCCTGGCGATAGCTTGTGTAGCTGCGGTCCAGGGACAAGGTGAGATTGTTCCGCGCGTCTGCCGCCTTGCTCTGCTCGACCAGAAGTTGGCGTTCGATATTACGCTCCCAAGCTTTGGTGACGACCCATTCGACAGAAAGGTTCAGGACGGGCCACCGTTAGCATTTCGCGTCGCTCTTGAAGACCCTCGGGACAGTGAAGGTTATCTATTGCTGGCTGTTGAAACCATTCCCAAAGGCAAAGAGAAACCTAATGCATGGTTAACCATCCGGCTCCATCCAATAGCGAATCCCACCGCTGAGGATTTTCGGACCTCTCATCTCAAATCCTTGACGAAGCGCGACGTGCTCAAAACCAGCAGCGTAAGAACCTGGGATTACAATCACATCCCACTTGCCCGCTACTCGTTGCTCCATAGATACGACGATGGGACGAGCTTCACTGGTCCTACTCCCAGGGTCGACTCCAGTGATCGGCATCTCTCGGCCTACTTCGCGAGCGGGGGAGTCAGTGCTCTTGTCACAATGGTTATTTCTGATTTTGACGCTGATCAGGAAAAACTGTTCTATTCGATGTTGGACTCGGCAAAGTTCGTCGACACCTCAAACCCAACAAGCAGCTTCGACTATTACCACAAAGGCCAATTACTTTATCGTCACACCAAGTACGCTCAGGCGGTCGAGCCTTTAGCTGGTGCGGTAATCTTAGAGAAACGAGAACGCAAGCTGCAGTTGCGAGAGTGGCGAGATCTCATTTATCTCATGGCAAATTGCTTGGCTCGAACGGGAAGGACTTCCGTTGCGTTTGAAGTACTCCAATACGGAATCGGTGTTGACCCGTCGAATTGGAGTTTTCACGCGGAGTTGGCGCGAATATACGCACGCGATAATGATCTCGAGAAAACTCTAGCCGAGATGGAAAAGACTTTCTCTCTGGCAAAAGCGGCTAACATCAACAGAATCTGGTTGCCCTATCCGAGCGCAGAACCGGCTTTTAAGGAGTTGATGAAGAACACCAGCTTTCGCGAAGCGGTCAAGAAAATGGAAAAAGAATAGTCAGCCTTTGGTTCCCCAGAAAACGGAGGGCCAATGAATCTTAAATGCCCGGCCTGTGGATTGACCAGTTTGTTACCAAAGCTGAGATAGTTTGCGCGACACGATTATGAATTCGATTACATGCTCCGAATGTAAAGCCGTCAACAATATGGAAGAGTCTGCCTGCATAAATTGTGGGAATTCTCTTGCAGCAGCAAAGCTGGAACACAGCATCAATGAGATCAAGAAGACCACGGAAAAAATGCGTGAGCTGACTACGCCACGCAAGACTTTCTATTCGATTAACGGCTGCGGTACGACTCTGCTCGACTACCGTGCTTTGCCTGATGGAACTTACGCTGCTACTCGATGGGTCACAGTTTTTGGCCTTCCGATCGTCCCGCTGTCGGGTTATGTGATTGAACCCACCAGCCAGGATTTCAATCACGGCGGCCAAACTTCCAAGTTCAACATTCTCAACAAGACTTCACTGGCAATAGATCGAGTCATACGAACATATCTACTCGCGGCCATCGGCGTGTTGCCTTTGCTTTTGGGTTCGCTCAACTCGAGTTGGGTTAATCACACCCTTGGTGGGCCACTCGCCTTTGTGGCCATGATTGCTTCTTTTGTCTGGTTGATATTCATCATATTTTACAAGCTTAAGAATGACGGCAAGGCGTACAAAGCGAAGAATGCCATTAAGGCGTGACAAGGAGAGACCGAGTGGTGCCCAATTTGGGAACTAGCTCCCCTCCCCACTGCGTGGGGAGGGGAGCGGGGTGGGGATGAAACCCGGCTATCCTAACCTCTCCCCTAATCCCTCTCCGCCTGCGGAGAGGGGAACAGAAACCGAATTAGGAACTTCCAGAAATCGAGAAACCAATGAGTACAGTTGAGCAGAAGACCACCACATCGGAAATCGTTCGTAAGCACAAAGAATTCTTGTTTCCCGCGGTGGTGAATTACTACCAGGAGCCAATCGCGCTAGTCCGCGGTGAAGGGGCCCATGTTTGGGATGATCAAGACAACAAGTATCTAGACTGCTTCGGCGGCGTGTTAACTGTTTGTGTGGGTCACGCGAATCCCAAAGTGACGGAAGCGATTGTCAATCAGGTTCGCACGCTAACCCACACGTCAACGCTCTATGCCAACAAGCCACAATCGGATCTCGCCGAGAAGCTTTACCAGATAACGCCCGGTCCACTGAAAAGGTCTTTCTTTACCAACAGCGGAACCGAAGCAGACGATACCGCAGTCCACGCGGCTAAGCTGGCAACTGGCCGGCACGAAATCGTTGTGTTGCGACACAGCTACAGTGGCCGTTCGGCGACAGCGCTTTCTGCAATGGGACACGCACCGTGGCGCCCATTGCCGCCGCAGGTGGCGGGCTTTGTTCATGCGCGAGCGCCTTACTGCTATCGCTGCCCCTTTAAGCTTACCTACCCGGAATGTGGCCTCGCGTGCGCCAACGACATCGAGGAATTGATCCAGACAACTACAACCGGCGAGATTGCGGCTTTCATGGCCGAGCCGATTCTCGGTGTTGGCGGATTCATCG
>Ga0157380_10001667_pt1 | contig 14657 bp, 10 predicted proteins | sample S35metaG_FD_119757 | JGI IMG/M metagenome (GOLD analysis project Ga0157380, IMG submission 119757) | Switchgrass rhizosphere microbial communities from Kellogg Biological Station, Michigan, USA - S3-5 metaG | ecosystem: Host-associated > Plants > Roots > Rhizosphere > Soil | place: USA... | reverse complement strand
CTTCTAGTCTGCGTCGAATGCAAGAGGCCGCGGAGAGAAGCGGCGGAGTGATCCGCGGGACCCGGTTCGTCTGCCGCGCGTGCTTCAACAGCAGGAATTTCAAGTTTGTCCTGCGTCCGCCGGTGGCTGGCCCTTCGCCCCCACACCGTAGAGCCGGAACCACCGAGCATCGAGCACAAGCTCAGAGTGGTCCGAAGTCGAGTTCAGGCGATCGTCGGTGGCCGGCTGTTGCCTCGCGCCTCGCCGGGCTCCGGCAGGTTGCGCACTTCGCGCGACTGTAGGTCGGGCTCGGCGCCGGGATAGCGGTCAGGCTGCGGTCCCCCTGATTGCAGCCACGCACAGTCTGGGTTACTGGCACGGGCTGAATTTCCGATACGCTTCAGAGGTTGCCGCCGAGATTACAAACTTGGATCCCACGCGCGCCGACGTCCCATTGCAGCTGGTCTTCAGGGGCGAGTGCCTTGATGGCTACGATCCGGCTGTCGTGCGACAGGCTGTGGCCCGCGCTCTAAGACTCGACGAAGCGCGCACGGAACGACTGTTCTCGGGCAAGCCCGTGGTGCTGCGTCGAGAGGTTGACGCACTGAGAGCGGACCGACACATTGCGCGGTTCGCGACATTGGGCGCGGTACTACGCGCGGAACCCTCGAAGCCGACCTCACGGCGCCCTGAGTCTTTGCCCTCGAGGGTCCCAGCCACACGCACCGCCCGAGCTCCATGGTGGCGACCGCTAAAGTGGTGCGGACTGGGAGTTATATGCATCGTCCTCGCTGTGATCCTCGGGATCGAAACGGGGCCGGCGCTGAACGCGCTGTGGCCGGAGACGTCCCCGTCAAACGCAACGACATCGCAAGACCCGGCGGACGCGACCCGGTCATCACCCTTAGCGCAGGTACCAGCCGATATGTCGCCGACTGCGCCGGTGCCAGAGGGTTCGCCCCATCCGGCGACAGATGGAGAGATCCCGGAAGACATGACAACCGAGGCACTCCGCGAGTACAGACAGGGCTATTTGCTCGCGCGGAACCATAAGGCTTTTGCCGTCTCGTCCCGTGGCACGCACGCGTGGATCGCCGGCGCTGGTTCGGAAACGGAGGCGAGGGAGCGTGCCCTGGCCAGCTGCATGGAGTCCGTGCAGCCAATGGGCGGCTCGTGTCGCGTCGTCGATGCCGACGGCGCCTTGGACTGACGCTGGCGACTGTCGAGTTGCGTCGATCCGATTTTTCAACTCGCGGACGCCGGGTGTCGGGGTGGCCTTGGTTAGCTATGTGGCTATCACGCACCGCGACTGTTAGGCCTGCTACGTCATTCACGCAGGCGCTCAAGGGAACCATGATGACCGCGCCGGCCTCAATCCGAAGGACGCCATCAAGTACGAACCGGATCATTTCGTACCGCTGGCGATAGGCGGCCATCCCCGTTGGAAGACAACCTCTGGCTACAGAGCTGGGACGGTGAGTGGAATGCGCGCGTGAAGGGACCGGCTTGAGCGCAAGCTGCAGGTGATGGTCGGCGCGAGTGAGATAACGCTTCAGAGCGCACGGCAGGCCCTGAGCAGACCACCCTTTGCCGCCTGGTGCACCAGCACGCGGGCCTCTGCCGGCCGCGATCCCGCCCTAGAAGCTTCCCGAGACCCCGACGGTCGGCACGCCGTCCTTCATATCGCCATTGAGCTGCACCTTCTTGCCGTCCTTGTTGTAGATGGTGAGCTTCTTGTCCAAGGCCTCCTTGGCTTTCTTGCCCAGGTCCTGCTTCTCCGACTTGCCCACATCCTTGAACAGTTCGCCGTTCTGCTTGTTGAGCTTGTCGACCTCGCCCTTGAAGTTCTTGAGCGTGGTGTCGATCTCCTTCTTGATCAGCTCCTTGGCCTCCTTCGTCTTGCAGACCTCGCAGTCGAGCGTGAGGTCGTCCATGAGCTTGATGCGGCTGCCGTTGCGCTTGTACCAAGACTCCAGGTTGGCGCCGACCTGCTTGACGATTTCGTCTTCCTTGGGATTGCCCATCTAACCGTCCCTTTGATTGTGCCGCTGAAAGTCATTCCGTCCCATTGACGGCAGTGTCGCACAGGGCGGCACGCAACCGAAGCGATGGTTGCGTCCCGGCGCGGGACGCGCCGGCGGGCGCCGCAGCGGCAGGGCGCGTTCGGCGAGAAAACCGTCTGGCAAGACTCTGACTACGGGCGAAAGCTTCATGCCCATGTGGTGGAGAACCATAGGTCCCTGGTTCGAGCCCAGGTCGGGGAGCCAGAAATTCAAGGCGTTACGTCGGGAGGCGTAGCCCCTTCGCCACTTCTGTACCGAGTCTGATACCGGCTTCACCGCCTTCGCTGGCTTCGGTCGCGGCGGACATGGGAGAGTCGTCACTCAGCAAGGGGACACTCAATACCGCGAAGCATCAAGAAGTCGGACCTTGGCTCAGGACCGATGAAAGTCGCAGCGCGTGAGCCCTGCTGCGAGTCATTGGTCAACCTGCAAGGCAAGTCCGATTGCGCTTTCATCGCGCCTCGGGCAGATCGAGGCGAATCACGTGAATTCGTCCGAACGCATCGCCGGCCAAGATGCGAAAGGGAGCCGATTCGATCTTGAAGATGCTGAGTTCGGCATCGGCAACATATACGTCCAGAAGCATCATGGTGTCGGCATTCCACAATTGGAGTTCTCGTTCGCTCGTTGCAGTCAGAAAGTGCGGCCCGTCCCCGATCAGCGCCACCCCCCTTGTCTTTCTAATCGATTGCGGCAACTCTCCTTGCAGTGCGAACTTCTTCAGGTCCCAGAGTTTGAGGCCATCCTTTCCCCAGGAAAGCGCTCGTTTGCCATCGCCGAACAAGAAAGCCCCGGTCACTGCGGAAGTATGCTGGGCGAACTTATGCAGTTGCGCACCGCTGTCGAGGTCCCATACTCGTAGGGTGCGGTCCTGTGACCAAGACAGTACTTGCCGTCGATCGGCCACAACCCGAGTTCCCCGAACCGCACCCTCGTGCCCGGTCAGCGTACGCAGCAACTCACCCGTCACGAGATTCCAGATGCGCAATGTCCGATCCTCGGACCACGAGAGCGCCTGTCCAACTCCCACACGCAGTGAGACGCCATCAATCGAGCGATCATGGCCTGCAAGACTGCGCACCAGCGTCTGGGAACGTAGATCCCAGATCTTCATGCCTCCGTCGTGTGACCAGGACAAGACCTGGTCGAACGCAAGCACGCGAACTCCTTTGATGCCCAGCCGGTGACCGCTGAACGTGTGCATGAGCTGACGGGTGCCAAGATCCCAAAGCTTGAGGGTGCCATCGTTCGACCACGACAGCAGTGACTTTTCTTGGTTCAGGAACATGGCGCCAACGACCGAGCGCTCGTGCCCAATGAAGGTGTGCAGAGGTTGGAACCGTTTGAGGTCCCAGAGCTTCAGCGTTCCGTCGAACGACCACGAGAGGACCTGGCGCTCGTCAGCAGAGACGGCTGTGCCACGGATGCCGCGGGTGTGTCCCTTGAGAGCGGATAACAAGAGACCACGATCCAAGTCCCATACTCGAGCCGCACGGTCATGTGACCACGAAAGCGCCACATGACCATCGGAGAGAGTCGTAAGACCCCGCAAAGGCTCTTCGCCATCGACGCTCTGATCCAATGAAGTGCGTTTCAAGTCCCAGAGCTTGAGGGTCCGATCTGCGGCCCACGACAGGGCCAAGTGTCCACACTGCGTCAAGCCCAGGATGGCGTCCTCGTGGCCCGCCAATGTGCTGATCAGCCGACGGTGTTCGATATCCCACAGCTTGATGGTGTGGTCCGCCGACCAGGAGAGGGCTCTTTGTCCGCCTTCCAACACCAGGCAGCCGGTCACTTCGCGCTTGTGGTCGCTCAAGATGGCGATCGACTCGCCTTGATCAAGGCTCCAGATCCTGAGCGTCCCATCGGCCGACCACGACAAGGCCTGTCTCTTATCCTCCAGCACGGCAGCACCCAATACGGCCGCCTCATGGCCGGCGAAGTGGACCATCATCTCTCCAGAACGGAGATCCCAGCGCTTCAGCGTGCGATCGGTGGACCACGTCAGCGCCTCCTGACCGTCCGCAAGCAACGCCAGACCCCTGACCTCTCGGGCATGGGCGGCAATTGCTCGAACTTGCCTGCCTTCAACGAGGTCCCAGAGCCGGATGGTCCGGTCGCGGGCCCACGTCACTGCTTCCCTGTCGCCAATCAGAGCGACACCTTGGATGCGCAAGTCGTGTCCCTTCAGGCTAAGGAGCTGTCGACCTTGCTCCAAGTCCCAAAGCTTCAGCGTCCGATCCTCGGACCAGGACAATGCCTGACGATCACTCGCAAGCAGCTGCACCCCGATCGGACGAGAACCATGACCAGTCAACGTGTGCCTGACGGAACCTTGTACAAGATCCCAGAGCCGCAGCGTCAGGTCCCGCGACCACGACAGAGCGCTACGGCCGTCGGAGAGTAGGAGTGCCCCTAAGACTTCGCGCTCGTGGCCAGCGAGTGCATCGCCAAGCCGGCCGCTCTCGAGATCCCAAAGAGCCATCGTGCCGTTGTCATACCAGAGAAGCGCTCTGTGCCGCTCGGCTAACACTACCAGCCCTGGGGCAGTTTTGGACGGGACGTTCAGCTCGTGGATGAGCGAGCCACGCTGCAGATCCCAAAGCCTGTAGTTCCCGTCGACGGACCATGAGAGCCCCCAGGACGTTCGAGGAACGAACACGGCTCCCTGCACCGTACCCGCGTGCCCGCCCAGCGTGAGCCGCAGATTGCCTGGCGATGTCAGTGCGGATCGCAACGGTACGAGCGCGCGACAGGATCCCATTGCGATCGCTTGGTCGCACAAGTGCCTCACGCGTGCTGAGTCACTCGAACCAAGACGGCCGAATAGCTGGAATCCCACCTGATCGGGACGTTTGGCTATGACGTGAGTGGAAAGCAGCAACGCTTCACGAACGATTGCTACCTCGGGGTCGGCCTGCATGAGGTCATAGTCGCTCATCATCGCGTGGACCTCGGCCCAAGCGCCCCCGACAACACCGCGATTCACACCAAGACGCGCTTCAATCCACGCGAGATTCAGAAGAAGGTCCTTCAATTCCTCTTGGCGGCCCGCAGCCACGAGATGTCGACCTAAATGTGCATGGAGGTAACCATCGTCTGCAATGTCTTGCCAATCGGTCCCGGATGACGCGTAGCTGCCCAAGAGGCGGCAATTCATCTCCGCGCGAGTCTTTTCGTCTGAACGCGTGAGCAACCACGACCGAATCGCGTCATGCAATCTAATGGTCCGTTCCGCGAGACTTAGGCTCACGAGGAATGACTCGTCGAATAGCCGCTGACAGGTTTCCTCGGTCTCCAGCGCATCGAGGCCGCCAGTTCGTGCCCAATAACGCTCGAGCACTGTCAAGGGAATATCGAGATCCTCTTCGAAGATCGACAGCTCGACGAGACGGCTCTGGTCTGCGGAGATCAAGCTGGAGAAGCTAAGGTCAAGCGTCTTTGCAACCGCGGTGTTGCGTTCTTCGGCGTTTCGCGCATCCAATGCGATGACTCCACGCCTGACGAGGGCCGCGTCAAGACTGCTGAGCGCCTTGTCGACCGGCTCTTCAGCCTCCTGAATGCGCTTGCGGAGCCACGAGTTGGCAAGCTTCAAGAGGAGCGGCCATTCCCCGAGCCGTTCGGCGAGCTGGCCATATGCGCCGTGGCGACTCCTCGGCAAACCCCTTGAGATGAGCGTGGTCGCTTCCTGCAGCTGCATTTGGTCGACGAACACATTTACGCTGTCGGGTGGAACAGTGTCTGCCCGGCGGGTGGTCATCAACCGCGCGCATCGGGGGCCCAGGCCTAGAAAGGGACGAACATCCGAGGCGCGCCATACATCATCGATCACTAGGAGGACGTCTTGATCCTCAAGCATTTCGCGCAACCGGGCGGATGCGGCGTCAATGCCTTCGAAGCTGGGACGTTCGTCGCCGAGCGTCTCGATCAGATCGTTGATCTTTGAGAGGAGCGCTGCAGAACTTGGTGCTTCTCCAAGGGTGACCCAGAGAACCCCGTCATCGAATGCAGTTTGAATGTCTTCGTCGTGGCAGATCGCCTTCGCAAGTGTTGTCTTTCCGTAGCCCCCTGCGCCGCGGAGCGAGGCCGTGATCGCTACCGGCTCTTCTCGGTCCGCGGTGAGAAGTGATGACTTGAGCTGCTCGAATTCCGAGTTTCGCGGCACGAAATCGACAGGGAGCGGTTCCACCATGAAAGGAACCCGTCGCACGCGGCATTGCGTATTCAGATCGTTGAGTAGCTTGGCTTCCTCGTGAGCGAGGTCATACCAATGGACGGTCCGCATCCAACGAGGCAAGACATCCATCCCGATGCCCGCGTCGGCAATCACAGGGAACACACAAACTCCCTGCTGTCGCGCAATGCGCCATTCCTGACGGACAGTCTCGGATTGAACGGCTCCCGGCGTCATTATCAACACCAAGAACTCGACTTCGCGCAGCGCACGCTTGATCTGATCCCACCAATCTCTTCCGCCTTCCATGCTCGACCGGTCATGCCAGACGGGAACACCATGCGCCAGGAGCCTTTGACACAAATCCCGGGCGAGCGATTCGCCATCGCGGCGTGCGTAGGAGACGAAAACCCCCCTTCGCACGCGGTGCTCTTTCTGCGTGGTCATCTTGGAGCAGTTGCCGTTATTCGGCGACTGAGTCTAGCGACTCCGGCTCAGTGAAAACGGCTGACGACTGGCGCCAACTGTCATGCCGTAGGTCCCTGGTTCGAGCCCAGGTCGGCGAGCCAGAAATTCAACGCGTTACGTCGGGAGGCGTAGCGCCTTTTGCGTTTCAATGCCGAGACTGATACCGGCTTCACCGCCTTCGCCTCATCCGTCATCAGCGCGACCGATAGACGCCAGGGGCTGAGCGGCTGATCCAGAAGCATGCCCGCATTCTCCCAACCCTCGGGCAGGGGCACGGCGGCGTCACGCATCGTCCAGTGGCGCTTGCACGACAACCTTCTCTGAGGGCAGCGCGTGCCGCCGCACCGGAGATCACGCCCCCAGGCCGCCCGAGCGGCCTCAGATGTAGCCGACCACCGGCGGCACGTGCCGCATGTGCAGCGACACGCCCAAGGCCGCCATATAATTGCCGTCGCGTTCGAGGATCTCCTGCGCCAGTGGTAACAGCTCGGTCTCTTCCAGGCGGGCATGCGCGGTGTACGTGCGGACCAGTCTGGCAACCTCGTGCAAGTCCATATCGGCGGCCCTGCCGGCCGCGGCTGCCACCACCGACGGCTTGAGTCGGCTCCAGAGCTTTTCGATCATGCGATGCTCCAGCACCAGGCGCTCCGTGATCTCGACGACCCGCGCGAGTTCGCGCCCAGGCTTGGCGCTGCGCAGCACCGCGGGGAACAATTCGGCTTCTTCTTCGGCGTGGTGTTCAAGCACGGCACTGTCGAACAACCCGAGTGTGTCGCTGGCGACTTTCCGCGAGCGAGCTGCGGCGTCGACCAGCTCTGGCAGCGCGGCGAAGCGGGACAGACCCGCGAGGATCCCCGCATGGCACTGCGAGAAGGCATCGATCGGCCCGGTCTCGGCGGCGGCCGGCGGCAGACGGTCGTCCATGGTGCGCACCTCCTGCCGCAGTTTCGGCACGACTGAGCGCGCCCGGATTGATGCAGGTCAAGCCCTGGCCGGCGCGGCTCGCGCAGATCGCTCTTGGCGGCTTCGACGAATGTTGCGCTCAGCTCCGCAAAGGACGGGGCCTCTCTGTGGCCTTCTGCTGGTCTAGCACGGAGCAGGTGACGGCGGACTTCGCGGGCGCCGTTCAGCACTGACCTCGGCGAACCCAGAGTCATCTGCGCGACGTCGATCCAAAGCTTGCACGTCAACGGTTCGTCTGTCGCGCCTGCTTCAGCAGCAGAAATTTCAAGCCCGTCTTGGCCCGGCAAAGTTAGCCGAGGCATGTAGCCACGCTCGACGGCGAGAGACGGCGAAAGCGGTGAAGCCGGCGGGCGCCATTTCGGCGCCGGTCTTGGGGAAGTAGCCGCTCGTCTCACCCGCGACGAAGCTCCCGCGCCTTCGCCTTGAGCGCGTCGGCCAGCGCGTAAGCGATCTTGCCGCGCATGTCGTCGATGATCTTGTCGTAGACCTTTTGCAGGTCCGGGCCCTTCAGCCCCTTGGCTTCGAGACGCTTGCGGACGAACGCCTCCGTCCGGCGCATCGCCGGGTCGAACGCGTCGACCGCGGACTTGATGCCCATCGACGCGGCCTGCGTTGCCTCGCCGGCGCTCGCCGGAAAGTAGGTCATGTCGTCGATCTTGGGCATTGCCGCCGATTCGACGTCGCCATAGGCGACGCTCGCGTGGTGCTTGGCGATGAAGTCGCGGGCGGCATCCGCGCAGTTGCGAACGCCGTCGGCATAGGCGATGCGTTGCTGCGATGCGCGGGCTTCCTCCTGGGCCAGCGCGACGTGCGCCATCAACGCTGCCGGTCCTACGAACGCGGCGGCAAAGCCCAACGCGGTTCCTTCGAACACGCCTTCGATGACCGCCGCCACGATGTCGGCGTACCCGACCGCATCGCCGGCCTTCTCGTTCGGCTGCGGCGCGTCTTTGCCGACCTTGCCGGCATCGACGCCGACATCGCCTCCGCCGAGGTACTCTCCCGCCGTCGTCATGACGACCTCGACGCTGCGGTTCCGCTTCCGGTTCGCCTCGTTCACCTTGCCCTTGTCGCCTTCGGGTGCGATCGGCCGCGCCGCGCCGACACCCTTCGCTTCGAGGATGTTGGCGTCGGGCACCGGGTGCTTCGGGTCGGCGCGCAAGAAGGCCGCCACCGCATCGGCTCGCTTCTGCGCGACGCTGGCATCTTCCTCGGCCGATGAATGGCCAACGATTCGCACCCGGGCACCACGGCTCGAGAACTTGACCTGCTGGCTCATCAGCACGCGTTCCTGGTTGGGAGTCAGTGCCGCCGAGCCGGGCGCGAAGTCGAACACGAGCACGCCCTTGCTGCCGATGAACTCGCCCTGCCCTTCGGTCTTCTCGCGCGGGCCCTGCTGGCCGCGCGCCCGCTCTTTTTCCGGGACAGCCGCACTGCCGCCGGCCACCACGCCGACCAGCTTGCCCAGGTCATCGAGCCACGTCTGCTGCGCACCCGTCAGAGGTTTGGTACCCATGTCTTTCTCCTCTCGTCCTGCGAATGGCCGGCGCGATCTCGAACCTCGAGGTATTGAACGCCAACTCGATACGCCGATCAAGGTTTCGACGGCCGGGCAGCGGCTCGAGATCTCCACAAGTCAGATGATCAGTCGGCGCCTTGCCTTGCGGTATCGCTGCAATCATGCCGAGACCGGCCACCGTGCCACCTGGCGCGGCGATAAGATGTCGCGCTGACGCTGGTGGATCGTGGGCGGGATCGGCGACCTGCCCTTGCTATTGGAGTCACTGATCATGGCGGACTGGGACAAGGCGAAGGCACAGGCCCTGAAGGCTCTCGGCGACGGCGCCGAGGTTCCAGACCTGGCGGATCCGATCCTGAAGGCCAGCAAGGCCTTCGACGACGTGAATACGGCGTTCAAGGCCTCGCGCGAAGCGTGCGAAGCCAAGCTGCTCGAGCTGGACAACGCCAACGCGGCGTTCCTCAATGCACTCGAGCAGTTCCGGGCCAGGATCGAAAAGAACGACTTCAAGCTCGACGCAAAGAAGGACGCCAAGAAGATACAGCAGGCGCAGAAGCTCCTGACCGGCGAGCTCGACGGGGCGATCAGGGAGTTGAAGGTCAACGACAAGACGCTCGGAGATCTGGACAAGCACATGATCCAGCTCGGCAAGTACAAGCAGTCGTCAAGTCCGGTCTGAGCTGCTCACCCACGCCAGGGACTTCAAGGCGCTAGTCTTGCAACAAGCGACAGGGCAGTCTTGCATCAAGCAGATGCGCTCGTCCATCTTCGTGCTGGCAGCATTGCTCGGCGCGTGCACGACGACCGCACCTCTCGGCGGCTAGGACGATCGGCTGCTCGTTCGAACATCATGGCTCACCTCGGTTGTGAGCGTCGCAACATAGCGAGTTGTACTGTGATTTGTACTCTTTCTCAATGCCGGCCCGGTGAAACGTCTGCTCAATCCTCAGCACGTGTCGCCGTCAAAGGGCTGGCCAGCGCTGAATGGTTTCATAGCCACGGAAGTGGTGCGTGGTAGTCCTAACGCGGCTCACGCGAGACTCCAACCGGCTCTGACCACTCGACAGCGAGCGGTCGTGATCGGCGGCTCCTGGACGACAGTCGCCGTGCTGAGGGGCCGCTCTTGACAGCCGACGCCCTTCCGCCGCGCAGAACGTCCATTGCAGTCCCTAGCGGCCGACTGCTCGTGCGCCGGCCGCTGTTCGCTCGCTGGGCATCCAACTCATCGACCGCCACTTCCTGAAGAATTCAAGAAATTCTCCGGGAGGCATTGCTGGCGCCCAGTGGAGCCCCTGTCCCTCGTGGCAGCCCAGATCAATCAACCGAGCCAACGTCGATTCGCTCTCGACACCTTCGGCGATCGCCACCAGCCCCAGGCTGGTGGTCATCTGGACGATCGCCCGCACGATAGCCTCGTCGTGCCTGCTATCGGTCAGCCTGCGGATGAAGGACTGGTCGATCTTCAAGCGTGAAACCTCGAAGCGCTTAAGGTAGCCGAGGTTCGAATAGCCGATCCCGAAATCGTCGATGGAAAAACTCACGCCGCGTCCCCGGAGGCGGCCCAACAGCGCAGAAATCATGCTCGAATCCTGGATCAGCAGCGACTCCGTCAGCTCCAACTCAAGCGCCGACGCAGGCAGACCCGAGGCGTCGAGTGCATTGACGACGTCGGTCTCAATCACCTCGCGCTGAAACTGTAGCGAGGAGACGTTGACGGAGATCGTCAGACCGGCAAGGCCCATCGCGCGCCAAAGCTGCATCTGTCGGCACGCTTCGGCGAGCACCCAGGCGCCGATCTCGATGATGAGCCCTGACTGCTCGGCGATGGGGATGAAGCGGCTCGGCGGCACGAGACCGAGCTCGGGATGGCGCCAACGTAGTAGTGCTTCGGCGCCGACGACGCGGTCGCTGGCGAGATCGAATTGCGGCTGGTAGTGCAGCATGAACTCGCCTCGGGCGAGCGCAGTGCGCATGCCAGAGACCAGATGCACATCTTCCAGAACACTCAAGCTCATCTCGTTGGCGAAGAAGCGGATCGCATTGCGCCCAGCATCTTTGGCAGCGTACATCGCAATGTCTGCTCTCTTGAGCAACTCGTCGAAATCGGCTCCGTCGTTGGGATACATCGCAATTCCCATCGAACCCGATGTCGAGACCTCCAACCCGTCAAGCAGGAACGGTGCGGTCAGTTGCCCGAGCAGCTTCTCGCCGATCTCGGCCACGTCACTACGGTCGCGCACGTCGCCAAGCAAAATCAAGAACTCGTCGCCGCCTTGACGGCAGACCGTGTCGCTGTCGCGCAGGACTTTGGTGAGCCGGTCGCCGACCGTACGCAGCAACTCGTCGCCCCGGGGGTGACCAAGCGAATCGTTGACGCTCTTGAAGTTGTCGAGGTCGAGAAAGACCAAAGCCGCCATTGTTTGATGGCGTCGGGCGAGGGCGATGGCATGGCCAAACCGATCGCGCGCGAGTATTCGGTTTGGCAGCCCGGTCAGGGAGTCGTGAGTCGCCAGGAACTCGATGCGCATCTGTGACCGGCGCACGCGTTCGTTCTCAGCCGTCAGCTTCGCAAGCGCGGCGCGTAGGTCGCCGGCCATCAGCCAGATGAGGAACGCGGTCAGCGAGAGCACGACGCTCACGTTGATCATGCTGCCCAGAGTGTGCCTGGGCACTGGATTGACGTGCCAGCCCTGCAGGTTGGCGACACCTACCAACGCCACGACCAGCAGGATCATGGCGAGCAAGAAGAGGAACAACCGCCGGCCGCCCATCGTGCTTGCGAAGGCAAGGATAGCGGGGTAGGCGATCATCGCCGGATCGCGCAGGCCTGAGTTCTGCCAGACGAGCACGCTGATCGAGACGGTGGCGGTGACGAGAAGGACCGTGTTCGCGAGCGCAAAGCGGGCTTTGCGCAACGCCCATAGCGCACCAAGCAACGCAAGCTGCGCTGGCACATGAACGTTGAGGTTTGTCCAGTCGCCCTCGATCAGGTTGATCGCGCCGCTGATTGCCAGGCCGATCATCGTGGCGACGATGACCTGCAATAGGCGGCGCGACTTGAGACGGGGCGCGATGAAATCAACGTCCGTGTCCGTCTTGTGACCAAGGTCCTGCATCGAAGGCAATTATCGGCCGGAGAGCGGCCCCTTAACGCGGCCGAGGCATCGCCGTTGGCGCTAGCCAGTTCGAGATTGCGCATGCGACGGTCCAATGCGAGCGCCGTGCTCATCGTCGCCATCACAGGATTGCCCGAGAGAAGGTGCTGAAGAGAGGAGAGGCCGCACCAACCGACTTTCCGTGGGCGGCTTAGCGGCGGACACAGCAGATTGCGATGCTCCGACGCTGCCGCTTGCCGGCGGCAGACCGGACCTCCGGGCTGGCTGGCCGGTCGGGCCGGTCATCGCATCAGCACCAGGGGGATCATCGCGCTCCCGAAGTCGACCGGGCGTCAGGTGCTTTCTTTGACGGTCTTGGTGTTGCCATTCGCCTTTACGCTGGCAATACCGCTCTCACGCGAAGACTCGCTCGATTACATCTGACTCGTACCACTGACTTGATGGTTCGCGGCCTTCAGGCTGCTTGTGAGATGGGCGGGTTGCGCACCGCGCGGGCCTAAACGTCGGCCGCTCCATCCGAAGCGGCGCGACGGGGGAATGATTGTCGACACCCTACTCGCCCCTCAGCAGCGCGTGGTCTTGGCACGCTTGCTGGGCTGCATGCTGTGGCCGATAGCGGCACGCACGGACCGAGGGATGAGTCATCCGCCGCTCTTCTACGCAAGATTGAATTCATTTACCGCAACGAAGCCTCCCAAATCCGCTTGCCCGATCTAACGTCCGGGGACAATCAGCGTGATGACGTCTTCCTGCTTAGCAGAACCGTCGCTGGGGCACACGAGCCCCGGCACGTCGTCGCGCTTCGCTCGTTACGTTCGCCCCTGCGCTCAACGCCGACGCCGGAGATGCGAGCTCGCGTCATCGCGCTGCACACGGTGCCGTTCGATGAGGTGCCGACGGATCATGATCGGTTAGAGCGACCGATCGAAGGAGAATGACTGTGAATGCGAAGCGGACCTCGACCCGCCGGTCGTATGACGTGGTGCTCTATGGCGCCACGGGTTTCGTCGGCCGCCAGACGGTGGCTCACTTCGCCGCGCATGCCAACGGCGTGCGCTGGGCGCTCGCTGGCCGTTCGGCGCAAAAGCTCGAGCAGGTGCAACAAGCCTGCGGACCTGGTGCCGCCGGCGCCGGGATCATCGTGGCCGATGCGGCCGACGACAAGGCGCTGGGCGCGCTGGCCGGGCAGGCCGTGGTGGTTCTCAGCACCGCGGGCCCGTTTGCTCTCCATGGCAGCGCGCTCGTCGCGGCCTGCGTGGCGCACCGCACCCACTACGTCGACATCACCGGCGAAACGCCCTGGGTGCGCGCGCTGATAGATCGTCACCATGCGCAGGCTGCGCGGGACGGCACGCGCATCATCCCCTGCTGCGGATTCGACTCGGTGCCGTCCGATCTCGGCGCGTGGCTGGTTGCCGAGACCATCTGGCGACGGCACGGTGAGCAGTGCGTGGACGTGAAGGCTTGCCATTCGATGCGGGGCGGTCTCAACGGCGGCACGCTGGCTTCGGCACTGAACCTGATCGAGGCCGGCCAGGACCGGCTGCTCGCCGACCCGTTTCTGCTCAATCCCCCGAACTCCGTACCGCGCAACCCGACCGAGCATGCGGACCCCGTGGCACCGCATCACGACGCTGATTTCGACGCATGGGTGGGCCCCTTCGTGATGGGGCCGATCAACACCCGGGTGGTGCGCCGCACGGCTGCGTTGCTGAGAGCGCGCGGCGACGCGGCCTACGGCGCGCACTTCACCTACCAGGAGTACATGCGCTTCGGCAGAGGGCCGCTCGCCGCTGCGGCTGCCACGGGCATCAGCATCGGCATGGGCTTGGGACAGGCGGCGATGCGCTTCAAGACCTGGCGCGCACTGGCCCGTGCCGCCGCGGTATCACCTGGACAGGGTCCGTCGGAGAGCACGATGGACGGCGGATCGTTTCGCTGCGAGCTCGTCGGCAAGACCGCCAGTGGCAAGGTGCTGCGGGGTGGCGTCGCGGGCCAAGGCGACCCTGGCAACCGCGCGACGACGAAGTTCGTCTGCGAATCGGCCCTTGCGCTGGCGACGCAACCGCAAGCCCTTCCGGGTGGCCAGCGCGGCGGCGGCGTCCTCACGCCCGCGAGCGGGCTGGGCCTCGCACTGGGCCAGCGCTTGGTTGCGGCAGGGATCACCTTGGAGCCGATGCCCACTTGAGAAGATCACCTTACGGCAACCTTACCGAACGCCTTCAATGCCTGGCGGATTCAACCGGTCGACGCAACGGTATGGCTGAACATCTCAGCGGGCGTCTGGTAGCCAAGCGTCTTTCTTGGCCTCTCATTCAATTGTCTCGCTACGGCGTTGAGCTTGGCTTGTGAGTAGCTCGAGATGTCGATGCCCT
>Ga0157380_10001666_pt1 | contig 14658 bp, 10 predicted proteins | sample S35metaG_FD_119757 | JGI IMG/M metagenome (GOLD analysis project Ga0157380, IMG submission 119757) | Switchgrass rhizosphere microbial communities from Kellogg Biological Station, Michigan, USA - S3-5 metaG | ecosystem: Host-associated > Plants > Roots > Rhizosphere > Soil | place: USA... | reverse complement strand
TTAAGGCATCTCGTTGATAGGCTTTCCAGGCAAGGGAACCGGTAAAACTATTGGATGTTTCCGCTTCCAGCTGGTCGTTGCCCAATATGTCATGACTGGCATCGCGGAAATCGAAATACAATTCGCGGATGGATGGCGCACGAAAACCTCTTGCATAGGCCAATCGAAGATCAAGATCTTTCGCAAGAATAAATTTAGTATTGATCGATGGAACAACCGGAGGCGCCTCATACACCGAATTCTTAATGAACCGGAATCCGGGCCTCAAATTCATCCATTTAACAGGTGTAATTTCTGAGGTAATAAAGAAAGCATAATCTGTGATGCGTTGTTCACCATCTTTGACACGCTCGCCTTCACCGGTTTCAGAATTCACATCTACGCCGGGTTGAAAAGAAATGATTGAAGAAGGTTTGTATACTACTGAAGCGCGAATGGTGGAACCATCAAAAGTATTCATACTATGAGCACCTGGTGCGGTAGATACCCGAATATCTCCATTAGGATAATAAAGTGTTGAATACACCTGCCGGGTAAAATGCGTATAAGAAGCTACTGCATTAGCAGAAAGCTTACCATTAAATGTATAATTCCCTTGCAATTGCTGCATTAACCGATCTGTGATATAATCCTGGTCAGTTGCTGGTTGTGTTCCGGTAATATTAGCCGGATTGGTTATGATTTCATCCAATCCGTCGAGCCGGTAATAAACGCTCCATCGGCTCGTGCGATATCCCAGCAATGCATTGGCAATGATCTGATCTTTCTTATGCCATATCAGTTCCCGACCCGTAGTATCTCCTTGCCAACCATTAAATAAATTTCTACCAATGCCTCCTCCAATTAACCAGTTCTTATAGTTCCAGCTAATAGATGCATACTGGTTGTGTATTCCCTGGTCTAAACCATATTCTCTCCCGATTGATTCTTCGTGCAACCTTGCAGTAACCGAAAGTTTTTGAGAAGTAGGTTTTTTTGTAATGATGTTAATTACACCAGCCAACGCGTCCGCGCCATAAACAACTGATAAGGGTCCTTCAATTATTTCAATGCGTTCAATTGAGTTTATATCAATTTGGTTAATATTGATTTCATTCGAAGTTCCCTGACGGCCTACCACGGGAACCCCATCTAATAGAATTTTCACATTTTGACCACTCAAACCTAACATGCTAATATTTGAACCACCCGTCGCAAGATCCTGATCAAAGCGGATATTCAATTCGCTATTCAATACATCCTGTAGCTTGGTGGCAGCCTGTTGCTGTATTCTTTCTTTGGAAATTACTTTCACCTGGTAAACAGAATTCTTAACCGATTGGGGTTTATACTGACCTGTAACAACAACCTCTTGTAAAACTTTTGTACGATTCGAATCTTCTTTGATTTGCTGCTTAACAGGTTGGGCAATTGCAAACACAGAAAGAATCATTGCAGTTAAACAGGCTATTAAAATTTTATTCATTGTTTGGTTATGTGAAAACAAATATCTTTCTGAAACCAATGAAGGATGTCACGTTATTGTCAGGAAGTTAAATACCAATAACATTTGACCCGATAGTGACTTCTAACGTTTATAGATCAGGTCTGTTACTGACGAATATCATAATTTAAGATCAATAGATGCAACTATAATAATCGATCTATTCCGATCCTGGCCGAAACAGTGATGTCGTGATTGGAGTGATAAAAAATTCAGAATTTTAAAGCAATAGTTGTCGCAATCATCCTGGGTGCAATTGGATTTACACTATTATCATCGTGTACATTGTAGCTTAATTCATTTAGCAGGTTTGCTACTTTGAGTCTTACTGTAAATTTTTGATAGGTATATCCAACGGAAGCATCTACCTGTGCATAGTCTGGAATGGGCATTAATTTGTAACTGTCATTGGGTACCTGTACCCGGGTGGAACGTCCTGCTACTCTATCACCAACATAATAAACAAGTACACCTGCATTGAATCCCCGCAGCGCGCTTCTTTCACTGAAATTGTAATGAATATTGAAATTCGCCGTATGCTGCGGATTGTACCGAAGTTTGCTACCTACAACATAGGTGTTGCTTTCAGTATACTTTGTTTCATTAAAACTATATCCGGCGATAAACTGGAATCCGTATAATGGTTTGGTAGCAATGTCGATTTCTAATCCCTTGCTGGTTACCTCGCCCGCCAATTCTTTAATATTGGAATTACTGTTCGCGTTCCCGTTCGCGTCTACGAGTGCTGTTTGAGCAAGATTGCTGTTTACAATTCTATAAACCGTAATATTCGCCGACAATAACTTCTCAAATATTTCTGATTTTATTCCAGCTTCATACTGGTTAATATATGAGGGTTCAAGCGGTTGAAGATTTATATTAGTCCCCGTATTCAGTGTAAAAGAATTTGCATAGCTCGCGAAAATCGAAATTGTTTTTAATGGTTGATATACAATCCCAACTCTTGGAGTAAAGGCATCATCTGAAACTCCGGGAGTTGTCACACGCTTGTTCTTCGTTAAAGAATCAATATAACCATCACTGGTTTGTTGCTTTGTATAACGAACACCTGCCAGCAATTTCAATTTTTCAGAAATACAGATCAGGTCCTGTACATACACCCCATAGCGAACAATTGGTGTATGCGTAAGGGTAGTAGCAGTTACTGCTGGAATATCTTCGCGCTGCTTATACATATCAAGATCATAAATATTGATCGTATCGTAAATATTTTTATTGCCAACAGCGGGGTTTGTATATGCATATGCTTTTGCATCAGTAATATATTTATCGGCATCCGCTCCTACTAAAAGATTGTGCTTAATACCTCCTGTACTGAATTTCCCCGTAAGATCGAATTGAGTAATAAAGTATTTTTCGTTAATGCCATTGCGTTGCAATCCTCTTATCCATCTTCCATCAGTTTGTATAAATTGGTTGCTTGCATTGGGACGGTTGGTCCCGAATAATTCACTGTTAAAGCCCTGGTATGCACTTGTGTTCCGGATTTCCCAATTCTTATTGAACTGGTGTGTGGATGTTAGTGTAGCTGATTTTTGTTCGGTATTATAGTAGCTCCAATTCGCGCCTAAAAAACGATTACGTGGCACATCTGCTACCTCATAGTCAACGGCCCCTGTACCGAAGTCGCTTGTACGATTGTCCTTGAGATAATCGCCCTCCAATAAAAAGCTTGTTTTTTTCCCGGCCTTAAAAAGAAGCGAAGGATTTACATAATAACGTTCGGCGGTTACCACGTCCCTGAAGCTTTTTGCTTTTTCATAAGAAGTATTGATCCGGTAAGCGGTCATTTTTTTATTGCCAATCGGACCATAAATATCCAGGCTGGGTTTATAAAAATCATAACTTCCAGCACGGAAACTTATTTCACCTCCCGTTTCGAATTTCGGTTTCTTTGTAACCAGGTTCAATACCCCACCAGCCGATACATTGCCGAATAAAATAGCGGAACTTCCTTTCATGACTTCCACTCTTTCCAATGCGCTCATTTCAGGCATCGCGCCATTATTAAACCGAACCCCGTTTTTGAAAGTATTGCTGCTATTGAATGCATAACCGCGGCCACCAATTTCTTCCTGACCGCCTCCGGTATTGCCATATAAATAAACACCTGTGAGATTCATAAAGGCATCACTCAAACGTAATGTCTGTTGTCGCTCCAATATTTCTTTCCCAACCACCGTGATGCTCTGGGGTAAATCCATTGGTTTGATATTAACCTTTCCGACAGTTACCGGCTTTTCATTAATACCTTTGCTATATGCAACTACCACTTCAGTAAGTTGACTGGCATTTTCAGGAAGCTTGAAGTCAATCGTATGAGTTTCGCCAGATTTGATTTCAATTATCTGTGTTTGCTGCTTCAATCCTACAAACGAAACGAGCAGTGTATATTTTCCTTCTTTGATATTTTTAAGCAGGAATGAGCCATCCTCAGCAGATAACACGCCTCCTTTTATTTCTTTGAGTTGAATACTAACATACTGAACAGGTTCGCCATCATTTGAACGAACAATCCCTTTCACATGGCCTACCTGCGCCATGCTTATTATTGAAGTAATTATAAAACAGAAAATAAGAAGTGTAGATTTTGTCCAGGCTTTCGTTTGCAATCTCATCTGAGTTAATTTGAATGCAAAGGAAATAGTAATAGCTCCGATTCAATTACGGTTAAGGGAATTCACCTTACGCAAAACGGAAACTTGCATCGCTGTGACAAAGCATCATTTTTTTGTACGCACTATCTTGTACAACTTAATTGCGCTCATAAGCAAAATGACAAACGCTAGTAAGCCTACTATGCCCCAAAGCCAGCTCATGTTTTGCTTTACAACCACCAACATCACAATCGCAACCAGGAAAATGGTTGCCACTTCGTTCCAGATACGGAGTTGTTGAGAAGTGTATTTGAAAATGCCTTTTCGCTCTTGATTAAAAATAGCATGAAGAGTAAAGTGATAGATATATAAACCAGCAACAAAGACAAGTTTTATTATTAACCATTGAGGCGTAGCGTCCAGCAAATACCACATCCATGAACCAAAAATTAAAGTAAGGATAGCGGAAGGCCATGTAATACCAAACCATAGGCGCTTGATCATGATTAAGAACTGATCTTTCAGGATGGTTCTGTCTGGTTCTTGTTTTTCATTCGCTTCGGTATTATATATGAAAAGTCGCACTATATAAAACATGCCGGCAAACCAGGTGACGATAAAAATAATATGGAGGGCCTTTACATATAAATACATATGAAAATATCGTGAAAGGTGAAAAGTGAAAGGTCAAAGGTGAAAAAGCATTTGCTATTTCATCATTTTTGAAATCATTGCGAAACAACTATTTAATAATTTACCAATATGCTCCAGCTCAGCCGATTTGAAATATTCAAGATATACAGCTGTTTCCAAAGCTGCATCAATTTCTACTACTGAACCTCTTGATATTTCAAGGTATCGTTTTCTCTCGGCCTCTGACCTTCTGGTAGATCCCTCTGAAAAATTCAATTTTATTTAAAGTGCCGCCCTTCTGATTTGCTGAACCATATTATACCTTTCTTCTGGTGGAAATTTCAACGACATCCTATAAAGCTCCTTAGTCAATTCTCTGATAATCTGGTATACAATTAATGATTTGTGATTGAGTTGAAGAAACATACAATTATTTTTTGTGAAAATAATTAGTCTGAATTGAATTGTCCAAGACTAAAACACCAGGAACTAATGGTGTTTTTCTTTTCACGAACTGTTTTTTCCCTTCACTTTTCACCTTTCACTTTTCACCTTTCACTTTTCACCTTTCACCTTTCACTTTTCATCTTTCACCTTTCACCTTTCACCTTTCACTTTTCATCTTTCACTTTTCACCTTTCACTTTTCACAATTCACTTTTCACAATTCCCCTCAACGCTTCCACCCACAACGGGTGAATGTTCAGGCAAGGAATAAGTGTAAATTCTTCTCCCCCCGCATGAAGAAATACTTCTTTTCCCTCTTCTGCAATTTCTTCAAGGGTCTCCAAACAATCGCTGATAAACGCGGGACAAACAATCACCAGTTTCTTAATCCCCTCTTTTGGCATTTCCTGTAATCGTACAACTGTATATGGTTTCAGCCATTCATCTCTTCCCAAACGGGATTGGAATGAATAACTAAATTTCTCTTTAGGAATTTGTAATTGGGCCGCTACGTTATTAGTAGTAAACAAACATTGATGCCGGTAGCAATAAGCATGAGCCGGTGAATCAACATTGCAGCAATCTGCTGCGTTCAGGCAATGTGAGTTGGTGATATCTGTTTTTTGTACATGTCGTTCCGGAATGCCATGATAACTAAAAACGATATGATCGTATTCTTTTTGAAGATGTGGACGGATACTTTCCGTTAATGCGTGCAGGTAATCTTCATCATTGTAAAAAGGTTTGATAATGGTAAGCTTGAATCTATATCCCTGCTTCTTATGAATCTCTTTAGCATACTCAACAGCCGTTTCATAACTACTCATAGCATAATGAGGATAAAGCGGCACCAGTATGACTTCCTCCATTTGAGGGTTCTTCGCTAACAATTCATCAAACGCGTCTTTAGGCGAAGGAGTCCCATAACGCATCGCAATGGTAACTGGTTCCGCCATCAGTCGCTGAAATGCTTCCTGCAATTGTTTGCTCAATACAATAAGGGGTGAGCCTTGTTTTGTCCAAATAGAACGATAGGCTTCCGCAGATTTGGGTGCCCTGAAAGGAACAATAATCCCCCTAACCAATAAGAAACGGAGAAGATAAGACATATCAATTACCCGCTCATCCATCAGGAATTCATTCAGGTAACGACGAACATCCTTTACACTGGTTGATTCCGGAGAACCAAGATTCATCAAGACAATTCCTTTTTTAGTATCCCCCATATTCTTTAAATAATTTGTAAAAATAACCCGACAAACTACTATTTGTTCGTTTTAATGACTCAAAGTAAAAAATAGTTACGGTTTATACGCGATTTACCCCATCCCATAATTCGGGGAGATCAACTCATGATAATACATGTCTCAAAATGACATAATAGTGACAGATTTATTAGGTGCATGAGGCTTCCAAAACTATTTTTGCACGTAACTAATAAGTAAACGGATTTATGCACGGAATCAACCATAAGAGCATAGCTAATTTTTATGTGGTGGGTTTAAATTATCGCAAGACTGATGCAGCCATCCGTGGGCAGTTTGCTGTAAGTGATCAACAATATGTTTCCATATTAACTCAAGCATCGATTCAACATCTCGATGAGTTGTTTATTCTTTCAACTTGTAATCGTACAGAAATTTATGGTTTTGCTGCGCATCCTGATCAGCTCATCGGATTGATTTGTACAGGAACAAATGGAAATATTGAACTGTTTCGTGATCGTTGTTATGTTAAGAATGGATCCGAAGCAGTAGAACACCTGTTTTCGGTAGGTGCAGGATTGGATTCGCAATTATTGGGTGATTATGAAATTGTAGGGCAATTGAAAACGGCGGTGAGGTTTGCCAAACAAAATGGCTCGACAGGTTCGTTTACCGAGCGCCTGGTCAATTGTGTTTTGCAGGCATCGAAGAGTATAAAAAATCAAACAAAGCTAAGCGGAGGTACCGTATCCGTTTCTTTTGCGGCCGTTGAGTATATCCGCGACACAGTAAAAAAAATTGCCGGTAAAAAAATTCTGTTATTGGGTATAGGGAAGATGGGGAGGAATACCGGTAAAAACCTTTCCGATTACCTGGGTACTAAAAATATCACACTGATCAACCGCAATCCTGAAAAAGCCATTGAGCTGGCCGCAGAACTTGGATTGCAATATGCTCCCACTGAAGAATTGTATCAACATTTACAAAAATCTGATATTATTGTGGTTGCTACTAATGCGGAAAAGCCACTGGTTACATCGACCCAACTCAAGGGTCAGGGGGAAAAATTAATCATCGATCTCTCTATTCCATGCAATGTAGAGCCATCTGTTGCGGAATTACCCGGCGTGCGTCTGGTGAATGTAGATGAGTTATCAAAATTGAAGGATAATACGCTTCGTCAGCGGGAATCAGAAATTCCGAAGGCTAAACAAATACTGGCTGAACATATTATTGAATTTAAAGAGTGGTACGATTTGCGAAAACATGTGCCTGTGCTGAAAGCAGTAAAAACGAAACTTCTCGAAATTAACAGCGACCCATTCTTCCTACCTTTATATAAGCATAACGTCAGTAGCAATTTTACTGATCAAAAAATCCAACGCGTGATCAACGGAATGGCCTTTAAGATGAAAACCGAAAATCAAAAAGGTTGTAATTATATTGAAGCCATTAATGAATTCATTGCTACTGGTACGTAGTGCAGAATTACAAAGGTTTAATGGTTTAAAAGTTTAAAGGTTCTCAGTTATACGAACCCTGCCTGCACGCAAACGACCCTGCCTACCGGCAGGCAGGCCTTAAACTATTAAACCCTCAAACCATTAAACCATCGAACCCTTCATGGCAACCACCATCCGCATCGGCACCCGGGAAAGTCAATTAGCTCAGTGGCAGGCTACAGAGGTTAAGAACTTATTGGCTCAATACGGTTATTCTGCCGAATTAATCCTCATAAAAAGCGAAGGTGATATCGATCTTCAAACTCCTTTGTATGAAATGGGTGTCCAGGGAATCTTTACTAAAGAACTTGATTCGGCATTATTAAATAAAAGAATTGATATAGCGGTTCATTCTTTAAAAGATGTACCCACTCAACCGGCAAAAGGAATACAACAAGCTGCTGTTCTTAAACGTGGACCCTTTGCAGATCTGCTTGTTTTCAAGAACGCACAATCCGCGGAGGCTTACTCACGACTCACCACTCACGACCTGCCTACCGGGCAGGCAGGCTCACGATTCACCATTGCCACCAGCAGCATCAGAAGAAAAGCTCAATGGTTGAATAAATTTCCTCATCATCAAATCCATAATCTCCGGGGAAATGTAAATACGCGGTTAAGAAAATTATCGGAAGAAAATTGGGATGGGGCGATCTTAGCACAAGCCGGATTGGAAAGGATAAATCTCCGCCCGGCCAATAGTATTGTATTAGATTGGATGTTACCCGCGCCGGCGCAAGGGGCAATAGTAGTTGTTTGCAGGGAAAGAGATGATTATTGCCTGAATGCCTGCAATGAGTTTAATGATACCGAGACATTTTTATGTACAAAGATTGAAAGGGACTTTCTTAGAACATTGCTCGGAGGTTGTTCCACTCCGATTAGTGCACTTGCTGAAGTAAAAGAAAACGAAATTCATTTTATTGGAAATATTCTTTCGATCGACGGTAAATTAAAAAAATCAATTGAAGCAAGAGGATCTTTATCGGAAAGCTCCGATCTCGGTACAGGATGTGCTATTAAATTATTACAAGCAGGCGGACAAGAAATCGCCGATACAATTCGAAATGCAGGGTAATAAAATAAATATACTGAGTACAAGGCCCATCTCCGCTACTATCATCGATGAAGCGAAGGCAAAAGGAATACTTATTGAAATGCTTTCCTTTATTGCAACTGAGGCCATTGAAACCGTGGAAGTGCAACAAGAAGTTGAGCAAGCTCTTTTGTTATCCACTACAGTAGTGTTTACCAGTATGAATGCGGTAGAAGCGGTGGCTGCGCAATTAGAAGATCAGCAACCCGATTGGAGCATTTACACAATGGGTCATACAACAATGGAACTGGTAAAGAAATTTTTTGGAGAAGGCAGTATTAGCGGAACGGCCAGCAGCGCAGCAGAATTAGCGGAATTGATTGTAGAAGATGGAATCGCTCATGAAGTGATCTTCTTCTGTGGTGATCAGCGAAGAGATGAACTACCCGATATACTCCAATCCAATGAAATTGATGTACAGGAAATTGAAGTGTATAGCACAGTAGCTACGCCGCATAAACTAACTAAACAGTACGAAGGAATATTATTTTTTAGTCCGAGTGCCGTTCAAAGTTTTTTCAGTGTCAATAAACTTAGCAGTAATACTATTTTATTTGCGATCGGCGATACTACCGCGAACGCGATCAAAAAGTATTCATCTAATAAAATCATCATCAGCGATGCACCGGTGAAGGAGGATTTGGTGAGAGAGATGATGGAATTTTTTGAGTCGTGAAAGGTGAAAAGTGAAAGGTCAAAGGTGAAAGAACTCTCCGAATTTCAAGATCCCTTTCACGTTTCACTTTTCACCTTTCACGATTTCAGTATATAATAACTAAAAACAACTCATGCCCCTCAAAAACGATCTCTTATTACGCGCCCTTCGAAAAGAACCTGTTGAACGCCCTCCGGTTTGGATGATGCGACAGGCCGGAAGGTATTTGCCAGATTATATCAAACTCAGAGATCAATATGATTTTTTCACACGTGTTCAAACTCCGGAGTTGGCTTGTGCCATAACGTTACAACCGGTTGACCAGGTAGGTGTAGATGCGGCGATTATTTTTTCCGATATCCTGGTAATTCCTCAGGCTATGGGGTTGGAAGTATTAATGGAGGAAGGAAAAGGTCCTTCTCTTCCTAAAACAATAAAGACAAAAAAAGATATTGACGCTTTAATTACAGGGAATGCGGAGGAAAGTCTGCGTTATGTATATGATGCGTTATCGCTTACTAAAAAGGAATTGAATAATAGAGTTCCGCTAATTGGTTTTGCAGGTGCTCCCTGGACATTACTATGTTATATGATAGAAGGGAAAGGAAGCAAAACCTGGGATAAAGCAAAACAGTTTGCATATACAGAACCTTTACTCGCACATAGTTTGTTACAAAAAATAACAGATATTACTATCAGCTACCTAAAGTTGCAGGTGAAGGCTGGGGCAGATACGCTACAAGTTTTCGATAGTTGGGCTGGTTCATTAAGTCCGGCCGATTTCAAAACATTTGCTCAACCTTATTTGCTTCAGATAGCCGACGCATTAAAAAATGATGCACCGGTTATTTTATTTCCCAAGGGAAGTTGGTACGCGTTGAAAGAGCTGAGTGAAAGCAGTGCCGCTGGTATCGGTATCGACTGGTGCATATCACCTGAGTTTGCCAGAGAGCAGACCAACAACAGCATTACCTTGCAGGGAAATTTTGATCCGGCGAAATTGTTGGCACCCATTCCTGAAATAAAAAAAGCTGTAAAAGAAATGATAAGTGCTTTTGGCACCCAACGCTATATTGCCAACCTGGGACATGGAATTACACCGAATGTTCCGGTGGATCATGCGAGGGCGTTTGTGGAAGCAGTGAAGGAATCGTGAGTCGTGAGACGTGAATCGTGAGTGGCTCCCCAATTAACGGCAAGTCACTATTACATAAAGACTAGCCCTAGCTACTCACGACTCACCACTCACGTCTCACGATTCGGGTCGTTAATCATAAAATACAGTTCGTATGTCTACTACTGCCGAGTGGATTAACATCATCCATTCCCTTCAAAATAAAATCTGTGCAGCGCTCGAAAAGCTGGATGGAAAAGCCCGTTTCATTGAAGATGAATGGAAGAGACCAGAAGGTGGAGGTGGCAAAACCAGAGTGATAAGTAATGGAGCAGTTATTGAAAAAGGCGGCGTGAATAGTTCGGTGGTTTATGGAGAAGTTACGGATGCTATGCGGAACCAACTAAAGATTGAAGGCGCCAAATGGTTTGCCTGCGGAATAAGCATAGTGATTCATCCATTTAATCCCTTTGTGCCAACGGTGCATTGCAATTACCGTATGTTTGAATTGTACAACGAAAAAGAAGAACTGGTTGATCGTTGGTTTGGGGGCGGTACAGATCTTACTCCTTATTATTTATTTGAGGAAGATGCTCAACACTTTCATAAAACTTATAAAGATGTCTGTGATAAATTTGATCCCGGTTTTTATCCGGCATTTAAAAAACAATGCGACGACTATTTTGTAAACTGGCACCGCAATGAAGAACGAAGAGGTATTGGTGGCATATTTTACGACTATCAACGCATTTCGAAGGAAAAAGGGGTAGAATTTTGGATGAACTTCGGACAAAGCTGCGGTGAAGCGTTTATTACTGCGTATATTCCAATTGCAGAAAAAAGAAAGAATACTCGATTTACAGATCGGCATAAACATTGGCAGGAAATAAGAAGGGGCAGATATACCGAATTCAATTTGGTTCACGACAGGGGTACGCTCTTCGGATTAAAAACAAATGGACGAATTGAAAGCATATTGATGAGTTTGCCACCTACCGTTCGGTTTGAATATAATTATCAACCTGAACCAGGAAGCAAAGAAGATGAATTGCAACAAGCATGTTTGTATCCGAGAGACTGGTTGAATATTATAAGTGAAGATGATAGGGATGAATGGGCGAGAAAGGCGAACACCTGCTAAGAAAAATATCACGATTTGTAAGAAAAAATTGCTGATTTTGGGATTTAGCGATATTGAGATTGTGGCTAACTTGTTCAGAATAAAAATCATTCTATGAATAAGTTTGAGTTGCAACAACGAACAAAAAAGTTTCATGTACGTATAATCAAATTGTGTGAATTTTTGCCGAAGAATGCAGCAGGCTGGGAAACAGCAAAACAAATGAGAAGGGCTGCTGGTTCCGTTGGGTCAAACTACAGGGCTGCTTGCAGGGGAAAATCAAATGCGGATTTTATTTATAAAATTGAAATTGTTCTGGAAGAAGCTGATGAGTCATTATATTGGCTCGAAGTAGTAAAAGATGCTGAACTTATTAAAAGTTTAGAATTGGATGATTTGATAATTGAAGCAAATGAACTGGTAAGTATTTTTAATGCTGCAGACAAAACTGCGAAGCAGAATCGCGACCAAAAAAATCTCAAAATCTCTAAATCTCTAAATCTCAAAATCAGAAATAGCATTTATGCACTTGCAAAGAAGAAACAGGATATTACGACAATCACAAGCAATCAGAGATCTGGTTACAGAGACCAAATTATCTGCTAATGATTTTATTGTTCCATTATTTATTATTGAGGGGAATAATGAATCTTCGGAAATCAGCTCCATGCCTGGCTATTATCGACGCAGCATTGATCTCACCGTAAAAGAAGTAAAAGAACTGTGGAGCATGGGACTAAAAAGCGTATTGCTTTTTGTAAAATCTAAAGACGAATTAAAAGATAACAAGGGAACCGAGGCGCTCAATCCAAATGGGTTGATGCAACGAAGTATTAAAGCAATCAAAGACGCTGTACCGGAAATGCTGGTGATGACGGATGTGGCGTTGGATCCATTTTCTTCTTATGGTCATGATGGCATTGTAGAAAATAATGAGATCGTTAACGATGCAACGGTTGAAGTGTTGGCAAAGATGAGTGTGAGTCATGCGCAGGCGGGGGCTGATTTTGTGGCTCCTAGCGATATGATGGATGGAAGAATAGCCGCTATCCGGCAGGCGCTGGAAGAAAATAATTTTACCAAAACAGGCATCATGAGTTATAGCGCTAAGTATGCCTCTTGTTTTTATGGTCCGTTCCGTGATGCGTTGGATTCTGCTCCGGGTTTTGGCGATAAAAAAACCTACCAGATGAATTATGCCAACCGAATTGAAGCGATCAAAGAAACATTAATGGATATAGAAGAAGGCGCAGACATTGTAATGATAAAACCGGCACTCTCCTATCTTGATATCATACGTGAAGTGAAGAATGCGGTGGATATACCGGTAAGTGCCTACAATATCAGTGGCGAATATGCAATGATTAAAGCCGCGGCAAAAATGGGATGGTTAGATGAAGACAAAGCTATTCTTGAAACTCTTACTTCCATTAAAAGGGCGGGAGCAGATTTGATAGCGACGTATTTTGCGAAGAAAGCAGTTGCCTTAATTTAAAAACACTAAGCAATGTGCAAATATGACAATGTGCAGATGTGCAAATGCTTTAATTCAATTTTCAAAACTAAATACAGCCTGCGAACAATGTTGGGTGTTGCACCTAAGAAATTTGCACATCTTCATATTTGCACATTTGCACATTAAAAAAGATGAACCATTTAATAAGCAATCAACTTTTCGAAAGAGCCCAAACCTCCATCCCCGGCGGCGTTAACTCTCCTGTGCGCGCCTTTAAAAGCGTTGGAGGAACACCTGTATTTATCCAAAAAGCGAAGGGCGCTTATCTATATGACGCAGATGGTAATCAATACATCGATTATATCGCTTCATGGGGACCAATGATATTAGGGCACGCATATGAAAAATGTGTGAAGGCTATTCAGGAATACGCGACTTATTCAACATCCTATGGCGCGCCTACCGAATTGGAAATTGAAATGGCCGAGCTCATCAAAAGCATGGTGCCGAATGTGGACCTGATACGCATGGTGAGCAGCGGAACCGAAGCTTGTATGAGTGCGATTCGCGTGGCCCGCGGATATACCGGTCGAAATAAGATCATCAAGTTCGAAGGTTGTTATCATGGACATGCCGATTCATTTTTAGTTAAAGCCGGAAGTGGTGTCGCTACATTAAATATTCAAACCGTGCCCGGCGTTACCGCAGGGGTTAGTCAGGATACACTTACATGCGCGTACAACGATTTAGCTTCCGTAGAGAAACTGGTTACTGAAAATAAAAATCAAATCGCTGCCATCATTATCGAACCCGTTGCGGGAAATATGGGTTGTATATTACCTCAACCTGGTTATCTCGAAGGATTAAGAAAGATTTGCGATATGGAGAATATTGTTTTCATTTTTGATGAAGTAATGACAGGATTTCGTTTATCCGCTGGTGGCGCTCAACAAACATTAAAGATTGATGCGGACCTGGTTACTTATGGAAAAGTGATTGGTGGAGGCTTGCCTGTTGGAGCATTTGGCGGCAAGCGAAAATTTATGGAGGTAGTAGCCCCGCTGGGTAATGTATATCAGGCTGGCACACTCAGCGGCAATCCCATTGCAATGATTGCCGGATTTACTACGCTGAAAGAATTAAAAACCAATCTTTCCATCTACAAGGAACTGGAGGATAAAACGATTTATTTAAAAAATGGATTGAATGAAATATTAAAAGGGTGGGGAGAGCCCTATGTAATTAATCAATTGGGATCAATGATCAGTGTTCACTTCAGTGATCAACCCGTTACAGATTTTGCCAGCGCAGCTGCTGCAAACAATGAACG
>Ga0157380_10001664_pt1 | contig 14660 bp, 15 predicted proteins | sample S35metaG_FD_119757 | JGI IMG/M metagenome (GOLD analysis project Ga0157380, IMG submission 119757) | Switchgrass rhizosphere microbial communities from Kellogg Biological Station, Michigan, USA - S3-5 metaG | ecosystem: Host-associated > Plants > Roots > Rhizosphere > Soil | place: USA... | reverse complement strand
TTTGCAAACGATTACTCACGCGGCAGCGTTGTCGGAAAGACCGGAACGCTCGGCCAGACGGACGGCGGCGTTAGCGCGTTAGCTGGTGAGATCAATACACGCGATGGACGATTTTTGTTCGTCATCTTTAACCAGCGGGGCCGCGTGAATGGATTTCGCGCATTTCAAAACAACTACATTTCACTGATCCAAGGCGAATTTGGCGGACCCATGACACTCGGATACGCGCCGGTTTCGCTCGATGCTCGGCTCGCGAAAACCCGCATTTCCTACCCGACCGCTCGACTGGGTGGAAACTAGATCCAGTTTCAAAATGATCACCGATGGAGGCATCCGACGTTTGCCTCCATTTTTTTGTTTTTGAGTTGTTCGGTCGAGGCATATAGTGCAGAATCTTACGCTTAGGGCCGACCACCAGACCTAAATGAGCGAGATCGAAAAAGTACCAGCCGAAGCTGAAGAACCCGAACAACTCGCCGACCCCGCCGTTCCCGAAGTATCAACCACAGCACCCGGTCAAAGCGTCGCGCGTTCAGCAGGGATCGTTTCGATCGCGGTAATGTTTTCGCGCGTTCTCGGTCTTGTCCGCGAGATGGTTTTTGCGTATTTCTTCGGTTCCGGATTCCTCAATGATGCCTTTCAGTTTGCCTTTCGCATTCCCAACGTGCTCCGTGATCTGTTCGCCGAAGGCGCACTTTCGGTGGCGTTCGTAAAGGTCTTTACCGATTACCTTATTAAAAAAAGCGAAGCGGAAGCGTGGCGGTTGGCGAGTCTCGCCTTTAACGCCCTCGCCGTTGTGCTGAGTGTGATAACGCTGATCGGCATCGTGTTCGCCGGCATGTTCGTTGACCTGATCGCCCGGGGTTTTTCACCCGAAAAAGCTGCTCTTGCAACATGGCTGACCCAGATAATGTTCCCGTTCATTATTTTCGTCGCGATGGCCGCATTGGCGATGGGCGTGCTCAATACAAAGGGCAAATTCGGAGTTCCAGCGTCGGCCTCAACGGTCTTTAACGTCGTTTCGATTGTCGCCGGCCTCGGGTTCGCGTACTGGCTAAGCGGCGGCAGTTGGGTGGTCCCCACAGATCCAAGTGCGATTCCCGAACCGCCGGCACAGTGGGCGATCATCGGGATGGCGATCGGCACACTGCTTGGCGGCATTGCACAGTTCCTGATGCAGGTGCCGTCGCTTTTGAAAGTCGGTTTTCGTTTTTTGCCCGTACTGAGCTTCACCGATCCGGGGTTGAAGCGGGTGATGGCTCTGATGGGCCCGGCGATCATCGGAACATCCGCGGTGCAGATCAATGTATTGGTAAACACCTTCTTTGTATCCGGGGTCGAAGGCGGCCTTTCCTGGCTTGGTTATGCCTTTCGACTGATGCAATTTCCGATCGGCGTGTTCGGTGTTGCCGTAGGGACTGCATCAATACCGGTGCTTTCGCGTCTTGCGAGCGAGGAAAAGATCCCCGAATTTCGGAACACGCTATCGTCATCGATAAATCTCGTGTTTCTGTTGGCCCTTCCCTCGGCATGCGGATTGATCGTGCTCGGCCAACCGATAATTCGGTTGCTCTATTCACACGGTGGGGCATTTAAGGAAACGGACGTGCCGATGACCGCTTGGGCGTTAAGCGGCTATGCTGTCGGCCTTACGGGCTACGCCGCGATCAAGGTTCTCTCGCCCGCTTTTTATGCGTTGAATGACGCAAGGACGCCGATGGTGATCGCCCTGATCTCTATCGTCGTCAATGCCGTTGCATCCTACTTTTTGATGGACCTTTTTTCGGGAATTGGGGTTTCAGCCCAATATCCAAACGGATACGGCCACGTCGGTGTCGCATTGGCAACCTCGTGCGTCGCTCTCGTGAATTTCCTCGCACTCGCATGGTTCATGCGGAAGAAGATAAAACGGCTGAACGGACGCGAGATGTTTTCGTCGTTTATTAGGATCGCTATCGCATCAGCGGCTATGTCCGTAGTTGCGTATTTCAGTTTTCAATTTTTGTCCGGATACTTCGTAAACAAGAATTTCTGGGTTCGTGCGGCCGAGGCATTTGTCCCGATAATATTGGCGGGCCTAACATTTGTTGTCGCTGCGAAGCTGCTAAGGATCAGCGAGCTTGAAAAGCTCTGGAACGGACTTCGTAGAAAGTTTGCATAGTAAATGATGCACTCATTCAAGGACATTTCTCCCAAGGTTCACGAAACGGCGTTCATCGCGGATGGCGCTGTTGTCATCGGCGACGTCGAGATCGGCGAGGAAGCTAGCGTTTGGTTTGGCTCCGTTCTTCGCGGCGATGTGAATTACATCCGCATCGGAGCCCGGACGAACATCCAGGACATGACGATGATACATGTCAATTCCCACACCGATCCCACCATTCTTGAAGACGAGATCACCGTCGGACATCGCGTCACCCTTCACGGGTGTTATGTTGAGCACGGATGTTTGATCGGCATTGGAGCGATCTTGCTGGACGGCGTACGGGTCGGGGCCCAGTCACTTGTCGCCGCGGGCTCGCTGCTAGCTCCGGGAACGCAGATCCCGCCCCGCTCGCTCGTTTTGGGCGCCCCTGCAAAAGTAAAACGTGAGCTGACCGATGATGAGATCGCCGGACTTGATCGCTCGTGGCGAAACTACGTCGAGCTTAAAAACAAATACACTTAGCCACGAATTACACGAATGTCACGAATGATCACTATCCGCAATTTTGGGGTCTGCTAAAGGACTTCAAGGATCCGGATGAATTGACTCAATTTGTGTAATTCGTGTAATTCGTGGCTAATTTTCTTTTTGCGGTAAGATACTTCCTTATGTCGAAGACGAACCCGGCCCGCGGTATGCGCGATTTTCTCCCTGCGGATGTCCGCAAACGCGAATACGTGATCGGCATCATCAAGGAAGTGTACGAATCGTACGGCTTTGAGCCGCTCGAGACGCCCTCCGTCGAAAACCTCGAGACGCTGACCGGAAAATACGGTGAAGAAGGCAACCAACTCATCTTTAAGATCCTCAAGCGCGGTGAGAAATTGAGATGGGAGACAGGAGACAGCAGACAGGAGATCAAGGAATCCGATCTTTCCGATCTTGCTCTTAGATATGACCTAACAGTTCCGCTTGCTAGGGTCGTGGCAGATAATCGGAATGAACTGCCGAAGTTTTTCAAACGCTACCAGATTCAACCTGTCTGGCGCGCTGATCGGCCCGCACGAGGAAGATATCGAGAATTTTGGCAATGCGATGTTGATGTGATCGGTTCTTCTTCGATGGTCGTCGAGGCAGAATTGATCTCGGCCGTCAGCGACATTTTGAAGCGTCTGGGGTTCGTCGATTTCACAATTCGGTTGAATCACCGTGTTGTTCTGACAGACATTCTCGACACAGCAGGCGTGCCTGCCGAACTTCACGGCGAGGCTCTGGTAGCCATAGACAAACTCGACAAGATCGGGGCCGAAGGCGTCGCCAACGAGCTTTCGGAACGAGGTATCTCGGACGCGGCGTCAAAAATGCTACTCGACATTTTCGAAGAAACCCGGCAGCTCATCGGTGCGGGCAAGGACGTTAATCGGACGATCGTTAGCAATCTGATCAATATTGTCAGCAATGAGGTTCTGACGGAGATCGGGCAGATCTTGCAGTATGCAGATAAATGTCCGATCGAGATCGATCCCAGCCTCGCCCGCGGACTCTCGTACTATACAGGTGCGATCATGGAAATAAACGTCCCCGACCTTGCCGGTTCGCTCGCTGGTGGTGGGCGTTATGACGGGTTGATCGGGATGTTTGGCAAGGAGCAGATTCCGGCGTGCGGATTTTCGCTCGGGCTTGAACGGATTCTTGTTGTAATGGACGAACGCAATATGTTCCCGCCGGAGATCGCCGAGTCGACACCTGCCGACGTCATGGTTACGATCTGGAGCGAAGAAACTATCGGCGAATCACTCAAGCTCTCGAGCGAACTGCGCTCGTCGGGTCTTCGGGTAACCGTTTACCCCGAACCCGACAAACTCGGAAAGCAGATCAAATACGCGGATTCGATCAAGGTGCCGTATGTCTGCGTCTTAGGTGAGAGCGAACTTGCAGATGGCAATGTGACTCTAAAGGATATGCGGTCCGGTGATCAGCAAACGCTGGAACGAAACGCCGTTGCAAAAGCATTAATAAGATGAATCGAGCAGTAGTATCGTTTTTAGTTTCGTTTTCCCTATTCCTCATTGGTTTTTCAATTCACGGCCAACCGGTCGATTCGAAAGCCCTTCCGAATTTTCACAAAGTGAACGAAAAACTTTATCGCGGTGCCGAACCTAAAAAGGAAGGTATCGCCGAGCTGAAGGCGCTCGGCATCAAGACCGTCATCGATATGGGGCACGGTGAGGAGGATGCGAAAGAGGAACGCGCCTGGGTCGAAGGCGCCGGGATGAAATACGTCAATATTCATCTTCACAATTGGCTCAAGTCCAAGCCCGAAGATATCGATGCGATCTTAAAGGAGGTTGAATCCCCCGAAAATCAACCCGTCTTCCTGCACTGCAAACGCGGTAAGGACCGCACCGGAACCGTGGTCGCGATCTACCGGCTGAAGAACGATGGCTGGCAGCCGAAACAAGCACTGGATGAAGCCGAAAAATACGGAATGGGTTTCTGGCAGTTTTGGATGAAGGATGTTGTGAACGATTACTACCGCGACCGCATTCAGACGAAAAAGTAGGATTGCATTGATAAAACAGTTGCCTATCCGTGCAATCTATGAGACAATTCGATCGTTTCGGTTTGGCCGAGGGTTTTTACGCGCCTTCCGACGATCTTTGAAAACGACAAAGAAGGCAAAATTTATCTGGAGAAAAACTTTTTCTGAAAATTGCCGTTTTTCGCAGAATATCTCCAGATAACTCCAAAAAGGTCAATGGTTTGCGTGTCCACGGGCAAGGTGTGGACAGCCGGTGGACAGGCCGTGGACAAACACGTACGTTATGGACAAACTGATCAAGAACTACCACGACGACGCTCTGCTTTCGTTCAGAAACTACAAGAAAATGGCGGAGCGGGCGATCGAGCAAGTGAATGACGAAGAGTTTTTCACGGCGATCGACGCTGAAGCCAATTCAATTGCGGTGGTCGTCAAGCACATCGCCGGAAACCTGCACTCCCGATGGCGCGATTTTCTGACGACGGACGGCGAAAAACCGGACCGGAATCGCGATACGGAATTCGAAATGATCGGCGACACGCGCGACTCGCTGATGAAGTTTTGGGAAACCGGCTGGCAGACGCTGTTCGATAACATCGAACCGCTGACGGAAGAAGACTTTGCCAAAACGATCAACATCCGCGGCGAACCGCACACTATCATCGAAGCCATCAATAGGCAGCTTACGCATTACAGTTATCACATCGGCCAGATCGTTTTGCTCGCAAAGCATTTCAAATCAAGCGAGTGGAAAACCCTGAGCGTGCCGCGAAACAAGTCCGCCGAATTCAACAAATACCTCGCCGAAAGGCAGGCGACGGGAGAAGCAAAATCGAACCGGTTCGAAGCACCTGCTGAGTTCTCGGAAACGAAGTGATCCTTCACTATCTCGGACACGCCTCCGCGAATATGCTAATCTTGATGACGCTTCTATGAAGGCGATCTCCATCCTTGGCTCTACCGGCTCCATCGGCCAAAACACCCTAAAGGTCATTGAACATCTTGGCAATTTTCGGGTTGTCGCCATGGCGGCAGGGCGCAATATGCCTGTATTTGCCGAGCAAATTGCAAAATTCAAGCCGGAATTGGTGTCCTGCGATGACGAGGTCTGTGCCGAGGCGCTTGAAAAGGAACTTCATCGTCTCGGCTGTGAGATCCCGAAGATCGAGCTTAATTCGCACGGATTGATCGCGGTTGCGACCCACCCCGAGGCCGAAACTGTTGTTTCCGCAACGGTCGGTGCCGTTGGGTTTGTTCCGACGCTGCGGGCGATCGAGGCCGGAAAGCGTATCGCCCTGGCTAATAAGGAAACACTTGTCATGGCGGGCGAATTGATGACGGCGGCGGCCGAAAAATCGCGCGCCGAGATCTTGCCTGTTGATAGCGAACACAACGCCATCCACCAGTGCCTGCGCGGCGAGAAAACGGACGAGGTACGACGGCTGATCTTGACCGCCTCGGGGGGCCCGTTCCGCGAGAAGAGCAAGAAAGAGATCGAAAACGCCACGCGCGAAGAGGCGCTCGATCATCCGAACTGGAAGATGGGCGAAAAGATCACGATCGATTCGGCGACGCTCATGAACAAGGGACTTGAAGTCATTGAGGCAAAATGGCTTTTTGGATTCGATGCGGACCAAATATCTGTGATCGTCCATCCGCAATCGGTGGTGCATTCGATGGTCGAGATGGTTGATGGGTCGATCATCGCGCAGATGGGCGTTACCGACATGAAGCATCCGATCCAGTACGCGCTGACATATCCTGATCGGCAGAAGAACTGCCTTGAAACGCTTGATCTTCGATCGATCGGCAAGCTGACATTTGAAGAGCCGGATCTCGAGCGATTTCCCTGCCTTGGCCTGGCTTACGACGCTCTCGAAAAAGGCGGCACGATGCCGGCGGTGTTGAACGCGGCAAATGAGGTAGCTGTGCAGGCCTTTCTTGACGGCAAGATACGACTGAGTGACATCGCGAAGGTGAATGAGGCTGTAATGAAAGAACACGAAACACAGCCGGCCTCTAGTCTGGAGTCGATCCTGTCGGCCGATGCCTGGGCCCGCTCACGCGCTATAATGAAGCTTGAAATGAGCGCTTCGGCGAATTGATTCGCCTGCAACGTGGGGTTTTGATTTTGTCTCTAATGCAAGGGTGATTATGCCGGATTTTATATTAGTAATACTTGCAGTCATATTCGTTCTTGGGATCGCGATCAATGTCCACGAATTTGGGCATTTTCTTGTCGCAAAGTACTACGGCATGCGGGTCGAGGCGTATTCGTTTTTTGGCCTGGGGCCCAGGATCTGGGGCTTTAAGATCGGCGAAACGGATTACCGCATTTCGGCCATCCCGCTCGGTGCATATGTAAAGCTTTACGGCGACGAAGCGACCGCCCCTCTTGAAGGGGGTAGCTCGGAGCAGGCCGCCGCTCCCGTAGTGTTTCAGCCCGTAGGAGCAGAGTTGGCCTTAGGAACGAAACCGCCCGCCGCCGAGCCCGTCATGGTACCGGAGTCGGAGCTATACGAACTGCGGCCGCGTTGGCAGAAGCTGCTGGTGATGCTCGGCGGGCCGTTCATGAATATCGCGCTCGCTCTTGCGATACCTTTCTTCGGGATCTTGATCTTCGGCCTTCCGGCAACTCCGGATCCCATCGTCTCGTATGTCGCTCCGAACGGGGCCGCTGAAACGGCCGGTGTGAAAGCAGGTGACAAGATCGTCGCATTCGACGGCGAAGAAAATCCGACGTGGCGGAAAATAGAAACGGGGGCCGCGATCTCGCCCGATAGGCCGCTCGCGATAGCAGTCGAACGAGGCGGAGCAAGAGTACCGCTCACGATCACTCCGACAAAAACAGATAAGAAAGGCCAGCCGCTTGGTGACGTAGGCATGCTTCCGGAGGCCGGTGTAGTAGAGGTTTATGCTGGCGAGGTACTTGCGGATACGCCTGCAATGCGCGCCGGCATGCAGAACGGCGACCGTCTCGTAGCCGTAAACGGACAGAACGTCAGAAATGTTGAGCACTTCATGACGCTCGTCCAAGCAAATAAGGATGCACCGCTGACTATCACTGTGGACCGGGGTGGACAGCGAACCGATTTGACGGCGACCGCCGAGATGCACGAAAGCGGCCAGGCTCGGATCGGCATCAGACCTTCGGCACGCGGCAGTAAACTTCGCGAGCCCGCCAGTGTTGGTGACGCCGCAGCGTTCGCTGTCAGGGCCAATTACGAGATCATCGCCCTAACAGGTCGAGTTTTCGGCCAGATGTTCAGCGGCGAGCGGGCAGTTCGAGACGCGGGATTGGCCGGGCCGATCGGAATCGTTGGAATTATTTCATCGGTGGTCCGAGAAGAGGGATTCGTCGGATTGATTTCGATCCTTGCAGTTATCAGCTTGAATCTCGGCATATTCAACCTGCTGCCGATACCCCTGCTTGACGGGGGACAGATCGCGGTGCTCGGCCTTGAAAAAGTGATGTCATGGTTTGGCCGCACTTTGACCATGGCGATGAAGGAAAGGATTCAGTTTGCAGGACTGGCCGTGATCCTGGTGCTGATGGTCTTTGTGATGTACCTGGATATTTCGAAGTTCTTTTAAGTTCGAAGTTCCTTCGTATCAGTAGCCCTTAATTACGTGCGGGCTACTGATACGATCATCTATGAAACGAGCTACGCGAGCAGTCAAGGTCAGAGATATCCAGATCGGCGGCGGTGCGCCGGTGGTCGTTCAGTCGATGACCAAAACCGACACGACCGACGTCGACGGCACGATCCGCCAGATCGAGCAGATGGTCAAAGCCGGCTGTGAGATCGTTCGTATAGCAGTTCCCGACGATGACGCCGCAGCAGCGATGAAGGAGATCCGCAAACGCACGAATGTGCCGCTGGTTGCTGACATCCATTTCCATTACAAGCTAGCTCTGAAAGCTCTCGAAGCCGGCATCGATAAACTCCGCATCAATCCTGGCAATATCGGCCACATCGACCGAGTTCGTGAAGTTGTTCGAGCGGCCGAAGCACAAAAGGTTCCGATCCGGATCGGCGTAAACGGCGGTTCGCTTGAGAAGGACCTGCTCAAAAAATACGGAACCGCGACGCCGGAGGCGATGGTCGAATCGGGCATGCGGCACGTTCAAATTCTCGAGGACCTCGGTTTCGGGGACATCGTGATCTCTCTGAAAGCCTCGGACGTTAATCGAATGGTCGCGGCATATCGACTAATGGCTGAAAAGGTTGATTATCCGCTTCACCTCGGTGTGACCGAAGCGGGAACCCCGTTTGGAGGCACGATTAAATCCGCGATCGGCCTGGGAATGCTCCTGCACGAAGGCATCGGTGACACGATCCGTGTTTCGCTTGCGGCCGAGCCTGACGAAGAAGTAAGAGTTGCATGGGAGATCTTGAAATCGCTCGAGCTTCGCAAGCGCGGTGTCACTGTCGTCGCATGTCCGACGTGTGGCCGGCTCGATATCGATAATTTTGTCGAGATCGTTACTGAGGTAGAACGCCGACTTGCTCACGTGGAAGAACCGCTGCATTTATCGATCATGGGCTGCGCAGTCAATGGGCCCGGCGAAGCACACGATTCGCAGCTCGGCATTACGTTTGGCCGGAACGTCGGCATGATCTTCAAGGACGGCGTGCCAATGCGTCGCGTTTCAGGCGAGGATATCGTTGAGGAATTTGTGAAAGAGGTCGAGATCCTTAGGAAGGAAGGTAAGGGTGCCCAGTCACTTGGGGAGAAAAACAACCTCATTCAGATAACATGATCGCTGAATTTAGGGTCTAAATGTGCTTAATCCGCACGCCAGCGACGCATTTCTGAACACTTGTTACTTAAATCTCTGGCCTAACGGGACCGCCCGGCCGAGTTCCCGTTCAAAGATTCCAAGCGTACCTGTCGCCCAGCCGGGGCTGTCGGATCGTCGGTCCCAACGCAGAGTTCTTGTCTGTTCGTTCTTGCGACATTTCGTTCATGGAAACAGAACTGTGAAGGGATAATACGGAAGATTGCGGAGAATACCGAAGACGATCAAAACCCCAAGCGTTCCCCAGAGCAAAACGAGATTCCAATTGCTGAACAGCAACGCTCGACCTCGGACGGCAATCAAAAACATCGAGACGAAAATATAACCAAGGAAAATGGTGACGAGTGGGATCAGGGCGTTAAAGTCCAGGGCGGTCAAAACGTCGCCGTGAAAAAGAGCGTGAAACCCGCGAGTCAAACCACAACCAGGACAGGCATAACCTGTCGTCCTATATAAAGGGCAAACCGGTAGGAAGCCCACACTGGTAGGGTCGAAGTACCAAACCGCCGCCGCCCCGATGGCCATCGTAGCAACTCCAACACCGGCAAGCACTCGAATCGAGATCGAATTCGCGGTAAGTTCTGACGGCTGAAAGCTCACAGCCCGATTTTACTATTAATTCTGCGTGTCGTCAGGCGGCAAGAAGCTGTACGTTAGCACGCCCGATACTTTTACTCCCGCACCGTTAATGCGCGTGGGAGCGAATTTCGCAGCTTTCGCCGCGTCAGTTGCGGATCCACGAAGCAGCGGGTGACCCGAGATCGCAGTCGCCGAAATCACATCTCCGTTTTCGTCAATCATGACCTGCACCGCGACCGTTCCCGATGCTTTCACGGCCTTCGCTGCGGCCGGATATGTTGCCGAAGGCAGTTCCACGGCCTTGCCGTTCAAGATGCCGCCTGAGATCGATCGGTCGTCCCCCGCCACGAAATTGTATACGACGATTCCTGCGACCTTTACCGGCTGGCCACTGAGTCGCGTCGGACTGAACTGCGCCTCTAAAGCAGCCGAGCGCGCTGCTTCAACCAAGGACGGCTCTACCTCTTCGGGCTCGATCTTTACTCGGCTACCGTCAGCCTGGACAACCTCGTACGGCTCGTTCGACAATTCAGCGCTCGTAACGTTGCCGTCTTCATCGATCGTGACTTTGATCCGGACCGTTCCGCCAACTTTTGCGGCCTTTGCTTCAGCCGGATAGGCCGGCTTCGGCAATTTGATCGCCTTCCCATTCAAAATCCCGCCATTGATCACCTTCGGGAGGTCCTGTCCGGCTGCCAACACGGTCATTACAAACAAGAATGCCGTCATCGAGACTATTCGATTCATTACGCTCCTCCTATTTGAGATAATTGCAGACCTTGCTATTTAGATAGACACCGGCCCGGCGAATTGGTTCCCTGTCACGCCGACATTTTCATAAACAACGCTTCGGTAGCAGACTTGCGATTGATATTTACAGCGAACGACTGGCGGAGCAGTTCGATCTCGGTTAGCGAGTCCGCTAGCTTTGCGATAGGAACGAGAATAGCAATCGATCTAAGTCTGTCCCGAAGGTCAAGATGGCGGATCCCATCAGGATCCGAACCACTTTTTATCAGCCACATATCCCGAACGAGAGACTCGAATATATCCAGGTTAGACTCGTAGAGATCTTTGTTTTTTGCATCGTTCAGTTGCTCGCTCGCACGGATGAGAGCGGGTCGGTCCATTTTTACCAACGCCTTTTCGATGTTTGCGAACTGCACTTCACGCTGAGTGCGGAATTTACCGACATCGAATTCGATAGCACGTGCGACACTGCCATCAGTAAACCGTGCCACCAATGTCGCATCGTCCGACCCCATCCCACGTGCCGTTCGCAAGAACGTCTCTATCGCCATCGAACTGACAGGCGCGAAACGAATTGTCTGACAGCGTGAGCGGATCGTCGGAAGTAGCAGATTCGGCCGTGATGATACCAGAATTATATAGGTTGTGGCTGGCGGCTCTTCGAGCGTTTTCAGCAGCGCGTTTGATGCCGCGTCGTTCATTTTGTCGGCCTCATCGACGATGAAAACGCGAGCACGAGCCTCATACGGACGGAAATTTGCTTGAATTTCCAGAGCACGGATGGCACCGACGCGGAGATTGCGTTTGTATGGAATGACCAAACCGACATCCGCGTGCTCGCTAAAGAAAACGCGGTCGTAATCATCCCCTTTTTCGGATGTTGGAGTATTGAAGTGGCCTACGCGCAGGCAGGCCGGGCATTTAGCGCACGCTCCCTTCTGGCCAGAGTCCGGACAGACAAATGAGCGTGCCAGCTCAAGTGCAAATTGCTTTTTCCCGACTCCTTCCGGCCCGGTGAAGAGTAGTGAGTTGGGCACCCGATCCGCGGAAAGAAGGTGTCGGAGAGACGCTTTCACGTTTTCGTTGCCGATGAGCTTTGAAAACATTGCTTATTTGATATTCAGAAATTCCGAAACGGTCTCAACCACCTCAGCATGTGTCTCGTCCGGCGAACCGTTTGCATCGATTATTTTGAACCGAGCAGGTTCGCGTCTCGCAATGCCGAGATATGCATCGCGGACACGCGCGTAAAACTCCGCAGTTTCACGGTCCATACGATTCTCGATCGTATTTGTTCGGTCGCGGTCCGACATTCGCTTCGTTGCCGTCTCAACGGTGATATCGAAAAAAAGTGTTAGGTTCGGCTTTAAGCCCCCGGTGGCAAGCTCGATGACCCGATTCACCGTTCTCTCGTCGAAACCTCGTCCAGCTCCTTGATAAGCAAACGTTGCGTCGGCGTAGCGATCGGAAATCACAACCCTACCGGTCTCGAGCGCAGGCTTGATCAAATGCTCCACGTGCTGTGCGCGATCGGCAGCAAAAAGCAGAAGTTCGGCGATCGGCGCTACGGCCTCCTCAGTTTCAAGAAATGCCTTCCTGAGACGTCGCCCAAGCGGCGTGTCGCCCGGCTCGAAAGTGGACAGAAAATCGATGCCCTTCACGCGCAAGGTTTCAGCCAGCATGCGCAACTGTGTTGACTTGCCGCTGCCGTCAATTCCCTCAAACGTAATAAATTTTCCTTGCAAATCTAACCAGCGGCCTCGGTCTTACGTTCCTGCGAGATCGTTGAGACTGAATGTTTGAAGACGAGTACGTCCTGCCCACCAACGTCGAGAAGGACAGAGAATTTGTCGAAACTTTTGATCCTTCCCGAGAGCGTCGATCCCGGCAAAAGATGTACGACCACGTTGATCCTTTCGCGTCGGGCAGAGTTCAAAAACGCATCCTGGATGTTCTGGGCAGCCGGTTTTTCCATGACATTTTCCCGTTTAGAATCTTGAGTTTATACTTGCGCCAAGAATTATATCAGATTTGAACGACGCGCGAGAAAATTCGATCTCAGCGAGAACTATCCCTATGGCAGGCTTTCGGTCAACGCGTTCCATACACCCTCGTCATCACCAAATCCGTCAAGCCAAATTGTTTTCGCTTCGCGGCGAAACCATGTTAATTGGCGCTTAGCATAGTTTCGAACGTCCTGTTTGCTCTGTTCGATTGCTGACACAAGCGTGCGTTCTCCTCGTAAATATTCACAAACGCGCCGATACCCGTGGGCGCCGAGAGCATTTCCGGTTTCATTTACGCCGTTCGCGAGTAATTGTTTCACTTCGTCAACGAGGCCGTTTTGAAAATGAAGTTCCGTACGTTGATTGATCCGTTCATAGAGAGCTTCTCGCGGCGGATTCAGAACGAACAGCTTGATCCTCTTTGCGAATGCAGGCGGGGCGCCGCGTCGCGGCTGCTTTTTGGAAAGTTGTTCGCCCGTCTGAAAGTAGACCTCAAGCCCACGCATGACGCGGACATAATCATTGGGCGGCAATCCTGCAGCCAGATCAGGATCGATCCGAGCCAAAATTGCGTGGAGGTGATCGCTCCCACGCCTCTCTCGAATACTCCGGAAGCGTTTCCGAAGCGTTTGGTCCGTTTTCGGACTTTCGAACAGCGGCTGGCACAAGGTGCGCAAATAAAAACCGGTGCCGCCGACAAATACCGGGATCTTTTCTCGAGATTCGATCTCGGCGATCTTTTCCGCCGCGTCCGCGGCCCAGTCGGCTGCGGTATAGTTGGTGTTCGGATCGACGTAATCAATTAGGTGGTGCGAAACTCCCTGCATTTCCTCTTCTGAGGGTTTTGCCGTTGCGACCTGAATTCCGCGATAAAGCTGGACTGAGTCAAAGTTGATCACCTCGCCGTCGACATGCTTTGCGAGACGCACGCCGAGCGATGTCTTGCCGGAGGCCGTTGGACCGGCAATTGCGTATATAGGGCGTTGCAAGGACATCTGTTTAACTGGTTAACGTATCTTAACACGGGGTTTTCGCGTCTTTTTGTTTGTGCTAGTTGAATTTCAAACAGTCATTCTAAGTTCGATCTGCCTTGTCGCTGCCACTTCGTACATTGTTGCTTCGTGGGTAGGAAGGCCGTCCCTGGCCGCTTTATCAAAGATCGCTGCGAGCACCTCGTTCCTTGTCCTTGCGTTGGTAAACGAAGCGCCTGAGTCGGTGTATGGAAGATTTATATTGATCGCACTGGTGCTTTGCTGGTTCGGGGATATGTTTCTGCTCTCTCGCCAAAGTAAATTTCTCCTTGCCGGTATCGCCTCTTTTTTTTTCGCACACATTGCGTTTGTGGGGGCCTTCAGTCAACTAAGCCTTGATGCCACTTTTTTTGTCATCGCACTCATTTGCATATCCGCAGTGGCGCTCCTGATCCTAAAATGGCTTTGGAAATATCTGCGGGGACCGTACAAGGCCGCAGTGCCCGCGTACCTCTTGGTTATGGTAATTATGGCCTCACTCGCGATCGCGGCTAACTCCGTGGCGATCATCGGAATAGGCGCGATACTTTTTGCAGTTTCGGATGTCTCGGTCGCACGCGACCGCTTCGTCAGCCACGAGATCGCCAACAAAGCTTGGGGATTACCGCTCTACTATATCGCTCAACTTCTTTTCGCTGCGTCCGTGATTACTGTGGTTTGATGCGGTATCCTGATCGCAATAGTCCTCCGTTCAACTCCTTACAACTATGAGACAAATGAAGGCGTTCATGGCAGCGGTTCTGATTGTTGGATTCGCCGGTCCCATCATCACCGCACAGCGGCGCGAATTCTATCCACGATT